>Ga0160427_10000643_pt1 | contig 20964 bp, 18 predicted proteins | sample SolpanmetagenomL_FD_108194 | JGI IMG/M metagenome (GOLD analysis project Ga0160427, IMG submission 108194) | Solar panel surface microbial communities from Lawrence Berkeley National Laboratory, California, USA - L | ecosystem: Engineered > Built environment > Solar panel > Unclassified ...
ATGAGCGCGCGTTCCGCGCGACCAGCGCCATGAGCGCGCGTTCCGCGCGACCAGCGCCATGAGCGCGCGTTCCGCGCGACCAGCGCCATGAGCGCGCGTTCCGCGCGACCAGCGCCATGAGCGGTCGCTTCGTCGTCGTGCACCGGGCTGCGAGCATGGAGTGATGTGGGCCGATGAGGACGACTTCGCCACCCCGAGCGGTCTGCCGCCCGAGCGGTTGGGCGGTGTCCTCGTGGAAGCTTTCACCGAGGTGGGGGGTGGGCGCCAAGCGGCCATCGAGCTGTTGCATCGCACCGGGGACTGGCTGGGTGATCTGGATGCAGCTGGCTTCATCTCTCTCGGCGCCCCGCACCCCGCAGACCCGGACGCGCGTCCGCGCGCGGTCATCCGCTGGGCGCAGGCTCTGGAGGCCGTGCAGTGGGGTGGAGTCCTGCACAGGGAAGAGCACGACAACCGTCGCGACGTGAGGCTGCTACAGGTGGCCGCAGGTCTGGCCGGTGCGGTGCCGGTGGACCTGGAGGCGTGCCTGCGCGACCTCGACCGGGACCGGACGCGGTTCGTGTTGGCCGCGGTCAACGCCTCCACGCAGTCCCATGTCGTCCGTGTGCGTGAGCGGCTCCCCGACGGGCGCGACGCAGGGCGTGCCGGGGCTGCCCTGCAGGTCGAGCCGCTGTTCGCCTGGCCTGATCCGCCTGAGCCCGTCGATGAAGGGGTGCTGGAGCTGCCCCTTTTCCCCGAACGACTGGCAGAAGAAGCCGCCTTGGTGTGGGCTCAGACGCACCCCGCCCCTGCTGTCTTCCTCCCGCTGCCGGCGGAGGTCATCGACCTGCTGGGGCGGTTGTGGCCGGCGCGGGGACGTGCCGCGAGCGTGCCGCGCTCACGTCGTGGCCGCGGCGACACCCTGACGAGGCGGTGGCACTCTCGTGTGCAAGAGGAGGTGCAGGACTGGCTGGGTTTCGTCCTGCCCGACCTGAGCCCGTTGACCGAGCAGGGGTACCGGCGCTTCTGCTTCAGTACCGAGCCGGGTGTGCTCCCGGACCGGTCTGCGGGCCTGCCGGTCGGTTACGACCGTCAGCGTCCCATCATGCTCGCTTGGGTGCCTCCCGCTCTTGATCTGCAGGACGTGCTCCTGCACGGTTCCAGCGAACAGGGGGTCGCGATGATGGGCATCACCGTGGACGACCGCACGCTGTCCACGCCCAAGCCGCTGACCCTGGCGACCAACCTGCGGGAGTCGGCGGGTGGTTACACGAGCGTGTCTGTCGCCGGGTGCGTATTGGGGGTTCAACGTTCTGAGGAGGAAGTCACCCGCATCGGTTGGACCCGATCGGGGGACCACGGCGCTCCGCAGTTCGTGGTGCACCTGCCGATGTCGCCGGTGAGGGCTCTCGAGGTCGTCCTCGCCAGCCAAGACGTGCCCTGACCTGTCGTCGGCTGCGTAGCGTCGAGGTCACGAAGTGCAGGTGGTCGGTGCGATCAGCAGCTACCGCGTTCGACGAGTAGGCCTTGGGGTCGAGACCGACCGACCAGCGGCATGAGCGCGCGGTGCGCGCGGTGCAGCGCCATGACCGTGAGGTCATCACCGCTGGGGGAGGTCATGGCCTAGCTTCGGGCCCTGTGACACACACCGGCGTGGGCACCGAGGACACCCCTACCTGGGCAAGCGACAGCGGCCGCTCCCGCAGGGGGCTGCTCCTGGCGTTGGCCATCGACAACTTCGGTTCCGGCCTGTTCCTGCCCCTGGTGCTCGTCTACAGCATCCAGGTCATCGGCTTGTCGGTGACCGTGGCCAGCTCACTGCTCTTCCTCGGCACCCTGGTCGGCCTGGGAGCTCCACTGGTGGTCGGTGCCGTGGTGGACCGCGTGGGGCCCCGCCGCGTCGTGATCATCTCCCAGCTCATCCAGGCAGCCGGCATGTCGCTCTACCTCATCGCCGGTGCCGTCGCCGGTGGCGGAGGTAGCGGCGCGGTAGCGCTGGCTCTGACCGGTGCGCTGTTCGTGGCTGCCGGTACGCAGACCTTCTACAGCTCCCTGTTCTCGCTGATCTCCGCCGTCGCTGGGGACGGGCCCAAGGACGGGGCCTTCGCCCACGTCGACATGATCCGCTCGGCCGCGTTCGGTGTCGGGGCCCTGGTCGCTGCTGGTCTGCTGACCTGGCTGGACACCCCCGCTCTGCGCATCGCCGTGGCCGTGGACGCGCTCAGCTTCCTGCTGGCCGCAGGCCTGCTCTGGCGCCTGGTTGCAGGCAACCTGCGGGTCGACCGTGCAGGCGACGCCTCGGCAGTGCACCAGGCCACCGACAGCGGGGACGTCGTGCAGCTCACGAAGGCGCCGCACGACCTCAGCGCGGCCGACGCTCCCGCAGGCCCCACGGCCGCAGCACAAGGCGCGGGAGTCGGCGACGGGGCCGAGGAGGCGGCGTCCAGTCAGCCGGTAGGCACAGCCGGTGCCCCCCGGCCGTGGCGTGACCGCCCGTTCCTGGTCCTGCTGGTGGTGATCGCCCTGACCGGTCTGGCCACTGACGTCTTCCTGGTCGGCTTCTCCGTCTGGGCGCTGGACCGGCTGTGCGCACCCGCATGGATCCCCGGTGCGTGTGTCGCACTGCTGACGGCCATCATCTCCACCAGTGCTGGGCTGGTGGTGCGGTGGACCCGGGCGTGGAAGCGCACCCGCACCGTCGCCCTCGGGGTCGTGCTGACCATCGTCTGGTGTGCGATGTGTGCGGGCGCGCCCCTGATCGGCCGGTCGTGGCAGCCGGTGTGGCTGCTGGCCGCCACCGTGGTCCTGGCCGTCTCGGCCTTGCTGATCGGTACAAGGGTGATGGCGATGGCTGAGGCGTCCGCACCGGCGCAGGCGCACGGGCGGTACATGGCGACCGTGCAGTACAGCTTCAACGCGGCCCAGCTGCTGGCCCCGCTGCTGGTGGGTCTGTTCGCGCTGGTGCTGTGGGTGCCGTGGGCTGCGGTGGCCTTGGCCAGCGTGGTCGCGCTGCTACTCCTTCCCTGGCTCGCCCTGCGGTTGCCGACTGCCGCGGTGAGCGCACAGGAGGCCTCTCCGCCTCGCTCGTGGCGGCGTGTGCCGGAGACCAGCGATCCTCGGTGATCTTGTGATCGTCGACACCACCGTGGAGATCACCAGCTGAGTGGATCGCGCCCTGACCGTGAGAACGCTGGGCGTCACCAAGAAGCCAGGGAGCTGGGGTCGGTTGCGCGATCATGGCCCGGTGGAGACGAGAGGAGGCGCTGTCCGGCGCCCCACGCTGGCTCAGGCACCGCCTGGGGTGCGCGACGAGGTCGCCGAGCTCCTGGGCGGCCCTGTTCTGCACGAGGTTCCCGCCGCTGCGGGCTTCACCCCTTCCATCGCCTTCACCGTCAGCAGCACTCGCGGACGACGCTTCTTCATCAAGGCGGCACCGATCGGTGGCGGCCTGGGCGAAGCAGTCGAGGCCGGCGTGGTGCTCGCCGACGTCGTCGGTGACCTGGGCCCACGCCTGCTCGGCTCGGCCTCATCCGGTGATTGGCGCATCGCCGCGTACGAGGTCGTGGACGGGGCGTCCGTCAGCACGTGGCGCCGTGAGGACCTGATCTCGTTGCAGCAGCTGCTGCAACGTATGCGTGATCGTCTCGACCCCTCACCCCTGGTGGCCGTCACCCCCTACGCGCAGGCGTTCACCCCGCTGTTGGGGACCTGGCAGGCACTGGCCGGTGCACCCGGTGATGCCCCTGAGGCTGGAGGTGTGGAGCACCTCCGCTACCGGCCACTACCGGTCGAGGTGCCGGTGCACGTGCTGGCCGACCTGGAGAGCAGGTGGCTTCCCACCCTCACCGGCGGGGCCGCGCTGCACCACGGTGACCTGCGTCGGGACAACGTGATGCGCACCGCCGACGGGCGCCTGCGCATCGTGGACTGGACGCACCTGTGGAGCGCGCCGGGGTGGCTGGACCTGGTGAGGTTGGCGCCTGATGTGGCTGCGAGCGGTCACGACCCCCAAGCACTGCTCGTGCAGTCGTGCTGGGCGGACGCACCAGGCGAGGCCGTCGACGTGGTCCTGGCAGGCCTGGCTGGGCGGGCCTGGCGTGAGGGCCACCTGCCGGAGGTCGCTGAGATCCCGGGGCTGCGGGCCATGCAGCGGGAGCAGGGGTAGCACACCCTGCGCTGGCTGGCGAGACGGCTGGCGAAGAACGTCGACTGATGACGGGGACTCCCAGCCGTCTGAGACCGCAGCGTCAGCGCCATGACCGTGAGGTCGTCGGTGTGCGGGCAAAGCCGTGGTGGACGGCCGCAGGTCGTGGTCGGATGCCACGGGTGAGCGATGAGGAGTTCCGCGACCCTCGGCTGGCAGGCCTGTACGACGCCTTGGACGGCGACCGCAGCGACCTGACTGCCTACCTGGCACTGGCCGAGGAGCTGCACGCACGACGCGTCCTCGACGTCGGGTGCGGCACCGGGACCTTCGCGCTGCTGCTGGCTGAGCGCGGGTACGACGTCATCGGAGTCGACCCTGCGGCGGCCTCAGTGCAGGTGGCTCGAGGCAAGCCGGGCGCGCAGCACGTCCGGTGGCTGATCGGGGACGCGACGTCGGTGCAGGTCGACGACCGGGACCTGGTGACGATGACCGCCAACACCGCCCAGTTGATCACCGAGCCCGAAGCGTGGGCGGCGACGTTGAGAGCGTGCCGTGCCGCCCTCGCGCCGGGTGGGTACCTGGTCTTCGAGGCCCGCCGCCCCTCGGCCAGGGCGTGGGAGGGCTGGACGGCGCAGCTGACCGGACGCACCACTCAGGTGGAGGGAGTGGGGGCGGTGCACAGCCAGGTGGAGACGGTCGAGGTCGAGGAGGAGTTGGTGACCTTCCGCTGGATCTACGTCCTGCCCGACGCGGGACAGGGACCGGTGACCGCGACCTCCACCTCCACGCTGCGGTTCCGGGAGCAGGCGGAGCTCGAGGTCGACGTCCGTCGGGCAGGGCTGACCTTGGTCGATGTCCGTCAGGCCCCGGACCGTCCTGGGCGGGAGTTCGTCGTCATCGCCCGGAACGGGCCGGACTCGGACAGCGCGCGGACCGCGCCGTCAGCGGACGTGCTGTCTCCGGCATGATCGGTCGCTTGGGCGACGAGGTTCCTCTGCCCGGTGGCTTCTCCACGGTCGTCGTGCCCAGCGAACAGATGGTCCGTCGCACCACCGCCGCGTGGACGCCGTCAGTCCACGCGCTGTTGAGACACCTGCAGCTGTCCGGCTTCCAGCAGGCGCCATTCCCTCTGGGTATGGACAGGGACGTGCAGTCCTCGAGTACATCGAAGGCACGGTTGGGTGGTGGCCGTGGCCACTGGTTCTGCGCACCGACCAGGGACTGTCCCCGGTGGCTGCACTGGTGCGTCGTCTCGTGCCGGCAACGGCGTCATCCGTCGAACCGGCTGGGGCGCTCTGGCACGACGCCGCCCCCAGTACGCGTTGCAGGGTGATGCGTCACGGAGACCTGGCGCCGTGGAACACGCTGTAGCGCGGCGATGAGCTGGTGGCGTTGACCGACTGGGACACCGTCGCGCCAGCGCCGGCGGGGTGGACGTCGCCCGGACGGCTTGGTACTTCGTTCCGGTGCGTCCAGCAACGGGCTACCGAGCCAAGGACCCGGGCTTCACCGATGCGGACGTCGCGCGCCGGTTTGCGCTGTGGTGCCATGAGCTCGATGTCGACGCGGCAGAGCTCCTGTCCTTGGGCGCACAGGTCCAGGGCTTCGACCGACGCAGGCTGCTGGAACGGGGACAAGCGGGTGTTGAGCCGTACGCGACCTTCCTTGCGCGTGGTGATCTCGACGGCATCGAGGAAGACCCGGCCTTCCTCGCGCATCGCGCTGACCAGCTCCTGCAGGCGGCAGCGGGGTTGGGGCACCTGACGCCCTGAGGTCCCGGTCCGCCAGCGACTTGGCTACGCGTCCGCGCCGCGCCATGACCGGAAGCACACGCAGCGCGCCATGACCGCGGCGCCGTCGTTCGGTGGCAGGTGGCCGTTACCGTGCCGACATGGTGGGTACCCAAGAGCGATTCGTGGCGTCCGGTCCGCTGCTGATCTGGACGGAAGCGGTCGGTGACCCCGCGCTCCCCGCAGTCCTGCTGATCGCAGGGTCGGCTGCTCAAGGGATCAGCTGGCCCGATGCCCTGATCGACCGGCTCGTCCAGCGCGGGGTCCAGGTCATCCGGTTCGATCATCGGGACACCGGCCGGTCCGACGTCGTCGACTTCGACGCCCACCCGTACACGATCGGGGACATGGCCCGGGACGCCCTGGCTGTGCTGGACGGTCACGGCGTGGACGCCGCCCACGTGGCCGGGACGTCGCTGGGCGGCATGATCGCGCAGTGGTTGGCGGTCCATGCCCCGCACCGGGTTCGGTCCCTGACGGTGATCTCCAGCTCACTGATGGGTCACGACCCGAGCGCGGTGTGGGCCCGGGCACGGGCTGGGGAGCCGGCCGATCCCGACGACTTGCCGCCTCCGTCGTCGTCGTTCCTCGAACACGTGGCTGCTGGACTGCCGCCGGGGGTGGAGTCTGACGTGGCGCTGTTCCGGGTCTTCAACGGCTCGGTCCGCCCGTTCGACGAGTCGGCGGCCCGGGCGGAGCTGGAGCGGGCGGCGTCGCGGGCCGCTGACCCGGCGGCGGCTACTCACCACCACCGGGCCGTATGGCTGGAGGACCCCAGCCTGCTAGCCCCGCTGTCATCGATCACAGCTCCGACCTCGATCGTGCACGGCGATCAGGATCCGATCTACCCGCTCGGTCACGGTGAGGCGTTGGCCTTGGCCATCCCCGGGGCTGTGCTGCGCGTTGTGCCCGGCATGGGTCACGTCATGACGTCGCCTGGACTGCCCGAGGAGGTCGCCGACCTGGTCCGCCTTTGACGCGGCGACCGCGGGGCTTGCGCCATGACTGCGAGACACGCGCAGCGCGGATGACCGTGAAGCACCAGCGTTCGGGGCGAGGCTCGTATCGACGTGCGGTGGAAGCCTCAGTCGGCTTCGGCGGGGCTGGTCGAGGTGCACCTCTGGTGGGTGAGTCCGGCCTCGGTGTGGGGGAAGCCGCAGGCATCGAAGTAGAAGGGCGCCAGCTCGGGACCGAAGTCGACGACCAGCCACTCGCAGCCGGCCGCGGCGGTGTTGACCACGGCAGTTCGCACCAGCTCCTGACCGGTGGCTCGACGTTGGTGGCTGCCTCGTCTCTTGTTGTCGATGTGGAAGTCGTGGTCCCCGCCGTCCCAGGCGACGTTGACGAACCCGACGAGCAGTCCGTCGTCGTCGCGCGCGCTGACCCAGCCCAGGCTGTGTTCACGGATCTGGGCCACCACCCGGTGCTCGGCCGGTTTCCGTGGGACAGGACCAGGTTCACCATCTCCTCGTCGGTGTTGGGGCTTTCTACTGGTAGTCGATCCGGCTCGGCATGCAGGTCAGCTTCGTGAACCGAGACGGGGAGGGCCATCACTCCGGCGGGAAGGAGCGCAGCTGCCGGCCAGGGTGATCTTGCGGCCATCGACATGACCGCTGAGTCCTTGAGCACCCTGCCGGCGCCATGACCGAGCGGAGCGCGGATCGCGCTATGACCGCGATCTCCGGCGGGGATGAGTGCCCGTCTGCCAAGGTCGCGCGATGACTGTCCATCACCCGGTGATGAGCGTGCCGACCAAGCTGGAGCTGCTACAGGCCTGGGTGCCGCACCAGTCGTGGGCTGAAGACGCAGACATCTCCGCCTTGAGCAAGCTGCGCTCTTACCGCTTCGACGACCCCCCGGTGGTGCTGACGAGACCACACCGGCCGAGGTGAACGCTGCTGCCTACGCCCAGCACATCCCCGCAGCGCAGCACGGGTGCCTGGGAGAGCGGGTGGGGCACCACGACCTGCTCGACGCGCCGACGCCTGGGGAACGCACTGCGCTGCAGCGACTCGCTGCGCGTCTGATCGTGCCGTTCCCGGAGTCGCTCGCCAGGGCCTGGTGAGGCTGCTCGACCTCCCGCAGATCGACACGACCGTGACGTCCTCCTCCGGCGGGGGAGTGGGTCACCTCGCGAGCCGTCGCCTCGATGACGGCGCTCAGCGCCCACCAGGAGGCCCTTCGCCGGAGAGTGATCACTGGGCATCGCCGGTGCTGAGGCATGTCTTCAGGCGCTGAACGCAAGCTGGCGGTCGCTCGGACGAGTAGCTGGGACGTTGGGACGACAAGACTGCGACGTGGACAGGGTCACTTAGATTGGACGTCTGTCCTGGGAGGGGACGAGCGAGCAACCGCGTCTCCAGGGGAGCTCGGGCGACCGCCGTTTTGACATAATGAGCCTTATCGGCGAAGCGCGGACGGGTCTTGCGGGGCTGTAGCGCCAGGCCACCGTGCCTGCTCATCGTTCTCGTCGACGACGCCCTGGTGCACGTCGTTCCTGCACGTGCCACACCTCCGCACCAGACCGTCCGCGTCGTCGAGCGTCGCGGTTCTCCCGTCACACCAGGCACCGACCCGCAGGCGGCTACGCACCGGCCGGTGATCTTCGTGCCGACGCCGACTGACCGTCCTCGAGACGTCGCCGTCCACCGTCGGCCGCCCCGAACCGCCGTCGTCCTAAGCTCCTGATCAGCTGCTGACGCAGGCCGGCTCCTGGGTCGGCGCAGATCACCGGTGAACCCGTCCACCGGCAGTCGACGCGCCCCGGCCGTCCCCGACGGCGTCCACACCCGCGGAACACGCATAACGGCGAATATGCTGGTTGCATCGCCCGACTCCCCCGATGTCGTTGCGCTGCAACGTAATCACTGGACATGGCACTGACCAGCAGGTAGCCTCTCCCCCATGCTTCCCCCGCTCACCGGGACCGAACAGGTGGTCGAGGCGACTCCCCTGGTGCAGGCGCTGGCGGCGTACGAGGTGGCTCGACTCCCCCGCAAGGACTCCCCGCACACCGTGGCCGCCCGTCGGCGCGACGTGGCCGGCATCCTGCCGCGCCTGGCCGCCACGACCGGCTCCCCCGTTGACGACCTGCAGGTCGCCGACCTCACCGTCCCCGCGCTGCGCGGCGCCTTCGCGGACTTCGCCCGCACGCACGCCCGCAGCTCGATCGCCCGCTGCTGGTCGACGTGGAACGGCTGGTGCGACTTCCTCGTCGCCGAGGAGGCGCTGCCCGGCAACCCGATGGCCGGGGTCGTGCGGCCGCGGCCGGCCCGGCAGTCCCCGAAGCCCCTGCGCGGCGAGGACACCCCCGAGCTGCTCCTCGCCTCGGTGGCCGCCGGGACGCGCCAGACCCGGCAGCCGTGGCCCGAGCGCGACCTGGCCCTCATCGCCACCCTGCTCGTCAGCGGCATCCGCAGCGCGGAGCTCACGGGCCTGCGCGTCGGGGACCTCGTCGGGACCGCCGGTGACGAGCGCCTGCACGTGCTGGGCAAGGGCAACGCCGAGCGCAGCGTGCCGGTGGAACCTGCGCTCGCGGAACTCGTCCGCGCCTACCTGCGCAGCCGCGCCGCCCGGTTCGGGGCCGGCCGCGCCCTGCGCCTGGACGCACCGCTGTTCGTCGACACCGCCGGGCACGCGCTGACCCGCAACCAGCTGCAGCACCTGGTGCGCAGCTGCTACCGCTCGGCGGGGATCCACGACCGCGTGCACCGCGGCTCGCTCGTGCACGCCCTGCGGCACACGTTCGCCACGCGGGTCGTGGCCAGCGGCGCCAGCGCCGTCGAGGTCATGCGGCTGCTCGGCCACCAGAGCCTCACGACGTCGCAGCAGTACGTCGACGCGGGCGCCCAGGAACTGCGGTCCGCGGCCGCCGGGAGCGCCTCCTACGCGGCGCTCCGTCGGCTCAGCGCCGCCGACGACGGACCCGCGGCAGAGTTCACACAGAGGTAACACCCGGCGCTTGTGACCGACCACCCACCCTCCCTAGTGTGATCACACATCACAGCAGGAGGTGCTTCGTGACGGACACGGCGATCGTCGTGGCGACGGTGGCGGACGCGGTCTACGACCGGGTCCGGGCCGCCATCACGAGCGGCGCCGTGCGGCCGGGGTCGAGGATCTCCCTGCGTTCCGTCGCCGGGTCCCTGTCGGTCAGCACGATGCCCGTCCGCGAAGCCCTCAAGCGGCTGCAGGCCGAGGGTCTCGTGGTGTTCGAGCGCCGCAGCGTCACGGTGGTGGCTCTCAGCCCGCAGGAGCTCGAGCAGGTCTTCCAGATCCGCCTGCGGCTGGAGCAGCTGGCCGCCGAGTGGGCCCTGGAGCACCTGGAGGCGACGGACGTCGACGACCTGCGGGCCGTCCTGGACGAGATGGCCGACGAGCACCTGCCGGCCGTGCGGTGGCGGCTCCTGAACCGCCGCTTCCACGAGCGCTTCTACGCGTGCGTCCGCAGCCCGCACCTGCTCGACCTCATCCACTCCACGTGGAACCGGGTCGAGCCCTACATGTCCATCTACGCCTCCACCGTGGAGGACTTCGGCGAGGCGCACCGCCAGCACCTGGCCATGCTCGACCTCATCGAGGCGCGCGACCTGCCCGGTCTGCTCGCCGAGACGCGCCTGCACCTCGAGCACACGAGCCGCACCGTCGGCCGCGCCCTGGCCGACGCGGTCGAGAAGGTCGGCCCCTCCGACCCCGACGGCTGGCTCCGGCCCGTCGACTGACCCCGACGGGTCCCGTCCGCCGTCCTGCCTGCACCGCAGCACCCCACCGCCGGTCCGCCGCGCGGACGGTGCCCCCTGCCCGCCCCCTCCCGATGCCCTGCCCGACACACGCCCTGCCCACCCGACGTGACCCGCGCGCTGCGCGGTCACGGTGAGGACGGTCTCCCGTGCCCTTCGAAGAACTCACCATCAGCGCGTTCCACGACCAGGTGCGCGCCGGAACCCTCACCAGCGCCGAGCTCGTGCGCTGGTACCTGGAGCGCATCGACGCGATCGACGTCCGCGGCCCCTCTCTGGGCGCGGTCGTCACCGTGAACCCCGCGGCGCTGGACGACGCCCGCGCCCTGGACGAGGAGTTCGCCCGCACCGGGGAGCTCACCGGTCCGCTGCACGGCGTGCCGGTGCTGGTGAAGGACCAGGCCGAGACGGCGGGGCTGGCGACGGCGTTCGGGTCCGCCGTCTTCGCCGACCACGTCCCGACGCAGGACGCCACCGTCGTGCGGAAGCTCCGCGAGGCCGGGGCCGTCGTGCTGGCCAAGACCGCGATGTGCGACTTCGCCGCGGGGTGGTTCTCCTTCTCCTCCCGCACCGGTCACACCGCCAACCCCTACGACCTCGACCGCGAACCCGGCGGGTCGAGCGCCGGAACGGCCGCGGGCACCGCGGCCAACCTCGGGCTCGTCGGGCTGGGTGAGGACACGGGGGGCTCCATCCGGTTGCCGTCCTCCTTCACGAACCTCTTCGGCCTGCGCCCGACGACGGGCCTCGTGAGCCGGACGGGGTTCTCCCCGCTGGTGCACTTCCAGGACACCCCTGGGCCGATGGGCCGCAGCGTGACCGACGTCGCGACCCTCCTCGACGTCCTCACCGGCTACGACCCGACTGACGCCTACACCTCGATCTGCGCGGCGAACACCGCCGCGGGCGGCTACGCGGCCTCCCTCGCCGGCGCGGAACCCGCAGAGTTCCGCGTCGCCGTCCTGAGCGACGCCTTCGGCGCGGGGCCCGAGGCGGAGGACGTGAACGCGGTCGTGCGGGCCGCCCTGACCACCCTCGCCGGAGCCGGGACCACCGTGGTCGACGGCGTCGAGCTGGGGGACCTCGGCGGGTGGGTCGCCGGGACCTCGCTGTACACGACGCAGTCGCGGCACGACATCACGCAGTTCCTCGCCGCCCGCCCGGACGCCCCGGCCCACAGCTTCGACGAGGTGCACGCCCAGGGGTTCCACCCACTGACCGACCTCATGGACGACATCGCCGCCGGGCCCGCGGACCCGGGCGAGGACCCGCAGTACCTGCGCATGCGGCTGCGCCAGGAGGGGTTCCGCCGCCGCCTGCTGGTGCTCATGGCCGACGCGGACGTGGACTTCCTGGTCTACCCGACGGTGCAGGTGCCCCCGCCCACGCGCGCGGACCTCGCGGCGAAGCGCTGGACGGCCCTGACCTTCCCGACGAACACCGTCATCGCCTCGCAGTCCTCGCTGCCCGCGATGTCCGTGCCCGCGGGGTTCACGGCCGGCGGGCTGCCCGTCGGCCTCGAGGTGCTCGGCAAGCCCCTCGCCGAGACCGACCTGCTCCGCTTCGCCCGCGCCTGGGAGCTGCTCGCGTCCCCGCGCCGCCGCCCCCGGCTCGGCGAAGCGTCCCCCGTGGTCGACGTCACCGCGACCGCTCCGGCCGCGGAGCTCGTGCGGTGACGCTGACCGCCCCCGCGCGCACCGGCGGTCCCCTGACCGGTCGCGAGGTCGACCTCAACGGCGACCTGGGCGAGAGCTGGGGCGTCTACCGCTACGGCGCCGACGCGGAGCTCATGCCCCTGCTGACGTCGGCGAACGTGGCGTGCGGCGCCCACGCGGGCGATCCGAGGACCATGCGCGAGAGCGTGGCGGCCGCGCTCGAGCACGGCGTCGCGGTCGGCGCCCACGTGGGCCTCGCCGACCGGGAGGGCTTCGGTCGGCGCACCATCCCCACCTCCGCCCAGGAGGCCTACGACCTGTGCCTGGCGCAGATGGGCGCGCTGGACGGCTTCCTGCGGGCCGCCGGCACCCGCGCGTCGCACGTGAAGCTGCACGGGGCGTTCTACGTCATGGCCAACGCCGACGACGAGCTCGCCGACGCGGTCTGCCGGGCCGTGCTCGCCTTCGACCCGGCGCTGCTGGTCACCGCGCTGCCGGGGTCGGCGCTCGCCACCCGGGCCGCCGCCTCCGGCCTGGCGGTGGTCGGGGAGTTCTTCGCCGACCGCCCCTACCGGGACGGGCGGGTGCGGATGTTCGACTGGGCCCCGGCCGACCTCGGCAGCCCCGGCGACGCGGCCGGGCGGACCGTCGCGGCGCTGCGCGACGCCGCCTTCGGCACGGTCTGCGTCCACAGCGACACCCCCGGCGCGCCGGCGCTGCTCGCGGCCGTCCGCCGCCGCCTCCTCGACGAGGGGTGCGTGCTGAAGGCGCCGCGGTCCCCCTGACCTCCGGCCACCCGCCCCGCTGATCCCGACGCCGCCGACCCGGCGGTCCCCCGATCCACCGGCCCCCGGGCCGGGCACGACCCCCGAGGTCCCTCGACGGAGCGGGACGTCCTCACCCCGACGGCTCGCCGTCACCCCTGGAAGGACGACCTGTGGCCACCAGCACCGAGACCCCCACCGAGTACCACGCCCTCGCGTCGGAGTTCGAGCACGAACCCGTTCCCACCACACGACGACGGTCGCTGGGCTCCGTGTCCGCCGTCTGGTTCGGGTTCCCCATGATCATCACGAACGCCATCTTCGGCGGCACCATCGTCTACGGCCTCGGGTTCTGGCGCGGCATCGGCGCCATCCTCGCCGGCAACGCCGTCCTGTTCGCCTACGTCGGCGCGCTCAGCTACGTCGCGGGCCGCACCGGCAAGAACTTCGCCCTCACCGCCGCCGAGACCTTCGGCCGCCGCGGCGCCCCGATCGCGGCCGGGTTCCTCTCGACGGTCGTCATCGGCTGGTTCGCGTTCCAGACCGGCCTGACCGGGGCCACCCTGCACACCTCGCTGGGCTGGAGCGAGAAGTGGATGATCCTGCTGGCCGGCGTCCTCTACGTGGCCGTGACGTTCATCGGCATCCGCGCCCTGACCGTCATCGGCCTCGTCGCGGCCCCGATGTTCCTCGTCCTGGGCGGGGTCGCGCTCGTCATCGCCTCCCGTGAGGGAGGCCTGTCCGGGGTCACCTCCTACGCCGGTGGCGCCCCCGACGCGGGCGTCCTCAGCGTCGGTGCGGCCGTCACCATCGTCATCGCCGGCTTCGCCGACTCGGGCACCATGACGGCCGACTTCACCCGCTGGTCCCGCTCGGGCCGCGAGGCCGTCGCCGCCACCTTCACCGCCTTCCCGCTGGCCAACGTCATCTCCCTCGTCGTCGGCGGGATCATCGTGGCCGCCGGTGCGGCCGTGGCCCCCGCCGCCAACGGCGGGGACTTCCTGCCGCTGCTCACCTCCCACGGCAGCGTCCTGTCCGCGCTGGCCGTCGTGTTCGTCTTCGTCAACCTCGGCTCGGTGTGCACCCACTGCCTCTACAACGGCGCCGTCGGCTGGAGCCAGCTCACCCGCGGGCGCATGCGCGTCCTGACCCTCGTCCTCGGCGCCGTCGGCACGATCGCCGCGCTCGCCGGGGTGTGGAGCCACTTCGCGACCTGGCTGAACCTGCTCGGCATCTTCGTGCCGCCCATCGGCGCCGTCCTCGTCGTCGACCAGCTGATGACCCGGTGGTCGCGCCGCCGCGCCGAGGCCGGGTTCCGCGTCCAGCCGTTCGCGGCCTGGGCGATCGGCGCGGCCGGGGCCTACGCCGTGCACGCGGGAGCACCGCAGCTGAGCGAGGCCGTCGCGGGCGTCGTCGTCGGAGGTCTCGCCTACGTGGTGCTGCAGCGGCTGACCGGCGGCACCGCGGTCGGGGCGGCGGAGACCGGGCGCGCCGGGGCCGACGTGCGGGCGCAGGCGTGAGCGGCGACGCGACCCTGCTGCCCGCCACCGAGCTCGCGCGGCGCATCCGCACGGGGGAGACGACCGCCGTCGCGGCCACCGACGCCGCCCTGCAGCGCATCACCGAGCTCGACGGGCGCCTGCACGCCTTCGTCGAGGTGACCGCGGACACCGCGCGGGCGACGGCGGCGCAGGTCGACGCGGCCCTGGCGCGCGGGGAGGACCCCGGCCCGCTCGCCGGCGTCCCCCTCGCGGTGAAGGACCTCATCGCCACGGCCGGGGTCCCCACCCGCTCCGGCTCCCCCGCCTACGTCGACTTCGTGCCCGAGGAGGACGACGTCGTCGTCGAGCGGGTGAAGGCCGCGGGCGCCGTCGTGCTGGGCAAGACGAACGTCACCGAGCTCGGGTACAGCGGCGCGAGCCACAACCCGATCTCGGAGACCACGCGCAACCCGTGGGACCTCGCGATGACGTCGGGAGGTTCCAGCGCAGGGTCCGCGGTGGCCGTGGCGACCGGCATGTCCCCCGTGGCGCTGGGCAGCGACGGCGGGGGTTCCGTCCGGATCCCCGCCGCCCACTGCGGCATCGTCGGGTTCAAGGCCTCGATGGGGCGGGTCCCGCTGTACCCGGGGGCCCGCGACGAGCGCTACCCCGGGTTCTCCAGCTGGGAGGCGCTGGAGCACATCGGGCCGCTCACGCGGACGGTGGCCGACGCGGCGCTGATGATGTCCGTGCTCGCCGGACCCGACCCACGCGACCGGCACTCGATCCCCTGCGACGACGTCGACTGGCTCGCGGCGCCCGCGGGCGGGGTCGCGGGCCTGCGGGTCGCCTTCAGCACCGAGTTCGGCGGGGTCCCCGTCGACCCGGAGGTGCGGGCGCTCGCGGAGCGGGCGGCGGGCGTCTTCGCCGAGCAGCTGGGCTGCACCGTGGAGCACGCCGACCCCGGGCTGCAGGACGCGGCGGCGACGCACTGGGCCATCGTCATGAACGAGTCGGACCTGCGGGGCATGCGCCGCATGGTCGACGAGCTCGGCGACCGGATGTCGCCGCACCTCGTCGAGGCGCTGCGGCGGAGCTGGACGGCGGAGGAGTTCACCGACGCGGTCGTCGCGCGCAAGCGCCTCGTCAACCGCATGTGGCGCTTCATGGCCGGGTTCGACCTGCTCCTCACGCCCACGCTGGCCGTGCCCGCGTTCCCGGTCGACGTGCAGGGCCCCGAGCGCATCGACGGGCGGATGGTCCCGGCCTCGGCCTGGCTCGGCTTCGTCTCCCCGATGAACCTCACGGGTCAGCCCGCGGCCAGCGTCCCCGCGGGGCACACCGCCGCGGGGCTGCCCGTCGGCCTGCAGATCGTGGGCCGGCACCTCGCCGACGCCACGGTGCTGCGGGCCGCCGCCGCGTTCGAGGCGGCCGCACCCTGGGCGCAGGACTGGCCGCTGGGCCTGGGGCAGCAGGTCGTCGACGTCACCGCGCCCGCTCCCGCCGGAGCCCGGGCGTGAGCGGCCTCGGCGGGCTGAACCCGTCTCCCGGCGCCCTCGTCCTCGCGCTCGTGCAGGCGCAGGTCCCCGTCGTCGCCCGCCCGGAGGACCTGCGGCGAGCCGCGGAGCACCTGGCGGGGCTGCTGCGCGGCGCCAAGCGGGGGATGCCGTCGCTCGACCTCGTCGTGTTCCCCGAGTACAGCCTCAACGGGCTCGACCCGGGCACCTGGCTCGACGACGACCTGCTGTGCGACCTCGACGGCCCCGAGGTCGGCCTGCTGCGCGCCGCGTGCGCCGAGGCCGGCGTCTGGGGGTGCTTCTCCCTCCTGGAGCGCAACCCCGACGGGGCCCCCTGGAACAGCGGGATCATCGTCGACGACGCCGGCGAGGTGCAGCTGTACTACCGCAAGATGCACCCCTGGACGCCGCTGGAACCCTGGCAGCCGGGCGACCTCGGCGTCCCCGTGTGCGACGGCCCGAAGGGGTCGCGGCTGGCGCTGATCATCTGCCACGACGGGATGCTCCCGGAGATGGCCCGCGAGGCCGCCTACCGGGGCGCGGACGTCGTCCTGCGCACCGCCGGGTACACCTACCCGATCCGGCCCTCGTGGCGGATCACCAACCAGGCCAACGCCTTCCACAACCTCGCCTACACCGCCTCGGTCTGCCTGGCGGGCGCCGACAGCACGGGCATCCGCTCGATGGGCGAGGCCATGGTCTGCGACGTCGACGGCACCGTCCTGGAGCAGGGCGACGGCACCCCCGACCGGGTCGTCACGGCCGAGGTCGTGCCCGCCCGGGCCCGGGAGGCCCGCCGCCGCTGGGGCGTGGAGAACAACCTCTACCAGCTGGGCCACCGCGGGTACGTCGCGGTGGAGGGCGGCGCGAGCGACTGCCCGTACACGTTCATGCGGGACCTCGTCGCGGGCACGTACCGGTTGCCCTGGGAGGACGAGGTCGAGCACGTGGACGGCACCCGCTCCGGCTTCGGTCCGCCCGCCGACGTCCGCGCCCGGCCCGGCGGGGCGGCGGGGGCGCCGCGCGGCCCCAGCGGCGGGTGACCGCGCGGCGGCACCGACGAGCCCCGCCCGGCAGGGCAGTCTGAGGGGCATGACGACGGACGAGCAGGACCCCGCGGTCCCCGCCGAGCGGGACAGCGGATCGGTGGACGTGCATGGCGTGCCCGTCCACTGGGAGGCGCAGGGCACGGGCGGCACGCCGCTCGTGCTCGTGCACGGCGGCTTCGGCACGGCCCGCGCGTTCGACGCGGCGGCCCCGGGGTGGGCGGCGGAGCGGCGCGTCGTCCGCGTCGAGCTGCAGGGGCACGGGCACACACCGCTGGGGACGTCGCCGCTGAGCTTCGACGCCCTCGGCGACCAGGTCGCCGCCGTCGTGCGGGAGGTCGCCGGGCAACCCGCCGACGTCCTCGGCTACTCCCTCGGGGGCCTCGCCACCCTGCGCGCAGCGCTGCGTCACCCCGACGTCGTGCGACGCCTCGTCCTGACCGCCGTGCCCTGCCGCCGCTCCGGGTGGTACCCCGAGGTGCAGCAGGGCATGGCCGGGGTGAGCAGCGCCGGGTTCGCCATGATGCGGCAGACGCCGCTGTTCGCGGCGTACGCCGACGTCGCCCCGGTGGTCGACGACTTCCCGCGGCTCATGGACGCCCTCGGCGCCCTGCTGGGCTCCGCCTACGACTGGACCGACGAGGTCGCCGGCCTCATCCCCGACACCCTGCTCGTCTACGCCAACGGCGACAGCATCCCCGTCACCCACGCCGCGGAGTTCTTCGCCCGGCTCGGTGGGGGCCTGCGCGACGTCGACTGGGCCGGCAACGGCCGCTCGCGGCACCGCCTGGCCGTGCTGCCGGGACGCACGCACCACGACCTCCTGGACGCCCCGGCCCTGCCCGGGCTCGTCCGGGAGTTCACCGCCTGAGGCGGTCCCTCCCCGGACGCGCCGCGGGCGGGCGGCGGGTCAGCAGGCCGCGACGAAGCGCTGCAGCACCCGCACGCCGAACTCCAGCGCGTCCACGGGAACCCGCTCGTCGATGCCGTGGAACATCCCCGCGAAGTCCAGCCCGGCGGGCAGGCGCAGCGGCGCGAACCCGTAGCCCCGCACGCCCAGGCGGGCGAAGGACTTGTTGTCCGTGCCGCCGGACAGGCAGTACGGCAGCACGACCGCACCCGGGTCCTCCGCGGCCAGGGCCTCCTTCATGCGGTCGACCAGGGGCGCGCCGAACTCCGTCTCCAGGGCGCGGTCGACGTGGACCTCCTCCACGTCCACCCGCTCACCCGCGAGCTCGCGGATCGTCGACAGCAGCTCTTCCTGGCGACCCGGCAGGAACCGGGTGTCGATCAGCGCCGTGGCCGTCCCCGGGATCACGTTGTGCTTGTAGCCCGCGTCCAGCGCCGTGGGGTTGGACGTGTTCTGCAGCGTCGCCCCCACCCAGCGGGCGGTGGTGCCCAGCTTGGCCAGCAGCAGCGACGGGTCCGTCTCGTCGAACCTCACGCCGGTGATCTCCGAGACGCCCTCGAGGAACTGGCGCACCGTCGCGGTGTACTCCAGCGGCCACCCGTAGGAGCCGATGCGCGCCACCGCGGCGCACAGCCGCGTCACCGCGTTGTCGGTGCCGACCTGCGAGCCGTGCCCGGCGCGCCCGTGCGCCACCAGGCGCAGCCACGCGATGCCCTTCTCGGCCGTCTGCAGCAGGTAGGCCCGCTGACCGTCGATGTCGACGGAGAAGCCGCCGACCTCGCTGACGGCCTCGGTGACCCCCTCGAAGAGGTCCGGGCGCTCGTCCACCAGCCAGCGCGCCCCCTGGACGCCGCCGGCCTCCTCGTCGGCCATGAACGCGAACACCAGGTCCCGCGGCGGGCGCGTGCCGGTGCGGGCCAGGTCGCGTGCGACCGCCAGCAGCATCGCGTCCATGTCCTTCATGTCGACGGCGCCGCGGCCCCACAGGCAGCCGTCGGCGATCTCTCCCGAGAACGGGTCGACCTTCCAGTCCGCGGCCTGCGCCGGCACGACGTCGAGGTGACCGTGCAGCAGCAGCGCACCCCGCTCGGCCGTGCCCCGCTCCTCGCCCGGGATCCGCACCACGACGTTGCCGCGGCGCTCGAAGCCCTCCAGGTACTCGGGCTGGAGGCCGACCTCGTGCAGCAGGCCCATGACGTGCTCACCCGCCACCCGCTCCCCCGGTCCGGACCCGTCGCCGTAGTTCGACGTGTCGATGCGCAGCAGGTCGCGGCAGATGTCCACGACCTCCCGCTCGGCCGTTCCGCCTGCAGCTGCTCCGGTGTCCTGGCTCACGCCGCCACGGTAGTAGCCGGGCGCCGCGCGGCACCCCGGGCGGGGTGGGGCGGTAGCGTCCGCCCCGATGGACCTCTCTGCGGACAGCGCCCGCGCCGACGTCGCCGCCCCCTCGCCGGGCGAGCACCGCGGCCTGTCCGACAGCGTCCACGAGGCCGTGCTGGAGCTCCTCATGAGCCGCGGCGTCGAACCCGGCTCCGCCCTGCGCACCCAGGCGCTCGCGGACCGCCTGGGCGTCTCGGCCACGCCCGTGCGCGAGGCCCTGGCCCGCCTCGAGGCCACGGGGCTCGTGACGCGCTCGGCCCGCCGGGGCTACCGGGCGGCGCCGCTGCTCACCCCGCAGGAGCTGGGCCAGCTCGTGGACGTGCGGCTGCTCGTGGAGCCCGGCAACGCCGAGCGCGCCTGCGCCCGCGCCGACGACCCCTTCGTCCGGCGCCTGCACGCGGCCGTCGAGGCGCAGCGCAGCGCCCCGACGGGGCCCGGCTACGCGCGCTTCAAGGACTACCTGCAGGCCGACTGGTCCTTCCACGAGCTCGTGGCCGAGGGCACCGGCAACCCGTTCATCGTGCGGACGCTGGACTCCTTCCGCGGCTTCGTGCAGCGCCTGCACCAGGTCGAGCAGGAGGTGCCCGACGCCGCGGAGAGCGTGGCGGAGCACGAGGCGATCGTGCGGGCCTTCGAGGCCCGCGACCCCGGTGGCGCCGGCGAGGCCATGCGCCGCCACCTCGAGCGGGTGCTGCGACGCGCGGCGCCGGGCTGAGGCGGGCAGGGTGGTGCCGCGCCTCCCCCGGCAGCCCGCCGGGTGTCGGCGTTGACACCACCGGAGCGGTGATGCACCCTCGTCACCGAGCAGAACCTGATTTTCTATAGAATCTGACCACGAGCGAGACCCCACCGATGGAGCGATCTTGAGCACGAGCGACGACGCCACCGCGCCCGCCACCACGGTCTTCGACGGCTACCCCGACGTCCTCACGCGGGAGAACTGGCCGATCACCGTCCCAATGATGCCGCACCCGCACGTGCTGCCGGACGGCACGACCGTGCAGGAGCAGTCCGCCGAGGGGTGGGCCGCCACGCTCGACGTCATGGTCGACGCCGGGTACACCAGCATCGACCCGACCGACACGTGGATCCGCATCGCGGACCTGCCCGCCGACCGGCTGCAGGAGTTCGGGCGCACCGTGCGCGGCGCCGGCCTGAGCATCCCCGCGTTCTCCACCTCCCGCCGCAGCGTCATGGACCCGGAGCACTGGCAGGACAACCTCGCCTACTCCCACCGGGCGATCGACGCGTGCGCCGCCATCGGCATCCCCCTGGTCAACTTCGGCTTCATGCGCGGCTTCACGCCGGCGCAGGCGAAGGCGCTGTGGTTCTGGCTCGAGCCCGGCTACACCGACGACCTCTCCCCCGAGGCCCGCGCGGTCGCCGTCGGTCGCATCAAGGAGCTCGCCGAGCACGCGCAGGGCGTCGGCGTCCAGATCGCGCTGGAGATGTACGAGGACACCTACCTCGGCACCGCGGACTCCGCCGTGCAGTTCATCCACGAGGTCGGCATGGACAACGTCGGCCTCAACCCCGACTTCGGCAACATCGTCCGG
>Ga0160427_10000644_pt1 | contig 20928 bp, 19 predicted proteins | sample SolpanmetagenomL_FD_108194 | JGI IMG/M metagenome (GOLD analysis project Ga0160427, IMG submission 108194) | Solar panel surface microbial communities from Lawrence Berkeley National Laboratory, California, USA - L | ecosystem: Engineered > Built environment > Solar panel > Unclassified ...
CACGCCGTTGAGGTTCACCTGATCCATCTTCGCCATGAAGTCGTCCATGTTCTTCGCGCCCCAGACCCACTGCACGTGCTCCCAGTAGTGCGGCACGGGCCGCTCTCCCTCGCGGTTGAGCCGGGCGCGCTGCACCTCGCCCCAGTTCTGACTGCCGCCCCACACCGCGCCCAGCGCGAAGCGCGGCTCGAAGGCCACGGCCCTGGGCGCGTAGTAGCCGCCCAGCGACACGCCGTGCAGGCCGATCCGGGCCGGGTCCACGTCGTCCCGCGTCTCCAGGTAGTCCACCACCACGCTGGCCCAGTGCTCGCTGTCGTGGCGGGCGGTCAGGCCGTGCAGCCGCAGCGCCTCGCCGGTGCCTGGCTGGTCCAGGCACAGCGACGACACGCCCCGGCGCGCCAGGAACTGCGGCATGCCCACCCGGTAGATCATCTCCTTGGTGCTGTCCAGGCCGTTGATCTGCACCAGCAGCGGGGCCCGGCCCGTCACGCCCTCGGCGCGGGTGTAGAGGCCCGCCAGTTGCCCCCCCTCGTAGGGAATCTCGACGCGCTCGCAGTTCTCGCGGGCCAGCGTCACGCCGCGCCGGAAGCTGTCCTGGAATGTGGCGTACAGGGCTTCACGGCCCGGCGCTCCGTGCGCCTGCATCCGCTCGGCGGTCAGCAGGTAGGTGGCGGCGCGGCCGAGTTTGTGTCCGGCACTGAGCAGCCGCCCGGCCGTTTCGTCCTGCCCGGCCTGATTCATCAGCTTGTGGCCCAGACGCTCCCAGGACGCCAGGAAGTCGCGGGTGCCCGCGTCCTCACCGCGCTGAGCGGCCTCCAGCAGCGGCCGGCACATCTCGTCGACCTCGCCGATGCGCCCTCCCATCTCCATCGCCAGGTTGATGGCGAGGTTCCAGACATAATTTCCGGGAAAATACTGAAACATGAGCCTCCTGATTCGGGTGCGGTGATGTGGCCGGCGAACCGGTCAGACGTTCGTGACCTTGGGAATGCGCGAGGTGGGGGACCAGCCCTGACCGTCGGGTCGGCCGACCGGGTTGCCGAGAACACCGATGCCTCCGATCTCGAGCTCCACCACGTCGCCCGGATGCAGTTCACGGCCCAGCTCCATGCCGCAGCCGCGCCCCACCGTGCCGCTTCCGAGCAGCGTCCCGGCGGGCAGCGGCTCGCCGGCGCTGGCCCAGGCCACCAGTTCCTGCACGCGCCACATCAGGGTGCTGGTGCTGCCCACCGACCACACCTCCCCGTTCACGCGCGCCGTCATGCTCAGGGCGTGCGGGTCGAGTTCGTCGGGCGTCACGATCACCGGGCCGCAGCTCGAGGCGAAATGCTTGCCCTTGCTCGGTCCCAGCCGGCCCTTCATCTCGCGGAACTGGACGTCGCGGGCCGAGAAGTCGTTGAGGACCGTGTAGCCCAGGATGTGCCGGTCGGCCTGCTCGGGCAGGATGTTTCGCCCGCCGCGCCCGATCACGATGCCCAGTTCCAGCTCGTAGTCCATCTGTCCCTGCGAGTAGCTGGGCCAGGGCATCGTCGCGCCGGGCCCGATGAAGGCCGGGGCGCTGCCCATGTACGAGATGGGCAGTTCGTACACCACCGGGTCCACCGTGCCGCCGCTGCGGCCGGCCGCGTTCACGATGTGCTCCTCGAAGGCCAGAAAGTCGCGGAAGGCGGCCGGGTCGAGCGGCGCGAGCAGGTCGCCCGCGCCGCTCAGGGCGTCGCCGCTGCGATCGGCGGCGGCCGCCTGCAGGACGTCCTGAAACAGGTCGCCGTAGGTCAGGGCGGTGCTCAGGCTGCCGGACACCACCTGGGTGGCCTGCGCCAGGGCGGCGGATTCGGTCAGGCCCCGGCGCAGCAGCGAGAGCTGGTAGTGACGGCGGACGTCCACGCTGGGGCCGTGCGGTCCCGACTGCACGGTAATGCGGGCCTGTGGCCCGTCGGGCGTCGGGACGCGGATGCGGGCGATTCTCATGCGGCTCCTTGAAACACCTTCAGTCGAGGATGGCGACCACGCGGGCCGGACCGGCGCTGCCGCCGACCAGCTTCAGTGGGAAGCAGGCCACCCGGAAGCCGGTGGCCGGCAGGTCGCCGAGGTTCATCAGCCGCTCGATCTGCGAGTAGGCGAGGTCCAGCTGGTGCGCGGCCCAGAAGACGCCGCTCTGCTGCGTCGCCTTGGCCTGCTCGGCCTGGGCGGGCAGCGGCGCGTCCCAGCCCCAGGCGTCGATGCCCATGACGCGCACCCCCTGGGCGTAGAGCCATTCGGTGGCCTGCGCACTCACGCCGGGACCGCGCACCCAGTAGTCCGGCTGCCCGTAGAAGGCGTCTCTCCCGGTGCGGATCAGCACGATGTCGAGCGGCTTCAGGATGTGCCCGGCCGCGTGCAGTGCGGTTTGCACTTCCTCGGCGCTCACGGCCTCGCCGTCGGCCCTGTGCCGGAAATCCAGGACCACGCCGGGGGCGAAGAACCACTCCAGCGGCAGCTGGTCGATGCTCTGGGCGGGCTGGCCCTGGATGGTGGCGTTGTAGTGCAGCGGGGCGTCCACATGGGTGCTGCTGTGGGTACCGAAATTCGTGAAGGTGTCGGTGGCCCAGCCCTCGCCGTTTCTGAGCAGCCGGGTGGGCACGCCGAACATCCGCTCGATCTCCTCGCCGCCCTGGGCGTTGCTGCTGTACTCGATGCCCACCCGCTGAAAGGCCGGCACGTCGGGATGAGAAGGTGTGATCGGCGCGGAGAGATCGATGATCTTCACCGGCTCAGCCCTGCCCGTGCGCGGCGTAGGGGTTGCGGACGGCGGCCTTCAGCTCGTCCTCGGTGCCGGGCAGCGCGCCTTCCTCGGTGGCGCTGGGGCCGGCGGCGGGCGGAAAGCTCTCGGTCATGCTCATCGGCATCATCGAGTTGCGGTAGATGCTGTTCGATCCGGTGCTGGGCTTCCAGACCTTCGGCTCCCAGTCGGGCACGTAGTTGCGGTAGCCGCCGGTGTTCAGCTCGACCCGCAGCCCGCTGGGATCGCGGAAGTACAGGTAGGTCTGCTCGCCGATGCCGTGGATGCTGGGGCCGTACTCGATGGCGGTGCCGCCCTCCATCAGCACGTCGGCGGCCACCAGGTGCTCCTCGCGGGTGTCCACCCAGAAGGCGATGTGGTTGACCCGCCCCGGCGTGCCGCTGCCGTCCAGCACGCAGCCCAGGTCGTGCGACTTCTCGTTGGTGGTCAGCACCGTGAACACGGTGACCGGGGCCTGGTCCAGTTCGGTGTAGGCCATGATCCGGAACCCGAGCGTGTCTCTGTACCAGGCCGAGAAGCCTTTCACGTCGCTGGCCGCGACCGTCACGTGGTCGAGGAAGCGCGGGGCGACGCCGTGGTTGGTGCGCCGCGAGGGCCGGTCGTGAAACTGCGAGCGGTGTTCGTCCTCGGCGGTGTGCTTCTCGACCTCCCAGAACAGCTCCATCACGTGTCCGTACGGGCCGGTGAAGCGGTAGGCCCGCCCGTGCCGGTGCTGTGCGCCGCGCCACTCGCCTGCGGCGCCGGCCGCCTCGACGCGGCGCACGGCCTCCTCCAGCGCCTCGGCGCTCGTGGTGCGCCAGGCCATGTGGGCGAGGCCTGCATGGGCCCCTCTGGTGACCACCAGGCTGTAGACGTAGTAGTCGCCCCAACAGCGCAGGAACACCGAGTCGCCGTCTCTGGCCACCTCGCGCATGCCCATCTGCTGTTCGTAGAAGCGGACGGAGGCGTCGGGGTCGGGCGTGGTGATCTCCAGGTGGGCGAGGTGGGACAGCAGCTGAATCATGGGAAACCTCCAGGGAACGACAGGAAAAGCGGATCGGACTGAGTTTGATGTTTGATCAAATTTAACACGCACCGGCGGTCAGGGCAAGCCTCAGACCGGCGCGGCCTGCGGCGACGTGCTCAGCTGCCGGACGATGGCGGACGCGGCCAGCACGGCCAGCGCCACGCTGGTGACGGTCGGATTGCAGGCGGTGCTGGTCGGAATGACGCCGTTGCCACCCACGTACAGGTTCTCGGTGCCCCACACCCGCGAGGACGCGTCGCAGACCGACGAGCCGTCGTCGCGCTCGCCCATCCGGGTGGTGCCCTGATAGTGCAGCGAACTGCCGCCCGGCAGCACGAAGGGCCGCCCCGCCGCGATGGGCCGGCCCAGCGCCCGCATCGCCCGCTCGACCTCGTCCTTGGCCGCTTCGATCACGCTCAGGTCCCGCTCGGTCAGGGTGTGGTGCACCGTGACGGCCGGCAGCCCCAGGTCGTCGGTCCGGGTGGCCGAGAACTCCAGGTGGTCCTCGAAGCGGACCTCGCGGGCGCAGAACCAGCCCAGTCCGACCACCGGCGTGCCGGTGTCGTGCTCCACCGGAATCGGAACGGGAGAGGCCTCCAGCTCCATCACCTGCCCGTGGTACGGATGCGCGGGCGCGTGGAACGGCACCCACGACACGCCCCCCGCCGCCGGTCCCGACCCCGCCGGTAGCAGCCGGGGGTCGAGCTGCACCGCGCCGAGCACCTGCGGCTGGTCGTTGAGGTAGTGGCCCAGCGCGGGCAGGCGGAGGCCGGAGGCCCACAGCAGCTGCGGCGTGCGCAGGGCGTCGGCGGCCACCACCACGGCGCGCGCCTGCACCTCGTACACCTCGCCGCTGGCCCGGTCGAGCAGCCGCGCGCCAGTGACACGTTCGCCGCTGCGAAGCAGCGTCTGACAGACCGTCTCCGGCCGCAGGGTGAAGGTGGGATGGCCGCCGTCTGCCAGCGGTCCCAGCACCACGTCCGCGCCGGACCAGACCCGCACGCCGTGCTCGGTGCGGGCGGCCAGCGGCATCGGCTGCGCCGGGCGGCCCCCGGCCAGCACGTCCTTGAAGGCCCGGTTCAGCGCCTCCCGGATGGCGACGGCCGCCCCGGTCTCCGGGTAGGCGGCTTGCGTGACGGCCAGCAGCCGGTTGGCGGTGTGGAGGGCCGCGTCCCACTCGGCGTCCGGCAGAAACGGAATGCGCTCCGCGTTGCCGGGCGGTGGGCACGCGCAGGTCCAGTGCGCCCCCATGCCGCCCACGTTGGTGGACAGGGCGGCGGCCGGCAGCTGCCCGGCCTCGCCGTTCGCGTCGCTGAGCAGGAAGGTGCCGGGGCGGGCCAGCAGCGCGGGACGGCCGGTGACGTTGGTCTCGGCGGCGGCTTTTCTGGCCCCGATGGCGGGCGTGCCGTACACGTACTGCGCCGGGCCCTGCGAGGCCACCTGCGCCCGTTCCCGTTCAGCGGGGTCGGGGATGTTTTTGACGTGCTGCCCGGGCCGGGCGGTGAGTTGCGGCCCGGCGTCGATCAGCAGCACCCGCAGGTGCGGCGCCTGCTCGTGCAGCACGCGGGCGAAGGTGGCCCCGACCGGACCGCCGCCGACGATCAGCAGGTCGGTCTGGACCGGTCCGGTCACCGGGTCACCGTGAGCGTCTTGCGGTCCTGGCCGACGAGCATCATCGGCAGGTACGACACCCGTAGCCGGAAGGTCACGCCCACCTGATGCTCGCCCGCCGGCAGGCCGCCTGGCCGCCGCACGGTCACGGTGCCCACCTCGCCGAAGTTCCAGACCGCGTCCGGCTCGCGCTCCATCTCACTGACCGGGTAGGTGTGGTCTCCCAGCGTGACCGACACGTCGGCGGGCGGCACGCTCTCGCCGTCGAGCGTCACGTCGACCGCCTCGACCATCGAGAGACCCAGGCCGCGGTAGTAGGGCAGCCGCGCGCCGAACTGCACGCCTTCGGAGACGTTTTTCAGGGTGTCTTCCACCACGATGTACCGGTCAAACATGGGCCGCCTCCTGCTCGCCGATCAAGCGGGCCAGCATCCGCTGGTGACGGCGCACCTGCTCCAAGCTGTCGACCGGGTGCGCGTCCTGGATGTGGCGGTTGCCCTCGTACTCGCTGGCGATGTACCCGCGGTAGCCGCCCTCCTTGAGCACCGGAATCACCTGCTCGTACCCCAGGCTGGTCTCGTTGTCGTGCTCGTCCATCTCGTAGAACTTGCCGTGCACGTGGAAGATCCGGTCCATGTGTTCCAGCAGGTGCCGGGGGTTGCTCCAGAGGTTGTGGCGCATCACTTCGGCCATCGCGACGTCGACCGGCTTTCCGCCCATGTCGCGCACGTCGTTGATGACGTACTCGACCAGCGTGCGCTGCTCGTACTGCTCACGGATGAACTCGGCGATCTGCGGCGTGGCCCCCTGCCGCAGGAAGCGCTCCAGCATCACCGGCGGGTAGTGGTCCATGAAGATGCCCATGTCGGGCACGAAGCCCAACAGCGGTGAACCGATTCGCTCCATCTCGTCGAGGTGGCGCAGAATCCAGGGATGGTCGAAGTGCAGTGGCGCGTGGACTTCCAGCCCTAGCCGCACGCCGTATTTCTCGGCCGCCGGTACGCAGCGCGCCAGCACCTCCGGCTTGACGAACACCAGCACGCGCACCACCGTGCAGCCCAGCCGGTGCGCGTGCAGGATGTCGCGCTCGACCGAGGCCACCTGCTCGTCGAGGCTCAGGGTGCGGCCCTTGAAGCGCTTGGTGTCGAGGAACAGGTCATGGCACACCGGGGTGGTGCCGTACTTCGCCATCATGGCGTGCCAGTGGTCGTAAAACGCGTCGTTCAGCTTGGGAAAGCCGGGCATCATCTGTTCGGCCAGCGTCTCGATGCCGTAGGCGCCCATGCTGGCCGCGGCGGCCACGCAGTCTTCCAGGGTCATCTTGCGCAGGAAGAATTCTTCCTGAAAGCTGTAGAGGCTCACGCCGCGCCGAATCTGTGAGGTGGCCGGGGGTGGGGTGGTCCGCTGGAGGTCGGTGTGCTGTGTCATGAGGTTCTCCCTGAGAATCAGCCCTTGACGCCGCCGGAGAAGCCCTGGATGAGCTGCCTCTGGGCCACGACGAAGAACGCGAGGGCGGGGACGAGTGAGATCGTCACGGCGGCGAACACGTAGTTCCACCGGGTGGCGAACATGCCGACGAAGCTGTACACCGCGACCGGCAGCGGCGTCTTGTTGGTGCCGCTCAGGAACACCAGCGGGTTGAAGAAGTCGTTCCAGATCAGCATGCCGGCCAGAATGGCCACCGTTCCGGTCACCGGACGCAGCAGCGGGAACACCACGTGCCGGAACGTCTGGGCGGGCGTGGCCCCGTCGATCTGGGCGGCCTCCTCGTACTCGTGCCCCAGCTGTTTCAGGAAGCCGTAGTACAGAAACACCGCCAGCGGCAGCCACAGCGAGACGTTCAGCAGGATCATGCCGGTGTAGCTGCCGACCAGCCCGACGTGCCGGAAGACCGAGTAGGTGGGAATCAGGCCCAGCTGGGCCGGCACGATCAGCCCGACCACGAACAGCAGCAGCAGCGGCCCGCTGGCCCTGGAGGTGCGCCTGGCCAGCACGTAGGCCGCCGCCGAGCTGAGCGCCAGCAGGCCCAGCACGCTGCCGCCGGTGATGATCACGCTGCTCAGGAGGGCCCGGCCCATGTTGCCCTGGGCCCAGGCACCGGCGTAGCTGCTCAGGTCGATGCGGCTGGGCAGCGAGAGCGCGCGGCCGAACAGTTCCTCGGTGGGCTTGACCGAGATCACGATCAGGAAGATGAACGGCACCGACCAGATCAGGGCCAGCACCCACAGGCCCAGCTCGAGACCGGTCCGCCGGGTCTGCAGTCTGTTCATACGTTCCTCTCGGCGCGCCGCTGGGCGAGCTGCTGCGCGACGGCGGCCACCGCGATCAGCACGGCGAGCATCAGGGCCAGCGCGGTGCCGTAGCCGAAGCGTCCGTACACGAAGGTCTGCTTGTAGACCTGGGTGGCGAGCGTCTCGGTCGTTCCCAGCGGACCGCCGCCGGTGAGCGCCAGCACCTGGTCGAAGACGGCCAGCCCGGAGATCACCGAGAGCTGCACGCTGGTGTTCAGGGTCGGCACCAGAAGCGGCAGGGTCACCCCCCAGAAGCGCTGCCACGCGGTCGCGCCGTCGATCACGGCCGCCTCCTCGACCTCCTGCGGAATGCCCTGCAGGCCCGCGAGCAGGATCACCATCGCCAGTCCGCTGAACTGCCAGACGAGCACCACCACCACCGCCCAGAACGACCAGGTGGGGTCGGCCAGCCAGGTGCGCTTGAGTCCCGGCAGACCCAGCAGGTCGAGGGCGCCGTTCAGCGGGCCGCTGTAGTCGAACAGGAAGCGCCAGATGAAGGCGGTGGCGAGCTGGCTCATCACCACCGGCGCGAAGAACACGGTGCGCAGCAGGAAGCGCGTCTTCAGGTGCCGGTCGAGCAGCACGGCCAGCACCAGGCCCACGAGGTTGGTGAGCACCACGAAGCAGACGGCGAACTCGATGGTGGTGATGAGCGCCAGTCGGGCCTGCTGGTCGGCGAAGAGGGCGCGCAGGTTGTCGAGGCCGGTGAAGTGCGCGCTGGCGGTCAGGCCGTTCCAGTCGGTGAAGGCGTACCAGCTGCCCGCGATGGCCGCGCCGTAACGGATGACCAGCACCAGCACCAGGGCGGGCAGCAGCCACCACCAGGGCGGCAGATGCGACGTCTTGCGGAACGCCGGTCGCGCGCCCGCAGTCGGCGGGGCGGCATGGAACGGCTGGGAATCTTGACGGGTCACGGGGTCCTCCAGGCTGAATTCAGCGGCGTGCGGCGGACAGGAGCCGAGCCGGGGCAACCACGGCGATCAGAACATGGTGTTGGCGTTCTGTGCCTGGGCGGGCACCGGCTGCATAACGTCCCAGTGCTCGACGATCTTGCCGTCCTGCAGGCGGTAGAGGTCGCACACCGCGCCGCCGGGGTCCTGATCGCCGGGCCGGGCGTGCAGGTGGATGCAGGCCAGCTCGCCGTCCACCAGGATGCGTTTGACCGTGAAGCTGGTCTCCGGCCGGGCGAACATCTCCTGCAACTTCTGAACGGCCGCCTGCGGCCCGTCGGCGATGCCGGGGTTGTGCTGGACGTAGTCGGAAGCCACGAAGGTCTCGAAGGCGCCGTGCAGGTCCTTGCGGCCGTAGAACTGCGCGGCGAAGGCGGTGATCACCGCGCGGTTGCGCTCGGTCAGGTCGTTCGCCACGTCACGCCGCCTTACTTCTGCTTCCAGGCGGCGTCCATCTTGGTCAGCAGCGCGGCCGGGGTGATCTGGCCGGTCAGCAGACCCTGCAGACCGTCTCCCAGCGTGCTGAACACCTGCGGGTTGCGCCACTCCAGCTGGATCAGCGGCGTGGTCTTGGCCACCGTCTTGAGGTAGGGCGTCAGCAGGGTCAGTTCGGGCGGCAGCTGCTCGCCGGACGTGGCCTGCTTGACCGAGATGTCGCCGGTCGAACGGGCGTACAGCTCGGAGCCGCCGCCGGTGGCGACGAAATCCGTGAAGGCCTGCGCCGCCGCGAGGTTCTTGCTGTTCTTGAACACGGCCATGGCGTCGGTCGGCGAGATCGGCAGCAGCGTGGACGCGGCGGTCGGCCCCGGCAGCACGAAGGCGGACAGGTTGAGCTTGGGATTGATGGTCTTGAGCGCCGAGATCGAGCCGGTGGGAATCACGAAGGCGACCGCGTCGCCGCTTGCGAGGGCCGGCGCCGCCTGCGGGATATCGGCCCCTTCCACGCCCGGCTGGAAGCAGTTGGCGTTCTTCATGTCGACCAGGGTCTGCAGGGCCGTCTTCCAGGCGGGCGTGCCCGAGAAGGTCACCTTGCCGGCCAGCGCCTTGGTGTTCCACTGCGGGTCGCTGCCCAGCACGTAGTTCGCGGCCATCACCGAGGCCAGCAGGCCAGAGTTCTGCGGGTTGGCTCCGGCCAGCGCGAACAGGGTCTTGCCCTTGGCGCGCACCGCCTGGCAGGTCTTGAGCAGTTCGGGCATGGTCCTGGGGACGCTCAGGCCCAGCGACTTGAACAGGTCGACGTTGTATACGGCGGCCACCGGCGTCATGCCCAGCGGCACGGCCGCCAGCTGGCCGCCCTTCCAGTACAGCGCCCGCGACCGCTGTGGCAGCACCGTCTGGGCCCACGGGCGCTTGCTCAGGCTGGCCACGTACCCGGCGTCGAGCAGCGGCAACACCGAGACCAGTCCGCCGGCGCCCGCCGTGACGTAGAAGAGGTCCGGCGCGTTGCCGCCCTGCAGCTGCGTGCGGAGCGCCTGCGGGTAGCCGGTACCGATCGGGTAGTACTCGGTCGTCACCCGCACGCCCGGATATTTCTTCATGAAGGCGTCCACCAGCGCGGTCATCGAGGGGTTGCCCTGCTCGCTCGCCTGGGCGATCAGGCGCAGGGTGCCGCTCTGGGCGAGGGCGGGGGTGGACAGCAGGGCAGACAGGGTGAGCAGAGCCAGCGTACGTTTCATGGTGAAACCTCCGGTGAGACGGGCGAAAAGTTGACCTCGGACTGCAGACGGAACCGGCCTGAGCCGGGCGCGAACGGGGCATCGAACGGATGGACTTTGATGTTTGATCAAAAATAACGGACATTCTGATTTTTTGCAAGTGGGCAAATAGGCCCCAGCCCGGACACGGCGATCGGCAGATATCTGATCAAATCCCTGCTAAGCTACCCGCATGTTTCCCCGCACCGTCAAGACCTCGCTGGTCAAGCTGCTGCGCGACGAGATCGTCCGCGGCACGTTCGAGCCGGGCGAGCGGTTGCGGCTGACCGACCTCGCCGAGCGCTTCTCGGTCAGCACCATGCCCATCCGCGAGGCGCTCGGCGCCCTGGAGGCCGAGGGACTGGTCACCATCCAGCCGCACCGGGGCGCGCAGGTGACCCTCTTCACGCCGGACGAGATCCGTGAGCTGTACGAGATCCGGGCGGTGCTCGAGAAGCTCGCGACCGTCAAGGCCGCGCCGCGTCTCAGCGCGCCGGACCTGGAAGCGCTCGATGCCCTGGTGGCCGAGATGGAACACCCGGACGACGGGTACGACGTGGTGCGCTTCACCGAGAACAACATGGCCTTCCACGGCCTGATCTACGACCGCGCCGGAATGCCGCACCTCGCCGCCCAGATCCGTGACCTGCGCTACCGGGTGCAGCACTACCTGCACAAGCACCTGGAGAGCACCAACTACAGCACGGTCAACAACGTCGAACACCGCCGGCTGGTCGAACTGCTGCGGGCGGGCAAGGCCGAAGCCGCCGGACAGGAGATGTACGGCCACATCCTGGAGACCGGACTGAAGATCGCCGAGATCATGGGCCAGGAAGCGGCGGGCGTGCCGGCGGCCAGAACAGGCCGCGCCCGCAAGACCGCCGCCGACTGAAAGCGGGGGAGCAAGAGACCGACCTGGGCTCCTGCTCCCCCGCAGTGTGCGCGTCATTCCGGCAGCGTTCCGCTCCAGAACACGTCGGTCAGCGACGCGCCGAGCTTCAGCGCCCTGGCTTCCTTGGGCCGCACCCAGCCGCCCGTCGCCTGCGACCAGCGCCGCAGGGCCTCCGGCAACACGGTCAGCCGGGCCACGCCGCGTTCGCCGGCGGCCAGCGTCAGCGCCGCGAAGGCGGCCAGTTCCGGGTGGGCCGGCACCCCCTCGAAGGCCGGCTGCTCCAGGTAGGCCTGCACCACGGCTTTGCCCGCCCGTGCCGAGGTGTTCGTCACGCCGACCCGGATCTCCACGCCGTCTCCCTCCGGGATCACGTGCACCTCGCCGTACTCGAACGCCGCGTACCCAAAGCCGTGGCCCAGCGGGTAGGCGGGCGTCACTCCCCGCGCCGCCAGCGAGCGGTAGCCGATCAGCGGGCCTTCCCGGTAGTACAGGTCGCTCCGGGCGTCCGGCGTGAGGTCGAAGGCCGGGTAGTCGTCTTCCTGCCGGGCGAACGTCACGGGCAGGCGTCCGCCCGGCTCGCGCGTTCCGGCCAGCACCTCGGCCAGGGCCTCTCCGAACCCCTGGCCGGGAAACCAGACCTGCAGCACCGCCGCCGCCTGCGGGGCCCAGCTCAGGTCCACGGCGTGCGCGGCGTTCACGACCACCACCGTCTGCGGATTGGCCGCGCACACGCGTCCGATCAGGTCGAGCTGCGCCTGCGGCAGCCGGGTGGTGGTGCGGTCGCGGCTCTCCACGCCCGAGTCGGCGGTCTCGCCCACCACCAGGACCGCCTGCGGCGTGCGGGCGGCCAGCGCGGCGGCGCGCTCCGGCAGGTCCGGTTCGGCAGGCGGCCTGGCCCCGAACCACAGCCCCTGGGCGCGGGCCGGGGCGTACGTCATCTCGTACTCCAGGCGCACCGGCCCGCCCGCCTTCAACGGCTGCACGAACTGGAGGGCCTCGCCCCGCAGCAGGTGGCCCATCACGTCGCCGCCCACCACCGGCGACGGCTGGGTGCCGACAGCCTCGCCGTTCACCCGCAGGGTCACGTCGCCGGTGCCGCCGTACTGCAGCGTGTACAGGCCGTCCGACTCGGGCGTGAGCGTGGTGCTCGCCCGCACCGTCGCCCGCTCGTGGGTGCTCAGGCCCGCCGGCATGTCCTGCGCGAACCACACCAGGGTGGAGGTGCGCCGCACCTCGCTGAACGTGGCGGGCGCGTCCGGGCCGCCGGGGTGATACGTGACGGTCAGGCCGGGCTCGCCCGTCTCGGAGACGATCGGCAGGTGCGGAAGCGGGGGAAGACGGTACTCCGGAGCGACCCCGACCTCGTGCTCGACCTGAGCGAAGACCCGGCGCAGCGCGGCGAGCGGCGTCTGGACCTCGTCCGAGAGTGCGATCCGGGCGAAGGTCGCGCCCTGATAGCAGGGCGACCCCGCGTTCGGTCCCAGCACCGCGAGCGGCCGCATCGGATCCAGGGGCAGCACGCCCCGGCGGTTGTCCAGCAGCACGAAACTGGCCGCCGCCGCCTCGATCAGCAGCTCGCGGGCATCCTGTACGGCCGGCGCCGGCGTCTGCCAGCGGGCGGCCCAGGTCGCGACGGACCGCGCCGCCTGCTCGACCCGTCCGGCCTCGACCTCGCCCGCCTCGACCAGGGCCGCCGCGCCCGCCCCCATCTGACGGCCCGGGCCGGGCATCTCCAGGTCCAGCCCGGCCCGCAGGCTCCTGGCGCCGTCCTGAACGCCGAACCAGTCGGACATCAGCACGCCGCGCCAGCCGAGTTCGCCGCGCAGCACCCCGATCACCTCCGCCTGTTCCGCGCAGGGCACCCCGTTCAGGCGGTTGTAGGCCATCAGCATGCCGCCCACGCCGACCTGGGCCGCCCGCTCGAAGGGCCGCAGGTAGACTTCCCGCAGGGTGCGCTCGTCCATCACCGAATTCATGCGGTGACGCTGCGTCTCGGAGTCGTTCCCGACCACATGCTTGGCGACGGCCGACACCCCGCCCGCCTGCACCCCCTGGATCCAGACCGCTCCCAGCTCAGCGCTCAGCAGGGGGTCTTCGGAATAGGTCTCGAACGCCCGCCCGGCCAGCGGGCTGCGCGGCAGGTTCAGGTTCGGCCCCAGCACCGCCTGCCGCCCCAGCCGCGTGCATTCGCTGCCGACCAGGGCGCCCACGCGACGCGCCAGGTCCAGGTCCCAGCTCGCGGCCAGGGCGGTGCCGCAGGGCATCAGCAGCGCCACATCACGCTCGTCCACCCGGATGCTCGCCATGCCCATCGGTCCGTCGGCCATGTGCATGGCGGGAACTCCGGCGCCGGGCAGCGCCGCCGTCGCCCACATCTGTGCCCCGCTGGTGAGGCGGGCAGCCTCGTCCAGGGAAAGTTCGGACAGGGACCGCTCCTCCGGGTGTTCGGCGCTCACCCGGTCACGCTTCCCCGCAGGGCGGCCGTGGCGGCCGCGAAGTGCAGCACCTGCCCGGCCAGCGCCGAGAGCTGGGCGTCGGTGGGCGCGTCGCTGCACGCTCCGTCCGGGGTGAAGGCCTGCACGGCCACCGTGTTGATGGTGACGCCCAGCGGGGTGGGCCAGCCGCGCAGCGCATGCACGACGTCGCGCACCGCGCTCAGGGTCACGCCCGCGCCCTGCCAGCCGGCGGCCACCACGATGCAGCCGACCGCGCGCCCGTCGAGGTAGGGCCGCTCATCGCCCCGCAGGTCCTCGAGCAGGTCGAGCGCGTTCTTGACCAGGCCCGACATGCCGCCGTGGTACCCGGGCGTGGCGATCATCACTCCGTCGGCCCGGCGCACCGCCTCGACCAGCTCGCGCTCGGCGTCGCTGCGTTCCGGATGCTCCGGGGCGTACATCGGCAGCCCGGCCAGGTCCGGTCCGGCGAAGAGCCGGGTGCGCGCGCCCTGACGCTCGGCGTGGGCCAGTGCTGCCCGCAGCGCCTTCTCACCGCTGGAACCGGCCCGGGTGGTCCCGCCGATTCCGACGATGAAGGGGGCGCTCACGCCCGGGCCTCGGCGGGCTGCGCCTGACCCTTGAAGTGCGGCATGACCTGCTCGGCGAACAGGCGCATGCTCTGCTGGCCCAGCCGCAGCCGCTCGGGCGTCAGGGGTCCGGTGGTGAAGCCCATCAGCACGTTGCCGATGCCCAGGTCGCGGTATTCCTCCAGGTGGGCGCGCACCGTCTCGGGGCTGCCGTACAGGCACCAGGTCCCGATCCAGTCCTCGCTCAGGGCGTTCGGCGTGGTGTGGATCTTGACGTCGCTGATCTCCTCGGCCCGCTTGTTGTAGACCATCTCGCGGTCGATGGCGCCCTGGTAGCCCTGCAGGATCACCTCCAGCTCGGCGCGGGCCTGCTCGTCGGTCTCGGCCAGGTGCACGCACTGGTAGGTGTGGGTGGTCCACGACAGGGCCTCCTGCACCACGTCCGGCGGATGTCCGGCGTCCAGCAGCGCGTCGCGGTAGACCTTGAAGTGCTTGGTGACGTGCTTGAGCGGCTCGGTTCCGCCGATCTGCGGCGGCGTGAAGGCCGGGATGAACGCCGGATATCCGCTTTTGGCCGCCCGCAGCGCGCTCGACTCGCGCAGGGCCACGCTCATCAGCGGCGCGTGGGCCTTGCCGTACGGCGCCGGCACGACGCGCTGGATGACCGCGCCCTTGTAATGCCCGGTGTCGAACTGCACCGGCGCGTCGTCCATCGTCTTGGCCCACAGCGACTCGGCGATGTCCAGATTCTCCTGCGCGATGCGGGAGGTCTCCCTGTAGTTCACGCCGAAGCCGATCATCTCCTCCGGGGTGGTGCCGCTGCCGATGCCGACCAGCAGCCGTCCCTGCGTGAGCTGGTCGAGCAGGTTGACCCGCTCGGCGAAGCGCACCGGATGGTGCAGCGGCACCGTGGTGACCGACATGCCGAAGTGCATCCGCTTCAGCTGCGGGGCGAGGTAGGCAGCGAACATGAACGGGTCGCTCGACATCGGCGCGTAGCCGGTGAAGTGATGGTCGGGCATGAACACCGCGTCGTAGCCCAGGTCCTCGGCCTCGCGGGCGTGCTGGGTCAGTTCCTGGATGATGGTGCGGTCCTGCTCCGGAGCAGTGGAACGGCCGACGAGAAATACGGAAAAGCGCATGTGAAACCTCCTGGAAGGGATACAACACTCGTCGCGGCCACGCTTCGGGGGCCACGGGCGGACAGCGGACAAAACTAGAATGTTGATTCTAATTTCAGAGTGCGCCAGATTTGATCAGATGTCAAGAGGCCGCTGCGAAGATGTCGTCGTCAGGAAACCGCGTCAGTCGGCGCGGGCGTACTGCAAGAACAACAGGTCCATCTCTCCCAGGTCACGCTTCAACTCTTCCCAGTCGCCCTCACCGGCCACGTCCGGCGTCGACCCCAGCGCCAGGTACCGCGCGAACGCGGCGTAGGTCAGGCGGAAGCAGGCCTGCACGGCCTGCTCCGGGCGCGGATGCCCGATGGCGGAACGGTGCTCGAGCAGCACGGCGCTCCAGCCGTCCTCGAGTTTGCTGAACGACTGCTTGCCCAGCGCCGCCACGGCCTCGTCGGACGGCGCGCGCGACATCAGGGGCCGCAGCAGGTTCGCCTGCGCCTTCAGGAACTCCCCCAAGGCGGCCACCAGTTGCGGCACCAAAGCGGAGAACGGCAGCCGTTCCGCCTGAATCCCGGTCAGCAGGGCCGCCTGCCGGGCTTCGACGCGCTGCAGGATGCGCCGCTGCGCCGCGCTCAGCAGTTCTTCCTTGCCGCGCACCCGCCCGTAGATCGAACCGGTGGACACCCCGGCCCGCTGGCTCACGGCCGCCAGGGTGAGCTGCTCGAACCCGCCCTCGGCGAGGATCTCGATGGCGGCTTCGAGCACCCGCTCGAACGACTGGCGGCTGCGGTCCTGCTGCGGGGTACGAAAGGCGGGCGGATCGGTCATCTGAACTGGCGATCAGCATACCGGAAGTCAGGAAACGTCACGTTCATGAACGGTGACGACCGGCACCGAATCGGCCGGCGCTAGCCCTCGAGCGGAAGGCCCACGTAGTTTTCCGCCAGCGAGGTCGCCGCCGCGCGCGAGTGCGTCAGGTACTCGAGGTCGGCCACGTGAATGCGCTGCTCGAAGGCGTTCTCCTGTGGATTGAGATGCAGCAGGGTGGTCATGTACCAGCTGAAGCGCTCGGCGCGCCAGATGCGGCGCAGGCAGGTGTCGCTGTAGGCGTCCAGCCGGGCGCGCCCCCCGCCCGCGTAGAACTGCTCGAGGCCCCGGTACAGGTACACCGCGTCGGCCACCGCGAGGTTCAGCCCCTTCGCCCCGGTCGGCGGCACGATGTGCGCGGCGTCCCCGGCGATGAACAGCTGATGGTGCTGCATGCGGTCGGTCACGAAGCTGCGCAGCCCGACGACATTCTTCTGGAAGATGCGGCCCTCGGTGAGGTGCCAGCCCGGCGCGGCGAGCCGCTCACGCAACTCCTGCCAGACGCGCTCGTCCGGATAGTCGTCGACACGTTCGTCCGCGCCACACTGGATGTACAGGCGCTGCACCGACGCCGAGCGGGTGCTGAGCAGCGCGAACCCGCGCTCGTGACGGGCGTAGATCAGCTCATGGTGGCTGGGCGGCGCCTCGACCAGGATGCCCAGCCAGCCGAACGGGTAGACCTTCTGGTACTCGGTGCGGCCCTCGATGTGGCAGCGGCTGACGCCCTGCGAGCCGTCGCAGCCGGCCACGAAGTCGGCCTCCAGCGTCTCGAGCGGCCCGTCCGGGCTCCGGCGGAAGGTGACGCGCGGGCGGGCCGTGTCCAGGTCCTGCAGGGCCACGTCCTGGACGCTGAACTCCATCGGTCCCTGGTGGGCGCCCAGAAGATCGCGCAGCACCTCGTGCTGCGGATAGACGGTCACCTTCTTGCCCCCGGTCAGTTCCTCGAGGTCGAGGTGGCAGCGCGTCTGGCCGGACTGCAGGGTGATGCCGCTGTGGAAGTGCGCCTCGCGGCTCAGCCGTTCGCCCAGGCCCAGCTCGGTCATCAGGTCGACGGTCCATTGCTCGAGCACCCCGGCCCGGATGGTCGTCTCGATCTGCTCGCGGCTGCGCACGTCCAGCACGACACTCTCGATGCCGCGGCGACGCAGGAGATGGGCCAGGAACAGGCCGGCCGGACCGGCCCCGACGATGGCCACCTGGGTACGGGTCAGGTGCGACATACATTCTCCTCGCGCGTCCGGGCAGACCGGCGCAGGTGGGTGGACAACAGGACGGAGCGCACGAAGCGCGGCCGAATGGCGGACGCCTCCACTCTGAAGGTCCGTCCCCGGCCTCGGCAAGCGGGGCATTCACCTATGTCGAATGCCCCGCTTGCCAGAACCCGCCGGGCACCGGAGACTGGACAGCGTCCACCTTCAGTTGTTCCGGCCCACCGTGGCCTCACGCCGTTCACCCCAGGAGCCCCGCGTGTCTTTCATCCGAACGTCCGACCTGACCCTGCACGTCCAGCTCGATGGTGACGCCGCCGCGCCGCCGCTGGTGCTGCTCAACCCGATCGGCAGCGATCTGCGGATCTGGGACGCCTTGACCGATCGGCTCTCCGCCGAGTTCCGGACCGTTCGCTTCGACCTGCGCGGCCAGGGGCTCAGCGACGCCCCCGAAGGCGAGTACACGCTCGCGCAGCACGTGGCCGACCTGACGGAGGTGATGGACGTTCTCGGCCTGAAGGTGGTGGCGCTCGCCGGCTGCTCGCTGGGCGGGCTGGTGGCGCAGGCCTTCGCCCTGGCCTCCCCGGAGCGCGTGTCGCAGCTGGTCCTGATGGACACCCTGCCGCGCATCGGCAGCGAGGAGAGCTGGACGGCGCGCTCGGCGCAGGTGCGGGCCGAGGGCCTGCCGGCGCTCGCCGCCCAGCTCGCGCAGCGCTGGTTCGCCCCGGCCTTCTTCGCGGCCCGTCCTCAGGAAGCGCGCGGCTACACCACCCTGCTGGCCCGCGCGCCGGAAGCGGGGTACCTGGGCAGCTGCGCGGCGCTGCGGGACGCCGACCTGAGCGCGCAGGTGCCCGAGCTGACGATGCCGGTGCTCGTCCTGTGCGGCGCGCAGGACGCCTCCACCTCACCGGACGCCTGCCGCGCCCTCGCCGACCGGCTCGGGGCGCCCTTCGTGTCCATCCCCGAGGCGGCGCACCTGCCGATGGTCGAGCAGCCCGGCGCGGTGGCGGACGCCCTGAGGGCATTTCTCCTTCCCCGCACACCCCGCCACGAGCAGGGCCTGGCGGCGCGCCGGCGCGTGCTCGGGGACGCGCACGTGAGGCGCGCCGCGGCGGCCGCGACCGAACTCGACCGCGACTTCCAGACGTTCATCACCGAGTACGCCTGGGGCGGCCCCTGGTCACGCGGGCACCTCGACACGCGCACCCGTCATCTGCTGACCCTGGCCGTGCTGACCGCCCTGCCGCGCGAGCACGAACTCGAACTGCACGTCCGTGCCACGCGCAACACGGGCGTGACCCCCGACGACCTGCGCGAGGTGTTCATGCATGTCGCCGTCTACGCGGGCGTGCCGGTCGCGAACCGGGCGTTCGCCATCGCGAAGGCCGTCCTAGCCGAGCCGCCACCCCTGGAGCAGGCATGACCTCCCATCCGCCGCACCTGTATCCCCCCTACGCCAGCAGCGTCAAGCGGGCGCCGCACGAGCTGCTGATGCCGCTGCCGGCCGCCCTGCGCGACCACGGCGGACCGGTGTTCGGGGCAGACCGGCTCCGCCCGGACGACCACGACACCACCCGCAACGCCCGCGTGAACGGCGAGCCTCTGGGCGAGCGCATCCTCGTGCGGGGCCGGCTGCTGGACTCGTCCGGGCGGCCGGTCCGTGGGGCGCTCATCGAAACCTGGCAGGCCAACGCCGCCGGGAGGTACGTCCATCAGCACGATCAGCACGCCGCGCCGCTCGATCCCAACTTCACCGGCACGGCGCGGATGCTCACCGACCAGAACGGCGAGTATGAACTGGTCTCGGTGCGGCCCGGCGCCTACCCGTGGGGCAACCATCCCAACGCCTGGCGACCCGCGCACATCCATTTCAGCCTGTTCGGACGCGATTTCACCGAGCGGCTGGTGAGCCAGATGTACTTTCCCGGCGATCCGCTGCTGGCGTTCGACCCGATCTACCAGGGAATTCCGGACGAGAACGGCCGGTCGCGGCTGGTCAGCCGCTTCGACCTGGACCTGACGCGGCCCGGCTGGGCGCTGGGGTACCGCTTCGACATCGTGCTGGGCGGCGCGCGGTCCACGCCCCTCGAGGAGCCCGACCATGACGACTGACCGAGACCAGTCCGGCGAAACCCCTGAGGCCAGAGCACCCCTGAACCCGGACACCAGCAACATCCTGCCCGGCGCTTTCGGGCCTTCGCCCAGCCAGACGCTCGGCCCGTACTTCCACCAGGGACTGATCCGGGGCTTCCAGGGCTACGGGGCGCTGGCGGGCCCGGAGGTGGTGGACGCCGCCCGCCCGGAAGGGCCGACCCTCCCCGGAGAGCGCCTCTGCCTGACCGGGCGCGTCCTGGACGCCGACGGCACGCCCATCCCTGACGCCATGATCGAGGTGTGGCAGGCGGACGCGGCGGGCCGGTACGCGTCAGGTCCGGGCGCCGCGTTCGGCGGGTTCGCGCGCGTTCACACCCGGACGCCGGACGCCAGGTACCAGGCGCAGCTTGTGAAGCCCGGTCCGGCCGGTCCCGACGAGGCCCCCCGGCTGCTGCTCTGGGTGGGGATGCGCGGGCTGCTGACGCACCTGTACACCGTGGTGTACTTCGGCGACGAGGACAACAGCCGGGACGCGGTGCTGGCGAGCGTGCCGCCGCATCGTCGCCACACGCTGATGGCGCGGCGCGGCGACGTCTGCGGCCGGGTGACGTACACCTTCGATCTGAGGATGCAGGGTCCGGACGAGACCGTGTTCTTCGCGCCGTGAGCCTGACGCCCCTGGACTCGGCCCTGTTCGGCCCGATGTTCGCGCTGTCGGCCGTCGCGGCGCTGTACACCGATGAGGCGTACCTCAACCGGCTGCTGCAGGTGGAATCGGCGCTGGCCCGCGTGCAGGCCCGGCTGGGCCTGATTCCCCAGACGTCCGCCGACGAGATCGCCCAGGTCTGCTCAGGGCTTCAGCCGGACGTGGACCGCCTGAGGGAGGGCCTGCTGCAGGACGGCGTGCCCGTGGTGGCCCTGCTCGCACAACTGCGCCCGGCCCTGTCCCCAGAGGCCCGTGAGCACCTGCACCTGGGGGCCACCACCCAGGACATCGTGGACACCGCCTTCGTGCTGGGGGCGCGGGCCGCGTTGTCGGTGCTGCGTGCGCTGATGCTGGAGGTGGGAGACGCCCTGGCCCGACTGGCCCGCACCCACGCGGACACCCTGATGCCGGGGCGAACACATTCACAGCAGGCCCTGCCCGTCACCTTCGGGTTGAAAGCGGCCGGCTGGCTGTCGCCGCTGACCCGACACCTGGACCGGCTGGACGAACTGGAGGCGCGGCTGTACGCCGTGAGCTTCGGAGGAGCGGCCGGCACGCGGGTCTCGGTCGGGCAGGCGGGGCTCAGCGTGGCCGGGGCGCTGGCGGGCGAGCTGCGCCTGACCCTGCCCCCGAGGACGTTGCTCACCCTGTGGGACACGGTGCTGGAACTGGATGCGGGGCTGACCG
>Ga0160427_10000645_pt1 | contig 20920 bp, 17 predicted proteins | sample SolpanmetagenomL_FD_108194 | JGI IMG/M metagenome (GOLD analysis project Ga0160427, IMG submission 108194) | Solar panel surface microbial communities from Lawrence Berkeley National Laboratory, California, USA - L | ecosystem: Engineered > Built environment > Solar panel > Unclassified ...
CCGCACGCCTTCAGCTTCGGCGAGCCGCAGGGCATGGCCAGTGACCTCAGTTCCCTGCACGGCCCGCCCATCTCCGCCCGGCGACTCCCGCCCGGCAGCGTCCCGGTGGACGTGCCCGCCCTGAACCAACAGGGGCTCCAGACCGTGATGGCCCGCGTGGGTGCCGAAGTGCAGCTCGGGCGCGCCGGCGTGAACTTCAGCGGGCTGCTGCTCGTCCCGGACCAGCGTTACGCCGCCAGCATCGCGCTCGCGCCAAATGGCCTGTGTGTGCCCGGCAGCGCCCTGCGCGAACTGCTGATGCGCGAACGCAGCGAAAGCCGCTCACTCCCCGACTGCACTCCTGGAGCTCAGCATGCCTAACACCAACACCAGCCAGCGCCTCGTCTCCCCGCCGCCCAGACGGGCTGCTGCGCGCCGTCGCAAAGACAAACCCGAAGTCCTGCACGACGCCTGCATCTACAAAATCACGCTCGCGGGCTTCACCTACATCGGCGCGACCCGCCATTACGCGCCCCGCATGCTGCGTCACCGTCGGGAGCTGCTCGCCGGCCTGCACCACAACGTGATTCTTCAGCGCACTGCGAAGAAGTACGGGCTGGAGAGCTTCAAGAGCGAGGTGCTCGAATTCGGCACGCTGGCGTCCCTGGGAGTGCGCGAGCAACACTTCATGGACCTGCACCCCGGCAGCGTCAACATCGCGCGCGTCAGCTCGCTGCTGCCCGGCTACCCGAAGTACGAAGCGGCCCGCAGCAAACCGCCCGTGCCCGGCGATCCCGCGCTCGTTCCCGCGATCACGCCCCGCCCGAACCAGAAAGCCGCCGAGGACGCCCTGCTCAAGTCCCTGAGCGCCGGGCAGTCGCGCGGCCTCATCAAATCCCCCTGCGGCACCGGCAAGACCAAGCTGGCCGCCATGCTCGGGCAGCACTTCGACCGGGTCCTGTTCGTGACGCACAGCGACGAACTCGTCGACGGGACCTTGAAAGACTTCCACGCGACCTGGCCCGGTCACCACGTCGGCGTCATCAAGCAGCGCGAGTTCAGCATCAACCACAAGTTCACGGTGGCCAGCCTGATGACTTTGATTCGCCGCCTGCCGCACCTGGACCCGGGGCATTTCGATCTGATTGTCCTCGACGAAGCGCACCTGATGGGCGCCACCGCGGGCGTGGCCGTCGCCAGGCACTTCGAACCGCGCTACCTGCTGGGCCTGACCGCCACGCCGGAACGCACCACCGGCACGCCGCTGAGCGAGATCTTCGGTGAAGTCATCTACAGCCTGAGTGTCCCGGACGCCATCGGGCAGGGCCTGATGTCCCCGGTGCGCGGCATCGACGTGATCCTCGGCATCGGTGAGGTGGGCCTCAGCAAGATCACCGGCGACTACGACGACCGCGAAGTCGAAAAGGCCATGAACGAACTCGGCCGCCCGGAGCTGATCGCCGAAATCATCCGCCGGGAAGCCGGAGAGCGCCAGACGCTGGTGTACGCCACGACCGTCAAGCAGGCCCGCCGACTCGCCCGCTGCCTCGGGGACAATGCCGAAGCGGTCGCCGGGACCGACGAGGACCGCAGCGAGAAGGTCAAACGCTACCAGGCCGGTCAGACCCAATTCCTGGTGAGCGTGAAGGTCATCGGGTACGGCTTCGACGCGCCCGCCACCAGCTGCGTGGCCCTGGCCGTCATGACGAAGAGCAACGTGAACTACACGCAGTTCCTGGGGCGCGGCATGCGAATCAGTCCCGGCAAGACCGACACGCTGATCATCGACTTCGGCGGCAACGGCCAGCGCGGTCTGACGCTCGAGAAGGACTGGGCCTTCGAGGTGGAGCAGCTCGATCCCCTGCAAGACCGGGGGGGCGGCAAGGCGACCATCGACCTGGACCTCGACTGGACCCCCGACCCGAACTTTGATGCCTCGCAACTCGACGTGAACCTCGAGGAAGTGGACCTGCTCGCGCGCATCGCCTCCGCGATGAGGTTCGATCCATCCCCCGCTACGGACGAGCAGAAAGACGAACTTCAGGCCTGGGGCTACCGCCTGTCGGACAGCCTGTCGCGCCGGGACGCCAACCACCTCATCAGCGCCCACCCGGCCAGCCCAGACATCCTCAGCCGCCTCAAGGCCTTCGGGTTCGACACCACCACCGTCACCTGGGGCATGAAGTACGCCGTGCGCATCCTGATGCAGGCGCAGACCCAGCGCAGCGCGTAAACCAGACACGCGTACAGCGGGCGGGTGTCTATGCCGACGCCTCAGCAATGTCTTCAGGCCTGCACGAGGTGCTCAACAGACCGCAGTCAGCGCTCGTCTTGAGAACTGGACGGTTCATCTCACATCGAAGCGGCCACAGAAGTTCTGGAGAGCGAACCTGTAACGTTTCTCCCGGCCAGATCGACTCCCCGTCAGCGGATCTGATCGGCGATTCTTCCACGGTCGACTTGGCCTGAGGGTGGCAAGATAGAAGGACGGGACCAGATGCCCCAAATCCGTCTTTCCCGCACGCTGACGGCTAGAGCGCGTCAGCGTGCGGATCCTGATGTCCGCTGTATCCGAGGAGGCCCCGTGTCCAATTCGCTTCAAGCCCCTTCCACCTTCCAAGATCCCGTGATCTTCGGCCATGACCCCACGCCCGGCATCGTCTCGGTTCACGCCGACCACCGGGGCCGGGCGTGGGTGTGGAAAAGAAGACAAGGGACCCTCACGCTGGAACGGGAGACGTTCCGCCCGTGGTTGTTTGCCCGTGACCTCCGTGATGTCGAGCACCTCGGCTCCAGGCTGGTCTGGAATGATGACAACGCCGAGTTCTCGGTCCAGTCGTTGCAGGGCGGCGACGACGGCACGTTGAGGTATCTTCTGCGCGCCAGCGACAGCCAGGTGTTGAGACAGGAAGTGTTGCGCGGCGCGTCCAAGCGCACCGGTAGACGGCTGAGCAGTCTGCGGGAGCTCTCCGGCTACTACAGCGTGGGCACCGTCGAGAGCTACCTGATGGCCTCCGGCCGCACTTACTTCAAAGGCCTGGAATTTGACGATCCGGTCCGGTTGCAGTTCGATCTGGAGACCACCAGCCTGAGTCCGGAAAACGGACGAATTTTCATGGTGGCGGTCAAGGACAACCGCGGCTTCGAGCGGATTTTGGAAGCGAGAAAGGCCAATCAGGAACCGGAGATGATCGAGACGCTCTTACAGATCATCCAGGAGCGCGACCCCGACATCATCGAGAATCACAACATTCACGCGTTTGATCTGCCCTTTCTGATGGGCAGAGCACAACGCTTCGGCCTCACCCTGAACTTCAGTCGTCCACACGCCCCGCCCGGCCTGTGGAAAGTTCAGGACGGCAGTGCTTCGCCCCACTGGGCCTGTGCTGGGCGCGAGATCGTCGACACCATCGATGCGGTCAGGAAAATGAGCTTGCCGAGCGCGGGCCTCAAAGCGGTCTCTCAGTTGTTCGGGATCGCACCGGAAGGCCGGGTGTACTTGGAGGGAGCAAAGATCGCTGAGACCTACGCGACGCAGCCTGCACTCGTGCGCAAATATGCACTGCAAGATGTCGAGGAGGTCGAGGCGCTCGCCCGCCGGGTGCTGGCCCCCTCATTCGCCCTGGCCCGCATGGCACCCCGGCCCTACCACCGCCTTCCCTATGCGGGGACAGCGATGGGCATGCTCGAACCGATGATGGTCCGCACCTATCTGCACCTCGGACGGGCCCTCCCAGGCAAGCAAGAGCCGGGTGAGGCTCACCAAGGCGGATCGGTCACGCTCTTCGCTGAAGGGGTACTGCGTCGGGTGGTCAAAGCAGACGTAGCGAGTATGTACCCTTCCCTCATCCGTCATGAACGCATTGGGCTACGCAGCGACACCCTTGGGGTTTTCCTGCATCTGATGGACCACCTGACGGGCCTGAGACTCGCACACAAGGCCGCGTCGAAACGGGGCGACCTCGGGGAGCATGAAGCGATGCAGAGCGCCATGAAACTGGTGATCAACAGCGGCTACGGCTACGCAGGAAGCGGGAAAATGGCCGTGTTCGGCGATGTCGAGGCGGCCAATACCGTAACCAGACGGGGACGCGAAACGTTGAAAGAAGTCACCGACGCCTTACAAGCCCGCGGCGTGACCCTGATCGAAGCTGACACGGATGGGGTCTATTTCAGCGTGCCCGCCGAGTGGAGCGAGGACGACGAGAAAAGCGTCATTCAGGCGGTCGACCGTCTCCTCCCGGAAGGCATCTCACTCGAGTTCGACGGACGCTGGGCGGCGATGCTGAGCCACGAGACCAAGAACTACGCGCTCCTGGGGTACGACGGACGCCTGCAGCTCAAGGGTGTGTCGTTCACCTCCAGCAAAAGTGAACGCTACGGCCAGGCGTTTCTCGAAGAGGCGCTGTGCTGCCTGCTCCGCGGAGAAATTGAAGGCCTCTCTCCACTTTACCGGCAGGTGATCAAGCGCTTGCAGCTGGGGGCGTACACCAATGCGGAAGTCGCCAGCCGGGTGAAGGTCAACAAGTCGCAGGAACAGTACCTGCAGTCCAGACACGAGCGGCAGGAAGCCGCGTATGAAGCGCTCCTGCGTGCTGACACGTCCTGGCGGATCGGAGAACGGCTCTTCTTCTACCAGCAGGCCGCCGCAGGCCTGACGCTGCTCGAAGACCCGCACGGGAGCGACTACGACGCGCCTTTCTATGTCCGGCAGCTGATGAGCGGGTATGCCAGCCGCTTAAAGAAGGGGCTGAGCCACACCGACTTCCAGCAGCTGTTCACTCAAGAGCAGGGTGGGCTGTTCGATATCCCGCTCGCGCAGATGCGCTCCGTGTGGCGCGCGTGCCAGCAGCCCTAGGGCGCATTTGTCCCGGCTGCACCCGCTTCCCCTGCACTGCCGTGGACTGCTTGTTGGCCCGGGTCACCCAGGTGGAGCACCGCGCCTGAACAACACCAGCATCAGTTGTAATTGCGTTTGAGCTGGGTGGTGTAACGCGCCACTTCGTGGGTGCTGCCCACGAGCTGCGCGGCCCTGACGCGCAGCTGCAAGACCTCCTGGTCGTAGGCATCAAACTTCAGATATTGATTGGCGAGCAAAATGACCCGCCGCCAATCGCCGACCTCTTCGAACCGGGTGAGCTGCACGCGCATTTCTAGCGTAAAGGTCAGCCAGAGCTCTTCGCGGACGTCTTGCACCCATTCGCTGTCCTCAATGCCGGGCATGAATTCACCCCGGTAGAGTGCCAGCATCCGCGCCGACTCGCCCCGGTCTGCGGCCTGCCGGAAGGCCGACACATCCAGCTCACAGTGGACCAGGCTGCCCAAACGGTACACCGGCGCGTTCTTGGGGCCGCTGAAGACCACCACTTCCCGGCCCAACTGCTCGCGCAATTCGGCAATGGCGCTGCGGATGTACCCACCGCCTGTATTCGGGTCCTTGTCCGGGTACAGGGCCAGCTGAATCTCAGCGCGGGTCTTGCCAGGATGGAGGTGAAGGTACGTCAGCAGCAGGGGGCTGCCTTTCAGTGAGAGCGGCACCTCGGCGTGGTCTTTGAAGACACTGACGCGGCCCATCGTACTGAGTTGCAGCGACATCAGACTGTCTTCCTGAAGGCGCGGCGCGCCGACCAGGTGCGCCAGGTTATCCAGAACCGGCTCCAGCAGGGTGGCTGTTTCCGGCTCCAGCAGGGCATAGTGGACCAGTTCCTGAAGTTCGTCGAAGTCCGGCTGGAATGCCGCGTGCATCTTGAGACGCAGCATTTCGAACAACGCTTCCTTAAAGGAACTGGTGGCCGACGCTGGATGCTGGTCCCGGAGTGCAGCGGCGCCGGTGTGCATCAGGACCCGGATCAGCTCCGGCGTGCGGCCCTGTTGACGGAACTGCCCAGCAGCGCGCTGAAGCGCGTCGTACGCTTCGGCTGGCTGATGACGTCGGCGCAGCAGCAGACCGAATGCGGCCCAGAGTTCTGGGGGCCACTGGTCTTGGGGGACACCGAACCCGATCAACGTCTGCATGGCTTCACCGAAGCGCTCCAGGGCGCTGTAGCGCTCGGCGAGCTTGGCCGTCGCCCAGACCCTGAGTTCATAATCATCGAGCGACGCCGCGACGCGGGCGACTTCCTCCAGGTGTTCGGTGTAGCCTTCGAACTTACCCGTCAGCCGTTGCAATTCGCTGCGCGCAATCAGGGCGAGACAGCGTTCCCGTCCAGCGTCGGTGTAGCGCAGGGCGCGCCCCACCTGGTCGAGCGTTGTTTGCGCGCCGAGGTAGTCGCCCTGCTGAATTTGCAGTTCAAGCAGTCCATGCAGCGCAGTCAGGCGAGGCTGAGGGACGGGCTGCTCGGGAAGTTGACGTAGCCCTTCTTGAAACAGGTGTTTGGCACGGCTGTGGTTGCCGAGCCGGAGGTACATGTGCGCCAGGGAGTTGGTGATCCGCGCCGTGAGTTCAGGATTTCCGTAAGCGATGTACCCGTACCATGACCGCTCCAGGCGCTGAAGGCCCTCTTCCGATTCGCCCTGCTGGACCTGTGTTACGCCCCACCAACGCAAGCAGCGCAAGTTGAGTTCGCCTTGGAGTTCAGGCTGCACGGCAGCGAAGTGACGGCAGGCTTCTTCATAACGACCGACGAACCGCAGATAATTTCCGTACTCGACACTTGCTTCCGGATCACCTTGCAGGTGAGCCTGAAGCAGAGGCAGCTCAGCCAGATCAGGCGACTGTCCACTGCGGAGGTAGGCCAGGCCCAACAGCCTCAGCGCCTGCGGTGTCCTGGCTTCATGCTCCAAGGCTGCAATCACCGCCTGGTACTGGCCGAGTTCGAGTTGATCTTGAAGCTGTTCCACAGCGCTTTTTTCTCCTGCTTGCAGCACGCTCTTTATTGTAGGGCCATGAACTTCAAACTGTCTGCCCGCAAGGTTGTGATCGCCGCCGTCACTGGACTTCTCCTCAGCGGTGCGGTGAGCGCTGGCGTCATTCTGCCTGGAAACATCGGGGTGCTGTCCACGCCGCAGGTCGGTAAATGAGCGCGCCCACCCCGCGTCCCACGGCCGTCCAGCCGCGCCCGTTGCTGCTGCCCGAAACGCAGCGCTCTGCCGTGCGTACTTTACCAAGCAATTTCGGCGTGCTGTAAGCCCCCCCAGTTCCCCCAATTTCTCAACCTTCAGCCCGGCGCTCTGGCCGGGTTTTTGATGTTTTGGACAGGAAAACGCTGACATACTGAGCGAACGGACAGTTGAGCGCTTGCCCCGAGGAGAGACGTGTTCCCAGACGACGACCTGCTGATGCCCAGTACCTTCCCGATCACGCAGGAGCGTGAATTCATCCGGCCAGCGACGTCGACAGATTCAGGGCTGCTCATGCGCGAGCAGCCCACAGCCCTGTTCTTGCTGGACGCTTCTGGTCTGATTCAGCGTGTCGGCGGTGCGTGGGCTGCCGTGACCGAAACCCTTCCTGAAGACGTGATCGGCACCCCGCTCTCGCAGCTGCTGCGCCTCCCGGCAAATGAGTATCCGCAGGGTCTCCTGGGCGCAAGTGGTCAGACAACCCAGGCGTGGGTGATGACGCGCACTGGGCAGCGGCGGGTCTTCGCATCCTGGCGGCAGCACGGCGACGTCATCGCCGGGCACTTCGAGCGCTTCGGGAGTGGGTATCTCGAGCGGGCCAGCCTGGAAGGCCAGCGCCTGCATGCCGCGCTGGACCAGGCGGTGTATTGCCTGGGCACCACCCTCGATACGGGGAGCGGCGACCACGTCAAGCGGATGGTGCAGCTCTCGACCCGGCTGGCCGAGACGCTGGGCCTCAGTGCGGATGAGGTGCAGGCGGTGCGCTGGGGCGCAGCGCTGCATGACGTGGGGAAATCCCGTGTTCCGGCAGAAATTCTCCAAAAGTCCGGCGCGCTGAGCGCCGAAGAGTTCACACTGATCAAGCGCCACCCGGTCTGGGGCGTCGAGATCTTGCAACCGTTGACGTTCCTCACAGACGGGGTCCTGGCGGCGGTGATGCATCACCATGAGCGCTTCGATGGTCATGGCTACCCCACGGGCCTGTCTGGAGAAGCGATTCCCGTCACGGCCCGCATTGTCGCCATTGCTGACGTCTTCGACGCCCTGGTCAGCGCTCGGCCATATAAGGAAGCCTGGACCCACCAGGCGGCGACGGAATACCTGGTTGCCGGGGCAGGCACGCAGTTTGACCCGAAGTTGGTCCGTGCATTCGTGCTTGCTGTCCTGAGCGCCTCGCTGCCAGCGCGCGAGTGTTGAGCAGTTGCCCGAACCCCTCGCCTCAAGCAAGAAGAAATTTTGAATCTCGAGCAATTCTGAAATCTGATCGAACAGGGCGAACCGAACGAATGCTGGCCGTGGCGTGGCCACCTGCAAAAAGGAACACACACACCGCCGACCATCTTCATCAACGGGATCTCGGCCACCGCAACCCACGGGGTGTTGCCGCTGCCACCGCGCGCACAGCTCATGCGAAGCTGTGACAACCGCCTGTGCTGCAATCCCGAGTACCGGACCGTCCTGCTTCACTCCACGCAGCGGACCCACTGCCGCAACGGCCACCTGCTCACCGAGGAGAACACCGAGATCCGCGGCCATTCCCGGAACTGCCTGACCTGCTCAAGCCAAAGTTCCCACGCTGCCGCCCGCCGTAAAGTCGCCAGCCTCGCCGTGCTCCCCGCCACCTTCCGAATCACCGACGCGCAGGGGCAACACCACCTCGCCTCGTCTTGGCAAGACCTCAAAGAACAGCTCAGAGCAAAAGGGGGTCAGGGGGCAAGCTCATCGTTGAAAAGAGGTCAACGGCATGTTCGTGCGCTGGAGAACCCCGGTACTGAACCTGAAAGCGCGAAAAAAACGAACGCGCTGAAGCGCCGCCCATGCGGGTTTCTGAAACAACCACATTCACCCGCCCCGAACTGAGGGGCGGGAAGGCCGGTCATGGCAAGCGTCGCGGATGTCTGATCAACGCCAGCCTCGACTTCTCCGTTTCAGCACCCCCATCCACAGGAGGCCCCGCATGGGCGCAAATCTGTTTCACCTCGGCCGGCTGCCCCGCAGCCCATACCTGCACATCGAACCCCACCTGCGGCCGCTCCTGGACGAGCTCGTGCGCATCTCGCATGTCCACGCGAAACGGGTCTCCCTCCTGTGGACGTCCAGATGCTGCTCTAGGATGCTCCCGTGACCGTCAAACTCAAACACGACCGTGGCACGCTGATCACCTGGGACGTTCCCGAGGTGATCGCCCCGCTGTTTACCTGGGACGCCCGGTCACAACTGTTTCGCGCGCCCGGTCAGTGCTACAGAGCGGTCATCGAGACGCTGCGGACGCACGGAGTCAAGCACCAGGACGAGGCCACCGAATTCCAGAGTCTGGAGCTGCGCGTCAGCCGGGAAGTCGAGCCGTATCTCCACCAAACCGAAGCGCTCGCGGCCTGGAAGCGGGCCGGCCGCCAGGGCCTGGTGGTCTTGCCGACCGGCGCCGGGAAGACCTTCGTCGCTCAGCTCGCCATGCGCGACACACCGCGCAGCACCCTGATCTGCGTGCCGACCATCGATCTGCTGCACCAGTGGTATTCGGGCCTGCTGGCGACCTTTCCGGATGCCAATATCGGCCTCTTGGGCGGCGGCAGCAAGGACCGGACCCCGATCCTGATCACCACTTACGACTCGGCCACCATCCACGCCGAGGAACTCGCCCACCAGTACGCTCTGCTGATCTTCGACGAGGCCCACCACCTGCCCGCACCGTATACGCGGGTGATCGCGGAAATGAGCCTAGCCCCCTACCGCCTGGGCCTGACCGCGACGCCGAAACGCAGCGACGGCCGGGAAGCGGACCTCGATACCCTGATCGGCCCGCTGGTCTATCAGAAAGCGCCCTCGGAACTGATGGGCGGGGCCCTGTCCGACTATCAGGAGGTTCGGATCCTGATCCGCCTCAGCGCCGCGGAGCAGGCCCGCTACGACGAGCTGATTCGCCTGCGCAACGACTTCCTGTGGCGCATGCAAATCAAACTCGGCAGCATCGACGGCTGGCAGAAGTTCATCAACGCCAGCGGCACGCTCGAAGGCCGCAAAGCCATGCTGGCCCACCGCGAAGCGCGCGGCATCGCCTTCGGAACCAGCGGCAAATTGCGGGTCCTCGAAGAAATCCTGGCCAACCATCCGCAGGAACGCACCCTGATCTTCACCGACGACAACGCCATGGTCTACCGGATCAGCCGTGAGTTCTTCATCCCGGCCATCACCCACCAGACGCCCGTCAAGGAGCGCCACGACCTGCTTCAGCAGTTCCGGGCCGGAACGTACCGCATTCTCGTGACCAGCCGGGTCCTCAACGAAGGCGTGGACGTGCCGGAAGCCAGCATCGCCGTGGTGCTCTCCGGCACCGCCACCGAGCGCGAGCATATTCAGCGCCTGGGCCGCATCCTGCGAAAAGCCAGTGGCAAGAAAGCCGTGCTGTACGAAGTGGTGACCGAAGGCACCAGCGAGGAGCGGGTCAGTCAGCAACGCCGGGGCGAGTGGAACAATCCGCGCGAGGCGCGTGTGCCGACCGCCAACTGGGAGGACGTCAATGCTCCCCACTGAACTGCTGATGTTCAAGATCAAAGCCGGGATCGTCGAGCCGAGACTGCTCAAGCCCAATCCGACCAACACGGCGCTGATCGCCCGGTCGATCGAGCTGTTCACCGACCATGTCGGCAAGAAGCGCTTCGAGCTGAATGACGACCTCAAAAGCCTGGAGGAAGGCCGGCGTGATTACCGGGTGGTCCGGGGGCTGGCGCATATCCTGGCTGGCGACCACAGCACCTTCGCCACGGGCGGGGTGCTCTCACCGGCGCTCGTGCGCGCCCGCGTGTTCGAACTCGCTCAGGCGCACCCGCCCGCTCGGTTTCGTCGCCAGGACATCCTGGAGCAGGTGGGACGCGCGCTGGGCGCCGATGCGGAAGAGGTCTCGGAAGCGCTCTACGGCGATCTCCCGGATCAGCAGACGCTGGTGAATTTCGAAGCGCCGGAACCCCAGGCCCTGCTCGACCGCTACAACCTGGCCCAGGCCCAGGGGCTGCTGTACCGCGCGTACAGCCTGATCATCACCGCCCGCCGAAATGAACCGGCACGCTACCGGCAGCTGATCTCCTACGTCAAGTTCTTCGGATTGATGGTCACCGTGGAGGGCGACTCGGATTACGGCTTCACCCTGACCCTGGACGGGCCGACGAGTCTGTTCAGCGGCACCACCCGCTACGGACTGAGCCTCGCCAAGTTTCTCCCGGCGCTCCTGCACGTGACCGAGTGGGACCTGAGCGCTGCCCTCAAGCCACGCAAAGACCTGAGCTGGGTCGATCCGAAAGACGAGGAGTGGTCGTTTCAGCTCACCAGCGAGGACGGCTACGTCAGCCACTATCCGCCGCCGAAGGAATTCGACTCGGCCCTGGAATCCGGCTTCTCGGACCGCTTCATCAAGCTGGAGACACCCTGGAAACTTGAAAGAGAAGTGGATCTGGTGCCGATTCCCGGTGGCGTGATCGTTCCTGATTTCCGGCTGGTGCACGAAGACGGCCGCAGTGTCCTGCTGGAAATCGTGGGGTACTGGCGACCCGATTACCTGACGAAGAAGTTCGACCGCCTAAAGAAGTCGGGCCGCCAGGACGTGATCGTGGCGGTGAGCGAGCGGCTGAACCTCGACAAAGCCGGGGTCAAACTCGATCCCTTCAGCGAGCAGCTCATTTTCTTCAAGGGCGTGCTCGATCCCAAGCGGGTGCTGGAACTGGCCGAGCTGCTGGCACGGCAGCCGACGGCACGGGAAACCAAGAAGCGAACGAAAAAACCGGCGAAAGACGCCATAAAGTGAGCGCAGATCCAGCCTCGCCTGACGCGGGTGTGGCAACGTCATCCCGGGAGGGAGGAGCGCTGTCCCTGACTCGAAGCCGTACCGCCAGCGTTTCCCTTTCCGGCAGCAGGATGTCCAGGCGCTTTCGGTCGACGTTCGGACGCTGGGCTCCTGAAACAACCCCATTCACCCGCCCCGAACCGCGGGGCAGGAAGGCCGGTCATGGAAAGCGGCGCTGATGTCTGACAAAAGCAGTCCCAACTTCGCCTTTCACCACCCCGATCCCCAGGAGGCCCCCATGGGCGGAAATCTGTTTCACCTCGGACGGCTGCCGCGCGGCCCGTACCTGCACCTCGAATCCCGCCTGCGGCCGCTGCTGGATGAGCTGTTCGGCGATCAGTGGCGCATTCCTTACGTCCACACCGACAAGGCCGACTTCGGTGACCTGGATGTCCTGGTCAGCCGGGCCGCTCTCACCCCGGACGCGGTGCAGGCCTTCGCCGTTCGCACCGGCACCACCCAGACCAAACGCACCGGCCGGGTCTACAGTCACGCCCTGCCCCTGCAAGAAGGCGAGCGCAGCGGGGAGCAGACGCACTTCCAGGTCGATCTCTTCGGCACACCCGAACCTGAGCTTCAAGTCCGGCATGACTTCATGAGCTGGGGCGACTTGGGCAACATCCTCGGGCGCATGGTGCGCCGCTGGAATTTGAAGTGGGGCGAGGACGGCCTGGTGTACGTGCACCGCCGCGAGCACGACGAGCACTACAGAGCCGAACTGAAGCTCTCCAGCAACATCCACGACGTACTGCGGCTCCTGGAACTTGACCCGGCAGTGCATGCGCGCGGCTTTACGAACGAGACAGAGATGTTCGAGTGGATCGTCAAGTCCCCGCACTTCTCACCCCTCCCCTACCAGCAGACCGAGGGCAAATTCAAGGACAAGGCGAAGAAACGCGCGGGCATGCAGCGCTTCACCCAGTTCGTCGCCGGGCGCTCCAGTCCAGAGCGCCCGCCCCGCCCGGAGCGCCACGAAGTGCAGGTCCTCTTCCCGGACGCGCCGCTGATGGCGTGGCTGGACACGCAGGACCGCCAGGCGGGCATCAGCCAGCGGCGCAAAGAGAAATTCAGCGGCACTCGGGTCATGCAGCTGCGTCCTGAACTGCAAGGCAAGGCCCTGGGGGCCTTCATCACCGCGCTCCGGGACACGCCTGTGGGCCTGCAGACGTTCGACGACTGGGTGCTCGATCAGGCGCAAGACGTCATCGACCAGCACATCGCGGCCTTCCAGGTCAGTCTCTGATGTTCCCGGGTGAGCTGAAAGAAATCCTCGCGCAGCTGCACGCCATCAGCGGTCTGGACGTCCGAGAAGACAGCATGGCGTACCTGACCGGCTCGCACGCGCAGGGCCTGGCCACGCCCGAATCGGACTTCGATTACTTGATGGTCTACGCGCCGCTCGCCGAGCTGGGCGTGCCCTTCTCTCCCCTGCCGGAGCAGCTCCACAGCGAAGACAAATCCCAGAAAACGTATCGGGGCGACAAGTTCGCCCGGATGCTGGCCGACGGGAATGCCGATTCGGTCAGCGTGGCGTTCCTCGAACCGGCCGTCCGGGGTCTCGGCGTGGGCGTGGCCTTCGTGGAGACCTTATGCCGGAAAGTGCAGCCGCATCTGATGACCCAGCAGTACGTCTGCAACTGCGCCAACCATTACGCCCGCACCTACAGTGAACTGCAAAAACGACGCAGCGTCCGCGAGCAGGACCCGGACGCCCCACTCATTGCCGGGCTCGGCAAACGCAGCCGCCTCGACGACAAGTACCTCGCGCACGGCCTGCGGATGGGCCTGCACGCCCTGCACACCGAACGCACCGGACAGCGGCAGGAGGCGTTCGCCGAAGAGACCCAGGCGCGGCTGCGCGCCCTCAAAACCCACCAGATGCCGTTCCCCGAGACACTCGCGTGGTTCGAGGACGTCAGCGCCGCTCTGCTCTACGAAGGCAGCACACCGAATGCGGACGGCGCTCCCGTCTTCCTGTACAACGCCGCGCGGGCCGCGCATCTGGGACGCGGCGAAACATTGCGCGCCGTGATCACGCAGCACTTCCGAGCAACCTTCGGGTGCCGAGCGGGGGGCCCCACCCGTACACGGTCTGGAGATGACCACATCAACGACAGCCGCGCCGATCGCCTGAAATGAAATCCGTGCCTGCACCGCCGTGTTTGCCCGCAACGGGCAGACATCGTCAAGCAGAATGCCGCTGGGAAAATCTTGCCTGCTCGGGGTGAAGTTGCTAGAACCATCCCACTTGACACGGTTCATCATTTGTATCAATGTATCACTAGCATGACACAAGAACCCTCTGAAGAACGCGGCGTGCTGGAGTGGATTACTCCACACGTCAATCCCCATAGCGGTATCCCGATCTACATCCAGATCGTGCAGGCGTTTGCCCGCGCGATCCAGCGCGGCACCCTTCGCCCAGGGGAATCTCTCCCCACTGTCCGGCTGCTGGCACAGACGCTGCGTCTGGCACCCAACACGGTCACCCGTGCTTACGCTGAACTCCAGCGCCAGGGCCTGATCGAGAGCCGGGCCGGCGCTGGAACAACTGTACTTTCCCGACCCGTCACCCAGTTCACAGATGAGGCCAGCCGTCAGGCCCTCACCGACGAGCTTCATGACGTCCTCCACCGCATGCTTGCCAGCGGCCTGACCGTGACCGACCTGCGCCGCCTCCTTGACAACTTCACTGCCTCCAGCACCCAGGACGTCTTGTGAACGCGCTCCAAGTCACGGGCCTCATCGCCCGGCACGGGCGACGGGCTGTCCTACGCGGGGCCGACCTGCACGTGGGGCAGGGTTCCATCACGGCCCTGCTGGGCCAGAATGGCAGTGGCAAGTCCACCCTGATGCGAAGCGTCCTCGGCGTCCATCCACGAACTGGTGGGACGGTGCGCGTCCTGGATCTCCCCGAGAACGCGAGCGGCCCCCGCGTGCGGGAGCGCGTCACGTACGTCCCGACCGGTGGCGCGGTATTGCCGCAGGAAACCGCCCGCACCCACTTTGCATTCGGAGCCCGGATCTACCCGCGCTGGAATCCACAGCGCGCGCTCGACACGGCGGCGGAGCTGCATGTCCCACTCGACCAGCGCGCGGGCCGCCTGAGTACCGGGCAACGAATGGGTCTGGCACTCGCCTACGCTCTGGGGAGTAGCACGGAACTCCTGATGCTCGACGAACCCACCAACGGGCTTGACCCGGATCACCGGCAACTGCTCGCGCAGTTCCTCGTTGCATACGCCGCCGAAGGCCACAGCGTGCTTCTCAGTTCCCATGTGTTACCGGAAGTCGAGGGTCTGGCGGATCATGGTGCCTTTCTCAAGGATGGCCGGGTGATCTTGGAAGCTGATCTGGATGAGCTGCGCACCCAGCACGCGGTCGTGCAAGCCATCCTCCCCGACGTGCTGCCGTCGGGCAGCATTCAGCGCCTGAGCAGCGTCTCTGGCGTTCGGGGCTTCGAGGTGCAGGGCCGGACGTTGACCGTCCACGTGCAGGGGGGTCGTGAGGCACTGCTGGCAGCCCTTGCCAATCTGAAACCAGTGGACATTCAGATCAAACCTCGTCCCCTCGCTGAGGTCTATGACGACCTGCTGGGTGGAGGCGCATGACCTGGCTCGAATGGCGGCATGTCCGCCTGCCCCTGAGCCTCCTCGGCGCGTTAGCCCTGCTCGTGGGCGTGGGCTACGCATCACGTGTGCTTCACAGCCTGCCCCCGTTCGCGTCTGTCCATGAACTTGGCCCGTGGGCCAACGGTTCCACATGCACCCTGTGGGCCGGCCTGCTCTCCAATCGGGAATCCACGTGCACCGTGGGCCTGCAATTCGCGGGCCGCTGGTTCGACTGGTGGGCCCCACTGCTCGTCACGTTGGTGGGGGCGCTGTTCGGGAGCCGCCTGAACAGTGGTCTCGCGTTCCTCCAGCTGCAACCGCTGTCCACCACGCGGATTCTTGCGGTGCGCGTGATTGCGGGGCTGGCGGCCGTCACGCTCGCCGTGCTGGTCAGTGCGGTGCTCGTGAGCACGCGCGGTGCCCTGGACTTCACGTGGTGGCACAGCGGGGCTGTGATGCGCTCGGAATTCTGGATCGCTACGGCGCTGGTGTGGGGACGCGGCGTCACGGTGTTCGTGATCGCGGGCCTGCTCACGCAACTTGTACCCCCGGCTGTGTCTGCGCTGGCGGCGATCACCGGCAGTCTCGCCCTGCTGGGAACTCCGATTGACCCCTTCGTGCGCGCGGTCACGCTGGTGTATACGCCTGAACAGTTCGGTGAGCTGGCCCAGCGTGAGTCGATTCCGCTCCAGGTCATTCAGGCCTTCATTGCAGCTCACGCGCCGCTCCGGGTCGAAGCGTCCTTCCCGCTGCTGGGCTGGACGCTGGCTGCGACTCTGATCAGCGGGATACTGATGGCACTTCTCTTCACCCGCCCCCGGTCTCAGTGAGTGTTATCTATACGAGGCAGAGCGGACTTTGTCAAGGTGACCAAAGTCATGTCGACTCGTGACCTAGGCTTGTTGCAATGTATTAACACGATGCGTAAATTGTCCGTACAGGGCCCTGTGACCGTGCGGCGTTCAGTCACTCGTACTTACTATCAAGATAACGAGGTGAGTCATGAAAAATCTGTTTGCTTTCAAGGTGGCCAAGCCCGCCGACAAGGGAAATATCGTCAATGTGGAGGGCCACTACGATTCCGAGGCGCAGGTGTGGGTCGGCCACACTGACGCAACGGCAAGCAACACCAGCACAGTGACCCAGATCAAGTACTACACCAACCCCGGCGGTGTGTACGACGGGAAACAGGCGGACAGCGACACCGAAACCGCCTGAAGGTCAGGGGCGCGCGGATCTCGCGCGCCCCTTTGTATCGGCCGGTCATAGCTGTTCGGCCGATGATTCAGCTAGCGGCGCAGGAAGCATTTGTGCCGGTCAATGGAGGTCTGCATGAGCGACAAGACGATCGTCATCATCACCAATGAAATTGACGCCCACGCCGACACCATCCTGACATATCTCCAGGAACAGGGTCGTGATGTCTTCCGTCTGCATCCGCACGAATTGGCCCTTCACATGGAAAGTAGCCTCGAAATCGATTCAGCCAAACATTCGGTTCGACTCCATAACCGTGCCAACAACCGGTGGGTTGATGTCCGCGATATCGCTGCGGTTTGGTATCGGCGTCCACTCCCGTTTCAACTACCAGAGCATCTGACCCATGACGAGTCTGTCTTTGCCCGCAAGGAACTTTCCGAATATCTGCGTGGATTGTGGATGTCTATGAATTGCTACTGGATTGACCGTCCTCATTTGCTACGGCAGGCCGATTACAAGATCGAACAATTAACCCGCGCAAAGCAATTTGGTTTTGACATTCCTAGAACAATTATCACAAATGAACCGCAAAAAGTGCGTGATTTCTATCATACCTGCTCGGGCAGTATGATTTACAAGGTTCTTTCTACGCCATCGCTCATGAGTGATGAGAGTTTAATGGACAAGTCGCGCTATGACACCGAGGATGAACAAGCCTCGGACGACCTTATTGTCAAGACAACAATTATAGGTGAGCCAGAATTGGAATTGCTTGACACGATTCGCTTGACCCCCTCACTTTTTCAGGAATATGTTCCCAAACGTTATGAGCTACGTGTGACGGTAATCGGCGATGAAGTTTTCGCTGCGGAAATACACTCCCAGGAACGAGCCGAAACGATGATCGATTGGCGCGACTACAGTGTGCCAATCCCGTATTGCAAAGCTGTATTACCCCCAGAACTTATGGACAGATGTCTAAAGTTTGTTAAGAGCTACGGGCTGAACTACAGCGCCATGGATATGATCTATACACCAGACGGCAAGTATGTGTTTGTAGAAAACAACCCCAGTGGTCAATTCCTATTTGTTGAACATCAGGTTCCAGAACTTAAAATGAAGAAAGCTTTATCGGACTGTCTGATGAGAGGGAGCATGGCGTGAGTGATGACCAATTTATTTTGACTCCGCTCAAACTATGACCTGTTGGAGGGGAAGCTGATGCACGTATTGTCAAACTCCGTGGCAACGCTACAGCGACTTCTAGGCATGCCTGTCATCCTGTATGTAACAACGCCCGGCCCATTTAAGCCTATTGAAGAAGCTGATGTGGAACCCGTCCACACATGCCTCTCCCACACACTCGGGAAAGACCGTCAAGTGGCGCTCGTGCTTCACACTGCCGGCGGCTATGTGAATGCTGCTCGCCACTTGGCAGTCATGTTACGCGAGCACGTCGAGCATCTATCCATTGTGGTACCTCACAGAGCCATTTCAGCGGGGACGCTACTCTGTTTGTCCGCTGACCAACTTATGCTAGGACAGTTGGCCGAGCTGAGCCCTCTTGACCCCAACGTCAGCTCAGCACATCCACAAGCAGGAATGCCTCCTAGCATCTCATCGGCTGATATTCACGCCTACATAGAGATGGCAGAGGCGTGGTTTGGGCTCAATCGAGAACAACACGGTCTCGAACTCTTCAAATTATTGAATCAGAAGTTTTTCCCTACGTCGCTTAGCTCTTTCTACCGTTCCGAGCAGCAAATGTTAACCTACTGTCGAGAACTGCTAATTTACAGTATGTCAAGTGCAACGTCAGCAGACCGTGAAACTGTCGCTGACAAACTTGTTCGCGGCTACGGTTCGCATGACTGCATTATTACGCGCCCAGAAGTCATTGAGCTCGGTCTCAACACCCGCTGTCTTTCTCCTGAAGAGGATCAGGCTGCGTTCGACTTGATTCGGGCGTGCCAAACGCTGAAAAAGGACGAGACCCAAACCATGAATTGCGTCGTTGCTAGTGAGGTTTTCCTTTCGACTCACGAAGCAGTCACCCCAGTCGGGTACAGGCCACCGCTTGAACACACCGAAATAGAGGTGGATACGGATCTCCCCGAACAGACTTTGACGTGGCGAGTGCATACATGATCACTGGGCCGCACAGCATTTGGATTGGTGTTGAGGAAACAAGCTATGGATGAGATGGAATCAAACAAACCCGTGCACGTGTTTGGTGACGCGTTCCGACTTGTTCCGAAGGTATTTCGACTTCTCCTTCGTGCACATCCCGTTGGCCTTCTTACGTCGATCGTTGGTACGATTGCGCTCGGTCTGCTGCCAGCAGCGATCGCCAGTGTTGCGAAATTGATCGTGGATGCTCTCGCTGCGGGGCGAGGCCCCAGCACGCAACTTTGGCTCCTTGTCACAATGGAATTCGTTCTGGTCGCGACAGCAGTGGGACTGAGTCACCTGATCGAGATGGCCCGAACCTACCTGGGAGAGCACGTTCAGCACCTCTTGCGGATGGATGTCAATCAGCAGGCTGCCGGCCTGGATCTGGCGTTCTTCGAACAACCGGAAAACCATGATGCGCTGGAGAAGGCGCGCCGGGAACTGGGCTACCGTCCAGTACTGCTGACGATGGCGTTTCTTGGTGCTTTCCAGAATTTGGTTACAGTGTCAGGGTTTGTCGCTGTCGTCATGGCATTTCAACCTTTGCTGCTTCTTGCCCTGCTGTTGGCTGCTGTGCCAATTTTTCTGGTCGCCCAGCAGTCGAGCTTACTGACCTTTCGAACCTACGACTTTCTCACCCCAGAGGGACGTCGAGCGGCATACATCGACGAGGTACTGACCCAGGATGACAGTGCCAAAGAACTCCGTCTGTTCGGCTTATCAAAGCGCTTGCTGGCTCAGAGTCGTGCCTATACGACGCATGCATTGGGTGTTCGGTTGACTACGGCCCGGCGCAATCTCATGCGCTTTGCCTGGGCTGATGTCTTTTCTGTGGCCATGCAGTATCTGGCGCTCGTATTTGTGGTTTCCCGCGCCGCCTCGGGCGCAGTGAGCTTGGGCGATTTCACATTATTAATTGCGGCTTTGGCCGCCGTACGGCAGAACCTGAGCCAGGCAGTCGCCAGCTTCGGTGACGTGCTGGAGCACGCCCTGCTCCTCGCAGACTTGGATCGTTTCTTGTCGCTACGTCCTGAAATTGTCGCGACTGCAGATGCACAATCCATTCCCATGCCTATTTCTGGTCGGCTCAAGTTCGAGGGCGTCACCTTCGTCTATCCGGGTGCCGAGCGGCCTGTGTTCACTGAATTCGATCTCGAGTTACGTGCAGGCGAAGCAACGGCCTTGGTAGGAACCAATGGTGCGGGCAAGACCACGCTGGTAAAGCTGCTGACTCGGCTCTACGACCCATCTGCTGGACGCATCACGCTTGATGGGATCGACATCCGGTCATTCGCACCCGACGAGTACCGGGCACTGTTTGGGGTGATTCTCCAAGATTTTATGCGTTACCAGTTCTCCGCCGAGGAGAACGTGGCTCTGGCGCGACCAAACGAGCCTACCAGTCCACAGCGGCTACTTGAAGCTGCCCAGAAAGCAGGTTTGTCCGCACTAGTAGATGACCTGCCAGAGGGGTGGTCGACCTTCCTAGGACGACAGTTTCAGACGCGTGGACAGGAACTGTCAGGTGGACAATGGCAGAAAGTCGCTCTTGCGAGAGCACTTTATCGTGATGCCCCCATACTAATCCTGGACGAGCCGACAGCTGCCCTGGACGCGGAAGCCGAAGCAGTATTATTCAAAAGCTACCGCGAACTGACGCGTGACAAATCCAGTCTTCTGATTACTCACCGCTTCAACACTGTCAAGTTTGCTGATCGCATCGTCGTGATTGAGGATGGCAGGGTTCTCGAGGACGGTACCCATACAGCGCTGATGCGCCTGGGAGGGAGGTATTGCGAGATGTTCACTGCCCAAGCTGAAGCATACAATCTCGATCCTGCCGCTGTCTAACCTACATATCCACTGAACAGACTCCGCAGTACCATCCTTATTGGTGGGGTAACTTACCGCAAACAGGAATGAACTCGAAACGCAAAAAAAACTACGACGGTAAACTTGACCTGAGAAGCCGATCCTCAAGTTGCTGAAGGAAGGCGGCCGGATCGCGTCTGAAGCGCAACTGCTGTCGTCTGGCCTCATGGCGAACCTCAAGATCGGCCCGGAG
>Ga0160427_10000650_pt1 | contig 20876 bp, 18 predicted proteins | sample SolpanmetagenomL_FD_108194 | JGI IMG/M metagenome (GOLD analysis project Ga0160427, IMG submission 108194) | Solar panel surface microbial communities from Lawrence Berkeley National Laboratory, California, USA - L | ecosystem: Engineered > Built environment > Solar panel > Unclassified ...
ACGAAAGGGACCGCCATGGCCAACATCACCGCCGCGATGGTGAAGGAGCTCCGGGAGAAGACCGGCGCCGGCATGATGGACTGCAAGGGCGCGCTCAACGAGACGCAGGGCGACATCGAGGCCGCCGTCGACTGGCTGCGCAAGAAGGGTCTCGCCAAGGCGGCCAAGAAGGCCGGCCGCGTCGCGGCCGAGGGCCTGGTCGCGGTCGAGTCGGCCGGTCATCACGCCGCGGTCGTCGAGGTGAACTCCGAGACCGACTTCGTCGCCCGCAACGACGCATTCCAGGCCTTCGCCCGCGAGGCCGCCAAGATCGCGCTCAACACCGACGGCACTCTGGAAGGTCTCCAGGCCGCCCACTTCCCGGGCGCCACCGAGACCGTCTCGGAGAAGCTGCAGGCTCTGATCGCCACCATCGGCGAGAACATGAACCTGCGCCGCGTCGCCAAGCTCCAGGTGAAGAAGGGCGTGATCGCCTCTTACGTGCATAGCCAGATCTCCGAGGGTCTCGGCAAGATCGGCGTGCTCGTCGCGCTCGAATCCGAGGGCGATGTCGACGCGCTCTCAACGCTCGGTCGCCAGATCGCCATGCACGTCGCGGCGACCAACCCGGTGGCGCTCGATGCCTCGGGCGTGGACACCGCCACGGTGGAGCGCGAGTCCAACATCCTGCGCGAGAAGAACGCCGGCAAGCCGGACCACGTCCTCGCGAAGATCATCGAGAGCGGCCTGAAGAGCTACTACAAGGAGGTCACACTCCTGGAGCAGCCCTTCGTGCACGATGGCTCGAAGACGGTCAGCCAGGTCCTCAAGGAGGCCGGCTCCAAGGTCGGCGGCCCGGTCGCCCTGACGGGCTTCGTCCGCTACGCGCTGGGCGAGGGCATCGAGAAGGAAGAGGGGCCTGACTTCGCCACCGAGGTTGCCCAGCAGGCCGGCCGCGCCTGACGGAGGACGCCCGGCCGCGGCCGGGCCCTGACGCTATCGACCCCGTCCGGCGCTCCCCGGGCGGGGTTTCTCGTTTTCCGCCTCCCGGAGACGTTCCGCTCCGCATCGTGTTGCGGCGCACACGCCGTTTTGCGGCACTGCGCTACATCGTGTGCATGCCTTTGAAACCCTTCTCCTACCTGATGATCGGCGTGTTCGCGTCCGGCCTCGTCATGACCGTCCTCGGTGCCGTGGGAGTCCTGACCGGCAGCTGAAATCGGGCGCCGGCATGCCGTTGGTCATGCCGGCGCCTCACCTGAGAGCGGATCGCCCGCTCATCGGTGCATTCGGGGGGCGCGTTGTCGCGCCTCAGCCGACGGGATCGATTCGAACCCCTCGACGCGGCTCCTGTCCCTGACGTAGAAGCCTCCCGCTTGCGCGGAGCGGGATGGAGCCGGAAAGCCCGATGCCGGATACGACACCGTTTCGCCGAATTCTGCTGAAGCTGTCGGGCGAGGCTCTGGCCGCCCCGGACGGCTACTGGCTGCACCCGCCGACGCTGGCGGCTCTAGCCGAGGACATCGCCCGCACCATCGAGGCGGGGGCCGAGATCGCCATCGTGGTGGGCGGCGGCAACATGATCCGCGGCGCGCGGATCTCGGCGGCCGGCTGGATCGACCGGGCCACCGGAGATTCGCTCGGCATGATGGCCACCGTGATGAACTCCCTGGCCATCGAAACGGCGCTCAACGCAGCGGGCGTCCAGGCCCGGACGATGTCGGCGGTGTCGATGCCGACGATCTGCGAGACCTATGCCCGCCAGCCGGCCCTGCACCATCTCGACAAGGGCCAGGTCGTGGTCCTGGCCGGCGGCACCGGCAACCCGTTCTTCACGACCGATACCGCCGCGGTCCTCCGCGCCGCCGAGCTGCGCTGCGACGCGGTGCTGAAGGCGACGCAGGTCGACGGTGTCTACTCGGCCGATCCCAAGAAGGATCCGACCGCCACGCGCTACGATCGCATCACCCACGACGAGGCCATCGCCCGCGACCTCAAGGTGATGGACACCGCCGCTTTCGCCCTGGCCCGCGAGAGCCGGCTGTCGATCCTGGTCGGCTCCCTCCACCCCCCGAGCTCGATCGCCACGATCCTGTCGGGTGAGGCACCCTCGACCCTCGTGGCCCCCTGACGGGTCAACTCCACCCGCGCGGTGCGAGGCCATCCTCCCGAGCGGGCGGACGGCGTAATGGGGCAAGGTCCGATGACAGCTCTTGCACGGGCCACGATCTGAGGCGGCCTCAGGGATCCGGACGCCTGGTAGCGCGGAAGTCCGGGACAGGATTCCGAGGTTCTGGCGCGCTCCGGGTGCCTCGGACGAGGGCGGCTGGCACGGGGAGATCCGCCTGTTGGCGCCTGCGGCGAGGAGCCTAGGCGTCACACCCGCCCGTTCCACCGGTTGCACCCTGCCTGAGCTCCCGACGAGCGGAAGACGGTTTGCGGCCCCGAAAAAATTCGTCCATTGAGGCCGCGATTGCCCGCGCCGGGCTCAAGACGACGTCAGACGTGTCGGGACGACCATCATGGCCACACCGGAATTCGACCTCAACGACATCAAGCGCCGCATGCAGGGCGCGGTGTCCTCGCTCTCGAAGGACCTCGGGTCGCTGCGCACCGGGCGCGCCACGCCCTCGCTGCTCGACCCGATCCAGGTCGATGCCTACGGCTCGATGATGCCGATGGCGCAGGTCGCCACCGTCAGCGTGCCGGAGCCCCGGCTCCTGTCCATCTCCGTCTGGGACCGCAGCATGGTCACGGCCGTCGAGAAGGCGATCCGCGAATCCGATCTGGGCCTCAACCCCCAGACCGAGGGCCAGACCATCCGCCTGCGCATCCCCGAGATGAACGAGCAGCGCCGCAAGGAGATGGTCAAGGTCGCCCACAAGTATACCGAGGAGGCCCGCGTCGCCGTCCGTCACGTCCGCCGGGACGGCCTCGACCACCTCAAGAAGCTCCTGAAGGACAGCGCTATCTCGGAGGACGACGAGAAGCGTCAGGCCACCGACGTGCAGAAGGCGACGGACCAGACCATCGCCGAGATCGACGGCGTGCTGGCCTCCAAGGAGAAGGAAATCATGCAGGTCTGAGGCACAGGCCGAGACCCGCGTGACCTCCGCTGCCGCTCCGGCCGCGCGTCCCAAGGGGCGGCGTGAACTCTGGCTGCGCGTCGCGTCGGGCCTCGTGCTCGGAGCCGGCGTGCTGGCCGCCCTGGTCTATGGGGGCTGGCCCTTTGCGGGGATCTGGCTCGCCGCCGGAATCATCGGCTTCGCCGAGTGGATGGTGATGAGCCGCACCGAGCCCCGCGAGGTGTTGATCGCCCTCGGTGCAGCGACGCTGGGCGCGCTGCTGCTCTGCCAGCGCGGCGAAGCTCCGGCACCCGCCTGCATCGCGGTGCTGCTGCTGGGAGCCGCCGCCTGCGCGACGGTGGCACGGACCGGGCGCGGTAGGCTCCGCGCCTTCGTCGGCTTGCTCGGTGCGGCCGCGATCGCGGCGGTGCCGGTGGCCCTGCGCGACGATCCCGCCATTGGTCTTGTCGGGCCGGCCTGGATGTTCGCGGTGGTCTGGTCCACCGATATCGCCGCCTACTTCGCCGGCCGGAAGATCGGCGGCCCGAAGCTGATGCCCCGGGTGTCGCCCAACAAGACGTGGTCTGGGGCCCTCGGGGGCCTGCTGGGCGCTGTTGCGGCAGGGACCCTGGTCCCGGTGGTCGCTGACCTCACCGGAATGCCTCTGCCCAGTGCCGCGTCCCTGCCGGTGGTGGCCGGCGTGAGCGCGCTCGCCTCGGTCCTGAGCCAGGCTGGCGATCTCATCGAGTCGGGCCTCAAGCGCCGCTACGGCGTGAAGGATTCCGGCAAGATCATCCCGGGCCATGGCGGCGTCATGGACCGGCTCGACGGATTCTTCGCGGTCGCCGTGCTGGCGGCCCTCTATCTCGCCCTGCGCGGGGGCGGTCTGATCGCGTGACGATGAGGGAGTTGAACCCGTGACCCAGATCGTCACCGTCTTTGGCGCCACCGGCTCGATCGGCCGCTCCACCGCCGACCTGCTCGCCCAGCATGCCGACCGGTTCCGCGTCGGCGCCCTGGTCGGCGGCAAGGATCCCGTCGCCCTGGCCAAGGTCGCACGCGAGCTGAACGCCTCCTTCGCGGCCCTCGCCGACGAATCCGCCGGCCCGGCGCTCGCCGAGGCCCTGTCGGGATCCGGGATCCCCAACGGGGCGGGGGAGGGCGCGGTCATGGAGGCTGCCGCCCGGGATGCCGACATCGTCGTGGCGGCCGTGAGCGGCGCCGCCGGGCTGAAGTCGACCCACGCGGCGCTCCGGCTGGGCCGGACGGTCGCGCTCGCCAACAAGGAAAGCCTCGTCTGCGCCGGCGACGCCTTCATGCGCGACGCCGCGCGCTACGGCGCCACGATCCTGCCGATGGATTCCGAGCACGACGCCCTGAGCCAAGCGCTCGCCGGGCGGCCGCTCACCGACGTCCGCACCATGATGATCACGGCCTCGGGCGGCCCGTTCCGCACCTGGACCCGGGAGCGGATCGCCGCCGCCTCGGCCGCCGAGGCCGCCGCCCATCCGACCTGGTCGATGGGCATGAAGATCAACATCGATTCGGCGAGCCTGATGAACAAGGGTCTCGAGCTGATCGAGGCGCACCACCTGTTCGGCATCGAGCCCGAGCGCCTCGACGTCGTGGTGCACCCGCAATCGGTGATCCACGGGATGGTCTACTGGCTCGACGGCGCCGTGACCGCCGAACTGGCGTTGCCCGACATGCGGGTGCCGATCTCCCACTGCCTCGGGCTCGGCGACCGGCTCACCATCGAGCGGGGGCGCCCCCTCGACCTCGTGAAGCTCGGGTCGCTGACCTTCGAGGCGGCGGACGAGGCGCGGTTCCCGTGCCTGCGGATCGCCCGGGCGGCGCTGGCTGCCGGCGGCGCGGCGCCGACCGTGATGAACGCGGCCAACGAGATCGCGGTGGCGGCCTTCATCGCGGGCCGGATCGGTTTCTACGGGATCAACGACTTGGTCGAGCGCGCCTGCTCACACTTCGCCGGGCAGTACCGGAGCGCGCCGGCCGACGTGGACGAGGCCCTCGCCATCGACGCCCACGTGCGGGTCTGGAGCGCCGAAGCCCTGCCGGAGCTGCGCGCCGCGGGTTAGGAGCGGCGGTCGCGCCTCAGCGCACCGGCGCGTAGGCGGCGAGGAATACCCGCACCGCCTCGGCGGTCTGGAAGCGTCTTCGCGCCTCGTTCGCATCGCCTCCGGCGGCGAACAGCATGCGCGTGAGCAGACCGGCCAGGCAGAGATGCAGGAAGTGCTGGGCCGCGAGGGTCGTGTCGGCGATGCGCAGCCGGCCGCCTTTCACCTGCACGTCGAGATAGGCCGCCAGCCGCGCCACGCCGCGGGCCGGGCCGGCCTCGTAGTAGACCTGCCCGAAATGCGGAAACTTCTCGCAGACGCCGATCACCATGCGATGCACCGAGATGTGCTCCGGCCGGGACATCTCGGCGAGGAAGCTCATCCCGAGGCGGGTGAGGACGGCGGGAATATCGGTATCCTCCGGGTCGAAGGTGAACAAAGTCTCGGCCAAGCTGATCTTCTCTTGAAGGATCAGGGCCTCGAACAGCGCTTCCTTGCTGTCGAAATAGACGTAGAGGGTGCCCTTCGAGACGCCGGCGGCGCGGGCGATCTCGCCCATGCTCGCCCCGTCGTAGCCGGCCGAGAGGAAGACGGTCCGCGCGCCCTCCAGGATTTGGCGGCGCTTGTCACTCTCTTGTGCGGTTGTACCCCGCTCCAAAGCTGCACCCTGCGCCATCGTCCCGCCAGCGTCCGAGACGCCGCCCTGCTTGACCGAACCGTTCGGTCAACATAACCTGCGGCCAATTCGGATTTGCGTCAAGGCGCGTCCGCTTTGTTGACCGAACGGTTCGGTCATTCAGCGAGGCTTCGAAATGTCCCTGCGCGAGGATGCCGATCGGCCGACCCCGGTGGTCGACCTTGGCGACGACGAGCGCGCCGAGACGCCGGCCCGGCCCGCGGCCGTCTCACCGCCGGTGGCGGCTCCGGCGCAAACGGGCCTCGCGCCGGCGCGCAAGCGTCCGCTCCGCCGGGCCGTCCTGCTCGCCGCCCTGGCTCTCGCCCTCGGCGGCGGCGCCTTTGCGGGATGGCAATGGTGGACGGTCGGGCGATTCTTCGTCGCGACGGACGACGCCTACGTTCAGGCGGACATCTCGGTCCTGGCCGCGAAGGTCTCGGGTTATCTCGAGGCCGTCCCGGTCGTGAACGGCCTCTCGGTCAAGAAGGGCGACATCATCGCCAAGCTCGACGACGGCGATTACCGCCTTGCGCTCCAGGCGGCGCAGGACAAGCTCGCCACGCAGGAGAGCACCATCCAGCGGATCGCCCGTCAGGCCGAGGCCGCGCAGGCGCAGGTCGCCCAGGCCGCCGCGCAGCTCGACGCGACCCGCGCCGATGCCGTCCGGGCCCAGGCGGATTTCGCCCGGGCGACGCAGATGCAGGCGGATTACGTCGCCAAGTCGCGCATCGATCAGACCCGGGCCGACCGTGACCGGACCGAGGCTTCCGTCAAGGCGATGGAGGCCGGCTTGGTCGCGGCCCGCGCCAACGTCGACGTCCTCTTGGCGCAGAGGCGCGAGGCCGAGAGCCTCGCGGCGGAGCTGCGCACCGCCGTCGACCGGGCCAGCCGCGACCTCGGCTTCACGGCGATCCGCGCGCCCTTCGACGGCGTGGTGGGCAACAAGGCGGTGGAGGCGGGCGCCTACGTCGCGCCGGGCACCCGGATCGCCGCACTGGTGCCGCTACAGAGCGTGCGCATCGACGCGAACTTCAAGGAGACCCAGGTCCAGCGCATGCGCCCCGGCCAGCCGGTCACGGTGACGATCGACGCCTATCCGGACCGGGAGATCGAGGGCGTGGTGGAATCCTTCTCGCCGGCCTCCGGCTCCGTGTTCAGCCTGCTGCCGCCCGACAATGCCACCGGCAACTTCACCAAGATCGTCCAGCGCCTGCCGGTTCGCGTCCGCGTGCCCGAGACCGTCGCCCGCGAGGGCCTGCTGCGGCCCGGCCTCTCGGCGGTGGTGCGGGTCGATACGCGCGCCGGCGCGGACCGTTCGGTGCTTGACCGGGCCGCCGGCGAGCGGCCGGTCACCACCGCAAGCCGCTGAGGCGCGCCGTGTCCGCCGCTGCCGCCACCGGGCCGGCCGGGATACAGGCTCCCGCGGCCGATCCGCCGATAGATCGCCGCCGTCTGATCGCGTTCCTCTGCATGGTCTTCGGGATGTTCATGGCGATCCTGGACATCCAGATCGTCTCGGCTTCCCTCAACGAGATCCAGGCCGGCCTCTCGGCCTCGGGCGACGAGATCCCCTGGGTCCAGACCAGCTACCTCATCGCCGAGGTCATCTCGATCCCGCTCTCCGGGACGCTGTCGCGGGTGCTGTCGACCCGCTGGATGTTCGCCATCTCGGCGGGCGGCTTCACCGTCATGAGCCTGATGTGCGCGACCTCCTCGTCCATCGGCGAGATGATCGTCTGGCGCGCGCTCCAGGGCTTCATCGGCGGCGGCATGATCCCGACCGTCTTCGCCGCCGCCTTCACGATCTTTCCGCCCTCGAAGCGGACCATCGTGTCGCCGATGATCGGGCTGGTGGCGACGCTGGCGCCGACCATCGGTCCCACGGTCGGCGGGTATCTCACCGACCTGATGTCCTGGCACTGGCTGTTCCTGATCAACGTCGTGCCGGGCATCTTCGTGACCGTCTCGACCTGGATGCTGGTGGATTTCGACAAGCCGAATTACGGCCTGCTGAAATCTTTCGACTGGGCCGGCCTCGCCTTCATGGCGGGGTTCCTCGGCTGCCTCGAATACGTCCTGGAGGAGGGGCCGAACCACGACTGGCTGCAGGACGAAGCGGTCTTCGCCTGCGCGATCATCTGCGCCGCATCAGGGGTGCTGTTCTTCTGGCGCGCCTTCACGGCGCCGCAACCGATCGTCGACCTGCGCGCCTTCTCCGACCGGAACTTCGCCAGCGGCTGCGTCGCGAGCTTCGTGCTGGGCATCGGCCTCTACGGGCTGACCTACGTCTATCCGGTCTACCTCGCGCGCGTGCGGGGCTACTCGGCGCTGATGATCGGCGAGACGATGTTCGTCTCCGGCCTGTGCATGTTCGCCACCGCGCCGATCGCCGGACGATTCTCAGGCAAGGTCGATCCCCGCCTCATGATGGGGATCGGATTCGCGGGATTCGCCTGCGGCACCTGGATCGTCACCGGCCTCACCAAGGACTGGGACTTCTGGGAACTGCTGCTGCCGCAGGTGCTGCGCGGCTGCTCGCTGATGCTGTGCATGATCCCGATCAACAACATCGCCCTGGGTACGCTCCCGCCGGCCCGGATGAAGAACGCCTCCGGGCTCTACAATCTGACGCGCAACCTCGGCGGCGCGGTGGGTCTCGCCCTGATCAACACGCTGCTGAACGACCGGTGGGACCTGCACCTCGCCCGGCTACACGAGCGCTTCACCTGGGCCAGCACAGCCGCGGTGGAACGGCTCGACTCCCTGCAGCGCGGCTTCGACTCCTTCGGCAGCGCGGCCCCCGGCATGGCGCTGAAGGCCATGACCAACACGGTCAGGATCCAGGGCCTGGTGATGGCTTTCGAGGACCTGTTTCTGACCCTGACCGTGCTGTTCCTGGCGATGGCCTGCGCGGTTCCGCTGGTCCGGCGCCCGCAGGCGGCGGGCGGCGGCGGCGGTCACTGAGCGGGGCGCCACCGCGACAGCGGGGATTGCGGGGACATCACCCGGCCTGACAGCAGGAGCCGAACTGTCGGGCCCTCGGCCGCGTGACCTTCGCGACCGGCGCACGGGATTGCGTTGGCAGTCGGCCGCACCGATCTGCTAAACAGGCTGGATAGTCGGCCCGCAAGGCCGGCGCGGATACGGCCAGGAAACGGCTCATGGACTTCCTCAACGCGATGGGCGGGACCGCCGGCGGCTTCTTCGGCGCCGTGATCCCGTTCCTGTTCGTGCTCACCGTCGTGGTGTTCGTGCACGAGATGGGCCACTTCCTGGTCGGACGCTGGTGCGGCGTCGGCGTCCACGCTTTCTCGCTCGGCTTCGGACCGGAACTGTTCGGCTTCAACGACCGCCGCGGCACGCGCTGGAAGCTCTGCGCCATCCCGCTCGGCGGCTACGTGAAGTTCCACGGCGACGCCAACGGCGCCAGCATGCCCGATCCGGAAACGGTCGCCCGGATGAGCCCGCAGGAGCGGGCGATCAGTTTCCCGACCCAGCCCGTGGCCAAGCGCGCCGCGATCGTCGCCGCGGGACCGGTGGCGAACTTCATCCTGGCGATCCTGTTGTTCGCCGGCGCGATCTGGCTCGGGGGCCGCTACGAGCTGCCCGCCCGGGTCTCGTCGGTGGAGCCCAACAGCGTCGCGGCCCAGGCCGGCTTCCAGCCGGGCGACGTGATCACCGCCATCGACGGCGAGAAGATCGGCGACTTCAATGCCATGTACCGCACCGTCACGGGCAGCGCCGGAACGCCGCTGACCTTCACGGTGGAGCGCGAGGCGCAACCGATCACCATCCAGGCGACCCCGGCCACCTTCGAGGAGAAGACACCCTTCGGCCGTCACCGGATCGGACGCCTCGGCATCCGGTCGCCCGCCGGCTCGGAGGCGCGGCTCGTCCGCTACGGGCCGCTCGACTCGCTGAACCTCGGGGTCAAGGAGACCTACTTCGTCGTCGAGCGGACCTTCTCGTATCTCGGGAAGCTCGTCACTGGCCGCGAGTCGGCCGATCAGCTGTCCGGCCCGATCGGGATCGCCCGCGTCTCGGGCGAGGTCGCCAAGACCGGCGGCGTCGGCGGCCTCGTCGGCCTCATCGCGCTGCTCTCGGTGTCGATCGGCCTTCTGAACCTCTTCCCAGTGCCCCTGCTCGATGGCGGCCACCTGCTGTTCTACGCCTTCGAGGTCGTCCGCGGCCGGCCGCTCAGCGAGCGGGCCCAGGAGATCGGTTTCCGGATCGGCCTCGCCCTGGTCCTGATGCTGATGCTGTTCGCGGCCTGGAACGACATCCTCAATCTCGGCGCGTCCTGGCGGAACACCTGATCCGTCGGGGTCGAGGGCTGGCGCCGGTGATCCGACGCCGGTTCCGGTCTCCACCGGAAAGGATGCCCCATTCCTGCCGCGATCCCGCCCGCAGAGCGCCCGCTTGGGGACGCGGCGGTGACGCCGATCTCGGTTAAAACACGGTGAACGGCGGCGCACGCAGTCTGGAAAAGGGCTGCGGGCGCAGTTGTTTACGTGCGGTTCACCACGATCCGTGGTTTGCCCGCCGGCTGGGTGCAGCGTTAAGTGGCGCGAAGGCCACGACCCCCCAAAATCCCCTGACGATGGCCTCCCGCGCGTTTGCTTGGCAGGGGAATCCCGCTAAGAGCTACGCTTGGACCGAAGCCACGCTTGGACCAGGTGACGGGACGGCCGATCAACGGTCGCTCGTGACGGGCTAACCCCCGCGACCAGAACAGAAACGGGCGATTGCATGATGTCGTTGACGGGGAAGCACCGACGTAAGTCGGTGCGGAAAACCATCGTCCTAGTCACTGCGGGTCTTGGCGTCGTCCTGAGCGGGGCCGCCCAGGCGCAGCAGATCGTCGTCCAGGGCAACCAGCGCGTCGATGCCGACACGATCCGGTCCTACGTGACCGGGACGGCGTCCGGATCCGCCGAGGAGGCTCGGCGCAACCTGCTGGCGAGCGGCATGTTCTCGGACGTGCGCGTCGCGCAGTCCGGGGGCCGCACGGTGGTCACCGTACGCGAGAACAACCTGATCAACCGCGTTGTCTTCGAGGGCAACAAGAAGGTCGAGAAGGCCACCCTCGAGAGCCTCGTCGAGGCCAAGGCCCGCGGCCCCTACAGCGAGGCGATCGTCAACGCCGACCTCGCGCGCATCCGCGACGTGTACAAGCGCTTCGGCCGCGGCACCGCCAAGGTGACCTACCGGACCGTCGACCTGCCCAACGGCCGCGTCGACGTGATCTATCAGGTCGACGAGGGCGACAAGACCGGCATCATCTCGATCAACTTCGTCGGCAACAACGCGTATTCCGACCGGACGCTGAAGGGGCTCATGAGCTCCTCGGAGATGAACTTCCTCTCGTTCATCAAGACCTCCGACGTCTACGATCCCGATCGTATCACCACCGACCTCGATCAGGTCCGCCGCTACTACCTGAAGAATGGCTACGCCGACTTCCAGGTGGTCAGCGCCGACGCGCGCTACGTCGAGGGTGACTCCTCCGGCTACGTCATCACCATCACGGTGAACGAGGGCGAGCAGTACAAGGTCGGTGCGGTCTCGGTGGATTCGCGCCTGCCGGGCCTCGACACCACCCGTCTCGACGGCAACGTCTCGGCCTCCGTGGGCGACATCTACAACGCCGACGACGTGGAGAAGACGCTCAACAATGTCACCCGCGAGGTGAACCGCGCCGGCTATCCGTTCGCGCAGGTCCGCCCCACCGGCCAGCGCGACCCGGTGACCCATCAGGTCTCCCTCGGCTTCGTGGTCGAGGATGGCCCGCACGTCTACGTCGAGCGCATCAACATCCGCGGCAACACCCGCACCCGCGACTACGTCATCCGCCGCGAGCTCGATATCGCCGAGGGCGACGCTTACAACCGCGTCCTCACCGACCGGGCCGAGCGTCGGCTGAACGGGCTGGGCTTCTTCAAGAAGGTCCGCTTCTCGAACGAGCCGGGCTCCGCTCCCGACCGCGTGGTGATCAACATCGATGTCGAGGATCAGCCCACGGGCTCGTTCTCGGTGGCGGGCGGCTACTCCACCCAGGACGGCATCATCGGCGAGGTCTCGGTCTCCGAGTCGAACTTCCTCGGCCGCGGCCAGTACGTCCGCCTCGCCGGCACGGGTGGCCAGTACTCGCGCGGCGTCGACTTCTCGTTCACCGAGCCGTACTTCCTCGGCTACCGCCTCGCCGCCGGCTTCGACGCCTTCTACAAGTATTCCGACCTGACCCGGTACTCGCGCTACGAGACCACGGTGTACGGCGGCCAGCTGCGCCTCGGCCTGCCGATCACCGAAGAGTTCGGCATCACGCTGCGCTACTCGGTGTACAACACCGAGCTGAAGGTCCCGAACACCCTGAAGCGGCCGTACAACGACTGCTCGGTGCCGATCCCCGGCTACACGGCGACCTACGGTGCGGGCACGATCGACCCGAACACCGGCCGGAACATCGGCGGCCAGGCGGTCTACCCGAACTGTGCGTATGATGGCGAAGCCTCCATCGCCATCAAGGGTTCGCAGGGCAACACGCTGACCTCGCTGGCCGGCCTGACGCTCGCCTACTCGACGCTCGACGTGATCGGCGCCCCGCGCAACGGCCTCTACGCCGAGTTGAAGCCCGACGTGGCGGGCCTCGGCGGCGACTCGAAGTTCTTCCGCGTGACCGCCGATGCGCGGTACTACAAGGAACTCTTCGAGGACGTGGTGGGCTTCGTTCGCTTCCAGGGCGGCCATATCAGCGCCCTGAACAACGATCCGCTGCGGGTGACCGACCAGTTCTTCCTCGGTCCGTCGCTGGTCCGCGGCTTCGCGCCGAACGGCATCGGTCCGCGCGACGTCGGCATCGCCGACGCCCGCTCGAACGCGATCGGCGGCTCGACTTATGTCGGCGGTACGCTGGAAGTGCAGTTCCCGCTTCCTGCCGTCCCGCGGGACCTGGGCCTGAAGGGCGCGCTCTTCGCCGATGCCGGTACGCTGTTCGGCTATCACGGCCAGCGGACGTTCAACGTGAACGGCGACGCCTTCATCAACGGCATCTCGCCGCAGACCGGACGGTGCAACTTCAACGCCTTCACGATCGGCGTCGAGCCGGAATGCGTGAACGTCCGCGACACGGCCGCGATCCGCTCCTCGATCGGCGCGTCCATCCTGTGGAACTCGCCCCTCGGACCGATCCGGTTCGACTACGCCTACGCGCTGACCAAGGACGAGGGCCAGAAGGTCTTCGTGCCGGGGCTCAACAAGTACGGCTCGATCGGCAAGGATCAGACGCAGGCGTTCCGCTTCTCCGGCGGCTCACGCTTCTGATAAAAGGCTCCTGCGCCGGCCGGATCTTTCCCGGTCGGCGCGTTGTCGTGCATGTCAGATCCCATCTTCTTCATCGCCGCATCCGGCATCACCCTGTCCGAGATCGCGGCCGCCGCCGGCGCATCCCTCCCGGAGGGCGCGGATCCGGAGCATCGGCTCGCGGGCGCCGCATCGCTGGAAAGCGCCGGGCCGCAGCACCTCGCCTACATGGATAATGCCCGGTACGGCGACGCGCTCGCCGCTACGCAGGCGGGCGCCTGCCTGGTCTCGCCCCGCTTCGCCGCGCGCTGTCCGGCCGAAACTGTCGCCATCGTCAGCCGCGATCCCTATCGCGCCTACGCGATGCTGCTCGGCCGCCTGCATCCCGACGCGCTGCGCCCGGGCTCGCAATTCGGCGCCCGCGGCATCGCGCCGGGCGCCCATGTCCATCCGGAAGCGCGGCTGGAGGAGGGGGTCACGGTCGATCCGGGCGCGGTGATCGGCCCCGATGCCGAGATCGGCGCCGGCACCGTGGTCGGCCCGAACGCGGTGATCGGGCCCGGCGTCCGGATCGGCCGGGACTGCGCGATCGGGGCGGGCACGACGCTCAGCCACGCGCTCCTCGGCAATCGGGTGATCCTCCATCCGGGCGCCCGGCTGGGGCAGGACGGCTTCGGTTTCGCCATGGGCGCCACCCACCTGAAGGTGCCGCAGGTCGGCCGAGTCATCGTCCAAGACGATGTCGAGGTCGGCGCCAACACGACGATCGACCGGGGCGCGTCGCGGGACACGGTGATCGGCGAGGGCACCAAGATCGATAACCTCGTGCAGATCGCCCACAACGTCGTGATCGGCCGGCACTGCGTGATCGTGTCGGGCGTCGGCATCTCGGGTTCGACCACGCTGGAGGATTACGTCGTCCTGGGCGGGCAGGTGGGCGTCGTGGGCCATCTGCGCATCGGCCGCGGGTCACAGATCGCGGGCTCGTCCAACGTCAACCGGGACGTCCCGCCGGGCAGCCGGTGGGGTGGAACGCCCGCAAAGCCCGTACGGGCGTGGTTCCGGGAACTGACGACGCTGGCGCGCCTCGCCGAGCGGTCGGGCAAGGCCGACACGGCCGAGGATTCGTGATCTGACGGCAGCCGCACGCCGGTCCGGACCCGAGGGCCGGCCCGCGCCATCCGTGGTCGAGGCCTCCGTGAGGATGATCCCGATCCGCCCTCCTCATCCCGCGGTACCGACGGCCATCCTTGGCGCGCAGTGCGCCGAAACCCTGTCATGGACGGGCTTCGGGTGCCGATCCGTCACCCGGAAGGCCTTGCATGTCCGGCGATTTCTTCCGAAGAGGGCGGTCCGTTCGCCGTCGGCGACCGGATGCCAAGCCGCCCGGAGCGGTACGTCGAGGTGCGGAATCTGATGAGTGAGGCGGCGCGCGAGACCGGCGGCGAGCTGGGCACAGCCGATATCCAGACGCTGCTGGAGCTGCTGCCGCACCGCTACCCGTTCCTCATGGTGGACCGCATCGTCGAGATCGACGGCGACGAATCCTGCATCGGCATCAAGAACGTCACGGCCAACGAGCCGCAGTTCATGGGGCACTTTCCCGATATGCCGGTCTTCCCCGGCGTTCTCCTGATCGAGGGCATGGCGCAGACGGCCGGCGCGATCTGCTGCCGACACATCCGGACGGATGAGCTGCGCACCAAGCAGGTGTTCTTCATGACCATCGACAAGTGCAAATTCCGCAAGCCCGTCACGCCGGGCGACCAGGTGCGCTTCCACATGAAGAAGACGAACCAGCGCCGGACCATGTGGTGGTTTCGCGGCGAGGCCCGGGTCGACGGCACGTTGGTCGCCGAAGCCGAGATCGGTGCCATGCTGGTGACGGAGTGAGCGGCTCCCTGATCCATCCGAATGCCGTGATCGAGCCCGGCGCCCAGATCGGCGACGGGACCCGGATCGGCCCGTTCTGCCATGTCGGCCCCGAGGTGGTGATCGGCGCGGATTGCGAACTCATCAGCCACGTCGTCCTGTCGGGCCGGACGAATGTCGGGCCGCGCACCCGGATCTTCCCTTTCGCCTCGATCGGCCACCAGCCCCAGGATCTCAAGTACCGGGGCGAGGCCTCCACCCTCACGATCGGCTCCGACTGCCTGATCCGCGAGGGCGTGACCATGAATCCCGGCACCAGCGGCGGCGGTCTGGAGACCTCGGTGGGCGACCACTGCACCTTCCTGGCCAACTCGCATGTCGGCCACGATTGCCGGGTCGGCGCGCACGTGATCTTCTCAAACAACGTCATGCTGGCGGGCCATTGCTCCGTGGGCGACTACGCGATCCTCGGCGGCGGCGCCGCCGTGATCCAGTTCGCCCGGGTCGGCGCGCACGCCTTCGTGGGCGGTCTCTCGGGTCTGGAGAACGACTGCATCCCCTACGGGATGGTGCTCGGCAACCGGGCCACCCTGTCGGGCCTCAACATCATCGGGCTGCAGCGGCGCGGCTTCGCCCGCGAGGACATCCATGCCCTGCGGCGGGCCTACCGCCTGCTCTTCGCCCCCGAGGGCACGCTAATGGAGCGCGTCGAGGACGTGGCCGCGACCTTCGAATCCCACACGGCGGTTCGGGAGATCCTCGACTTCATCCGCAGCGGCGGCAAGCGCTCGATCTGTACGCCGCGCGAGCTCCCCACACCGATCAGCGCCGCCTGAGCCGCGCTGCCGTGGCGACGGTCGAACCCGGGCGCGAGCCGGCCCTCGTGTTGATCGCCGGTGCGGGGCGTCTGCCCGAACTCGTCGCGGAATCGCTGCGCCGGGCACGACGGCCGTTCCGCGTGATCGCCCTGCGGGGCTTCACAGGTCCGGCTCTGCGCAGCCGTGCCGACGCCACCGTCGATCTCCTGGATCTCGCCGCCACCCTGAAGCTTCTGCGCCGGTGGGGACCCGCCGTGGTCGTGCCGGCCGGCGGCGTTTCCCGTCCGAGCCCGGCCGCCATCCTCAACGCGGGCGCCGCGCTGCGCAACCGTGAGGTCCTGCGCGCGATCGCGAGCGGCGGGGACGACCGCCTCCTGCGCGCCGCCCTGACCCTCGTCGAGGAGGAGGGTCACCGGGTTCTCGGCGTCCACGAGGCGGCGCCGGACCTGCTCTGCCCGGAGGGTCCGATCGGGCGGCGCAAGCCGGATGCTGCGGCGGCGACCTCGATCCGCACCGGGCGCGGCGTGCTCGCAGCCCTGTCACCCTACGATCTCGGGCAGGCCGTGACGGTCGCGGGCGAGCGGGTGCTCGCCGTCGAGGGTCCCGAAGGCACCGACCGCATGCTGGCCCGCGCGCGCGCGCTCGGGCGCCGACCCTTCGGCCTGGGGCGGCCGCTCCCCGCGGCGGTGCTGGTGAAGGCACCCAAGCTGGGCCAGGACCTCCGCGTCGACCTGCCGGCCGTCGGGCCGCGTACGGTGCGCAACGCCGCCAAGGCCGGCTGCGTCGGCCTCGCCCTGGAGGCCGGCGGCACGCTGGTGATCGACCGCGTCGCCACCGCCGCGGAGGCCGACCGCCTCGGCCTGTTCGTGATCGGCTACGGGAGCGCGCCGTGATGGCGGCCGGGCCGCGGATGATCTGGCTGGTCGCCGGCGAGGATTCCGGCGATCAGCTCGGCGCCAAGCTGATGCGGGCGTTGCGGGCGGCGGCGCCGGAGACCGCGTTCGGCGGGGTCGGCGGCGAAGCCATGGCCGAGGCGGGTCTCGTCTCCCTGTTCCCGCTCGATGACGTCGCGGTGATGGGCTACCTGCCGGTCCTCGCCCGGGCGCGGACGCTCCTGCGGCGCATCCGCGAGACCGTGGCGGCGGCGGTGCGCGCCCGGCCGGACGTGCTGGTGATCATCGACAGCCCGGGCTTCACCCACGCGGTGGCGCGCCGCGTGCGGAGAGCCGCGCCGGGCATTCCCATCGTCGATTACGTCTCCCCGAGCGTCTGGGCGTGGCGGCCGTGGCGGGCGAAGGGGATGCGCCCCTTCATCGACCACGTGATGGCCCTGCTCCCCTTCGAGCCCGACGCGCATCTGCGGCTCGGAGGACCACCCTGCACCTATGTCGGGCACCCGCTGATCGAGCGCCTGCACGATCTGCGACCGGCGGATCCGAAGCATCGGCGTCGCGACACGGTCCCGCACAGCCTCGTGGTGCTGCCCGGCTCGCGCCGGTCCGAGATCGAGCGGCTGATGCCGGTCTTCGGGCAGGCGCTGGATCGCGTGGGCCGCAGCGTGCCGATCGAGGCGGTTCTGCCCGCCGTCACGCGCCATCGCGCGCTGATCGAACGCCTCGCGGCGGGTTGGCCGCTGCCGGTTCGGATCGTCACCGGCGAGGCTTCGAAATACGCCGCCTTCCGGGGAGCCCGCGCGGCGCTCGCCGCCTCCGGAACGGTGACGCTGGAACTCGCGCTGGCGGGGGTGCCGATGGTCGTGGCCTACAGGGTCTCGCGGGCGGAGGAGTTCATCGCCCGCCGGCTCATTCAAGTCCCGAGCATCGTGCTGCCGAACCTGATCCTCGGCGCGAATGCGGTTCCGGAATTCGTCCAGGCGGAATGCGCCCCGGAGCCCCTCGCGCAGTCGCTGCTGCCGCTGCTGAAGGGTGGGCCCGCGCGCGACGCGCAGCTCGACGCGCTGGCTCAGATCGACGAGCGCATGCGGCTGCCGGGCGCCGATACGCCGAGCCGAGCCGCGGCGCGCATCGTCCTGCGTGCGGCGGAAGGGCAGGGCCGCGGCCTTGGAATCGGAGCGGGGCCCCTCTGACCGCTGCGGACCCGCCACCCGTGCGGGTGCAGCGAAGCGGTGTGGCGGGCGCCATCCATGTGGAGGTTGCGAGGCCCCCGTCACTGGACCGGCGAGGATGAGGATGGCGCACGCGACCGGTCGCGACGAACGACGACCGGGTGAAGCGGTCCGTCAGCCCGCGCGCCGGCTGCAGCGCACGTAGGAGGCGCTGCCGCGGCTGCTGGACCAGGTCAGGTGGTCGCCGTCCACCGTGAGGCGAACCTGGGACGACCAGCGCCGGCCGCGGTCGCTGCACTCGGCCGACGTGATCCAGGCGTTCCCGGCACGGCGCGTGTCGTGGAAGGTGCAGACCGTGCGGCCCGCCCTGGCGTGATCCTGGGTGATCGTCGCCGGGATGTAGCCCCGCCGCCGGGAGGGCGTGCCGCAGGCACCCGCCGTCGGTCCCCAGACCCCGGCATAATCGGGGGTGGCCGACGCGCTGACCTGGGCCGTGGCCGGAGCCGGCCTCGCGACGGGAGCGGGTATCGGTGCCGGAACGGCCGCCATGGGGCCTGGAGCGGGGACTGGGGATTGGGCAGGGGGTAGTGCTGCCGGAGCACCGCGGACGGGCGCATCGAGCAGGACCGCCCGGCGCGCGGCCTGCTGCGCAGCGGGCGCATCGCCGGCCGGCGTCACCCCGGCGGCCCCCTGGTTGCGGAACGGCATGTCCTCGGTGAGGTAGGCCGCGCTGTAGGCGAACAGGCCGACCCAGCCGGCGACGAGCAGCCCCGGCACGGCGTAACGCTGCCTGGAGCCGGGACGCGTCCCGCCGCCGGGTTCCGCCAACACCAATGCCCCCATGGTCGACCCCCGTCGTCCGGTCAGCGGCCGAAGATGCCCTTCAGGAACTGTGCCGTCCGGTTGCGCTTGCGCTTGCGGGCAAGCTCCGACGCGTCCTTGAGCCACGCGACCTGGACGACGCGCCGCTCGCCCTCGAACGGCTCGTGGCCGTGCCAGGAATTGTCGGCCCGCAGGAACGCGAACATCGTGCCCATGGTGGGCGGCACCTCGACCGCGAAGGGCGCGTAGTTGCGGCCGTCGTACAGGACCCGCAGGCGGCCGGCCGCCGGGGCGTCCCAGGCGTCGTTCATGTAGACGAGGAGCGTCAGCACCTTCGACGGACCGTCCGTGTGGATCGAACCGTACTTGAGCTGGCTGCGCCGCATGATCGTGGTCAGCCGCGGGCAGGAGACGAGGTCGATGCCGAACTTCTCGCCGAGGATCTTCGAGAACGCGTCGCTCTCCAGCTCATCGATCAGCGCCTTGAAGCGACCCTTCAGGGCGACCTCGTCCACCGTCAGGTAGCCGGGCTTGGCGATGTCCGGGAAATCGCGGCGGATGTCGTCGATCGCCTCGGGGTTCAGGACGTTGCTGCCGAGGGTGTAGGCGTAGGGCTCGCGGGAGACCGGGGCGGCGCGCACCGCCGAGACGTCGAGGATCGAGAGGGCGGACATCGTTGGGGTCCCTTGGCTCCGGTAAATGACTCCGGCTCACGTCTCCGGCACGCCCCGCGCCTCAGGACGCATGCCGGAGGACCGGTCGGGCGGGTGTGCCGAGGCCGCCCGCGCCGGCCTCCGCGCGCGCGGAGGCGCGGCCCGTCGCGGCGGTCCCGGACCTCTCATAATCGGGCGATTGCGGCGGTCCCACGGCGAAAGCCGCAAGGTGGCGCATTCCGGTGACAGTCTCGGGCGGCCGGCTTGTGCAGGATGGCGCGATGCCCGCGGGCTTTCTTCCCGGGCGCGTGTTGGAACCCGTTCTTGATGAGGCCGCTGGTCCTCGCCCTGCTGTGCGCCCACCTTGCCGCCGTCGCGACCGGGTCGGACGCGCGTGCCCAGTCGCGGCCGCCGCGCGGTTCCTTCACCGCGCGAATGAGCTGCGCCGAGGCGATGGCCCTGGTGAAGGGGGAGGGCGACGTGGTGGTCGCCCTGGGCGGCGCACCGGAGCGCTTCGTCAGCGCACCCGGCCGCTGCTCCGGTTCGGAGATCGCCGAACTGCGCTTCGTGCCGACCCGCGACAATCCGCAATGCCCCGTCGGCTATCATTGTCGCGAGCCGGGTTTCGAGGAGTGGAACTGGTGAGACGCCGCGTGGCGTAAATCGCCGCACGGCCCGCACGTGACGAAAGTTTCACGCGACAGCGCGGGGCACGTGCCCTTATCTCGCCATCACCCGGGGCCAAGGCCGCCGGGTTGCGCCCCCTGCTGGGCGCGGACGGGACGGGGGATCGACGCGTGGCAGCACTCAGGACCGGACTGGGCATCCAGGCCGTGCTCACGGCCCTGGCCGCGCTGATCCTGCTGGCGTTTCCCGGTATCCCGAGCCCGCCGCTCTACGTCTCGCTGGCGGGCTTCGTCATGGCGGGCATCCTGATCGCCGCCAACGGCATCTCGGCCTACCTGAAGGTCTTCGTCTCGGTCTACGGCGTCGGCTACCTGCTGCTCGCGGGATCGAAGACGATCGCCGCGATGGGTCTGCTGCCGCCCGTGGTCGCAGCCCTGCTCCCGCCGGCCTTCGCGGCCACGGGGGCCGTGGTCTTCGCCGCCATCGTGCTCGGCATCTCGCGTCTCGAGCCGATCCGGGCGATCACCAACATCGCCGATCCGTACTTCGCCAATCGCGACAAGCCCACCAAGGAGATCGGCCTGTTCCGCTGGTTCGGCAGCACGGAGGGTCGGATCGGCCGCAACCTCGTGGCGCTCTCGATCTTCGTGAACTTCGCCGACGTGGCCCTGACGCTGCGGTTCAACTTCTTCTACCGGGACATTTACAACTCGCTACAGGAATACGACGCGAACGCCTTCTGGTATCAGCTCCTCTGGGTCTTCGTGCCGCTGGCCACGCTGAACATCGCCATCGGCATGTTCGACCTGTTCGTCGATTCCTCGCTGCTCATCCGCTGGCGGACGTGGCTGACCCACAGCCTGTACGAGCGCTGGCTCGGCAACGGCACGCATTACCGGATCCCGTTCACCGACGAGGAGGCCGA
>Ga0160427_10000651_pt1 | contig 20872 bp, 33 predicted proteins | sample SolpanmetagenomL_FD_108194 | JGI IMG/M metagenome (GOLD analysis project Ga0160427, IMG submission 108194) | Solar panel surface microbial communities from Lawrence Berkeley National Laboratory, California, USA - L | ecosystem: Engineered > Built environment > Solar panel > Unclassified ...
GAACCCAGCTGACGCTCTGCACGTACGCCGCTCGGGAGTTCTGCACGAGCGACCTCAACGATTTGGAGTTCCAGCTCGCCGAGCTGAAGCTTGATCACGGCCTCATCGTCGGGGAGCCGGACACCGTGCTGTCCCTGGAAGGCCTCCTCTACGATGGGCTCGGCTTCGTCGGCGTGGACCTGTCGATTGCCGGGAGGCGCGCGTGAACGCCATCGTCCCCACCTCCTCCGTCACCCTGCAGGCCGGCGTCGAGCAGTTCACGTTCGGTGGCCACCCGATCCGCATCGCGTACATCGCGAGCGATCCGCGGTTCGTCGCCACGGACGTCTGCACGGCGCTCAAGCTCCAGAACGCGTCGATGACGCTCAAGGCGCTCGACGCCGACGAAGTGTCTAAGTTCAACTTAGGGGGTCGGACCGGCGAGGTCCTCGTCATCAGCGAGGGCGGCCTGTTCAGCCTCATCATGCGCTGCCGGTACGCGACGACGAAGGGCAGCACCGCCCACACATTCAGGCGGTGGGTCACCCACACGGTCCTGCCGGAGATCCGGCGGACCGGTTCCTACGCGGCCCCCGCGCCGACGCCGGTCCCGGTCCCCGACGACCTAGACGACAACCGGACCCTGCGCCGGCTCCTCCTCGCCCGCCTGGAGCGGGAGGAGGCGCTCGCCGACCAGCTGGCCATGACGGACCAGGAGCTCATCGACACCTCGCGCCAGCTCACCGTCACGCAACGGCATCTGCAGCGTGCCCAGCCGGCGGTCGAGTTCGTCGAGCGGTTCGCCGAGAGCGAGGAGCTCTACAGCCTCCAGGCCGGCGGTAAGGCCCTCGGTCAGAAGCCGAACAAGTTCGTCGCATGGCTCAAGCAGCGCGGCGACCTGCTGGACCTGAACCGCTCGAACTTGCCCCGGCAGGACCTCATCGACCGCGCCCTGTTCCGTGTCCGGATCGAGGAGTACGGCGGCAAGCCCCGCGCAACGCCGAAGCTCACGTCGAAGGGGATTCTGCACTACGGCCGCGAGCTCTGCGTCTCCGTCGACTGGAAGGCCGCCCGCGAGCCCGACTTGTTCGACTGACACCCCTCAGACTGTGAGTAGTGGACGAGGGGCCCGAGCGATCGGGCCCCTTTTTCGTGCCTGAAATCCAGTGCAGCGAAATGGGATCGAAGCTCGGTTCTGTATCATTTGAGCCCGCTACGGGCACGGGCCGCCCTCGGGCCGCCGCCGGAATCGCATGCCGTCGTGGAGGATGACGCCGCTGGGCAGGAGCACGAGCTCCGCCTCGTAGGCGACCGCCGCGCCGCCGTTGCCGTAGCACCGGGCGGACGTCACGCGGCCGCCGGCGATCCGGGCGCCTCGGCAGTCCATGAGATCGATGCCGACCGTCCCGGGCGCGGGCCCGACGAGGATGGAGGCGACGTCGGCGCCCTCCGGGCAGTAGAGACCGGCCGCGGGTTGGAAGGGGTCCGCTGCGGCCGGGCCGGCGAGCAAGGCGAGGATGGCGAGCGCACGCATGGGTTCAGATCTCCAGGACGAGGGCGGGGTCGAACGAGGTGTTTTCGCCCCTACGGCCGCGGGGGTTCGCGAGGATGCGGGTCCCCCCGACGACGTAGTCGGAGCTCCGGTGCACGTGCCCGTGGATCCAGAGGTCCGGCGCCGTCGGCCCTTCGAGGACGCGGCTGCAGTCCGAGGCGTAGGCCGCATCGATCGCCTGCAGCGGGCCCTGCCGCCCGAGGCTGGCCGGGTGCGGGGCGTGGTGCGTGACGACGACGGTCGGGCCCGCGTGCGGCTCGGCTAGGGCGCGCTCGATCCGTCCCAGCTGCGTCACGTGCTCCGCCGCTGCCGCGCTCGGCCGGAAGGCGTTCGTCTCGCCCGAGCGCAGCCTCGCCTTGATCCGGCGGTGGTCCCTCATCCCACCGACACGGTCCCCGCACGCGGCCTGCGTCGGCGCCCGCCACGCCTCTCCGAGGAGCGCGTAATCCGTCCAGAGCGTCGCGCCGATGATCCGGACACCGGCCACGTCGAGGGTTTCCCCGAGGGCGAGCAGGCGGATCCCAGCGGAGGCCGCGGCCTCACGCCCGCGCTCCAGTTCCGACTGCCACCTCGCGCCGTAGAAATCATGATTCCCCGGGACGTAGACGACCGTCCGGACGAACGGGACGACGCACGCCGCGAGCCACGGGATCACGCGCTTCGTCAGGCCGTCGGCGACGTCGCCGGCCACGATCGCGACGTCGCACGGCGGGACGGCGGGGCCCTCCCAGGCGTCCGCGTCGTCGTGCACGTCAGAGAAAATCCAGAGCTTCGTCATCCCAGCCTCCTACGCACCACGCCGACCCATCGGCCTCGAACCACGCCGTCGCTGCCCTCGTAACGAGGAGCCCATTCGTCCTGAATCCGGGACACCAGAGGGCGTACCGGAGCCGCCTCGCCGAGGGCGGCCGCTCCCCCTCGGACACCGTCCCCGTCGCCCACGCGTGGACGTCCCGGGCACCCGTCCGCAGGCACCGCTGCCTGCCCGCCTCCGACGCTCGGAGGACGACGTCGCGCAGGACGATCGCCGGCACGTGACCGACGACCCGGCCGCGCTCGCGCAGGCTCCAGGCCTTGCGCGTGCGGTTCCGGTAGACGTCAGGCCTTGCCGGCGGCATGGGCGTCGCAGCACGTCTTGGCCCAACCGCCGTGCCGGATGCGACCGGGCGCGCCGCAGGTCTCACAGACGAACGCCGACAGGTGTTCGATGCAGTCGACTATAGTCGAGACTTCGTTGCGGACCGCTCGCCTAGTCTTACCTTCGATGCTGTAATACCAGCGCGCCTGCGCAAACTTTTCCTTCGTCTGCGTCGTGCGGAATCCCGTTGCACCGGCGTCCTGGACGAGCGTGGCGCCCGCCTCCCAGAGCCACCGCCAGCCCCCGCCCGAGCATGGGCCGCCGGGCTCGAAGGTGTCCGGGAAGCGCCGATCGAGGTCGACGTCCCAGTCCGCGGGGATTACCGCGCGGCCGGTCTGCCAGCGCAGGGCCAACACCCGCGCCAGGACGCCGAGGACGTCCTGCGCGGCCGGCGGGGAGAGCGTCCGGCCGTCGTCCTGCCGGGGCAAGTCAGAGCCGCCCCGCCACTCGACGAGGGGCCCGTGGCGAGTGGGCGTGACGCCCGTGACGACGACGTCGACGTGGCCGGGATGCAGGCCGACGGCGGCCTGCGCGATCGTGCGGAATTCAGCGGTGAGCATGGGAGGTCTCCTGGGGATCGAAGGGATGAGGGGGGGCCGCGAGCCGATTTCACGCCTGGGCCTCACGCGGCTCGCGGCGAGGTTCGCGGCGGTCGTCGGGGTTCACAGGCAGCGCGGCGGCGAGGCTGAGGACGACCTGGCACAGCATGCGGGCGTCGGACGGCGGGTAGACGCCGAGGGCGTAGGCCCTGGCCGCGAGGCGCAGGACGGACAGGCCGCAGAAGCCGAGCTCGGAGCGCAGGCCTCCGGACGCGTCGCGCGCTTGGAGCGTGCAGATCGCGGCTTCGAGGACGGGCAGGCTGGCGCGGTTCGGGCGTGCGTTGGTCATGGGATGTCTCCTGAGGTGAATGGGGGTGTCAGTGGCGACGGGCGAGGGTCTCGCGGCCGTCGAGAAGCGTCGTCACGGCGCGGCGCAGCGGGCGGAGCGAGCCCCCCTTCCACACGCGCGCCAGCAGGTGCAGCTCCTCGCCGTCGAGATCGGGGAGCCAAGCCGCATCGAGGCCGCGCTCCTCCCGGATCTCGGCGACGAGGTTGGCCGCCGCGACGGTCAGGTCCTCGGCCCGGGGCAGGCCGACGTGCACCACGCGGAAGCGGTCCAGGAGGGGGCCGGGGACGCCGGCGACGCCGTTGGCCGTCGCGAGGAATTGCACCGCCGAAAGGTCGGCATCGGTATCCAGGTAGACCTCGTGGAAGGCCCGACTCCCCGACCTCTCGGTCAGGGCGATGAGGCTGTCCGTCAGGCGGCCATTTTCAGACCGCGTCCCCGCCTTCTCGACCTCGTCGATGATGATGACGGGGTTGGCGACGCGGAACCGCTGGATCGTCTGCAGCGGGACGCTCGCGCGCCCCGTCGCCCACTGGCGCGACGTACCTCCGAACGCCGCGTCGGCGACGCCGGCCGCGTTGTAGAGGACGACCGGGATCCCGCAGGCCTCGCAGAAGGCCTGCAGGTAGCTGGTCTTCCCCGAGCCAGGCGGGCTCACCGCCAAGGTGTTCCTCAGCCTCGCGACGCCGCCGTTGGCGAGATCCCTCAGCAGCAGCGCCGTGAGCTCTCGGAACCACGGGAACCTCGCGTCGAGCTGGCGCCCGACGGCCTCGACGTCGACGCCGTGGACGAGCGGTAGGGCCTCCCCCGCGAGGGAGTTGAACTCGCCCCGGGGCGTGCTCGATCGCGTGGTCCGCGACGAGCCCGTGGTGTCGGACCCCGGCAGGTGGTCGAGCGCGCCCTTCGCCAGGACGACGAGCGTCGGTGCGGCGCGCACCGCGCGGTCCCGCCATCCCCCGTCGCCGAGGGGCCAGTCGAGGGAGCCTAGCGCCGCGAGGTCGTCGACCTGCGAGGCCGTCCAGTCCTTGGCGCTGGCGCCGGCGCCGCCGCGGAGGATGTCCTCCTCGTCACCGATCTGCCGGTGCGCCGCGTCGACGATCGCTAGCGTCTCGGCGAGCCGGGACACGTGGTTGTCGTACGGTGCCAGCTGGCTTGCCCGGTCCTCGGACACGTAGCCGGCTTCGTCGAGCTCCTCCGTGGCGTCGGCGCAGTATCGCAGAGCGTTCCGCAGGGCGAGCCACACGCCGGCGTGGTTCCGGTTCGCCAGCGCGGCCAGCGCGAGGCGGAGGCAAATCGCGCTGCAGGCCGCCGCGGCCTTCGCCGACCCCAGGGCGGCCCGAGCGAACAGCAAGTCGTCCGCCAGCTGCGCCGCTGCGTTCCGGTCGGCGTCCGACGTGCTCTCGGCGTCTGCATGCTCGCGCAGCGCCGCGTCGGCCTTCTGCAGGGAGGAGATCTTCACGTCTCGCCGGGTCTGCCCGAGCGTCCGGACGAGCGCGGCCGGGAGCCGGGGCTCCGAGCCCAGGAAGGCGGCGATCGCAAGCGCGGCGTCCTGGCGGGCGTTGTAGCCGACGTGCTCGCCGCCGTAGCCCTTCCGGCGCGGGCCGATGGGGGTCTCGGGCTGGCGGGGCCCCGTCAGGCCGGTCGAGTCGAGGAGCGTGGCGCGGGTGGCCTGGACGGCGCGGGCGTCCGCCTTCTTGGCATCATCAGTCATGGGGATTCTCGCTGGAACGGAGGTGCACGCAGGGGCGCGCCGAGCGGGGCTCAGGCGGCGGGGCGGTGCATCCGTTTCGAGCGAGAGAAGGTCATGGCGATGGCTCCGGTGTGCACCCTATGTGCACGATACCATCCCTAGAGACAAGGGTCTTTACCAGAGCGCGTTGCGCTCAGCATGGGGTTGGTTAAGGGCCCCCTAGCGCGGCCTTCAGGACCGGGTCCATGGCCGCCTCGTCGTTCTGAGCCATGAGGTCGTCCAGCGACCCGCGCCCCTGGTTGTAGCTGGACAGCCGCAGGTCGAGACCGACGACATGGAGGCAGCGCAAAATGCGGTGCATCGACGGCTCGAAGCTGTCCCCCCGCTCGAACTTCGACAGCCATTCGACGCTGACGTCGGCCTTGGCGGCGAGGGCCCGCTGGGAGAGCCGGCGGTGGCGGCGGGCGATGGCGAGCTGAGCGCCCAATTCGAAGATGTCCATGCGCTGAGCCTACCGCACGGCCACGCAAGAAACCCCACCCCGAATCAGCCCGCTGCGCGAATTTCAGGACACCGTCCAGTGCGAATCGCAAAACGGTGGCAGAATCCGTTTGGGACGGATTCGAAGGGGGAAATGGGATGTCGAAGGCGCCGGAGTTCGTAGTGACGGGGCTGCATATGCCGGGGGTCCAGTTCTCGGCCCGCGTGCTCGTCAGCCCTGAGCGGCTGTCGAAGGTGAAGGAGAACATCCTCCACTTCGGGAGCGTCTGCCTGCAGCGTGGAGAGCGTTTGGAGATTGAGACCCGCTGCGGTGAGAGCTTGGGCCTCGCCGTGTCGGTTGGCACCGTCACTTACTTTGATAGCTGTAGTGAGAGCGGAGAGCGCGGCTGGAGCCCGCGCATGACGACCCTCTGGCACAAGGACCGGTACTGGCCGGCCGAGACGTCGCCCATCACGGGCGGCCCCCTGCCGGGCGCGATCCCGCCCGGCATCTACGCCGAGAGCGTCAAGGACTGGGAGCGCCTGCGGGCGAAGAGCTTCCGCCCCGGGCTCGACGTCATCCGCAAGGTCGGCGTCTCGAAGGTCCCGGGAATCGCGCCGGCCGGCCTGATGCTGAAGGTCGCCTCGGCCGAGCAGCTCGCCTGGCTCACGGCCAACGAGAAGGTGGAGATCCCAGCGCCGGTCCAGCCGGCCGTAGGGGTCCGGGTAGACGTGTCGCCGCTGGCGATCCTGAGGAGGCGCGCATGACCACATTCTGGCACAAGCCCGCCTATACGGCGCTGGACCGCGATCCGGTCACGAAGGCGATCCTCCCGGGGGCGATCCCGCCGGGCATCTACTGCGAGGACGAGGAGGCCTTCGGGAAGCTCCGGTCCGCGGCGCGCCTGCGCGGGCAGGCCGTCACCGCCGGCGTCGACGTCGTCGGAGGGACCTCCTGGTTCCTGCAGGGTCAGGCGGTGTTCATCGCCACGCCGGAGCAGGCCCGACTCCTCCGGGCGGTTGCGACGGATGCGCCGGAGCCGGCCTCCGAGCCCTCCTATGAAGAAGTCGTCGCCGAGCAGGTCGCAGCGGAAAAAAAGGCCGCCCGCGCCACCCTGCTGCAGGCTTGGAAGGCTTGGCTGGCGACCGACCCTCCGGAGGCTCCCAGGCCGACGGGGCATCCCGCGCAGGTGGCCAACCGGGCGCAGCTCCGGGCGGCTGGGGCCAGGGCACGGAGGCGGGCATGAAGATCGTAGGGTGGAACGAGCTTGCGAAGATGCCACCGGGCACCGTCTTCCAGTCGATCGCGCCGTACCAAACGGGCGATCTGCAGATCCTCGGCGACGTCTGGCATGGCGTCCACCTCATCTCCGCGCCGCTGCTGCCGACATGCTGCGGGGTGGAGACGCTCAGCCTCAGCGATGCGGAAATGGAGAAGCACGGCGTCACCGATCGCGATGCCGCGGTGTTCACGCCGACGGGGCACGGCCGCGACTACGGCCCCGGTCCGGGGAACCAGTGGCTCGTGTGGGAACAGGCCGATCGGGAGCGATTGGCGGGATGGCTCCTCGATCCGGAGAAGGCCGCCGGCGAGATGAACGGCGACCCTGCCGTTCTGATGAAGGTCGAGGAGCATCGGGCATGACCGAGCGCAAGGAGTTCTGGTGGGTGCAGGACCGCTGCTGGGACGGCAAGCCGATCGTTCGGCTCGCCGAGCTCACGTACCGCGACGACCATCTCGTCTACGCCCACTTCATGGGAACCGATTGCCCCGCGGAGGACGATGATGAGCTGGGGGAGATCAAGCTCATCGAGCGCGTTCTGCCTCCCGCGTCGGCCGCCGGCATCGAGGTGAGGTAGACGTGTTGAGGCCGAGCGAAATGACGCGTCCAGGGATCGACTCCCGCGCCAATCTGTTCTCCATTCGTTCTTATGTGCGAATCGGTGGAGTGGATCTTGGACGACCTGGAGCGGGCATACATGGAGGCCTCGGACGGCGACGCGCGGGATGCCCTGCGCAGGGCGCTCGGGGATGCGCTGACGGAGATGGCCGCCCTCAGCGGCCAGGTCTCGCGTGGCTTCGTGCGGGCGCAGCGGCCGGCCGACCTAGCGCGGAAGCTGGGTCGCGAGCGCCGGGCCCGGGAGGCCTCGCGCTAGGGCAGCGGGATTCGGACGGGGGGCGGTCGTGAGGCAGGTCGACATCGAGGACCTGGCGCGCGACGCCGCCGCGCAGGCCGAGCGCCTGGTCGCCGAGCACGCGGGCCCGCCGGCGGATCGGGAGGCGCGCCTGACCGCCCTGTTCGCCGAGTGGCTCGCGGTCGCCACCAAGCGGGGCGTCCGGAACTACCGGCGCCGGCACGCCCGGCGGATGGCCTCCACGGGAGGTTAACCGCTCGGCCCCATCCTGCGAGGCATGCCCGAGCCTATCGTCAAAACATTCGATCTCGCCGACGACCGGAAGGTCGAGATCGTCTTCACGCCGCTGCCCGTAGTAGAGATCACGGCGCACCCCCTCATCGTTGCAGCCCACCTGTCCAAGGCGGCCCGCGGGACGATCGCCGGCGAAGCCGAGGCGGCGTGGGTCGTGACCTGCGCGCAGTTCGAGGACCCGACCCCGGCCGGCGTCGTCGTGCTGTTCCGGGAGGTCCCCTGGAAGAACGCGGTCACCGGTGAGGAGCATCGCTGGCCGTTCATCCAGCCGCGGGGGCAGGTGAACAAGAAAGTCGAGGCGCCTGGTGTGCTGATGCTGAAGGACGGGACCTACGAGCTGTTCGAGAGGCGCGACCTGGAAGAGGCCATTCCGATGCTGCTCGAAGGCCGGGCCTTCAAGCCGCCGGATCTCCACCCCGATGACGCGGCTGCCCTTGGAACCCTTACCTACTCGGACATCGACCCCGAGGACGCAGCGGCGATCGGCAAGCTCTCGCCTTACGACTGATGTCCTTGCTGCAGGACGCCCCGCTTCCTAGTGTCGGGCGGCACAAGCGGGGGACGTGATGCCAGAGCAGGTGGTGAAGCTGCGTGACGCCTTCGGCGTCGGACGCGAGATCCCGCTGAACTACGTCGCCCGGGACAACGTCGACGGTCGCTTCGTGGACAGCCTCACGCGCGACAAGCACGTCGTGATCTACGGCTCCTCGAAGCAGGGCAAGACGACCCTGCGGCGGCACTGCCTGGAGGAGAGCGACTTCATCGTCGTGAGCTGCCTCAACACGATGGGGCTGGCCGACCTGAACGGCGCGATCCTCAAGAAGGCCGGCTACCGCATCGAGCAGACGCAGACCAAGACCGTCGGCGGGGCCTGGAAGTACGGCGCCGAGTTCGCCGGCGAGGGCAAGGTCCCGTTCGTGGCAAAGGCGTCGGGCAAGGGCACGGTGAACCGCGAGTCCAACGAGGCCGATGCGGTGGTGACCAAGCGCCTGGAGATCGACCTCAACGACGTCAATGACATCATCACGGCCCTGCAGGAGATCGGCTTCGCGAAGTTCATCATCCTGGAGGACTTCCACTACCTGTCGGCCGACACCCAGCGATCCTTCGCCTTCTCGCTGAAGGCGTTCCACGAGAACTCGGCCCTCTGCTTCATCATCGTCGGGGTGTGGCGGGAGCAGAACCGGCTCATCTACTACAATGGCGACCTCACCAACCGCATCGTCAGCATCGACGTCGACGTGTGGGAGGAGGCTCACCTGCGCGAGGTCATCGGGGTCGGCGAGCAGCTCCTGAACGTCCGATTCGACCCGGCCACCATCGAGGTACTGCTGCGCCACTGCGGGGACAGCGTCGCGCTCGTCCAGGAGGCCTGCTACCGGATGTGCGAGCGCGCCGGGGTGTTCGAGACGCGGGACGAGGCCGTGGACGTCGGGACCGATGCCGATGCCGAAGCCTTGGTCCGCGAGATCGTCAACGACCAGGCGGGGCGCTACTCGGCCTTCATCACGAACTTCTCCGAGGGTTTCCAGCAGACCGACCTGGAGATGTACAAGTGGGTCACCTACGCGGTGCTCGCGTCCCCGATCGAGGACCTGGAGACGGGCCTGCGGCGGCAGCAGGTGGCGAGCATCATCAAGGGCAAGCACCCTGAGGGGGCCAAGCTCAACGAGGGCAACATCACCCAGGCCCTCCAGAACACGGCCTCCCTGCAGGTCCTGAAGAGCATCCGCCCCATCATCTTCGACTACGACCAGACCACCCGGGTCCTGACGACCGTCGATCGGAGCTTCCTGATCTGGCTCGCCCACCAGGACCGTGCCGAGCTCCTTGCCGAGATCGGCATCGAGTGACCCGGGCCCGGCCTTAGCCGCTCGCAAGAATCCCGGCGGTCGGCGCCAAAATCATCCGCTCGGCTGAGACGCCTCCCCCTTGGGACTGTCCACGGCGCGTGGGACCGTCGGGATTCGATCCGTTGGGGATAAATCACCGCCATCGAATATGCCGATGAATATCGAGGGTCGCAGCCCGAGAGAAGCCCGAGAACCAAAAAGCCCCGGACACGATGTCCAGGGCTCGGAGGCTAAGTCGCTCTAGCGACTGGGGAAAATTGGTAGCGAGGGAGGGATTTGAACCCCCGACACAAGGATTATGATTCCAGGTGTCTAAGCTTGCCGACCCAGTTTAGAGGGCCGGAAAAGGCCCTTTCCCCTCAGGGGGATGTTTACCACGACCCATTCTCCCTGTTGCCCCCTCTAGGGCCTCACGTCCAGGGTGCCGACCCAGAACCGACCCAGTTCATGGAGCGATACCGGCGTGGGCACCAAACTGACCCAACAGATGGTCGACAAGCTCGTGGCCGAGTGCGGTAGGGGCATGAAGTCCCGTGACCTCATCGACGACGGAAGCGTCGGATTGGCGTTGCGCCTCCGGCCCCGTGGGGCGACGTGGTCGTTCAAGATGGTTCGGAACGGAGAGGAGAAGCGTCTGAAGCTGGGGACGCCGGGCTTGCTGACCCTTTCGCAGGCCCGGGCTATCGCCGCTGCCGCCCGGCGGGACGTGGAGAACCGGGTCGCGGTGTTCGACGGCGAGCGCTGGCTTCACTACCAATTCGCTGAGCTCAAGCTCGTCGACCCGCCCAAGCCCGAGAAGGTCGGCAAGCAGCGGGACCCCGAGATCGTGGCGTCCTGGGAGCGTGGCCTCGATGACATGCGCTACTGGACGTGGGAGCAGGCGCGGGACGCCTACCTCGCCGAAGTGAAGCGCACGAAGCGGTACGACACGTGGATCGACTACCGCAACATCTTGCGCTCCAAGGACCTGGTGTCCCTCCATGAGACCCGTGTCCGCCACATCACCAGGCAGCAGCTCTCCGTTATCGTGGCCGAGATCCTGACGAGCGGCCGTGAGCGCCAGGCCGAGCACGTCGCATCCGTCCTCCGTCCCATGTGGAACTACCTCGCCGGCGACTTCGTCAAGCACCTGTCCGGCGTCCAGGCGACGATGGCCGGCCTGAAGGCGCCGGAGCGCTCGGCCGGCGTCAAGCCTCGGGCGAACGGCAAGGTGCCGGGCACGTTCATCGCGCCGGCGGCCGAGGTGGGATTCCTCGTGGCCGCGTCACGGGCCGGGGCCGTCGAGAAGGGCTTGGCGGTGGCGATGGAGCTCCTCGTCACCACCGGTCAGCGGCGCAGGCCCATCGCCAGCTCCCTGGTCGAGGACTTCGTGCCATGGGTCGAGACGCCGGGCTGGGGGGTCTGGAGCATGGGGCCAGCGCACCGCAAGACGGCCGACCGGCGCGAGGACCGGCACCGGCACTGCGTCCCCCTCCCCCCTGCCCTGTGGGAGCGTATCCAGGCACAGGTCGCGCGGGCCCGGGCAGCCGGCAGCCCGTACCTGTTCCCGCAGTACCGCGCCGCGAAGGCGGGCGGCAGGGTCGACGGCCACATGAGCCCCTCCGCCATCAATCACAGGCTTCTGGACATGGCGCTGCGTGCGTCGCCCCACGACATCCGGCGGTGTCTGACGAACGTCTGCCAGACCCGGTTCCGGGTCGCGCGCTCGGACGTCAAGCTCGTGACCGACCATAATGAAGGCATCCGCTCGGACGACGTCCTTGAGGGCCACTACACCGACGATGACCGCCTCGACCTAAAGGCCCCCGTCATGGAGCGATACGTCGCCTGGGTCGACGAGCAGGCAGCGGCGGCCGCCCTGCCCGACCTGGCGACGCTCCGGGCCGAGATCGCGCGCCGGCGCCGCGAGCGCGAGGCGGACGGCAAGGCCAAGACCGTGGCGCTGAAGGCGGCGAAGGAGGCCGAGGAGAAGGCCAAGGCGGACGCCGAGGCAGGGGCGCAGGCCGCGTGAAAAATTCCTGCAAAGAATCCCTCGCGATCCGGAGTACCCGACGGGTCGCCTTAACCGGTTCGCAAGCCTCCCATGCCAACGTGCAGGTAGGCAGCGCTGCCCATACTCCACTCGTGTCCAGGGGGCACAATTGCCCTGGCATGGTGCCGGGGATGGAGAACCCAGCATGTCCGTCAAAACGTCGCTCCCTCGGGGGCTCGTGAAAGCGCTCGATCAAGCCGAGGGCGGTCTCAGCAGCTTCATCGCGGAGCAGCGGATCGCCTACGACGAGATGTCGGAGCGCTGGCAGGATGGCGACCGCGCAGCGGAAGTCTCCGTTTGGCTGGATAGCCTGGATGAAGTGGTCGACGCCTTGGCTTCGTGCCAAGCGTCTGCCTGCTAAATCAGGCGTCCGATGGCCCCGGCAGCGATGCCGGGGCCATATTCATGCCGTGAGGATGGGCTTTCCGGTGTCGACGTCCACCAGGCCGCCGCCCAACGGTATGACGCGCGATTCCTTGATAACCATGGCCTCCTGCACGATGGGGTCGATCTCCCGGTCGCGACCTGCGAGGTGGTCGTCCATGTAGCCCCGCAGCCATTCCGGGTCGATGCGCGGGCCGCCGTGGCGCTCGACCTCGGCGCACCACTTCACGCAACCATCGACCTTCGGGAGGTCCTTGAACCACTGCATGCCCATGTCCGACACCTGGACGGCGAGGATGGGCACGACCTCCTCGGGCGGCGTGTCGGCCATCACGCGGCACGTCATGTAGACGGAGCGCAGGTCCGCCGCGATCTTGTCCGCCGCGCGCCGGTTGGCCGCCTCGCGCCGCCGGATGGCCTTGAGCTGCGTCATCAGCCCCCGGGTCTGATAGGTCATCTCTTCGTCGTCGTGCACGGTCGGCTCCACGCTAGGGTTTCCCCGCACCGTAGCCTGGCCCGGTTACCGTCCGATCAACCGGCCGACTTCGCCCCCAACGGCGAGCACCGTTTGCACCACGATTTCACCAACACGGCTTGGCGCGATCCGTTGGTTAAAGGGCGCCTGGCGTTGGGAGCGTGGTCACCGTCGATCCTTCAAGCGTTTGTCGTCGGCGGGCAGGCATTGGCAGATCGCGTCCGCTACGATGATTTGGATGCCTGCTAGAAGCTGCGCCGTGCCCTTGTTGCGGGGGATGCCGGCCTTCTTCGCGATCAGGATCATGCCGTCGAGGGCAGCCTGGTCGATGTTCATTTTCGCGCTCACGCTCGCCCCTCCATGACGTCCTCCAGGAACGCGGCCATCTCGACCTCCAGGGCCTCCATCATGGCGAGGTCCTCCGCCGTGACCTCGTCGCGGGCCGAGGCGTGCCGCATGAGGAAGCCCGAATAGGAGCGGGCCCCGGCTATGAAGGCGCGCTTCATCTCGCGCTTCTGGATCTCGCCGGCCTCCGCGATGCCGACGGCGTCCACGAAGGTTTCCCACTCGCGGGCGAGGAGGCGGGGCGTGTCGGTCATGGCTGCTCCTGCGCGTCGCGGATAGCGGCATGAGCGGATTCTACCCCGCTCCAATCGCGACGGGAGATGGCCGCACCGAGAGCTTGGATGCGGCGGACCCGGGTCGTCGTGGTCCCGTCCTCATGGGTCACGGTGGTGCGCTCCATGACCTGGATGCCGGTCGGTCTCGCGAGGCGGGTTACCCCGATGCCGGTCATGTCGAGCATGTCGTCGCCGCCGATGGCGTGCTGGTATCCGGCGGCCTCGAAGGACCGCTTGATCTCGTCGTAGGCAGCCCGCGACAGGACGAGCTCGGCCAGGGTGCCGGTTCGGGTCATGGGGTTGGCTCCGTGAAAGGGAATCCGATGGGCTCGGAGGTCACCCCGTCGGCGCCGGGGCGCATGAGGAATGTCCGCGTCTCGGTCACGCGCTGGACGTCCACGCCGGCTACGAGCCAGGGCGTGGGCTGCCCCTTCCACGGGATGCGCTCGGGCTCGGCGACCGGGTCGGTGCCGGCACGCTCGGTGCGCATCCGCTCGGCCCGCGCCGCGTCCTGGGCGTTCCAACCGTGGCGGGTGATCTCGCGGCGGGTCATGGCAGAGCCTTCCTCACCGCGTTCGCCATTTGCTTGCCCAGTGCGGCGGCCTCCATTCAGCGCTGGGGGTCCGAGGTCTCAACGGCGATCCGGTAGGCGTCCTCGAACGTACGAAGCGGAGCATCCACCGCCGCTGCGCGCCCGGCCGGGAGCACCCGCTCGATCAGGCGCACCTCGTCCGGAGTGAACATGTCTTCGACGCCGGCGAGCATGCTGAAGTCGACCCCGCCATCGTCTTTGAACCAGACCTGGGCGACCTCTGGCTCGCGTTCGGAGCCGTCCCACAACGTGCGCTCGGAGCCATCCGTCAGCGTCTGCGCGACCCACCAGAATTCACGGCGCTGCTCGGTCATGACCTGCTCCCGTCGATGAGGCTGCCGGCCTCGCGGTACAGCCACACCAGAGCGGCATCGATGATGGCGTAAGCGTCGGTCGGACAGTGCGAGCTCGACCGTCCGCTGCGCCGGTCGAAGATGTCGCCGCTAGTCAGGATGAAGGTGCCGCCGATGTCGCGTGACCACCGCAGGCTCTCGACGCGGAGGAGCTTGCGCGCGAAGGCCAGGGCCTCCTCGATGCTGGAGAACCATTCGAACGAACCCGTCGGCCAAGCCCGGGGGATGAAGGCGTGCCTCGCGTAGGCTCCCGTCGGCGCCGGCTGCAAGTATTTCGGCAGGCTCCCGGTCTCGGTCAGCACCTCGCACTCATTCTCGCCCCGGGCGTCCTTCGGGATGCGGGCGGGTTTCCAGCCGAGCAGGTGTACGGCGAGATCGCATGCCAGGTTGGCCTGCTGCTCGGCGTCGTTGAGGTTACCGTCCCGGAGCACCTCGCGGAGCGGCGGGATGACCTCGACCAGACGGTGCGCCTCCGCGAGGCGCTGGGCCGCCATGACGGCGGCGGCCTGGGCACGCACGGCCCGGTGCCCGCGGTCTTGAAGGTGGTCTTCACGGCCATGTCAGAAGTCCTCTGCCTTCAGGCCGACGATGCGGCAAAGGTCTGTGAAGTCCGGCTCGATGGTGGCGGGCCCAAATCTGTACTTGCCATAGGGGTACGCGAGGAGGCGAACCTCGCCTTTGACCTCGTCCAACCGGGCCCGCTCCCGGTCGAGCCGGTCCATGAGCTCCAGCACCCGGCTGGCGAGCTCATGCTTGGAGCGGTTCATGAGGGACCGGTGGGTGACCCGGGAGTGGATCTCGAAGACGGCCATGGTCAGTCCTCCCTTCGGAAGCCGGCGTCGTGGAGGCACTGGACGGCGTCGTCGAGCGTGCCCCCCCGCTGGACGATGGCCGCGACCTCAGCGACCACCTCGTGATCGGTCAGGGGCCCCCGTTCGGCCTCGCGGGCCATCCATGCCCTGCGCTCCTCCCGGTCGGCGGCGGTCGCCTTGCCTTAGGTGATGTTCTCGACGCCGTACCTGCTGGTCTCTGCGCCGTTCGGCAGGATGAGGTAGTCGTCCTTCGAGACACCATGTCCGAAGCCGGTGACACGGAGCCGCTGCCCCTGTCCATGACCTGCATGACGCTCACCGCGTGGCCCCAGGCACATCGCGAGTAATCATGGGTCTTCGGCTCGGATTTGGACCCGGCAGGATACGAGGACGCCTTCTCCCAGAAGCTGACCATGGCTCAGGCCCCCAGCGGCAGCATGGCGGGACGCCCACCGATGGCGGCCGCCCCGGCGAGGAAGGACTGGTAGACCCGCACGGCCTCGTCCACCGGCACGCCCCGGGCAGGCGTGAGCACGATGTCCGGGCGGCTGCCGAAGACGATGGCGACGGCGAAGCGGGACTCGGTCTCGTCTTCGGGTTGGACGGCGAGCTCGGGCTCGCCGTCAGGCTCAGGCTCGGAGAGTTGGGCCTCCAGCTTGGCCGCCATGACGACGCCATCTACGATCTTGCCGACTTGACCTTTGAACCACAGCTTGTCTCGAAGGTCCGCCGGCAGGGGAACACAACCGCAGACCTGATCTTCCAGGCGACTCAAGAGCGTTGAACGTGGGCCAACCTTGTAGGCTGCGTGGTAGCCGTCGGTTCGGACGGCCGAGAGGATACCTGTCTCGACGTCCACACTAAGACCGTAGGACTGACCTGCCCGCTGCCGGATGCGATGCTCGGCTTCGTCGAGGACGTTGCGCATGAAGCGCTCGTTCGGATACCCCTTGCCCATGTCCGTTCCCCGAATTCGTCTGCGAATCCGATTCTATGGACGGGCGAGGAAAGAGACCTGGGCCTCATTAATCATGGCGATGCGCACCCCGTTGACGACCCGGGCGAGGTGGTTATCTTGATGGAACCGCGGCACTTGCGGTTCGCCTCCCACGTGCGGGAGGGCCACTCTGCCGCCTAGGGTTGGGCGACGTTCAATGCCTCTGCCTCCCACGAGCGGGAGGGCACACCGACAGGGCTCCCTCACGGGGGCCCTTTCGCGTTTCAAGGCCCCCGTTGACAAACCGTTAATGTCATTCTAATTATGACACATGTGCCGCGGATGAGCCGGGCGCACGACGAGTTTGATCGGAGAGACCATGCGCTACACCCGTATCGAAACCCAGGAAGCCAGCTACGTCTACGCCACCGAGAGCGAGGACGTGGCCCTCGCCAAGTTCGCGGACACAGTTGGCTATTCCTCCTACGCCGACCTCGCCCAGACCCTCGGCGAGACGGTCGACGAGGCCAAGGCAGACCTCGTCATACGCATCGTGACGGCCCGTGAGGCGCTCGCCGGCATCATCGACGAGGCGCTCGAATCCGACGCCAAGGCGGACGGCGCCACCGAACGGTTCGAGTTAGCTTCGGACTGGGCCGACCGGTGCTGGCAGGGCAAGACCGGAGACGATGCGCGGTGCTTCGCCAGGGAGCACAACCTCAACCTCGGAGAGGTCTACGACTGCGTGAGGGACGCTCTGTGCGAGCGCGACCTCGACGACATCAACGCCCCCTTCGCGGAGCGCGCCGACGAAGCCGCCTGAGCGACGCTGCCTTCTCCCCCGGCGGGTTCGCTTGGCGGGGGAGCGGGGAGCGCCGACACGGCCATCCCTCTGCCGCGGAGCGTCCGGGCGGAGCATCGGGACACTACCATGACCGCCTCCCTCAAAAACGATGCCTGCCGCATCTGCGGCAAGCCCCTCAAGGACCCCATGAGCGTCGAGCTCGGCATGGGCCCTGTGTGCCGCGTCGCCTCGAAGCTCAAGGACGTGCAAGGCCGGCAGCAGGACCTCTTCGGCAACGGGCGCGCCAGCTACACCTGGGAGACCCGCGGCGACGTCATCTGCATCACCGACCACGACCGAGGCCGCTCCGTCACCAACGACGCCGACCGCGTCATCGAGGATCTCGTCGAGTGCCTTGGGAGCCTTGCCGGCAAGCGCGTCATCTACCGGGACACGATGGGCGTGTGGGACGAGCTCGTAGTGTCCGGCGACCGGTTCGAGGGATTCCGTGCCGTGGCCGAGTGCGACCTGGACGCCGCCCTGCGCAAGCTCGTTCGAGAGGCTGCGAGAGCACCGGACCCGAAGCCGTCAACGCTTGACGACTTCCTGTCCGGAGGAGCCAACGCCTTCCGAGAGGTCGCCAGCGTCACGGAGGTCGCCGGACGCGTCACCTCGGTCCGCTTCCCGGGTCACTGACCCCGGCCCTCAGTGCTATCCTTCCTGGGCGGTCCTGCGGGGCCGCCCTTCGCCATGTCAGGAGCCCCGCCGTGCACATCGTCCTCAAGCCAATGCCCCAGTCAACCGGCGCCGTCTGCGTCGGAACCGCCGACGGCGAGCCCCTGACGTACCGGGGGCGTGACTTGCTCGTTAACGACCGCCCGGTAACGATGGCTGATGTTGGCGAGGACCTCGTGAACGCCGTCGACCGCGCTGCGACACGGGTACTCGGTTCCGAGTGGGTGACGTCGCTAGCCCGGCTCGCCCAGGTCAACCGGCGCACGACCTCGAAGGACAGGATCGCCAAATTCGGCTTGCCGGATTACGTCCTGCTACTCCTCGGCCATGCCGCGGCCCATGAGCACCCTCGCGCCCTCGGACACGCGCTCCTCTGTGTTGAGGCAATCCAGTCGGAGCATGAGACGGGCTCGGACGAGAGCGGGCGTCCCACGGTCGTGGACACGACTGAACGGAACCTGGCTGCCACGAAGACGCTGCGTCGGGCGCTATCTCTGCTCGATGACGTGCTGTTCGAGCGCGAGGCGTTCCGGGCCCGGAAGCAGGCCGCTGAAATCGACTTCGTCTGGAAGGACGGGGGCAAGCCAGTAACGAAGGATTAAGGGGTTCCGTCGTAAGACGGCACCACACGACCGCCCGCGGCAAGTCCGGGGCAGCGACCGATGGAGATCGACATGACCAGCAACCGCCTCCAGGCGGCTGAGCCCTTTTGCGCGCACGCTATCCTGCGCGGCGAGCTCGCCCCCCCTTCCCGACGCGACCACCATCCGTTCGTGCCCCTGCAGGTCTACGTCGGCGTGCGCTGTCCGACGCCGCCCGAGGCTAGCAAGGCGAGCCCCGAGTTCGGTCACGACGCCATCCTGACGATGCTGGTCGGGACAGCCTGCAGCATCCGTGAGGCTCTCCGCTCGGGCACGGCGGATCTCGTGGCAACGCGCCTGGCCGTGGCGACCCTGCGCGAACGGCTCGCCGTGCACTACGCGGAGTTCGACGACCGCCCATTTTTCGAGGATTTCGATGAGGACAACGAGAACGCTGCCACGGACACAGTGAGGCTCGCGCAGGTGGCCGACGTCTGTCTCGCCGGCTGCGGAGACCGCGAGGCCCTGGCCCGCCTCGCCGAAGTAGCCGAGGTATGCGTCGCCCTCGGCCGCGGCGAGTACCTCCCCGTCACCGTCGGGGCCCGGGGTCTGCTGGCCCATCCGGAGGGACTAGGCGAGTGGCAGGGCGGCCCGCCGCTGCCGGTCATCGCGCAGGCCCTTGAGCTCGGGCGGTCGACGCTGGCCAAGCGGTCCCTGGCAGTCGCCCGGGCCGGGAGGGCTGCCGCCCGAGAGACGCACGCCGATGCAATCGACGACGACCGGCCTCCGAACCGCCTCAAGCCCTCCGTCCCGGATCAGGGTCCGGAGCCCGATGCGCCCGCCGTCGTCCCGCCGGGGCACGTCGTCGTCATCCCGCGCATGGGGGGCGGGAGCAGAGGAATGGCGCACAAGGACGTCGCGGCCGAGCTAAAGGGCGTGCTCGGCGTCCCCCTGCCGCTCTACGTGTTCCCTTCCGACCGGCGCGCCCTCGTCGAGGAAGCCGCCTCCGAGGCCCCGCATGCCCGCGCGTTCTTCGAGCGCCTCGTCGCCCTGCAAGACACGCGAGAGCACTGGGCCCTGCCGCCCGTCCTGGCCCTCGGCGCTCCCGGCGGCGGGAAGACCACCGCCCTCGATGCATTCTTCCGTGGCGCCGGTGTGCATGTCGCGCGCTACGCCTGCGACGGTTCATCCGACAACGCGGCGGCCGGGACCCCAAGGCGCTGGACATCAACGGAAGTTAATTTTCCGTTGAGAACCGCCATGGATGCCGGGCATGCCAATCCCGCGTGCCTGTGGGACGAGGTGAACCGCGCCGGAGGCCATCGGCAGGGCTCCGGGGGGACGCTTCGGGATGCGCTGGCCAGTTTCCTCGAACCGGCCAACTCCTGCCGGTATCGGGACCCCTGCGTCGAGGGCGAGGTCGACATCAGCTACGTCCTGCACGTGGCGACCGCGAACGGCACGGACGGCATCGCCGCCCAGGTTTTGGACAGGCTCACGGTGCTGGAATTCCCGCTTCCAGGCCGCCACCACATGCCCGTCCTCGCCCGCCGCATGGCCGTGGACATCGTCCGGCGCCAGGGCCTGCCCGACGAGGAGGGCGAGCTCGACAGGGCCGAGCTCCGGGCCTTGTCCGAGCACTGGCCGGGTGGGTCTCTGCGCGGTCTGAAGCGGCTGGTCGAGGTCGCAGTCCGCGCTCGCCTGACCGCCCCCTACGCAACCCGTCATTGAGGAGGAAGACATGCGCCACGGCCACCCCGCCCTCCTCGCCATCGCCGACCGCCTCGATGACCGGGCGTTCGATTCGGAAATCTCCCGCCCGGTCGCCGAAGGCGTGATCACGCACGTGCGGTCGCTCGCCGTCCTCGTCGCCGACGGGGATGAGGCGCTCGACGCGGCGCTGTTCGAGGCGCAGTCCCTCGCCCTGGTGGCGTCGACCGTCCAGCCTCGCGTTCCCCGTCCGTGGGCACCGTCCCGGGAGGCCTTCGCATGATCCCCCGCGGGCAGGTCGTCGACATTTATTGGCACAGCCGAAAGCGGATGTGGTCGATCCGGCATGATGGCCGGGTGCGAGCGCATTTGCCCACGGCGCAGCTTATCGACGTGCGGTTCATCGTGCACGAGGCGGCCCGGCTCCGCGCGCTGCACACCGGGCAGAAGGCCGTTTTTGCCTTCGCGCGAGGGATGTACGGGGGGCCTGTCGACGAGGAGCCGTACGGGACGCAGATCCGTCTCAATCCGCGTGAGCCCACCGGCTTCACTTCCGTCCCGTACGGATTCAGCGTCCGGAAGGCGTGCATCGTGCATCTCAGGGGGAACGGGACATGCTGGGTCGTACTCTAGTGCTAGTCCTGTTGCTGGCCGCCCCTGCGCTTGCAGGCGAGCCTCCGTTCCCGCAGGACGGCGACAGGTGGCTCCTCGACGTCCGGGCACCCGCCGCGGGCCCGTGGGCGCGCTTTGCCCGCATCCTCGCCGAGCCCGACCGTCGGGGCGGCTGGGCCACTAGAATTACGTGCGGGAAGCGGCAGATCTACACTGGCGCGGAGCGTGTCACCTTCAC
>Ga0160427_10000653_pt1 | contig 20861 bp, 26 predicted proteins | sample SolpanmetagenomL_FD_108194 | JGI IMG/M metagenome (GOLD analysis project Ga0160427, IMG submission 108194) | Solar panel surface microbial communities from Lawrence Berkeley National Laboratory, California, USA - L | ecosystem: Engineered > Built environment > Solar panel > Unclassified ...
GATCGGAATCGCCTGTGTTATCCTCCAATTGGTCTACAGCTTCTTTGCGAGCCAATGGTTTCTTGAGTAATCGTTTCAACATGAGACGACGACTCTGTGTTGGCAGAGCTTTGTATTTCTTCTGAAAGCCTCCCTTGATATCCTCAAGTCTCATCTCAATTCCGACAGCCTCTCCAATCCCTTCGAATACTTTCTTTGCAGGCCTGCTATCACTCCCTCGAAGTGTTTCTCGGTCACCCATTCTCTCTGTGATTTTCTCTATAAACATCATAAGAGCAGCTGCAGCTAGCTTCTCAGGCTTGCCTAGCTCCAGTATTGGACCTATCATTAATATTGCAGACTCTTCATCTGTGACACGGGGTTTTGCCTCAACTGATTGATATCGCTGCTTCTCTTTCTCAATCTCTACCGCCATTGTCTTCATCCAATCGTGCATATATGGTCCTAATGTGGAATCTACCTTGACACCACGCGCTCGTTGTGCTGCCAGATTTTGTGCCTCAAGTTCCCATCTTTGCATCGCAGCTTCACGTACATCTCTTTCTAGCCTTTCTTCTCTAACCCTGTTAAGAGCTTGCAAGCTGAACCCAGATGTCTCCCAGTTTTCATCGAATCCATAGAGGGACGATAAAGAATGTCGAAGGAAGTACAAACTTGTCTCTCCCTGATCGGCCTTTATAATCAGCGGCAGATCTTTCCTCTCTTGTCGGGCAATCAAGGTGACTTCTTCGCTTTCTTCATAGTTTGATAGATCGACCGTGTGCCAAGGAGATACTACCTCTTTCGGTTTCGGCTCGTCTTCCGTGATAGTGGACAGCGGATTGTATTCGGGTAAGAGCTGCAACAGATATTGGTACTCTTCCTCCGCGAAAACGTTTGAAGCGAGCACCTCACTCTTGAACTGGGTCTGTGCTTCAGAAGTCTTGAGCTGGCCTGTCACTGCGTCTATCACTGCAAGGTAACGTCTCAGCAATCGATCCTTGCGCTTTTCGTCCCCACCAATGAAGACCGATTTTAGCATCAACGCTAGAATCGCTGGTGTTGGTGGGACCTGTTTCGCGCGGATTTCCAGCTCGAACCATCTCTCTATCTGTGCGAACTTTTCCTTTGACCTATCCTTTTCCAGCGAGGTGAGTTGCCCAGACAAATATACTCGATGTGCATCGGCCAGTTCCGGTGCCCAAGACTCGTACATGTCTCCCAAGCGTCTCACCAGCTTTCCCGCTCGCTCGTGCCTACCCACTCTTGAGCATGCATGTAGGTTTGAAATGATATCCGAAACATCTCCTGATATACCCATCAGGCCAGCCTTCTTGAAGACTGGTAATGCAATATGTGCTTGATTCCGTAGCACTACGATGTTGCCTGCATTATAGTTCCGAGGCCTTTGTAAATCTTCTGTACGTTCGGTGGTCTGCTGCGATGGGGTAAGGTCGACGAAGGGTACCGTGTCTTCATTGCCTTCGTAGCTAGCTTCCGCCAGGGAAGCCTGGTGGCGGGTCTGTGTCGCAAATGGTTCATTCTGGTTTGCGGACCTGGTGGCGGAGGTAGCGGGGATGGTTGTGATTCTTCTACGTGGCGTGCGAGTGTTTAGACCATACAGAGCAGGACATAGCCATGGTAGTTGTAGTTGCTGATAGGATGTGTATAGATTGTGCGAGATGCGGTGTCGCGCTTGTCGTTTCGCAGTCTGTGTCAGCATTGAAGTTCAACAGTCGATAACTCCCCAGCACAGCAGCAGACAAACACAAAGACGCAGTCGGCCAATACTGCAATACAGACTAGATGAAGAAGGAACGACAGCTGACAAAAAAGTGGCCAATTCTCGCAGACGCCGGAGCTGGTTCCGTCAACAAACTGATTGGAGTCACTTTGTCCCTTTGTTCTTCACCAACATCACAACAACATATGATGAAAGATAATGGCTGACTATGAGAACGGGGAGGACTATGAAGAGACTCCTCTCCACCGCCATCGTGCTTTTGGAGCCGGCATCAAGCGTAGAAGGATAGATTTTGTTCCTCAATCAGCATCGTCCGAGGTCACAACCGCATCAACTACCCTCAAGCAAGGCGCAGGAGATCTATATCTTTCCATTGTCCTCTCCAAGAAAGCGCGCGGTGGTGAAAAAGCAGAGGCTGCACAGCAGATCAAGGACCCTCGTGAAGAGGCAGAAAAAGCAACAACAGTTGATCCTACAGAGTCCCCTGAAGACATACCTCCCACCATCTGCTCAATCTGCAATCGGCCAATAACAACCTCAGTATCCCAACACGAATCAACACTCCACCACCAGCTATCTCTGCCCCACTCTCATCCTCCTTCCTCCATCGATCGTACCTCTCGAGGCCTTGGCTACCTCTCTTCCTACGGATGGGATCCCGATGCGCGTCTCGGCCTCGGTGCGTCTGGTGCTGGGCGTCTTCATCCAGTGCGTGCCACCGATCGATCCGACAAGGATAAGCTGGGCCTGGGTGCATCGCAAAAGACCATACTGAAAGCAATGAAGGAGAAGAAGCTGGACGCTGCTGAGACGAAGAAGAAGGAGGAAGAGGTCAAAGCCAGAGCAGCAAGGTTGAGACAATTAGTCTTTAATAGCGACGAGGTCAATAGACATCTCGGGCTCGAATTGTGAGGGGAGACAGATCGAAATGAAAACATTGAATAAGCACATGGCCAAAAGCAAGAGCAACATGCTGGAAGAGTAGTACAGTTATCCAATATTGAAGAAAGTTCCAAGAATATGGTACGTTTCTCTGCAGTAGTAATATGACAGGGACCCTCATCATCACAAAGCCACTAACAAGGACCTCAGCAGGACTTGAAAGTAACAGTCTATAAGCGATGGAACATCTACGAGTCCGAGCTCCAAAGAGACTATCATCCCAATCAGAGAAGTATTGACTCATACGCGCCAGCAGTCTGAAAATTGGTGTATAGTCATTGCCACGAGTACTCAACGACATGAGACTGGGCCAGCAGTAAATTTGTACGTAGGCTTAATGAGGTGCCAAAATTAACCTCGTATGCTTCCACTCAAATGCTTGTCTGCTCAGTTGCAATACCACATGGTAAGGCTCTTTGGTAAAAACGATTGGTTAAAAATGATACGGCATAGCTTACGCCCAGAATTCAGTGTCCCTACGAACAGTTGTTGATCTAAAGGTACCTGCAGCGGTCTCCACAACTCGAAATAAGCTATAAAACCGTCCTAGACATAAGTAACAGCGCAGTAACATCCCTATAAGAAGAACTATGAGATATAGCAATTCTAATAATTGAACCCGTAATGAGGAACGCTTGCATATATGTTTACTTATGCTCCTTTCTCCCTTCTATCATTTGAATGCCATCTACCGCTTTTATCAAACATGTCATCCAAATAGCATAAGTCGCAAAAGGCTAGCAAGAAGAAGAGTATACTATCAAGGCTCGCTAGTCATATATTCAACGCGAATGAATACAGACGACCTATACAACGAACTAATAAACGCATCTAATGAATATCGTAAATTCATTTAAATGCATCCAGCCGAGGGGCTAAAGCGGTTTAGAGAGGCTTGGGACCGTATACGAATTGAGCAGAGGGGAATTGAAATCGAAATCGACAAGAGGGTCAGGCGGGACCTAAATGGGCTATTTGCAAAGAAAGATCTTACACAGCAGTGCCAGCATCTGAAAGAGGAGTGGAACATCAGGATGGCAATCGAGACAGAAGAAGAACGCGGGGCTCGAGTCCTCGAAGCCATCGCCTACGTCAACAAGCAGATGTTGAATAGTACGTCTCACCTCACGTTTCCCACTTCCGCACATTAACTAGTCAAAGATGATAAGCGACAGAAGAGACTAGAGGAAGATGTCGTGAACGAGCAAGGTTAGTAGAAGCTATACTATTTACATCTTCATCGTAAGACTAACATCTATAGTATTCACAGCTACAGATTCAGTAACCAAGGGCAAGAAGAAGATTGAGTTTCACTTAACTTCGCAGCTCACTTCCGAAGGTCTATAGTATTAATCATTATCGAGGGGATGCGCACCCTAATATATGAGATAAGGTAGGACTTTCTAGAATTCCTAATCATGCCGGGCAACGCAGCCTTCAACGCACTTACCATGATCGATTTTCCAGACAAGAGGCTCGACCAAGAGCTCTAAGAAACGGAGATACAATTACAAAGCTGCTAGGAAAAGCTTAATTTCTATTCAACGCAGCTCGAAGGAGCAAAAGCAAACGATCGCAAAACACCTAGGCACGATCGATTCACACGTTAATACTAGCAGCACGAATTGGTAGAGCTGAGAGAGAAGGTGGACTCTTATAAGAAGATTTAAGCGAGACTTTATAAAGTAGCTAGAGGATTACTAGTATAAGATCACAGCTACTAACAACGAGGAGTAATATCGCGATAATTACCTAGGAAAGCGTATAGAATTATAGCGTAGTAATAGTAAGGAATAGCGTTGGGAGGAAGTAAGAGCTTCTAATTAAGCATAGAGGCTGCAGCTAGTAAACCGATATAGAAATTAAAGTACTCTACTTACTCTAACGAATCTTCTACGTCTTTATTTAGTCGAGGTGATCGTTTTAAGGACGAGGCTTAAGCGATAGATAAGGAGTTTAATATAGACGATATGCGAAACTTAGGGCTTAATGAAGAATACATCCTACTCTAGTTCAGATGTCGATATCCGATTTCGACACTACTCTCCTAAAACCTAGTTTGAGGAGTGCTAGAGTACTTTTATATTAGCTAGACCCCCTCCATCCTGTTGCACTCTAAATAAGGTAGGCCTAGGATAGGTGCCTACTAAAGTATAAATTTAGCTATATCTAGGTTGTGAAGATGACTGGATGGATACTCAATTCTCAAACGGGGTAGGAGGGACAAGATGAAGACAATCCAATATAAATAATACCTCTTACTATTCTACACAATCACACATCCCACGAACTCATTCGCTTACACCACAACCTCACTCTTCAACATCTGGCCATTCTCCTTCTCCTTCTCCTCCGCCTCCACCTCCTCACTTCTCCCTTCCTTCTCCTCCCCCACCACGGCATCCTCTCCACCATCAGCCTGCACGTTCATCTCCCTCATCCCCCTCTCAATCTCCTCCCTACTAACCTCAACCATGGGCGTCGGCTTTGCATCACCAACACCAGGGAACGCACCCTCAAGTAAACCCGGCAAAAACCTCTCCATCCTCGCCCACGTAACCTCCCATAATCTCCTCTGCAACGGCGTCCTTCCACTTCCCGCGCCAGCTCCATCGCCTGGTATGACACCTGCAGAAGGTGGGACAAGATAACCCGCGCTCGCCATAACCAGGACGATATTCTTCAGACTTTCAGGGATAGCTTCGTCCAGACCTTCCGAATGACCATACTGCTGTGCCTGTCCATTGTTCCCGAGATTGTTGTTGTTGTTGTTGTTATTACCAGGTGAAGATTTGAGCAAACGTTCCATCATCTGCAATATCCGCGACCAAAGCCGTATTCCATCCCACTTAATCTCCTTTTCCTTCTGGTTCTGGTTTTCCTTGTCCTTGTCTTTCGCAGTATTCTGAACCGGCGAGGACGGACTACCAAGGATACTAATGCTCTCTCTCGACACGCTATCCCGTGACGGTGTCGCCAATGGGTCAGCGTTGCTCTTCTCATACGCTCCAGGCGGAAAAGAAGCCGGGTCGAGAAGGACGTCCAAGTGGCGGACGAACACTTTGCAACACATGACAGCTGCTTGCAGACGTGTTTCACCCATGCCGCCGGGGTCCGAGTGCCAGATTTCTGGCTTGAGTAGTTGGGTGAGAAGAGGGAAGAGGGCGTCCGTGAATAGCGCGATTGTGCGGGCAAGAGTTGGCGAGGGGGTTATGCTGCCATTGGATGTGGAAGGTAGAGATGTTTCGAGAGTGGTGGAGAGGAGGACTCGTTGCAGTGTTGAAAGGGATTGTGTGCGGATAATGCGGCAGGGATTTAGTGATTGGGTTGCGAGGGTGCGGAAGGGTGGGTTCCAATAGGCTGTCCATGCTGTTATGGAGCTTGTTAGTAACATGCTAGACACTTAGAACGCTGCTATAACTTACCTTCTTGTGCTTCAAGATGTGACTGCTTGATGAAATAAGGCACCTTGCTAGTAACTTCACCAACCATCTGCACAGCTCTCAGACCCCTCGTGACTACCGGATTGGGTGGCCCTTTCTTGGGTGGAGCACCTTTACCTCTGCGTAATGCAATATCACGTCTTTGTTCTTCTTGAGCACCAATGCTGCCCGCTGTTGCGTAATCTCCAAGCATGGCAATGACAAACTCGTAATTGTCAGTCGTCAAGGCTGCCGCATCACCTACAGCGACACTCTCGAATAATGCGAAGACATCTTCGCTCATTTCAGGAACAGCTTGTAGCGCTTTGAGTACAGACCAAAAGTCTGGCGAATTGACGATCTCGTTTCGGAGATTAGATGGACCGTTGAGGCAGAGATTGAGGCCTTTGACAACGGATGTAGATGATTGTGATATGAGCTCGGGTGAGAGTTTGGAGATTGTGTGCAGGACGATCGGTACGCGGATGAAGTCGTGGTCCTGGTGGATTAAATTAGCGTCGAATACTGATTAAAGGAGATATAGGCACATACACAACTACCACGTACGAATCTGAGCAGGTAGTACACAGCCCGCGAAAGAGTGACAGGATGTACGTGCTCAGCATCCCGTACCATTCCTTGCAAGGCCTCTGCAATGACCTTGCCCAGGTCGTCCATAATCTCGCGATCCCTTGCAACAAGCATCGTTGCAAGCTCGAGTACGAAGACAACACTTGGATCGTACGTTATACCACTAGGCTTGGCCTTTTGACCATTCGGCCGTATTGGTGTTGGTGCTGGTATTTCTGATTTGACTGATATGACACGTGGCGTTGATTCTTCTGGAAGATGAGCAAGTAATGTTTGTAAGAAAGATTTAAGAGATGCCGATGGTAGTTGACTAGATTTCATTAGTAAGTGTATGCAAAAAGAGGCCTCTGTCGACGTACCTGATAGTGGCGAGCAGTTTGTCTATATTGCAAGCCGCTATCGAATTGACGGTATATAGGGTATCCTCGATTTCTTTGTCTGATGGCTCTGGTGGTTCATCACTGGCAAAGCTCGAGACGTAAGAAGTGAAAGCAGAGAATAGACCTCCTTCTTGAGCACGCTCGGCACGATCTACGACTTGTGCAGGACTATGCAGTGGTATCGGTGGTAGCTCGCTTCGTGACGATATACTAGAGTAAGCAGGATTAAGTAGTGAGTTGACGAAAAGGTTGAGGAGTATTCGAATAATCTGCACCGTCAATAATTAGTAATTTCAACTTCATCAGTGGTTTCAGGCTGCTTACATAGCTCCACCCTTCTTTGATGGCCGCTTCATTCCCCTCAACGACCTGAAACAGTGTTGCCAGTGCCAACTGTGCCCGCTCATTCCTGCCAAACCGGACTGCCGTCTCACTGACCATAATACTCTTGTCGCCAGCCTGAACTTCAGTATTCAGACTCGTGCTTGGTAACGTGGATGTTGCCAATGTGCTCATCGAGCTCAAGCAAAATAAGATATGATCGAGAGCCTCGTGCAGGTTGTACTTCGCTGCAAGTTCGGCGCATTGTATAAAGCCAGAGTTTACTCTCGAAAAGACGGTTTCGTCCGTGGCGGAGAAGAACACGTAAGACAGCGTGGCCAATATCGGTTTCCATGTAGCCGCAAACATCTCAGAATCGAATAGATTCGTATCGCTGTTTTGCAGATCACCTGCAGACTTGATCTTGATCTGGAGGTTCTTCCATGCATGGTCAAAACTTCTTTTATCGTTGTGCTCCTCGGCGAGGACGAATTCATTGGTCTTGATACTGTCGTAGATCTGTTGCAGGTACTCGAACTCAAAGTCCTTACCTCCGTTCGTTCCACGCAGGTTGCGAGCAAAGTCGGTAGGAGCCATACGATTTTGACCTCTTACATTCGGATTGTGCTGATCAGTGTTGAGCATGATAACAGCATAGGTCAATACGTATGCCGAATCAGTGTCCGCAATGTCATCAGTATTGGGAGTGGCCAAATACTTCTGGGCGAATTGAGTGACTATGCGTTCAATAAGTTGTGCTTCACCTGGCAATCTGAAGGAGTTAAACATTTGACGCAAAGCTTCATCAAGACGGATATCAGAAAAGTCAAATGTATCCAAGAACGCTGAAAGTAGAGCTTCGTTGCCCCGTTTCGAAAGATACTCGCCCAATTCTTTCTTGTCAATCCTTGAAGTTCCTCGAAGGAATTTAGCAACAGCTTCCGGGTTATCGACATTGTCAATAATTCCTTGGGTGGCTAGATACGCCAGTCCTGCTTTTGGCTTCTCGTTGAATTTCGTGGCGCCATTGATGATGCTCTTTTTCAATTCTCTTTGCTTACGCAACTGCTCCAATGTGGGAAATCCTTCTACATCAGGCTCGAGATCCTTACGTTCATGCATACTTTGTACAAATCCAAGCAAAGCATCCAAGCACAGTGGTGGTACAGTTGCTGTGCTCCACGAAGCCGCATCTGGAAATGCGCTTCGGCTGAGTAAGCCTACCATATCCAGACATAGATCAGCACTATCTATATCGCAGTCGTAGTTGACGAAGAGTTCAGCCATGAAGGATGGTATCCTGACTAGGGTGCCAACGCTTTCCAGCATGACCTCAAGGGCGTCCGGTTTTCGCAAGCTACCTTCCATCCCTAGCTTCTGTCTATCCTTCACAGGGACAGGAGTTGACCTGCCACTACCAGCTTGTGAAGATGCTGCTTTAGAGAGGCGAGGCGCGCTTGGTACACCATCATATATTGCCGGATCCAGGCCAGGTTCCTGTGGTACCTCGATCCGTGGATGTAGACATGCTACAAGGTACGATAGGAAGAGCTCTTGCTGCAATTTCAGTACCTTGCGACATGTGGATAATAGAGTTCCTGCAACGCGCAAAGAAGCGTTCAGAACATTCATATTGTCGGAGCGAACAAGCTGGAAAAGATGTCGACATAAGGTATCCTTTGCTAATATAGCTAGACTCGGATGGGATGCGATTGATGGGCCTGCCACCTCTAGTGTCACATCGACGATCCGTAGTGCCATGATTTTTGCTCCGTCTGTTCGTGCTCTGTCTTCTGGGTCCAGCAAACCTACAAGAGCTTTAAAGAGTTCTCGAATAGCTGGTACTCCATACGGCAATACATCGATCTGCTCTTCGGACTTTATGGGTTGTAGTAGTAGCAGGTCGAGCTGGCTATCATTGTTCAAGGGCATTGAGCTTGGGGTCTCAGTCATTTCTGCCATTGCATCGCCTTCCAGTATAACACCATTATTGTCGTGCGCGCTCGTCGAATCCACAGGCTTGTTTACTACGATCGGCTCACTAGTTGCGAGATCATTACTGACTGGCTCGATCTTACTGCTCCCTCGACGTCGGCCTTCTGGCGAAGTTTCCGTATCTTCCACCTCGACCTCCAAACCCTTCAATCGGTGGAATATCGTCTGACACATTTTCGTCATTATAACCTCGGCCGTCCGTCGAAGAAGCTCGCTAAACGTGGTTTCACTGCACATCTCCAGACCAGTCTTGACCAAGTCGAACATGCTTCCATTGCTCAATAGTTCTCCACACAAGCCTGTAATCATTGTCTCCATCAAGGTCAGGACACGAAAGAGCACAATCTCGTTTTGAGAGCTACCAAGGGCTTCGAAGCGGCAGTGTGTGACAGCAGTTGCGAGTAACTGCATCGCGACAGCGATACCAGGGGAATCGGGCGAAATGATGCGATAGGCGAGGAATTTTGTGATGGCGAAAAGCGCAAAAGAAGTAATATGCGCTGGAGTGGACGAAGACCGGATGACGAGCGTGAAGGGATGCAGTATAGCAAAGGTGTCGATAGTGCGGATATCTGAGCATTGGGTTTGTTAGCCTTAATGAGTATGGTCCCACCTGTACCTTGTCTTTCCTACAAAATTAAGTTCCTGTTGCAATACATACCCGTACAGTTTTTCAATATACCCCTCAGCGTCGCAAAGGCGTTCAGTAATGGATTCTCCTGCAGTGTATGTCCTTGTCCTCTTCTGCTTCGTAATAGTCCTCTGGCCAAGCCACTGTCCTCACTTGAGCGAGCATTTGTGGTCATATCTTGTGATACTTTTCGTTTCCCGAGCATTTTTTGACGGCCACTCTCAAGGCTCCCTCCAGCAGTTCGGGGTCTTCCTGGTAATTCTAGTCTTGATGAAGAAGGGCTGGCTGTCGACGCTGGACCACCGAGGATCGCTGAGATGGAGGATTGTGCCCAACGAGGGTGCTTGCGCATAGCTGACGTTACGGTGACGCATTCTGTGATGACCAGAGCCACTGGGTCAACAGCCACTGTTATTGGAGAAGTAGGTGCGCCAGAAGGTGATGCTGCGGGCGGCATGGTGAGCGAGTGGTTGATATCTGGTTGCTGAAAAGCCATCATGTCCGAGGTGGCAGTTATAGATGATCAGGCAGGCAGACAGCTCTTTTAATATGACGTGCTCAGTATGTAGGCATCAATACTAGGCGACAGGTGGTCAACACCAGAAGGGCCAGTGGGGGTAAGGTGGATTCGTCGAGTCTTCGGCCGGCTTTTTCGACCACGAGATTACTGCATCGCCAAACAAAGACCGAAGGCAGACAGATTATCGCACACTGATTCACAAAGACAAAAGATGCACGGTAGAAGTTGCGCTGAAGCAACACTCACTGTCGTCGAGGAATACATAATAGTTTACGCGAATTGATGCCAAGGAATCTGGGGTAACATGTATCCCTTTTTCCGAACTCTGAAACACTCTAATAGAGGAGGAGGAACGAAGGTGTCTTCAATCATTGCCAACATCATCTACAATTCTCAATTGACCAGCCAAGTTATCCGCATGATGTTGTTTCTCGTATACCTTGCTATTTGAAAAAGCCAATCCTGCTTCAACATGCAGTGCTTTGCTCCATTTCCTGTTATAAACCATATCAGCAATGTTTCGCAATAGTTCTATACCATTTCCAAACTTACCTCGATATAGAGCTTGATGTGAGACTCCATCTTCGTGTATTCGGCCTGTGCCGAATTGACCTCAGCTTCAATATTCTCTTTCAAGTCCGCCATCTTCTTTTCAGTCTGCTCGATTCTGGCCTTTCTTCTCTCCATCTCGCGCGATGTGTCGTTTCTGTTTCTCCGCAACTCCTCGCTGACATTTATCATCTCCTTCATCCTCTGGCCGTCGGCTTCTTTGCGCTGTTCATCTTTGACTCGTACTTTTTCAGTCTTCGCTAGCACGTTATCAAGCTGTTTCTGAAGCTGTCGCTCTTGGCGTGTCATATCAAGAACGTTGTCTTTTCGTTCGTTGAGTGCTTCTGCAGTCTTCGAAGCGGCCAGACGGGTCTCTTCTTCAGCAGCCAAGTCACGTTGAAGGTCGTGGAGAAGCGATGTGCATGCTTCTACGTCGGCAGTGACTGTACTGAATGCGTCGGAAGAAGCTTGAAGAGCGCGAGCTCGTCGATCGAGCAGATCTGTCTGTGCTTTATCGTGGGAGAGTGCTGAGGTGAGATCTTTGAGCTGGTTCTCGAGTACGGCTGGCGACAGTGTGGTATATGGTCGTAACTTCTCTGATTCTTGTTGTGCTGTCAACTTTGCCGTTGTAGTCGCTTCGAATGCAGCCTTGAGCCTCAATTGTTCCTGTTTGACTTGCTCTAAGCGGTCAGATACGCGCTCTTGGCTGTGCTTGAGCTCTATTAAGCGTGACTTGAGCTCGTTGGATCTATTCTCTTTGTCTGCTATTAGCGCTTCCATAGCTCGGCGATTTCGATCAAGATCAGCCAGATGTTCTTCCTTTGCCTGGTTCTCGCTGTAGAGTACTTCTATTCGCTCTTTCGTCTTGTCGGCCTTGTTGAAGTGTTCATCGGTAATGTGGGCTTGTGATTCGCGGAAACGAAGGAAGTTGATGACATGAGAAAAGATCTTGACAAGACGTTCGCGTGTTGGACGATAGAGATCGTTGAGACTGAAGTCAGTAATGCCGCACTATATATCGATGTTAGCTAGTCTCGCGCTGAGCCTGGGCACAACGAACTTCTTGAAGCATTCTCCTGCAAATGACGAAGAATCCCATCATGTCTCTGGTGTCTGCAGAAAAGATATCGGAATATTCGCCACAGATATCGTCTGCCGCTGCTTTCATTGCAGGTGCCACAGTTGTTCGTGTTGCGTTCAAGGACAATTCGACAAAGAACTCGAATATGCGCTGGATGTGTTGCGGGTTGGGCTTCTGTAGATCGGATAAGGTAAAGGCGAATCCGATATCACTGAGACAGTCCACGACTTCGCGATCGGGCTGTGGAAGAGGTGTCAGTAACGAATGCGCTTCGAAAGATCCCCAATGTTTACCAATGTCATAAAGCTGTCTTCCTCCTGCTGCTTCCTGCCTTTGGCATTTGGCGTCGGCTGCATGATACTCATGCGCATTTGTGACATGATTTTTGATGTATGTTAATTTCCTGAGTGCAGGGTATCTGGTCAGCTCGCGCTTGGTTCTTGTCAATGTGCACATAAAACTATGAGCTGATGAGCTGAAGTCATTGTTTACGCCAAGACCGCCAAGACTGAGCACGGAGCAACAGATCGGTCACGTGTTCAGGGGCTGCATCGATATCGAGAGAAGAGCGAGGGCCGATGTTCATCCTAGCTCGTTGGTCACCTTTTTCTATTTTGAACCCAACATCAGCAGCCATCGGTCGTGTGGCGCTTGTGACAGTTTCAACGAAGAAGAGGCCAGCAAGTCTCACACGCGTTAGTCGTCAAAGTGTTGTAAGCAGTCATATGGGATATGGATTTGCAAAGCAGGTACAGAGGCGGTCTTGAACAGAAGAGCGTGCAGTCCTTTGCATCTGCATCTGCAGCCTATGCAGCCTGCACGAGGACAACCCTATGCGCTTTTGACTTGATCCAGGTCATTACGATTTATTTTTATGTGTTAACAGCCTATCAAGCTGCCTTGTAGGCATTTAGCATACCCAAAGGTTCATATAGAGCGCAGCACCGAAGCTAAGATGAGTCCTGGCTACCTATGCTATGCACCAGAGCGGGAAGGATGTAGCGTACCTGAGTAGAACAGAAGATTTTACTAGGAGGCTGGTCTAGGTTAGGAAGAAGGTCGGTTGATGGCTGACCTTGGCTCTTAGCGTCAAGCCACTTCATCACCTGTCACCTCCAAATCTCTTGAACGTCTTTTTCCCTTGCCCTCCGCTCTCTCGGCTGCCAACCTAATTTCGTCTGTGTGTCTCAACTGCCTGAGTCTGTGCAACCAAGCTCTATACTCTCCGTCACACTACAATTCTTTGCAATCTTCACCTTTTCAAGCTTCAGTCGTCTTCAGCACCAGTCGCACACAGGGACTATTGTTCTCCGTCTGTACCCCAGCATAAGGTACCCCGACTTCTCCACCAATTGTCGCATCTGCCAACGTCCTACAATACCAGCTCGAGCTAAATCAACCTCGCCTTCTTTCGACATTCTGAAACACTGTCCTCGTATTGACATGGACCCTGTATGACCGCATAATACCTCGACAGCAGATACAGACTTCTCACCGTCATATCATGGGCTGGTGGCCCTTTAGTCGCAAGAGGAAGATTAGCGAATCTGTTCCTTCTTCGACTCCTGCGCTGTCTGCGCAACGTTCCATCTCTGCGCCTATGCTCTTACAGCCGCCTACTGCACCCGGCACAGATCTAGACAGAGACAAGCTGACTCCAAGGCAATCGATCATCCATCCTGCTTTCAGAACCACCCAGAGACCACACACCCCCACCAGTCAAGCTGACCACGAAAGGAGCTTAACTGCGCTACCAGCAACTCCAGGCTCTCTACAACGACAACCCTCCGGCAACCTCATCGCCACCCCTAGGGCCACCTCGAACAATCCACTTGGACGTATCAGTTTCGACACAAATCGAGATTTCGTCGCAGCCCGACGAAATATCGAACACAGTCCACACCTTCGTCCAGTTCCAGAATCCAACCTCAACAGATCAGCATCGACCAGAAGTCGCCTCACGGCCGGAGGAGGCTCCCTACTCAGGCGCATATCGACGAAGAAATTGGCGCCAGGTTCAAAACGTGAAGAGCAGTTACAGGCAAAAAGAGCCATGTCAACACCGAAAAAGTCTACAGACTTTAATCACACAAGAACTAGAGAGCACAAAAGACCGCGACCAAGTGGAGCATTTACACACGGAAGAGGACAAGGCTCCGTAGAATCACTAGGTGGAATTCCTTCTCCGCGCGCATCCACAATGGGCTGGGGAGATCATTCACACTTGACATTAACGCCGGTCTCACTCTTTTCGCCTAGACCAACGCTCGCTTATAGTGTCGACGACAAACAGCACTATGCCGCTAGGACTGACGCTAATGCTCGTCTCGATGTGGCCAAAGGCAAGATGCCTGTCTCACGAGGTGCACAGAGCAGGACCATTGACGAGCTAGCGGATGATCTTGACGCAGGTGCGCTGCGACAGCTCATGGACAGGGACCAGAAGAGAAAAGATCGCAAGCGTCAAGAGCAGGAAGACCGTGCAAGAAGACGGCTGGAAAGGTATGCTGCTCGTGGAGAAGAAGCAGAACGGGAAGCTATGTATGCTGCCTCGAATGAACCAGAACGTGGACGAAAGACCAGCAGAAGAGCACATGACTCAGTAGTTTCTGGTATACCTGATATCCATGGTCCTGAAATACATGGAACTGGCTACTACGACCCATTTGCCGATCCGGAGGAAGTCATGGCTGCTGTGCGATCTGGTCGTCAAGTCTTTCCAGACGTTCCAACTGATAATTCTTTGTCGCCACCTCGAGACACCTTTCGCCGAATGACCCCTCCCTTGTCACCATCTCATCCTCGACAGATGCAAGAAAGGTCACACTTAACACTCGTTACTAACGTACGAAACGAACTGCCAACTGTCTCGTCCAGGGAGGCTCTCAGAACTGCAACATCAGAATCTGGTACTCGTAGAGGTACACTTTCGTCATTGTTCAGAAGAAGTGTACGACAGACGCCTACTACTCCTTCAGAAAGTTCGTTTGTCAACACCTCTCGTGATTCTATGGCAAAGAAACCTCTTCCAGCACATCTTGTGGGAGATAACAGACCTTTGAGTCCAGTCATCGCACCGAATCCGCCTCTTCTTCGATCGGTGTCTCGATTTCGTGAGGACCTACCAGAGATGCCTCTTTCACCTCCGGATTCTCGCTTGGGATCACCCGCTGTCGCCGAGACTCCGCTGATATCAGAAGTTGAAGCACTAGATACCGCACTATGGCCATCTTATACGCCATTGGCCGAGCAAGGTCCCATACGATACTCACCTATTGATGAAGAGGAAGAAAGTCCCATGAGAGATCTGCCTGTTACCTATGATTCGCCTATACTCGTACCTACCTCGCCCACAGCTGTGTCAGAGTCACTTGCGGATGTTGACGCTGAAGCGTCATGGCTATCTGGTCGTTCGAATCGCGCTTCTGCACGATCTTCAGTAGGCCGAAGATCATCAGTTGGTCGAAGACGAGCACCAACCTTTTCCACCTCCTATGAGTCCATACCATATGTCACTGAAGAGGCAGAACTAGAAGATCCGTTCGAAGATCCACGTGACAGTCAAAAGGTTCTCCTTGAGAATCATTCACCACAAATGCAAGACATGAGAGGTTCGCTCATGTTACACGACGACGATAGCTCCGAAGAGCTTCCTCAGCCGACTCCTGGTGTTGAAGGTACTGAGCTAACTCACGGGTCTGTGGCGCGAACACCAACCGTCATCCAATACAGCTCTAGGGTCAAGTCCACCGAAGGTCTTCTCAAACGCCTAGACACCGGCGGCCGAAGCATAACCCAAATCCAACAGATGACCGCGCAACAGACTACCCCTACTCGAAGACGCCGAACTGGCACACATTCTTCATCAATGGACTCATCGCCAACAACTCCAATGGAGACACCCTGGGTTGAGAGTGCTCATGCTAGACATCTATCTGCAGGCTCAGCTCGCCTGCTTGATATACCTGCCCGTGGAAACTCATTGAGAGCTAGTACAGCATCGAGTCCAGGATTGGAGTATCAGAATCAACACTCGCCATCTATGGTCTGAACATGAGTTGTAATTATTGAGTGCTCGACTCTTCTCAGAGGCATTCTCGTTACTTGTTATCTACCTTATGCCACTTGCAACGTACATACTCACAGGTATGTACATCATACCACCCTAGTCTAGTCTATTTAGATTTAATATAATATCGCATATACAACTTTAAGTCTATAGGTCAAAAAATTGGTTTCATCCGTGTTGTGTTTGTAGCTGGGTACGTACCAGAGAGTGACACTGTGACGACATCGTTTTGGTGAGGCGGGAGTCTAGATTAAACACAGAGGCTAGAGTTCCTCAAACACCCCAAACCCAGCATCTTCAGCACATCTAACTAAACATCAAGGTGAGCTCATCCTCCGCGCGTAGATTGCTGACAATATCTAACTCTCTCGACGTAGCTCGTTCTGCCCAAACTTCTGTGAGTCTCTCCTTGCCCCTTCAAATCGCATCATCTCTTCAATTTGTCATCATACGGCTTCGGATGATCCTTTTCGCCAATTGAACAACAACATCAAGCACCTGTCATCACCAAGCTCAGCTAAGCGTCAAGTCACACCTCGCACCTTCCAGACGTCGCCTCCACCTTTATATTCTCCGCGACATCCCCCATTCTCCCTCTCATGCTCGCTTCAATCGCACTCCGCAGAACTCTCGCAGCATCTACTCGTGTAGCCGCAAGACCAGCAACAGTCGCTAATATCAGCATTTATAAGCCAATCTTCACACCAACTTTCTTCCAACAAACAGCAAAGATGTCCGGAACTCCAGGAAAGAAGGGTGTGCACAACCTTGAGGCGTGAGTCTATACCCTTTTTCTTGTACAATCAATGGGGCGCGTTATCAGAGACAACTGCAAGAAATGGTCCATGAAGAGACAGCGCATAGATATGGACGCTCTACTGTTTAGGGATATCGTAGAAGACGAAAGACACGAGATTTAGTGTATATATGCTAACGCTACTCCTCAAACAGCAAGAGTGCTTTCGATGACGCTCTCAAGGAGCAGGATACTCTCATGGTTCTCGACTGCTTCGCCACATGGTGTGGTCCTTGCAAGGTCATCGCTCCTCAAGTTGTAAAGTACGTCTTTCACGTCTCCTGTCACAGCCTGTCTCTCACTAGACCGCACACCCATTCATGCGACAGTATCAGCTAACATGCTACCATTCCTACAGGATGTCTGACTCATACCCCGACGCCCGTTTCTACAAGCTCGACGTCGACGAGGTACCCGAAGTCGCTCAGGAACTCGGCATTCGCGCTATGCCCACCTTCATGCTTTTCAAGAACGGCGAGAAGGTTGGTGAAGTTGTCGGCGCAAACCCGAAAGCCCTGGAGGCAGCTATCAAGAGCAACTACTAGGCGACTGTTGAGCCTATCCTCTATCTATGGCACTTGATGGACTAGATTAGGGTTGTCGCTCTCTGTCTGAGTATACCGATAGACGACCAGGTTTTGTAATCTAGATTAAGCTAATCCTTTCGATCATATCTTGCAGAATCCATCGTGTATCATTTGTTCTCGATCCCCTGAAAGTCAGGATCTTCCCAAGCTTACGCTCAACGACTGTGAAGGGGCCAATAGGAGTGTTGCCACGAAGAGTAAATATTGTGCGACTGGGTTCGGCGTCATCCAACAGCACTGTGTATGCTATTCCCGTCTCTATCCACTCTCCACCATATCTGGCGGAGCAAAGGCCCGTACCTCGAACTTAAAATCAGTTCAATGGCTGCCATCGTTTGTGGCTCCGAAGCTCTTCATCAGGAAGAGGGTGTGAATAATGTCACGTCTACGTTTGTACATGAGATCTTGAAGCACAACGAAGGCCATGAACACGTCGGTGACACTACAAGGCTGCACTCATTCTGCCTAGTAGGATAAATCTGGCTTTGCTTACTTTGTCTTTCATTATATCGTTGTGGCATTTCACGCTGTCGAGAACCTCTCAAAAGCTAATCTAACAACGTTGGTATTTTTCTTGAAGAATTACAACAGACCACCACCACCATGTAAGCTTTCCCAATGGTGTCTTATTGCGAGGGCAATGATCTTCCTCAGCAACTCGCACATCAATAAACCTTCTTGACCGCTTTCCTCAACCTTCCAGTCCCTTCGCCGCACACAGACCTGCCTTCTGTTTATTACTTACCCGCCTTCCTTTCTCACTCGAACGGTCTCGTTCTCCTTCTCAATTCAGGTTTTCAAGCACCGTCGCAAGAAACGAGTACTGCTGGTCAGTATGAAGGCAAGTATCTTCGCAGTCGCCGCCTCGGCTGGTGTTGCTGCTGCATGTCCTAGATGGCAAATTGCTTCTGATGTCGTTGTTGACGATGCAGGTACCGTGCCTTTTCAGAGACTTGATGGGAGGCAGATATTTTCTGCGACTACTGTGCCTGTCAACACGATTTATAGTCAACAGACACTCTCTGCGACTACTGTACCTGTCAACACACTCTACAGTACACAGACACTCTCTCCCACTACTGAAGCAGTCAACACGCTCTACGCTTTCTCAACGTTCTCAGCCACCACTGCTGCAGTCGCTACCGTCTATGGCTCTGCAGTGGGCTCAACGGGTGTCGCTACTGATACTAGCGATGATCTTACCACTACTACGGCTACCTCGACTCAATATTTTCCAAATACCACTGCGCCGTACTACACGAACACCACGACAGCAAGTCTTAGTGCGTTCTCGACTTTGACCATGACAGAATCAATGAACACGACATCAACCACGACACGTAGTCTTCCGGCATGGTGGACATCATTCACACGTTCTTGGTCAAATCATACCATAGCTCGACCAACAACGGCAACCATGAACTTCACCACCACAGCAACCGTCGAGCACAATGCCACAATTACGGCGGTGTCTTCCTTAACCATGAATTCCACTCTTACTCAGAACTTCACCATGACCGCTGAGCGCAACATGACTGTCACAAGTCCTACGACCACAACTACAACTACGACGTTTGCCGGATACAACAGTACTATTACACAAAATGTTACACAAATTTCTGCTGTGCCTACCACTACGACCACGACTACCACACAGAATTGTACTAGCGACTTGACTACGACAACGGTTGTGGTCACATCGACTGGCGCAACCGAGGACTTCACTACCACATACACGATTGTGCGAGTCATTACGGCTGCCACGGAGACCGTGACTGCCGATGCTGTGGTTCAAACTGCACTAGCCGCTCCTGCACCACCATCACCAGTCGCTCCTCCTGCTTCCTCCGTAGCGGCACCTACGGCTGCATCGGCTGCAGCTCCTCCTGCATCTCAATCACTTGATTCCACCTTCACAATTGTTGGTCATATCACTGCTTCACAATCCGCAGCTGGAGCTGTTCTCCACAAGCGTCAAGTCTTGACGCAGATCTCTGATGGACAGGTCCAGGCTCCTGCTTCTACTGCTACTGGCAGTGTATCTTCTGGTAGTGTGCTTTCTCCGTCGGTCGTGGGATCCTCATCTTCGGCACCTGGTGTCTCAGCCTCGTCTTCCGCAGCATCGTCATCGGCGACTGGATCATCAACCCCAACACCTGGATCCTTGACAGCCTCTGTAGCCTCATCTCCATCGGCTACTCCTAGTACTGAGGCTCCCACAAGCTCAGCTGCTACGACTTCAGGCACTACAGGTTTGGCATTGTCTACTCCAGTTACCGCCAGCTCATCTGTTGCGACTTATGCTTGCAACCCTGCACACAGTTATCCTGGAGCTAGCTGCATATCCACTGCTGGCACTCTTAGTTTGGTCAGCGACTCTGCATCTGCTTCTACCTCTTCGGCCTGCTCCACTGAGACGACTACCGTTACTGCTCCCGCTAGTATTTCTACTGCTGGTACTCCTCTTGCTAGTACTTCTCCTGCTTCGTCATCTTCAAGCAGTGCTATCAGCTCAGTGACCACTGTTGTCTCTTCGAGCAGCACCATCACTTCAGTTGTCAGCCAGACCACATACGCGTGCAACCCAGCGCATAATTATCCAAATGGTGCGAGCTGTATCTCATCAGGAACTGGACTCACACTGGTGACGCCAACAACCTCCGTTTTCTCGTCTTCCGGATCATCATCTGCACCCGTTGCTTCGTTAACCTCTGTCATTGGTGTCTCAACTTCAGTCAACTCAAGCTCACCAGCATCTGCTTCAGTTGCTGTATCATCTCTCGTCTCAACCATCGGCGACGGTCAAGTCCAGGCACCCACTGCTTTCCACCGCTACCAGCGCCGCCAAGTTGTCTCGCAAATAGGAGATGGTCAAGTACAGGCTCCAGTGAGCTCCGGTAGTGGTATTCACACCTATGTCTCGTGCATGATTTGGGCTAACACTTCCTCAGTTGTTGCTACCGGTTTTGCTTCTGGCATACCATCTCCTACTGGGGTTGTTGGTAGTGGATCGATGACTGCGACTACAGGAACCGGTGCTTCGAGCGTCGTCTCGGGAAGTGGCGCAGGCACAGCTTCAATGTCTGCTGGTTCGAGTGTTACTACTTCTATGCCCGCTGGCTCTAGTGGTGCTGCTACCATGTCATCCGGCTCGAACACCTCTCCTGTCATGTCTGCGGTGTCAAGCACTGCATCTGTTATGTCAGGCAGCTCTTTCACCGCACCCACTGAGTCGCACGGTCCAATGATGTCGA
>Ga0160427_10000654_pt1 | contig 20858 bp, 22 predicted proteins | sample SolpanmetagenomL_FD_108194 | JGI IMG/M metagenome (GOLD analysis project Ga0160427, IMG submission 108194) | Solar panel surface microbial communities from Lawrence Berkeley National Laboratory, California, USA - L | ecosystem: Engineered > Built environment > Solar panel > Unclassified ...
ACCGATCTACCCGGCGACAAGAGCGAAGTCAGCAGGGATTCAAGCGACGGAAACGCGCTCAAGAATTCCTAAACCTACACGCTCGAATCACCAACCTCCACCACCACTCCCGAACCAGCGTCTCCGCTTCGACCAGACGACATCATCAGAAGCAAGCGTTCCAGACATGGTCTACGGTCGCGGCAGGGGTAGCGTGATCCTCAGGCTACCCCTGCCCTCAGCCTGCCGTGACGCGAGTTAAGGCAACACAACCCCTGCAGATAATCGGTGGTGTTGCCCTAGACCCTATCCGGGAGGTGTTCTGAGGGAAGCGACGGGAGCGAGTTTGCGCCAGATGATCAGGCAAGCGGTCAACTCGACGAATCCCAGATACAGGTCTTGACGCGGTTGTGTTACCTTAACTGGTTCGACGGCGCACCGAGGTCAGAGTAGTCTGTACTTCAGACTACCTCTGCCACGACGCTTGCCCACATCTGGAACGTGTGTCTTTCGCTTGAACCCTTGTTGCTGCCGCTCCTGACGCCGTGCGGGACTGCTCAACAATGTTGTTGCAGCGCGCTGTGGAACTCACCTGTTGGTGGTCAACATGCGCCAGTCTCGGGATTGCCCGGAGCGCCCCCCGTAACTCCGGAGCTGATCGGTACAGATGATCACTGGGACGGTATATTCGCTCAGAAGATCATTCAGAAAACGTTGCGCCGCTTCCGTGTCTCGGTGTCGTTAGAGCAGGATGTCCAACACGAAGCCGTGCTCGTCTACCGCCATCCAGAGCCAATGTCGAACGCCATCAACGGTCGTACACACTTCGTCCAGAAGCCAGCGGGAACCCACACAGGGTTCCCACTGACGCAAACCATCTGTCAGGAGTGTGCTGAACTTGATGCGCCATTCTCGAAGGGTTTCGTGACTCACTTGGATGCCGCGCTAGTGCAGCACTTCCTGAACGTCGCGGTAGCTTAACGGGAAGCGGTGGTACAGCCAAACGGCGTGCTGGATGATGGTCATGGCGAAGCGATGGCGGTAGGGCTTGGCGTTGGCCACAGACAGTCAGCTTACCCTGAGCCGGTTAAGGCAACACAACCCCTGAAACCCGTTCGCCTGCTGGAACTGCAGGCCAGACTACAGGCCCTGCACCGCCGCTCACTGCAGATAATTCGGCCGGTATCGAGACATGGTGAACTCTCGATCGACTGGACGACGCGGAGTATCGAACAAGCGGGCAAAGAAGTTCGGCTGACCAACCGGGAGTTTGCGGTCCTGGAATTTCTGATGACTCGGCCAAGGCAGTCCTTCAGCCGTGAGATGATCCTGGAGCACGTCTGGGGCCCGAGTTTCGATTCGGAGCACAACATCATTGAGGTATACGTTCGAACGCTTCGCAAGAAGCTTGGCCAGGGTGTCATCGAAAATATGCGTGGCCAAGGATACCGGTTTCCGCCGAGTTCCAGCATTGATACCTGTTGAATGCGAATGAACAGGTCTATGAGCGCTGCTCTAGATGGCGGTAATCGGGAAGGTCGATCTTATCCGCCGGTGGCGTGAAAAACCGGTTTCCGAGGCGTCCGATCAACGGCGTGGCGGCCAGTTTCACGAAGCCGTGAAACATTTTGATACCTAGGGGCGAAGCGGGATACGCCAGCCTCGGCGTGCCGGGTGGCAGGGCCTGGGCCTGCTGGACGTAGGGCCGCATGATGCGCTCGTACCCCTTCAGGCCGTCGCGGCGATCCACGTGGGCGGCGAGTTCACCCGCGAGTACGTAGGCCCCGACCAGGGCCAGACTGGTGCCCATGCCGCTGATCGGAGAGGCGCAGTAGGCGGCGTCACCGAGCAGCACCATGCGTCCCTTCGACCAGTTCGGTGCTCTGACCTGGGCCACCGTGTCGAAATACCAGTCGTCGGTGTCGTCGAGTGCAGCCAGGATACGCTCCGCTTCCCAGCCCGCGTCACTGAACACCTTACGGATCAGCGCTTTCTGATTGTCCTGCGACAGGCGCTCGTTCTGTGATCGGTCGCTCAGGAATCCGAAGGTGGCGCGGATGGTTCCGACACTGTCCGGCCGCAGGGTGATCGAGCGCCTACCGGGAGCGTTGTACCAACGCCACCAGTCGTCGTCTGCAGACGTCCGGGGAATTGTCAGGTAGGCGATGGTCAGGCCCAGGGGTCGAATCTCCGGCTCGTTTCCGAGTATCAGGGAACGCGTTCCGGAACGCAGGCCGTCGGCGGCCACGACCAGGTCGAAGGCTTCGTCCTGACCGTGCTCGAACGACACCCGCACGCCATGTTCCTGCTCTTGTAAGCCCGTGATCCGGTTGCCGAAGCGGTACTCGGTGGTCTGAGCCGTGGCGTTGTGGAGCAGCCGGGCCAGGTCGCCGCGCAGGATCTCCAACTCGGCGGTCGCGCCCGACGTCTGCGCGGGTTTCACGGGGAAAGCAGCTTCTGTCTGCCCCTGTGCATTGACGAAGCGGGTGCCCTGCTCGCCCGTGGTAGCGGCTCGAATCCGGTTCTCGATCCCCATGCGCTGGCTCACGGTGCGTCCAGCTCCACGGACATCGACGTTCTGGCCGCCAGTACGGAGTTCGGGAGCCCGCTCGACGATCACGGTGTCCCAGCCGTAGCGGTGCAGCCAGTAGGCGAGGGCAGGGCCGGCGATGCTGGCTCCAGCGATGAGGGCGCGGCGGTTCTGAGGCATAGATCTCCTGATGAAACGGAATGAACTGGGCAGGGTCGCTGACCCTGCCCTGCGTTTCTACCGGGTACCCTACCGCTGATCAATCTTATTGTCAATATTATTGACAATTATTTTGATTATTATGGGAAGATCATGGACGTCAGAGCAGCCCCCGAACCTCCGCACAACATAGATATCGCCGATCAAGTCCGTGAACTGACCCTGCGCCAACACCGTATGGAAAAGCGACTCAGCACCCTCCTGGGCACAGATGTGGCGGGCTTTGACGTCATGAGCCACCTGATCTCCACCGGACCGACCACGCCCACCGAGCTGGCGCGGCACCTGGGGATTTCGACCGCCGCAACGACGCTGGTCCTGCACCGCCTGGAGGCGGCCGGGCACATCTCACGTGAGCGTCACGCGACCGATGGACGCAGACTGCTGATCAGGCCACTGGAAACGTCAGTAGAACGCGTGTCTCGGCAGATCGCTCCATTCATCAGTGCGGTGGAGCAAGTCGCATCGACGCTGGATGCTGAACAACGGCGCACAATCACCGATTTTCTTGATCAGGTCATTGCCTGCTACGACCGTACTATTCAGGGACTGGGTTCACATTAATCAGGTGAAGTTGCGAAGATGACGATCAGGATGGCCTGTGCTAACTCTTGCTTTGTGTTGCAGGTCTACCTCCAGATGTCGCACTCATTTAAAAAACATGCACTTCTGCTTCCAGTACAGTATGAGGTTGTGTTGCCTTAACTGGTGTCACGGCAGAGTGAGGTCAGGAGCGGTTTGAACCTCAGCCCGCTCCTGCAGTGACCGTTGACCACGTCTGGAACGCATGTTTTTGGTTGCTTCTTCTGATCGCGGCGGAAACGCTGGTGCGAGTGTGCTGGTGAAGGTTGCCGATTCTGGCGTGCAGGGTGAGAAATTCTTGTGCTCGTTTCTTCCGCTTGAATCCCTGCTGTTGTCGTTCCTGACGCCGTGTAGGTCGGTGAGACTGCTCAATGACGTTGTTAAACTTAGCTGTGGAGACCACCTGGTGGTAGCCGCCGTTGACCAGGCTCGGGAGCTCTCGAATGGTGGCTCCGTAGCTGCGGAGCTGATCCGTATGGATGACCTCTGGGACATCGCATGCTCCCAGCAACCAGGTCAGGAGGGTCTTCGCCGCTTCGGTGTCCCGATGCCGCTGGAGGAGCATGTCGAGCACGAAGCCGTGCTCGTCTACCACCCTCCATAACCAATGCCGGACACCGTCCACAGTCGTACAGACCTCGTCCATATGCCATCGGGAACCCCGTCGGGGTTCCCGGTGACGTAGGTTTTCAGCGAAGAGGGGTCCGAACTTGATGCACCATTCGCGCAGGGGTTCATGACTCATCTGGATGCCACGCTGGTGGAGCAATTCTTGAACGTCTTGGTAACTCAACAGGAAGCGGTGATAAAGCCAGACGGTGTGCTGAATGATGGTCATCGGGAAGCGGTGGCGGTAAGGCTTGGCGTCGGTCACGGCGGGTCAGCCTACCCCAACCCGATTAAGGCAACGCAACCCTTCCCCGGCCTGCAAGGGCTGGGAAACGCTCCATCGTGGTGCCCAGCGGTCCACTTTCAGAAAAGACAGAGCTTCCGGGAATTCCATTGACTTTGTTAGACTGCGTGGTAAAATAGAGATAGTAAGAGGAGGGAGCATGCGGCATCGTTCCGAAATCACATCACGCCTGATCGGCGTGCGGATCTCCGGGTGAGCGGTCCGGGGTACGCCGTCCAGCTGGCCCGCGCCCCGCGCGACGCGAAATCCGCACTGATGACCCGCATCAGCCGGGAGCTGGCCCGACTCGGCTACGTGGTCGCAGGACGAAGCGACGAAGAGCTGCTCGTGCTGGCCGCCCGTTCGCTTCACGTTCAGGCCACCGAACAGGAGCAGCGGGCGCACACGCGGGCGGAGGAGACCTACCGCGCCAGATACCGCGCGCTGCCGAGCGGGAACGACGACGTATGGGGCATCAACCGCCCTGTCAGGATCATGCGCCTGACCTCCACCACGCCGTACCAGATGCAGGGAGGGACAGGCTTCATCACTGCCCGGCAGGGCGAGGGCGAGGAAACCACCCGCATCACCGTCAGCAACGACCGGGGGCACGAGGTGGGCGTCTTCACTCGCAAAGGGGGGCGCAACGCGGCCTGGGGCTCCACGGCCAGCGCCGTCTACGTCGTGAACGACGCGGCCCGTGACCGGCCCAAGCCTCTGCCCACGCCGAAGTTGCAGGTCTACTGGTACAGGCCGGTCACGTCCGCCAGAGGCAACGCGCAGGAGGCGGTGATCGCGGCCACCAGTCTCAAAGACATCCACACCATGCTCAGACGCGCCGGAGCGAACAAGTTTCCCCGCGTGCAGGTGACGGACAAGCCCGAAGCCCAGTTTGCCCTGCTGACCCCATTTACCTTATTCACGCGTCCGGAGCGGCACACCGCAGGGGAGGAGTATGCCCTGTCCGAGGACGCCCCACGGTTCAAGGCCTGGATCGAGCTGCGCCGATCATTGGGCGGCTGACAACAATCGGTGCCGAAAATGTACAGTCCGGTCAGATTTCGCACAGAGAAAATCTGACATCATCAATGAATGAGGGCGGCCCATGTCGTTTAAGAAAAGCCGGAAACTACGATTGGAACAGGCGGCACGTGTCATACTGCCGCGGAGACGACTGTGACTGTAGATGCTTCCGTACGAGAGACCCAAGCCGCCCTGGCGATGGAGGCCTTCGAGTACACCACGGTGATCGAACTGCTGGACGACCCACTGCCGACCACCGCCGTGCAGTGGCGGATGCTCGGCATGGCGCTGCTTCGTAGTGGCCGCCTGCTGGAAGCCGAGACGCCCCTCTCTCGCGCCAGCACGCTCAACGACCCTGAAGGCCAGGTCGAATACGGCAACTTCCTCCGCAGCGCCGGCCGCTTCCAGGACGCCGTCGCCCACTTCGAGCGGGTGTATCCCGGCCTGTCGGGCGAACTGGCGTACCGCTGCCTGCGCTGGTGGGGCACGACCGAGTTCCAGAAAGGTGAAGTCGGCCAGGGCATCGCGCACTGTGAAGAGGCGTGGCGCGGCTACCTCACTCTCGGCAACACCGAGCTGATCGGGCGGGTGACCCAGACGCTCGCGCAGATGCACCTGGGCGTCAGCAACCGCGTCAGGGCCAGACAGATGTTCCGCGAGGCGCTGCGGTATTCCGAGAACAACCCCGACGTGGCCGCCAGGGTCGCGGCGCTCCAGGGCGTTGCGGATCTCTGTGTCGATGCCGGTGAACTGGAAGAGGCGGACGGCTACATCACCGAGGCGCTCCGGCTGCTCGACGGCGCGGGACCGGAACTGATCATCTCCAAGGCCAACATGCTCTCCCTGCGGTCTGAATATTTCGCGGCCACCGAGCAGGTGACGGAGCAGCTGGCGATGCTGGAGGAAGTGAGACTCATCCTGCTGGCCGTGCCCGACTACGAACTGCGGGTCTGGACGGCGAGCCGACTGGCGGACCTCTACAGCCGACAGGGCAAGCACGGAAAGGCGATTGAGGCGCTGCACGAGCTTTCGCCCACGGCCGACCTGCCGCCCGCCCTGCGGGCAACCCGGGGCATCCTGATGCGTCGCCGTGGACACATGCCGCTCGCCATCCGCGACATTCAGACCGCCCTGCCGGACCTGAAGGCAAAAGACTTTCCGGTGCTCATCCGGAGCCAGCTGCACCTGGCCGAGGCCATGCGCCGCAACGGGGAGGAGAGCGGCGCTGTCAACATCCTGCGGGAGACGCTGATCCTGACGACACAAAACGGTCACCCTCGGGCGAACAAGGCCGACTTCCGGGAGTTGCGCGAGTTGACGCAGTTCGCACTGCTGGACCCGGAAACGGCCACCTACATGGAAATGGTCCTGAGCCAGCTCGACCTCTGCGTGACCGCAGGCGCGGGCGCCCAAGTGCTGCAACGCATTCAGGTTGAGACGTTCGGGCACGTCAGCGTGATGATGAACGGCGAGCAGGTGCCACTGGCCCTCGAAGGATCGGCCCTGGCACTCGCGTACCTGACGCTGCACCCCAACCGAACCCGTGCCGAGATTCAGGCGGCGCTGTACCCGGAAAAAGAACCGGAGACCGGCGCGAGTTACTTCCGTTCAGTGTTCAGGGAACTGCGGCAGCGGTTCGGGGAGCACGTCCTGAAGACCGAAGGCCCCCACAAGCAGACGCGTTACCGGCTCTACGAGAGCGTCTACGTGGAGCTGGATGTCAACGAGTTCTGGGAAGCGCTGAGACAGGGCGATGTGACGAAGGCCCTGGTGGTCTATCAAGGCGCCTTCTTAAAGGACTTCCGGGGGAGTCCCTGGGCCGACGAGACCCGGCAGGCACTGCTCAGCAGTCTGAAGCTCGAAGTGAGGCGGCTGCTCGACCAGGCGGTGGCTGCCGGCGACTCCAGGCGGGAGCTGCTGCTGTGCAATCAGTACCTGAGGATCGAGCCGCTCGATCTGGACATGCTCCAGCGGCGCAACGGCCTGCTACAGGTGACCGGAACCGCTCCCATGTAGCGGCCAACCGCAGGGGAGAGGACCGTCTCGGTGTCTGACCTCACCCTCCAGCGGAACAGGGACTGAAGCTGAAAGAAGCGAAGCGGACACCGCCCACCACGGAAGCCGGAGACGCCCCGCCGACGCTGCTCAAGCGGCGGCTGAGGACCGAGCAGGCCGGAGCTGAGGCTGTGCAACCAGGACCGGAAGATCGACCCGCATCACGGGAAGGTCAAGGCGCGCCGGGCTGCGCTCAGCGGTGAGATCGGTATCCTGAGGGCGTCAGCGGCTCGCCCGGCCCGGGAATTGGCGCAATGCGATTCTGTAGTATATTTCTTTCAGGTAACTGAACAGTCTGGCGCACGACCCACACAACTTTTTCGACCTCACAGGAGCGGCCCCATGACGCACACTGATGTACTGGTAGATGTTCTTTCCCCGGCTGTCCTCTTTCCGCAGTGGGCCGCCAGAATGCGGCGCGTCAGCATGGTGACCTCGGTGACCGGGGCCGTCCTCGCCCTCACGCCGATGGTGGGCAGGAATCCCGACTATGGATTCCTGCCCCAGACGCCTCAGACCCTGCTGCTGATGGGCGTGTTCGCTCTGGTGGGCTGCCTGCTGATGATGGTGGGCACCCTGTTGGGCGCCCGGGTGAGGACGGCTCCGCAGACCACCTCGATCTGGCGCGTTTGCTACCTGACCCTGCTCCTGCTCGGACTCGAATGCGGCGTGATGGGTGACATTGCGGTCTACCGATACCTGATGCTCCCCGCGTAACTGCGTGGCCCCGGCCCCGGCCCGTTTCCGAAATGGACAGGTCGGTGTTCATCCCCTCCCGGGCCACCCGAAGGATGGATGTACGCTCTTTCATACCTGTGAAGGCTTGGTGATCCAGAATGCTGAACATGACTGGAGGCGGGAAGACGAATGCACCCGAGGCGCCCACGCCACGGCCGGAGGAAGCGGACACGCCGCGCGGCGCCCTCTTCCCGGGCGGACCGGACCTGATCTCCCGCCAGGTCGAGGTGCTGGAGCCGGGTGAGGTGTTCGTCTTCGGGTCGAACGCGCAGGGCTATCACGGCCTGGGCGCCGCAGGGCTGGCCTTCCGTGGCCGCTCCGGGGGAGACCACGCCAACGACCCGTCGATCCGCAGGGCCAGGGCGGCGCCCGTGGGCCATCCGGACCGCATCGGCAAATGGGCGATCTTCGGCCAGGCGGAAGGCGGAATGGTCGGCCACGAAGGCAAGAGTTACGCGGTGATCACCGTGGCCCGCAGGGGGGCGAAATGCAGCGCCACCGAGGCCGAACTTCAGACCCGCTTCCTGCGGCTGACTCTGGCAGCCCGCAGCAGGCCGGCCCTGAACTTCCTGGTCTCCGCACTCGGTGCCGGTCTCGGCGGATACTCTGCGCTCTACACCGGGGACATCTGGTCGTTCGTGAATGACCGCTGCCCTCTTCCCGGCAACATGACGTTCCTTGCCCCCCTCACCGCCCCGGCCGCTCCAGGATCACGATGAACCAGCCGCCCCCCGTCCCGGACCAGTTGCCCGGTGCAGCGGAGCACCTCCAGCAGATTACGCTTCCCGCGCTCGATTTCGGCCCGGCTGCGCTGGAGGCCGAACACTTCAACGCTTTGCTGGAAGCGCAGCGGCAGGGCGCGTTTCATACCGGATGGATCTACGACGCGTCGGAACACGCGCATTTCCTCTTGATCTGGACCGGGGAGCGGTACACGGCGGAAGTCAGATACTATTTCCCGTCCGACCAACCCGGAGCGGTGCTCGACTGGGCGCTGTTCAGCGTGACGGGAAAGGCGGACCGGGCAGCGGCGCTGGCGAGTTATGCCGGAGGCGTGCAGGAAGAGAGCGGCGTCAGCGCCGCGCAGGCGTGGCAGTCGGTGCAGCGGGTGCTGACGCCCGACCTGCTGCTCAGCGCCCGCATGGCCTCGGCACAGTATGAAGGCGAGCCGCTGCCCGTGTTCGCCGGTCCGGAGGCCCACGCCGACGCCCTGGAATACGTTCTGCTCTGTGGTTACCTACGGGCCAAGGACGAACTGTCGAGGCGAATGGGCGACCTGACCGACCGGCTGGCCGCCACCTGTCCGCTCTCCGCTCACCTGAACTGAACCGAGAGGAGGGCGAGCACCAGCCGACATCACGCTCCCGCGTCAAAAGTGCTCCCCACGAAACGCCGCGACTGCTATGCTGCCAGAGTTAGAGGCGACCGGCCTTTCACGAAACCCCCCACAGATGGACGCGAGGAGACAAATGGATATTGGACTGCTGAGTGACGCCGAGAAGGCGCACATCAGGGATTCGTGGCGGATTGTCCAGCAAGCCGCGCTCATGGAAACGGCGACCGAGCTGTTCTACCAGAATCTGTTCGAGACGCACCCCGAGTACCGCGCTCAGTTTCCGGCAGACATGGCCGGACAGACCAAGAAGCTCGCCAAGACGCTCGATTTTGCTGTGGCGGCGCTCGACTGGAGCAGCGGCGACTGGCAGACCGGGCAGGTGGACACCGAGAGCGACCTGTTCGTGATCCTCACGGCAATGGGCCGCCGTCACAAACGCCTGTACTTGGTGACCAACGACCAGTACGACCCGGTGGGCGGCTCGCTGCTGTTCGCGCTCAACCTGGGCCTCGGCGTGGCCTTCACCCCCGAGGTGAAAAGCGCCTGGGTCAAGCTCTACACCATGATTGCAGACACCATGCAGCTGGGAACGATCATGATTTTGCCGGAAGACATCGGCGCGGAGCAGGCGCTCAACCCCGCGTCCGGAGCCGGTCTTCGTAATCAGGGAAGTGCCAAATGACTCAAGTTTCCCCCCGTTCGGAAATTTTCCGCGCCAACACCGCCGACACCAGCCTTTCCAAGGTGCTCACGTTGATGTCCAGTCTGAGCCGCAATCGGTTTCTGGTCGAAATGATCGACGTGCTGAAACGCCCGCTCGGCAGCATCGAGGCCAAGGGCGGCATGGTGCTCGACGCCGAAGTATCAGGTCTACGTGGCCGCGCCGCCGTCCAGGCCCTGATGCAACTGGGAGCCGAGCGCATTGTGGTCTACAGCCTGCCCGGCGAGTTCGTCGGAGAGCCGGTCGGCCAGCTCGATGCGCTGCTGCGGGCCTCGGGTGAAGCGCGCTCTCCGGCGTCGCTCGCTGCGCCTGAAAGCGCGCCCGAATGGAACACGGCCCAGAGTGGTCAGCCGGTCCAGGCGTTCTACGACGTGGTGCCGGTGCCGGTCGGTGCCGAACCGGTTTCCGTTCCCCCGGTGGCCGCGCGCAGCCGGACCGCGCCGGACGAAACGCGCATGACCAACGCGGAACTGATGACGGACCTGATCGATGAGGTGGGCGGCCACGCCACTCCGCTGGAGAAGAAGTCTGCCCCCCGCACGTGGGCGCTGTATCTGCTGGTGGCACTGGTGGCGCTGCTGGTCGGATGCCTCGCGGCGATGATCAGCCTCGGCCTGTTGAAGATCTGACTTCTCGCCGCGCACGAGAGCCCGCGTTGTGATGGCCGCAACGCGGGCTTCCATGTATTGACTAGAAATTTTTACCATTGTATTTTCAGTTCAAGTAACGATCATACGCCGCAGAGGGCGTACGGTCAGTTCGCCACAATCCAAGCCCCGCCCAGGAGTCACCCCACATGAATCCGAGCCTTGAACGCCCCGCGCCGCGCCTCCTCAACTCCGTCCTTCTCCTGACCCTCAGCGTGCTGTTGGGCGCGGCCGTGCTTGTGCTCGCCGGGACAGCAATGAGCCCTGACACGCAGTTCGTGCTGTTCGGCCCAGGCGACGGCCTGCATACCGCCGTCGCGCCCACCTTCGGGCTGCTGGTAAGCGCCCTGAGCGCCCTGGCGGTTGCTCTCCTGTTGTCTTGCGCCCACCGGAACGGCATTCGGGTCAGGGGCGCCATTCTTGAGGTCGGTGTCGGCCTCGCGCTGCTGTTGTTCGCTCCCTGGACCCTCGCTCCGGTGGCCCTGCTGGAACCCGCCGTGCTGCTGCTGATGTTCAGCCGCGTCGTGCTGCTGGTCTCGCCCAGCGGGCGCTGGCCGACCGTCAGGACCGCGCTGCCCGAAGCCGACACCCTGATCACCACCTGAACGTGCTCGGCCAAAAAACACCCGCCACCGCGCGGGTTTAATTATAAAATGATATTTAGCATAGTAAAATAAATACAGAAAAAAGTAACAATGGAGGGACCATGACAGAGAATGCTCGCCTCGCCACGTCAACCGAAGTCGCGCCCTGCCCGCCTGCGCTCTCCACGCCGAGTCGCCACGAATACCTTCTCCAGAGTACGGTACGGTTGAGTTCGGCTCACGCCCTGACAGACGCAGATACCCACCGGTTACAGCAAGACTTTCAGGCTTTGATCCCCCCCGGCTGTCTGACAGGCCTGCTGCGAGACGAGCAGGAGAGCGAGCAACTCCTGATCCGCCGGGGGATCGACACTGCCCTGGTGTTCGACGGCACCGGTTGTCCCCACAGCCTCAACAGCTACGAGCGCGACCAGGTGGAGCGGGCGGAGGAACGGCGACGCCAGGAGCGGGGCCACCTGACCCGGAATGTCGGGCAGGAACTGCGCACCCTGATCGCACAGGCGCTCGACATGTTGCGCGACCACGCAGGGAGTGACCAGTCGGACGTGACCACCCTGCGCCGTGCCCTGGCAGACGCCCTTGGCACGGCTTACCACAGCGACGAGCGGGTCGGCGCGTGACGGCGGTGCCGGACGAGGTGCTGCGGGCCGTGGACAGCGGCGTGCTCGCGGCGATCAACGTCTCCGGAGGCCAGGGCGGCGAGGCGTCCAGCTGGCTCATGCCCCCCGGCCGGAAGATGCTGCCCGGGATCGCCGGGATCGCGCTGGAGCGTCCCGATGGCGAGCGGTAGGGCCGGAAAGCGTCGGCGGAAACGGTCGGCAGGTCACATCGACAGCACGGCGCGGCGATTCGGCCGCGCCGTGCTGTGGCGTTTCGTGTGTCTCGCGGCCTTCGATCTGGCCCTGGTCTTCTGGCTGCCGGATCATCCGCACTGCGACCTTACTGGGGTGCCGGCGATCTGGTGGGCGCTGGCACCGCCGAGCCTGATGCTGACGAGCGGGGCTTTCAGGCAGGCCACGCAGGGGGAAACGCCGGCCCAGGGAGCGGACCTCACTGTGGCCGTTCCGATGTTTCTGGCAGCAATCGGCTTGATTGTGCACAGTGCCTACCGTTTTTGTTGATGCCCCCCAAAAAGAGTAATTGACGGTGTTTTGTGAGTGTGCCAGAATCGAAGTTGCAGTCTGGACCCCCACCGGACGGTATCCAGCGGCCTGAACATTTCGGTGTGAGGGTCGTTGGCCGCATCAAGCACAATGCAGCGCTCGATCAGCAGGTTCGCCCCCATCCCGGTTCCCCCACAGAACACAGGAGCACCATGCCGTCAACGACCCTTTCGATTCCCAAAGCGGTGCTGGGGCCAGCGATTCAGCGCTCGCTCTCGCTCCTTCCCCTGTTTTCGACCCTGAGTGCCGCGCAACGGCATGACCAGGTTCAGATGGCGCTCGACGCTTCCCTGGCCGAGCGGTGTACCTACCAGGAAACATGCGTCTCCCAGGAAGCGTTCTTGCAGCTCACCGCGCTGACCCTGAAGGCCATTCCCTTCATGGGCATGATGACCGACCAGGCCCACGAGCACGTCCTGAACGTCGTGATGGCGCAGGCACTGGCCCTGCAAGACGACCGGGATAACGAGGGAGACCTGCCGCATGCCGAGGTCAGGGACGCCCTGCGACGCGCCGAACTGTCGCTCGGTGAAGGCTCGGCGCCCGACGTGCGTGATGTCCGGACGCTGCTCACCTACTCGCGGGCCACGCTGGACTGGCCGGTCAGCGGATAACGGAGACCAGCATGAAATACGGTCCTTCTGCATCCAGTGAAACACGGTTTTCGGTCGGTCAGCGCGTCACGAGCAACGCGGACGGCATTCGTCTGATCGGGCAGGTGACGGAGGTCCGCCTGGCCCTCTACGGACGTGAACAGCTGACCATCACCCAGGAGTATTACCGCGCCGCCGCGAGCGAGGCGGAAGTCGAGAGTCGGCAGCGCAACGCGACCGGCTGGATTCGGTATGCCGACGAGTGCGAGCTGCACGAACAGCCGTACGGCCCGCTCACGCAGCACGGCCAGCGTCAGATCGAACGTCGGCGGCGGGAACAGGAGCGCAAGGCGCGGCGGAACGCGCCGCTGCCCGAGGCCATCACGGCGTTCAAGAGCGAATGGAGGTTCCTGAACAACACCTTTCCGCATCCGGTGACGCTGGACGGCGTGACGTACATCAGTGTCGAGCGGGCTTTTCAGGCGTCGCGCAGCAGCGACCCGGCATACCGTGAGCTGATCCGGACCACCCGCGCAGGGCTGGCCGCCAAGGTGGGCCGCAGGGTCCAGCCGCCCGAGGAGTGGAGCGCGCAGCAGGACCGGTTGATGGAGGGCCTGCTGCGCGAGAAGTTCAGCAGCCTCCCGCTGCGAATCGCGCTGCTCGGAACAGGCCAGGCCGAACTGATCGCGGTGAACAAGAAAGCCGAGCGGTACTGGGGCGTCTGCGGCGGCACCGGAGAAAACCGGCTGGGGAAGATGCTGATGGCCCTGCGCCACGCACTGAGCAGCGAACTGGCCGCCGTGGGCAGCGACCGCGACCCGGAGGCGCACGCTCAGACCGCCGTGATCCCGGTGCGGGCACCGTTCGACGACCGCCCGCACGCCTCGTATTGAAACGGGCGAAACGCGCGGGTTCCGCCTGTGTGCGGCGGCACAGATCAGCTGACAATTGTTGCATGGCGCAGAGCTATTGACTGCGCCATGTTTTATGCTGTCTGTGTTGTCCCTGCCCACACAGGAGCTGAATATGAACAATCGTTTTCGGACGCGCCCATTCATGCAACAGGCGTCATGTCGCTGAGCAACGCCTTCATCAACCCTGACCTGCCGTTCCAGCCGGGCCAGCGGATTATCAGTGCAAAATACAAGACGCTCTTGATTGGCCGGGTGACGTACATCGAGCGGGGAAGCGACGGCAAGGTGCGCGTCAGTGTGCGGCGTGAATGGCGCGTCTCGGCGGATCGCCCGGCCCCAAAACCGGTACAGTACGAAGGATTGCGAATCAGCGTTCGCTACGCCGAGGACTGTGAACTGTACCGCGCGCAGTTCGGCTCGCTCCGCACGCTGACGCACGCGTACCGCCGCGAACGCGGTCCGGCTCCCAGGACCGAGATTTGCCTGCTGCGTCCGCAGGAGGGGAAGGTGCGGCTGGTGGCTGCCAACCGGGTACTCCACAACAGCGCCCCGGCGCCGATCAAGGTCTGGGGGCTGGTGTTTCCGACGGTCGAGCACGCCTACCAGGCCAGCAAGACGGATGACAGGGCCTTGATCGAGCGAATCCGCACCGCGCACAGCGCGCCCGCCGCGCGCCGCATCGGGCGCCGGATTCCGCTCAGACCCGGCTGGACCGACCTCCGGGTGGAGATCATGCGAGAACTGCTGGAGATCAAGTTTTCGGTTCTCTCCATGCAGAAAGTGCTGCTCGCCACAGGCAACGCGCCGCTGATCAAGTTGCCGGTCGGGAGGGGACGGCACGACCATTTCTGGTCGCAGTGCGACCGGCCCTGCTGCCTGGGCGCTGGGCAGAACAAAGGCGGCCAGCTGCTGCAAGAGCTGCGAGAGCGGCTCAGGCAGGAGTTGTCGGTCGGGCTGAGCAGCACCGGGTCTCAGCGACTGGCGGCCAAGGTAAGGCGGGAAGCGCGAGAGCAACCGAACACTGCCGCATTCTGACACGGCCGGATGAACAGGCGCTGCGGGGTGAACCGGTGCGCTATTTGGCGCAGGGAAGGCCGCAGCAGCTGGCATGAACACCGTTCAGCGGAGTTGACTAGAGGTTTAATAGCATGGTAAAATAAAAATAGGTAGATAGACCGTAGCGTCCAGCAGGGGGTGTGTATGACGAGTTCTTCCCAGCCAACCACGGCGATCCGGAGCACGGCCTTTCAACCGGGACACTACCGCTGCACCGAAGCCGACAAATACATCAATGAAGGCGAACGCGTGCGCTTCGTGCGCTACGACGCGGACAACGATACCGTGGAATTCGTCCGCCTCGACAGAAGTTACACCACTGAAGGCCACGATTTCCGGCGCCAGTTCGTGTGGCTCGTGGACGGCGAGACGCAGTACGCGCAGGAGATCGCGGACACCGCCCGTAAGCTCGGAGAGGCGGGCCAGGACCTCTACACCTTGCAGCAGCAGCTCGAACAGGTGAACCTCAGCTACGACCGCGACAGCGGCCAGGTCGGTGGCCTCCAGGCACTGCTGTCTACCGAGTCGCCGGACGCAGTGCAGCCGGACGCAGTGCAGCTGGACACGGCGCCGGGTCTCACGCTCGCGGTGCGGGAAACGTCGCTCCAGCAGGCCCGCAGCTCAGCCTTGCGGGTCCAGGTCCAGACCGCCAGGGCCAGTGAGATCGCGCAGGCCCAGCGCAAACACATGGAAAGGCTGGCCCAGGAGGCAATCCTGGCAACCAACATCCTGCTCAAGCCGATTCAGAAGAAGATCAGGCGCATGGAAGAAATGGTCTGGACCCTTGAGCTGTACAGCGGGAAGGAAGAAGAGCTGACCGCCATCGTGACCGGCCAGCCCGCACCGGAGAGCACGCCACTCACCGTCCGTCAGGGCGTGCTCTCGATGGCTGAAGAGTCGGCCGTGATGCTGGACGAAGGCGGCATGGACGCCCGCGACGTGGAACGCTTCTACGAATGGCTGAGACGAGACCCGGCCCGGATCAACCAGTTCCTGCCGGAAGAGAAAGGCATCGTCGGCCTGGTGCCCACCTTCCACGACAAGGAATACGATGACACCTACCTCGCCGCGCAGGTGGCCGACGCCAACCGGTACACCTACTTCCTGATTCGCAACGGCGAGAACATCTACAGCGTCACCAGCGAGTTCAAAGGTGGCCGCACGCTGGTCCCCACACACCACGAATTCATGGAACTGTTCGAGGGCATCATCGAAGACCCGGTGACCGGCAAACGGCGAAAAGGCACCTTCGCGCCCGGCAGCCACGAGTTCCTGAAGGCCGAGGCGCAGGCCGATGGGCGCAGGCGCCACTACTACCGGGTGGCCCTCATCCTTCAGGGCATCATCGACCGGACCGCCATGCTGCAACCCCTGCCGGAGAACGACCAGGGCGAACGCCGCATCAACCTCACCACGCCGGACGACTACCTCGCCGGCCGGGTGCGGGTGATCGAGGACGTGAGCATGGCCCTGAGCGACCAGCGAGAGACGTTCGAGGAATGGCTGGCACGGGTCAACGGCAGCATGGAGACCGGACGGCGCGTCGTCGGTGATTTCAGTTCCATCGGCCACACCGAGTTCTCGAACGGTCGGTACGGCAGAGACTACCGGGACAACCTCAACACCCGCTTCTACCCGCCGACCGCCCAGCGCCCCGAGTTCGGCTTGCCGCTGGGCATCGAAGGGAAACGGGACGGATACTTCGTGGCCTACTACTCGCGGGACGGTGAGGAGGTGCGGAAACCGGGCGGTTACCGCAACGGCCGGTACTCGGGCGACCGGTACGAGGCCCCGGACCGAAGGGCCAGCGTCAAAATCCTGCCCACGGACAAGGCCGTGCTGCTGTTCGACCATTCGGACGTGACCGTCGAAATGATGACCGACTATCTCCAGCGCCGCCAGGAACGCAAGAACTACCTGACGATGATTCCGCTGCTGAAGGCGGCCATCCGGGGCAAACAGAAAGAACGGACGACAGAAGCGCCCTTCAGGCGCCTGCTCACCGAGCTGGGCCAGTCGCTGTACGGCTTTGGCGCCGAGCAGGCCGACGCCGAGGCGGGCGACGCGATCTTGACCTACAAGCTCAAGCTGAAGCTGCACCGACCGTTGCCGGTGGACGACCGTCAGGCCTTTCAGGCGTGCGCCGAGCTGATGCGTGTCCAGCAGGGGGAGCGGGAAAACCGCGACGCGCGCCGTGAAAGCGGGGAATTTGCCGATGTGGAACGCGGGCTGCACGCCCGGCATCCGGACGCCATGCTGATCTGTCACCGCAGCGGCAACGAGTACGCCGTCCTGGTGCCGGAACGCGAACATGAATCGGTCTATGCCCGCGTGGTGCTCTACAAACGTCAGAAGACGGGCCTGCGGCAGAGCGAGGAGCGGCCCTGGCGCACGCTCGATCAGAGCTGGAGGCGGTTCGAGGCGCTCTTCCAGGCGCCCAGGTTCGGTCAGTGGCAGTTCTACGCCAGCGTCAAGACGAACCCCACTGGCCCGGAGGTGGAGGCGCTGAAGGCCGAGGTGATGCAGTTCATCCAGCAGGTGCCGGAGGACAGTCACTACGCCCGAGTCGATCTCCGCACGCCCATCGCCGTGGCCTACGACATGCAGGGTCAACAGTTCGAGGTCTATACCGCTGCGGCCTCGCAGGACCACGGCACGCGGGGCCAGGACGCGCCGGGCGAAGTGATGGTGACTCCGGTGCGCTTCTACCGGGAGGACGGAACGTTCAACCTGAAGCGCCACGAGAGCGACCGTGAGAAGTGGTGGTACAGCGGAAACAGCCGCTTTCAGAAGGGCTATCCGTGGCAGGCGGGCCGGACCCCCAGTGGCAGAGGCTGGGGGAATACGCGGCTGCACGACTGCGAGCTGCTGTTCGTGGATCAGGCGGAAGTCGAACGCCGAGACGCCGCAGGTAAACTTCAGCACGCCGAGGACGCTGCGAGGCGGAAGCGAAACGATCAGGTCAGCAGCCTGATTCACCCGCTGCTCGCCGGCTGGAAGTTGATTCAGTGGGAGGCGAAGCGCCAGGAGTTTCTGACCCAGTACGGCCTGAGCAGCGCCCACCTGTGGACGGACCACAGGAAGACCATCGACAGCGACCGCTTCCCGCACCACGAGGATCTCTACCAGCGGGAGGGTGATCCGGTCTACAGCGCCCTGAAGGTGCTGCTCGAACACGGCGCGGACCCGGCCGGGCTGACACTGGCGGAAGTCGCCGCTCAGGCCGGAGCGATCAGCGGCAAGACCTACACCGTCGGCCCCGACGTGCAAACCCTGAAAATTGGCGTGCGCTACGACCGTGGGCAGCAGTAGCCGCCCCGTTGCGGGCGCGCATTCTCTAGACTGAACTCGCCCGCCCACACTTCCAGACCCGCTCACCCCACAGGAGCCCACATGACCCAGACACACGACGCCCTCCCTCTGCGAACAGCCCTTCTCGAAGAGATCAGCCAGGAACGAGCGCGGCAGATCAATCAGGAAAACTGGACGACAGAACCTGAGTAGGGACAGTTTGGGGTGGGATAAAAGGCTAGAGCAGCTCTGGGATGGTGTTTCTTGCGATGAAAACACCCCCGAGCTGCCCACCCCGTTCTACGGTGCTCGCCCACCTTGCCAAGCATCCCTGGGGCCTTCGGGCCCACAGGCTGGCCGCTGATCCTCGCGCTGAACCAGCGCGAGGACGTCCGACTGACGAAGCTCGCTGCCCAGCTGCCTGGGACGGCTCTGCAGCGCAGCAAGATCAAGCAGCTGCACCGCTTCTTCAAGAACATCCGGTTGTCAGAGGACGTGCTGGCGCGGTTCGTCCTGAGCTTCGCCAACCCTAGAGAGCGCCTCTGGCTGGTCATTGACCGGATAAACTGGCGTCTGGGGAAGACGGAGATCAATATCCTGCTCGTCGCCGTCATCCTGAACGGGCAGGCCCTGGCGCTGATGTGGACCCTGCTGCCCCATGGGGGCAGCAGCAACGCAGCTATCCGCAATGCGCTGATGGGACGCGTGCTACACGTCTTGCCGGCCAAACGAATCGCCGGTCTCCTGGGAGATCGCGAGTTCATCGGCAAAAAATGGTTAAAGTTCCTGAACAAGTCGCAGGTCGCACCCTGTATTCGCCTGAAGGCGAATACCAAGGTCGGTGGGATGCCCGTCTGGGCGCTGTTCAAAGGCATTCCTGTAGACGAGGTCCGTTGGTGGTACCGGCCTTTGATGGTCTACGGCGTCTCACTCCGGGTGTGTGCCGTGCGTGATACGCACAGTCATCTGTTGTACATCGCCACGCTGGAGCGCGGCCAGCACGCGTTGGAGGCATATTCCCGAAGATGGTCCGTGGAATGCCTCTTCAAGCACTGGAAGCGGTCGGAATTTGATTTGGAGGCCACCCATCTGACCCACCCTGAGCGGTTGAGCACGCTCCTAGCACTGATCACGCTCACCTCCGTGTGGGCCTGGAGGATCGGAGATGCCGAACAGAAACGAGCACCGATCCCGGTGCTCGCTCACGGCCGCTTGGCCCTTTCAGTCGTGCGGTATGGGTTGAACACCTTGAAATCGGCGCTGGTTAATGTGCTGTGGAGGGAGTCCCTCCCAGACACTCTTCATCCGCGACTTCCTCGCCTGCGTCGGCAAACTGTCCCCTACTTAGTCAATGAGCACCAAGATGAGCGCAGCCAGCACCATGAGACGGCGAGGATCGAGCGAAAATGCAGCTTCAAGAGCGGTATGCAAGGTATCCTGCGGGAGTCGGCTCCCAGTGTTCTTCATCGCAGAAAACAGTGTACAGGAGCCGACTTTTGCTGCTCACTCCCTACTTTTGACCCCTAGAGAGGCGCCAGGCACCCCTACTTTCTGGATGACCTCTAGCTTTTTATTCCATCCCAAAATGTCCCCTATTCAGTGCCAAAGCAGAAGCGGGAGCAGGGTAGAAGTGGCGTCTACCTCAGTACCGGACACCTTGAGTTCGGGGTGCGCCCAGCGCAAGAAATCTGAAGAGGGTATTTCAGCACGATGCGATGACAAGAAGGGCAGTGTTCTGGGTGTGTGACGACGCCAGAACCTGCCCGCACCCAGCCTACCGAAGTCCTGCGCCATGTCAAAACCTTGGCATCTCACCTGCGGATCGATACCCTGAAGCGCGCCCTGGATGTTGTGCAGGCCATGATCACCGGACAGAGCGTCACTCTCAGCGTGCTCAGCAGTCATTTACCTGGAGAGAGCAGTATCGAGGCCAAGAAACGCCGTGCTGAACGCGCATTCCGCGATGAACAGCTCACGGGTGAGCTGTTTTTGTCCTTGATGTTGCCGCTCCTCCCACCAGGCAAGCTGCTGCTGAGCTTGGACCGGACCACCTGGGATCGTGGATCTTCGCCGCTCAGCCTTTTGGTGCTGGGGGTCGTTCTGCACGGCTACACGCTCCCTCTTGTCTGGACGGCCCTTCCGCACGCCGGCAACAGCAGCACGGACATTCGGCAGGAACTGGTCCAGCGTCTGCTGAAGGCCCTTCCAGCGACGCGTTGGAAGGGCTTGGTCGCCGACCGAGAGTTCATCGGCGGGGGGCGTGGTTCGCCTTCCTACGCCAGCAGCGCATCAGGCGAGCCATCCGTATCCGCAAGGACGCCGTCGTGGACAGTCTGCGCATTGACGACTGGTTCGGTGATCTTCAGGTCGGGGAGATTCGCTGCCTCTTCGACCGGGCCGAGGTCTACGGCGAGCGGATGCGTGTGGTGGCCACCAGGTCTCCCGCGGGAGACCTGGTGGTGATCGCCACCGACTTCCCGGTCTGGGAGACGCTGGCGTTGTACCGCCAGCGCT
>Ga0160427_10000655_pt1 | contig 20844 bp, 20 predicted proteins | sample SolpanmetagenomL_FD_108194 | JGI IMG/M metagenome (GOLD analysis project Ga0160427, IMG submission 108194) | Solar panel surface microbial communities from Lawrence Berkeley National Laboratory, California, USA - L | ecosystem: Engineered > Built environment > Solar panel > Unclassified ...
ATAGAGCGCGAAGCAGAGCTGGTCATCCAATCGCAGCCTGGACTTCTTCGAGGCCATTGCCCAAACTCCGTTCAGGTCTGAACGATCCATGCGTGATCGAAGCTGTCAAGCAGCGTGGCTGCCACCGCCAACCCATGCAGCCCGGCAAGGCCGGGATCAGGGGTCTGTCACCGAGGAGAAACGCCATGGGGACGATCCTGACGACGGCCGTCATTGTCGCGGCCAGGTGCGCCCGACCGATACAGAACCTCGACGTTACCGGAACCGCCACAGTCGCTGCGCCCCTGGCCGCCAGTTCGAAGATCATCGTTGAATCGTACGGTATCGGCAGCCAGCACCCGAAAATTGAGAAGTGCGTCCTCCCCGAGGAGGTCCGCACGCTGCTCCTGAAGCGCAGCGTCACCATCGTCGAGGAAGAGTTCGCCCGCGACGAGAAGAGGATGGCCGACACATACGCCCTCGTAGAGAGTCCACCTCCGGTAGACGGCTGTAGGTCGACGCTTTCGGTCGCGCCGGGCCGTAAGATCCTGAAGCTCACTTGGACTCGCAAATATAAGGCGAAAGTCGCGCCCGACGCCGAGACGGTCTTCGGCGGCATCCACGATGGTGACCTCAGGGTCATCTCCGCGAAGGCCGGGTAACCCTCCGGATGCGCCCGCGCCATCCGTCGCCGTGGGCCGATCCCCTTACAAGACGATTGCGGCCGATCCCGTTCAAGGAGACACGATGACCTATCCCACCCTGACCGCCTTCTACGCCGGCGTGTTCGCACTGATCTACGTCGGACTTTCCGCCTGGGTCATGGCAAGCCGCGTTTCCTCCAATACGTTGCACGGGGACGGGGGCAACGAAGGGTTGGAGAAGCGCATCCGGACCCAGGGCAACTTCGCGGAGTACGTGCCGTTCGCGCTGATCCTCGTTGCCTTGCTGGAAGCGGGCGGCGGCGGACCGACGCTGGTGCGGACACTCCTGATCGTCCTGCTGGTCGGCCGCGTCCTGCATCCCTTCGGAATGTTCGCCGCCAAGAACACGCCGATGCAGTTCGCCTGCCGCGGCGGCGGCATTCTCGCCACCTTGGGCGTCATTGCCGTAGCCGCCCTGACCCTGCTGCTGCGGGCCACCTGAACGGATCGAGCATCCCGTAGTCCAGGAACAACCGACCTCGGTAAGGCCCATCGCGTCAAAGACGCCTATCGACCGCAGGCCGACCAGGCTAGACGCATGGCGGCGACGAAGGAAGACGGAATGACCATGGACGGCACAGAGGCCCTCAAGAGGACCGTGACGGAGGACGAGGCCGCGATCCTCGATGGCTGGACCGGGGCACTCAGGCAGAGCGGATCGCTTCAGAGCGGCCGCATCCGTGAGGCCGAACTCCAGACCCAGGCCAAGGCCGTCTTCGGTCAGCTCCGTGACGCTCTCGCCGCCGGCGGACTCGACGCGGACGGCGAAGGCTACGCCTCGCTGCGCGAGACACTCGGCGATATCTCTCGCTCGCGGGCCATCCAGGGCTTTACGCCAACCGACACCGCCAACTTCGTGTTCTCCCTCAAGGAGCCGATCTTCGAGGCCCTGCGGCGCCAGTCCGGTGCGGATGCTTCCGACCTGACGGCCGGCGTCTGGGCGGCCGGCAAGGTGCTCGACCGGCTTGGGCTGCACACCATGGAGGTGTTCCTGGCCAGCCGCGAGGAGGTGATCGGGCGTCAAGGGCAGGAGATCGCCGAGCTCTCGACCCCGGTGGTCCGGCTCTGGGACGGCATCCTTGCCCTGCCGCTCATTGGCACCCTCGACAGCGCACGAACCGGGGTGGTCATGGAGAACCTTCTCCAGGCCATCGTCGATGAGGAGGCCGAGATCGCCATCATCGACATCACCGGGGTCCCGACCGTCGACACGCTGGTGGCGCAGCACCTGCTCAAGACCGTCGCAGCGGCTCGGCTCATGGGAGCCGACTGCATCGTCTCCGGCATCCGGCCGCAGATCGCGCAGACCATGGTTCACCTCGGCGTCGAGCTGAACGTCGTCTCGAAGGCAACACTGGCCGACGCCTTCGCAGTCGCGCTGAGGCGAACCGGCCGCAAGGTGGTTCGCCAGCAGGCCGCTGTGGCCGAGGAGCGGCGCTAAGGCCATGGACCGTATCCCCATCCTCAAGCTCGGTGGTGCCCTCATCGTCACCATCCAGGTCGACATGCACGACCGCCTCGCGCTGGCCCTTGAGGAAGACCTCACGGCCATGATCGCCCGAACCGGCGCGCGGGGCGTGCTCATCGAGATCTCGGCGTTGGAGATCGTCGATTCCTTCATTGGACGCATGCTGGTCAGTATCGCTGCCGTCTCGCGCGTCCTCGACGCCGAGACGGTCGTGGCCGGCATGCGCCCGGCGGTTGCCATCACGCTGGTCGAACTCGGTCTTGAGCTGACCGGCATCAAGACTGCCCTCAATGTCGAGCGTGGCATGGCCCTGATCCAGGCGCGCCTTACCGAGGACGGGGAGGACGGACACGGGGGCGACCGTGATCGTCACGAAGGCTGAGACCCTGCCCGTCCGCTCGGGCGACGACGTGGTTCGCGTTCGCCAGCGGGTACGTGCGCTCGCCATCGAGATTGGCCTCGGCCTCGTCGACCAAACCAAGATTGTCACCGCCGCAAGCGAGCTCGCGCGCAATACCCTGGACTACGGCGGGGGCGGCGAGGTTCGGATGGAGATCGTCCAGGCCGGGACGCGCAAGGGCCTGCGCCTGACCTTCGAGGACGAGGGGCCGGGTATCGCCGACATCGAGCAGGCGCTGACCGACCACTACACGTCCGGAGGCGGTCTTGGCCTTGGCCTGGGCGGAGCCAAGCGGCTCTCGAACGAGTTCCATATCGCATCGACACCCGGGGCAGGCACGCGCGTGACCATCGCGCGGTGGAAGTGAGCATGGACCGGGTTACCGTCACCGAGGCGAGCCAGGTGGCCGAGGCCCGGCGTCGCGCCGTGGCCGTCGCCCAGTCCGTCGGCTTCGACGAGACCGCGGCCGGACGGGTGGCGCTCGTCGTGACCGAACTTGCGACGAACATCGTGAAATACGGCGTGCCGGGCGAGGTTCTCGTTGGCACCTACGAGGACGGAACCGGCTCCGGCATCGAGGTCCTCGCCCTGGACAAGGGGCCAGGCCTCCACGACCTGGCTTCGGCGTTGCGGGACGGCCATTCCACCGGAGGCAGCGCCGGCGAGGGCTTGGGAGCGGTACGCCGCCTCGCCAACGCGTTCGACATCGTGTCCCGGCCGGGCTCGGGAACGGCGGTGCTGGCGCGTCTGTCCGGCGTTCGTTCCACCTCCCCGGAAGCCGAGGCGACCTTCGGTTCCGTGACGGTGCCACTTAAGGGGGAGACCGCAAACGGCGACGCCTACGGCATCCACGAGTCTGCGGACGGCTGGACGGCCATCGTGGCGGACGGCCTCGGGCATGGTCCGGACGCGGCGAAGGCATCGGAGGAGGCCTTGCGACTATTCCGACGCAACCAGGACAAGCCGCCAGCCGCGATCCTGTCGGCCATCCATGCGGGCCTGTCACATACGCGGGGCGGCGCGATATCCGTCGCACGCTACGCTCGGGACACCTCCACCCTTACGTTCACCGGCATAGGGAACGTCCTCGGAGCGGTCGTCTCCGGCACGGTGACCAAGCGGACGGTCAGCCTCGCCGGGACGGCGGGGCACGCCGCGCGACGCATCCAGGAATTCGAGTACCCCATGCGTCCCGAGGACCTGTTCGTTCTATGCTCGGACGGGATCGCCACCGGGTGGTCCCTCGACGCCCATCCCGGCATCGCCGGTGCCCATCCAACGCTCGTGGCCGGCGTGATCTATCGCGATTTCGCCCGTGCCCGAGACGACGCCACCGTGCTCGTCGTGCGGGGAGACGCGCGATGAGGTGGCCGCTTCTCACCAGCGCCCTTGAGCACGAGGACGACATCGTCACAGTGCGCCAGCGCGTTCGTGGGCTGGCGGAGCGTCTTGGCTTCGAGGTCCAGGACCAGACCCGGATCGCCACGGCGGTGTCCGAGATCGCGCGCAACGCCTACGGCTACGCCGGCGGCGGACGTATCGAGTACGGCCTCGACCAGGGAGGGGACGGGCAGTTCCTGATGATCAGGGTCAGCGACAAGGGCCCTGGCATCGTCGAGCTCGATGCCATCCTGGAGGGACGCTTCCGCTCGACGACCGGGCTCGGCATCGGCATCACCGGCTCGCGCCGCCTGATGGACCGCTTCGAGATCGACACCGAGCCCGGCAACGGCACGGTCGTGACGTTCGGCAAGCGCCTTCCGCCCGGCGTCGAGGACTTCACGGGTCCCGGGCTGGTCAGCCTGGCCAATGATGTGGCCCGCGCCCGAACGGCGGAGCCGCTGGTCGCCCTGCGCGAGCAGAACCGCGAGCTCCTTTGTAGCCTCGCCGAACTCGCCGAGCGCCAGGAAGAGGCCCAGCGCCTCAACCGGGAGCTTGCCGAGACGAACCGGGGCGTCGTGGCTCTCCACGCCGAGCTTGAGGCACAGGCCACCCTTCTGCGCGAGGCGAGCGCCTCCCTGGAGAGCCAAGTCGCGGCCCGGACGGCGGAGCTTGCCGAGGCGAATGCGCGGCTCGTGACAGAGGCGGCCGAGCGGGAATGGATGGAGCAGAACCTTCGCCAGTCGCAGAAGATGGAGGCGGTCGGACAACTCACCGGCGGCGTGGCGCACGACTTCAACAACCTGCTCACCGTCATCAAGTCGTCCACCGACCTGCTGAAGCGTCCGAACCTGCCCGAGGACCGGCGCGTCCGGTACGTCGGGGCGATCTCCGATACCGTGGACCGCGCCGCGAAGCTGACCGGGCAGCTCCTGGCGTTCGCGCGCCGCCAAGCCCTGAAGCCCGAGGTGTTCGCCGCCTGCGACAGCGTGCGGGCCATCGGCGACATGATGGGCACGCTCACCGGCTCGCGCATCCAGATCGTCATGGACCTGCCCGAGGAGACCTGCTTCGTCGACGCCGACCCGAGCCAGTTCGACACCGCCCTCGTCAACATGGCGGTCAACGCCCGTGATGCCATGGACGGCGAGGGTCGCCTTCTGGTCCGCGTGAGGTCGGTCGATGGGATGCCGGCGATGCGGGGCCATCCCGCCGTCACCGGGGCGTTCGTCGCGGTATCGATCAGCGACACCGGCATCGGGATACCGGCGGACAGCCTGGAGCGGATCTTCGAGCCGTTCTTCACCACCAAGGGCGTCGGCCAGGGTACGGGGCTCGGCTTGAGTCAGGTCTTCGGGTTCGCCAAGCAGTCCGGCGGCGAGGTCGCGGTCGAGAGCGAGGTCGGGGTCGGCACGACCTTCACGCTTTACCTGCCCCGTGTCGCCGACGCAGGTAAGGAGGCGGACACGAACGAGCCGGAACCGCTGATGGACGGGCATGGCACATGCGTGCTCGTGGTCGAGGACAACGCCGAGGTCGGCACCTTCGCGGTGCAGACGCTGGCCGACCTCGGCTACGTCACCGTGCTGGCGACGAACGCGAAGGAGGCGCTCGCCGAACTCGCAAGGGATGCCGACCGCTTCGACGTGGTGTTCTCGGACGTGGTCATGCCCGGCATGAACGGCATTGACCTCGCGCATCGCATCCGCGAGCGGCACCGCGACCTACCGGTGCTGCTGGCCTCGGGCTACAGCCACGTGCTTGCCGAGAACGGGACCTCCGGCTTCGAGCTCCTGCACAAACCCTACTCAATCGAGCAGCTCTCCCGATTGCTGCGCAAGGTCGCCACATGGCAGCGCAGAAGGCGTATCGTGGGCAAGTAGGACCGCGTACGCCCGAACCGGAACCGAACAGATGCACCGGTCCCGCAGAAGCGCTCAGCGTTGAAGGCTCCGGCCGACCGTTCCATAAGCCTGATCGCGGAACGCTGACGCGAGCGAGCTCCGAAGCCCTTCTGGAACCTTCAGTGAGTCGACAGGGCCGCTCCCGGCCCCGTCATCGCGGCGTCGGCGCTACTGCAGTGACCTTGCGCAGGACACGGGAAAGCTGGTCGGCCGAGTAGGGCTTGTGCAGCAGCTCGAACCCATGGTTGGCTTCCTGCGCCAGCACATGGCTGTAGCCCGACGCGAGCACCACCGGCAGGTCCGGCAGGCGGTGCTGAAGGATCCTTGCCAGCGCAACCCCACCCATGCCCGGCATCACGACGTCCGAGAAAACCGCGTCGAACCCCGCCCCGTCCGGACCGAGCGTGTCGAGCGCCTCCTCGGCGTTGGCCGCCCAGGTCGTCCGGTATCCGAGATCTTCCAGGATCTGGGTCGCGAACCGACCGACCTCAATGTTGTCCTCAACGACCAGGACGCGTTGGCCGGATCCGAGCGGCGACGGCTCGTCGATGCGCTCGACCGCGCCGTCCGTGCGGCTCTCGGGCTCGATCTCGGGCAGGTAGAGGGTGAACGTGGTGCCCCGACCCGGCTCGCTCTCCACGTCGACGTCGCCCCCGGATTGTTTGGCGAACCCGAAGACCTGGCTCAGGCCGAGGCCTGTTCCCTTGCCGACCTCCTTCGTCGTGAAGAACGGTTCGAAAATGCGGGCGAGCGCGTCGGCCGGGATGCCCGAGCCGGTGTCGGTGAGCGACACCGCCGTGAACGGCATGGTGCTGCCGGCATGGCCCCGGATCGCGGGCAGGGCCGCCTCGCACCGGAGCCGCAGGGTCAAGGTACCCTGGCCGTCCATGGCATCGCGGGCATTGACGGCCATGTTGACCAAGGCGGTCTCGAACTGGCTAACGTCGGCCAGGATGAAGCACGGCTCGTCCGGCATGTCCGTGACAACGCGGATGCGTGCGCCGGTCACGGTGTCGAGCATCTCGCCGATCCCGCGCAGCTTCTGGCCGACGTCGAAGATCTCCGGCTTGAGCGTCTGCCGTCGCGCGAAGGCGAGCAACTGGCCGGTTAGCTTGGCGGCCCGGTCCACGGTGTCGGAAACCGCATCGAGGTAGCGTTGCTTGCGTTCGGGCGCGAGATCCGGGCGACGCAGGAAATCCACCGACGAGCGGATGATGGTCAGGAGGTTGTTGAAGTCGTGCGCGACCCCTCCGGTCAGTTGCCCGACCGCCTCCATCTTCTGGCTCTGGCGCAGCGCATCCTCGGCCTTCATCAGCTCGGCGGTCCGCTCGGACACGCGCTGCTCCAGCGTCTCGTTGAGCGCGCGCAGGTCGGCAGTGGCGCGGTCTCGCTCCGCCTCCACGGCACGGCGGTCCTCCACGTCGATGAGGACGCCGGGGAAGCTCAAGGGCGTACCGTCCGGTGCGTGCTCGACGCGACCGTTCGCCTCCAGCCAGTAGTAGTTCCCGTCCGCGCGCCGGGTCCGGTACTGGTGGGCGTAGGCACCACCTTGCGTCATCGACACCTTCATGGCCTGCGCCAGTCCCGCCTGGTCGTCGGGATGGACCGTCGCGACGATGTCGGCGAGCGGGATGCCCTCGCGCCCGAGGGTCGAGTCGAGGCCGAACGCCCGGGCGAACGCCTCGTCGATGACGAACCGGTCGTTCGGGATGTCCCAGTGCCACGTCCCGATGATCGCGCCCGCGGCCAGTGCGAGTTGCACGCGCTCCGCGTTCTCGCGGGCGAGGGCCTCGCTGGCACGCAGGCGCTCCTCGGCATCCCGGCGCGCGGTCACGTCGTTGAAGATGATCGCGATTTGCCGGTCGGCCGCGTCCCCGACCGGGACGGCACGGACGTCGAACCAGCGACCGAACGCCTTGGCGTAGCTCTCGAAGTTCTCAGGCTCCCGGGTCCTCGCCACGCGACCGTAGGTCTCGAACCAGAAGCGCTCCAGGTCGGGGGCGAACTCGGTGACCCACTTGCCGCGCAGGTTGACCCCGGCCTCGCGTTCGAAGGCGGGATTGGCCTCGACGAACCGGTAATCCACCGGCACGTCGCCGTCGAACTTGACTTCCACGACGGCGAACGCCGCCTCGACCGTGTCGAGGATCGTCCGGAAGCGTTCCTCGCTACGGCGCAGGCTCTCGTCGACCCGCCGTCGCTCCGTCTCGTCGCGGGCGATCTTGAGGAAGCCGATCTCCCCTCCGGAGGCATCCCGGATGACGCGCATCGAGCCGTTGAGAAAAACGCGCCCGCCGTCCTTGCGCAGGTGCCACCTCACGTCCGGGGCGCCACCGTCCTCGCGGGCGCCTCTCAGTTCGCGTGCGGGCTGCCCGGCCCCCCGGTCCTCCGGCGTGAACAGCACGTCCGCGCTCCGCCCGACGATCTCCTCTGCGGAATAGCCGAAGATTCCGGCCGCCCCCGCCGACCAGGTCGTAACGACACGGTCGGCATCGAGGGTGAGGATCGCGTAGTCGGTGGCCGCCTCGACGATGAGCCTCAACCGCTGCTCGCGCTCGCGGAGCTCGTCGGTGGCCGCCTTCATCTCTGTGACGTCGTTGCCTTCGATGAAGATGCCGGTCACCTTGCCCGAGGCATCCCGGAGTGGCTGGAAGATGAAGTCGAGGTAGCGTCGCTCCCGCGGCTCGCCCTTCCGGTGTTCGAGCAGGATCTCGACGCCGCGCCCGACGAACGGTTGCTTGGTGGCGTGGACGAGGTCCAGCAGGTCGAAGAATGGCTGGCCCTCGATCTCTCCGAGCGCCTCGCGCACCGGCAGGCCGATGACGTCGCGGCCGCCGATCAGGCGCCGGTAGGCGTCGTTGGTCAGCTCGAAGCGGTGATTGGGCTCCCGCAGCACCGCCATGAAGCTCGGGGCCTGCCGGAACATCTCCTGGAGCCGGTCGCTCTCCGCCTTGAGCGCGAGGTTGGCCTCGTAGACGCTTTGCGCGCGCTCGAAGATGCGGGCCTGGGCGGGCCGGAGGTCGGGGGCGGCCGCACCCTCGACGTTCCCGACCGCATCCCGCAGGCGCTGGAGCTCGGTCACGTCGATGGGGTGCTGGAGCACCGTCTCGACCTCGCCTGCCGCGTCCAGGACAGGGCTGTGCGTGATGCTCCAGTAGCGCTCCTCCATGCCACCGCCCTCCGAGGCGGGACTGGGCACGTCGAAGCGCAACAGCGGCATCGTATCGGGCTGGCGGGTACGGATCACGCGCTCAAACGAGGAGATGGCCTGCCTCAAGGTCTCGGGATCGGTTGGGAACGCGTCCCACGCCCAGCGTCCGACGATGTCGGCCAAGTCCCGCCTGACACTCGCCAGGTACGCCTTGTTCGCGCCGACGATGTGGAGGCGCCGGTCGAGCACGAGGTAGGGATTGGGCGAGGCGTCGAAGAAGCCGGCCGGATCGAAGGCCACGGACAGGGTCGAACTCATGGCCCGGTCACGCTTTCCGACGCTTGCCGTGAGACGCGGCAGGCGGGTCAATCCGAGCGTCGTCGCGCTCGATCAACAGGCGCAATCCCGCGCGCACAACCTCGCTCACCGAAGCGTAATGCCCCTTGGCCACCTGATCCGTGACGTAGGCGGAATGCGCCGCGGTCAGCGCGACGTGATGGGCATGTTTGGCGGCCATGGACGCCCGGTACCATACGACGTCTTGAGGGTGCCACCCAAGGACCACCATAGGCACGGTTTCGTGATGGATCGCGGCGAGGGTATTCCTCAGCGTCGGTGGCGGCCGGCTCCCATCGATAGGCATCCCTTTGGAGGATCAGAAGGAAACCCGCCCGGTTATCATCCGAGCGGGTTCAGATGTTACGTCCTGCCTCGCCAGTGGCCTCTTGCAGCAGCGACCTACCGCGGAGCCGTCGTACCCTCTGTGGTTCCCGCGAAGGCCGCCTTCAGATCCCCGATCACAGCGGTCTCGGCCTGCTTGGCCTTCGCAACGACGTTGCCCATGCCGAAGAACTCATGCGTCACGCCGGGATAGTCGCGATATTGCACCTGCCCACCAGCCGCCTTCAACTTGTCGGCCAGCATCTTTCCGTCGTCATGGAGGGGGTCGATCTGGGCGGTCACGACCGTGAAAGGCGGCAGCCCCTTCAAGTCCGCCTTGCCAACGATGTCGAGGCGGGGATCGGAGCGATCCGCATCGTTGCGCACGGTGTTGTCGTAGAACCAGGCCATCATCGGCTTGTTGAGGGGCTTGGCGCTGGCGTTCTCCTTGTACGACCCCGTATCGAGGTTGGTGCCCGCCATCGGATAGACCGCCACGACGTGGAGCGGCTTCGCCAGGTTCTGGTCCCGTGCGGCGATGGCAACGTTGGTCGCCAGGTTGCCGCCCGCGCTCTCTCCGACCAGGGCCACCTTGGACGCGTCGCCGCTGAAGGACTTCGCGTTCTCTAGGACCCACTTATAGGCCGCGACGGCGTCTTCCTGCTGAGCGGGAAACTTCGCCTCCGGGGCGTGCCGGTACTCGACGGATGCCACGATGGCCTTCGCTCCCTTGGCAACCGCACGCGGGGTCGCGTCGTAGGTGTCGAGGTCCGCGATCACGAAGCCGCCGCCATGGTAGTACACGACCACGGGAAGGGGGCCGGTGGCGCCGTCGGGCGTGTAGATCCGGACGGTCTGCGTCCCGCCCTCGGTCGGATAGGTCATGTCCTTGGCGGTGACGCCCGGCTCGGGATCGGTTGACTTGCCCTGTTCTTTCAGCAGTGCCTTCACGCCATCGGTGGGGGTCGGCTGCTTACGGGCTTCCACGGCCGGCAGGGTCTCGACTGGCTTGCCGCCCAGGCCCTTCGTCGCATCGAGCACGTGCTTCATGTCGATGTCGAGATCGGCCATCGGGGAGCCGGTGACCGTCGAGACGGCGCCGTCGAGGCGGTCCTTCAGCGTCGGCGTTTCCTGCGCCCAGGCCGAGGACGCCGTCAGGAGGGTGGTGCCGGCAAGGAGCGCGGCGATGCGATGTGTCCTGGTACGTACCTGCATGGAAATCCCTTGGGTTGGATTGGGTCGACTCGGGTGGCTGCTCGATCCTCAGCGGCCGCCGCCGGGCTCGTGGATGGGGCAGCCGTTGAAGCGCTGCCGGAACTCGGCGGAGTGCCTGTAGGGGGCGTTCCTGGCGCGGTTGATGTTGCCGAGCGGCCGATGCGCGGCGAGGCCGGTCCAGATCGAGAAGCGCATCTCCTCGTCGACCGCCTGGACGAGGGCTAAATCCCAACTGTCCTGCGGACGGACGGTGATGAGGCCGACCCGCCGGAACGGGGCCTCCTCCTCGTCCCACTTCACCGTCGGGTCCTCGACGGGCTGACGTTCAAGGTCGCGGCAGAGCTGCACCCGGAACTCCCAGACGCCCTCGATGGCTTCCATCTCGGACCTGACCGTCTCGCGGATCGCATTCGGCCGGCCGGAGGCGTCGATCTCGGCACCCGTCAGCGCGGTCAGGCCTGGGGCGACGGGGGCGACCGAGAACTTGGCGATGTATTCGCCGTACCGGAACGGGGTGACGCTGTAGTAGGTCTCGCCGAGTGGGTCGACGTTCGGGGCTCCCCCGAGCGAACCGATGGTCGGGCTGTCGATGCCGACCGCGTGCAGCGCCTTGTTGACCCCGCGCAGCACGGTGGAAGCGGCAACCTTCACGCCCTCGACCCGATCCGTCGTGCCGGCAAGCATCTTTAGGCTGCCCAGGAATTTTTTCGCGTCGGGCGCCTGGAAGACATTGCCGTTGACCATGATGAAGTTCTGGGTCGTACCTTCGGCGTCCGGCAAGCGCTCGCCCTCGACGTCGAGGACCTTCAGGGCCAGGCCGCGTGGCAGCGAGACGGCGTCGGGCAGGATGTCGCCTGCGTTCGTCGACAGCCGCATGAAGACCTTGTGCTCGCCGGGCTTGGCGAACAGGCCCTGGGCCAGCTCCGGCGGCAGGTTCGGGTCGATCCGCAGCACGCCCTCCAGGATGCCGTGCGACTTGGCATGGACGGAGCGGACGGCGTGGCCGGAATCGTTCGCAACCGTCTGGAGGATGGTGTCGAAGGTCTCGTTCAGCCCCTCGATGGTCTTGGCTTCGTCAGGCTTCACAACCTCGACGTCCGGGCTGTAGCGGACAGGCGCTTGCAAGGCTCGGGGCTCCGTCTTTCTGCAATCTGAAAATGAACCTCCACTGCCGTCCTCCGTTCCATCACGCGTGAATGAATTGCCGGGACGCACCTCCCGATGGGGTTTGCCGGGCCGTCGCCCGGCTCATCGGGAATGGGTCCGATCCGGCCAGTGGACGGAGAGGGACATGAGCCTGCAAGGACGGAAGATCGCCATCCTGATCGCCCCGCGCGGAACCGAGGAGCCGGAGTTCGCGCAGCCGCGGGACGCGGTTGCGAAGGCCGGAGCCAGCGTGACGGTGATCGGACTGGAGGGCGGTGAGGCCGAGACGGTCAACAACGACCTTGACCCGGCTGGACGCTACGCCGTGGACGTGACCATCGAAGGCGCCTCGGCCTCCGAGTACGACGGGCTTGTCATCCCCGGCGGCTGCGTCGGCGCCGACAAGCTCCGGGCGAGCAAGGCGGTGGTCGCGTTTGTCCGCGACTTCTTCGCACGGGGCAAGCCGGTCGGCGTGATCTGCCACGGGCCCTGGACGCTGGTGGAGGCTGATGTCCTGAAGGGTCGCACCCTGACCTCCTTCCCGACGCTGCAGACGGACATCCGGAACGCGGGCGGCACCTGGGTCGACCAGGAGGTCGTCACCGACAAGGGTCTCGTCACGAGCCGCAACCCGAAGGACCTGCCTGCCTTCTGCGCCAAGATCGTCGAGGAGTTCGCCGAGGGGCGCCATCCCGACCAGGCTCGCAGCGTCTGAGGGCCGCCCTCCGCGGGGACGGCCGCACCATTGCGGCCGTCCCCGCGTTTTCCTTCATCGATTCCGCAAGGCGACCATGACCTACCTACGATACGCACCCGACATCGAGACCCCTGACGCGAACGAGCAGGAGACCATCGACGGCATCATCAAGGGCATGACCCAGCAGTCGGAGACGGTCGAGAAGCGCGAGCACCATGCCGTGCGCGCCAGCCATGCCAAGAGTTCGGCTTGCGTCACCGGCGAGTTGTCGATTGCCACCGGGCTGCCGCCCGAACTGGCGCAAGGACTGTTCGCCACGCAGGGAACGCACCCGGTCGCGGTCCGCTTCGCGCAGGGTCCGGGCGAGACCCTGGGCGACCGGGTCTCGACCCATCGCGGCATGTCCATCAAGGTCTTCGACATCCCCGGCAAGAAGCTCCCCGACCACTCCGTCGATACGCAGGACTTCGTGCTCGCGACCGGCACGACCTTCCCGTCCGGCACGGCGGCCGGCTTCCTGCGCGACGGCACGGTCATCGGCAAGTCGACCGGCTTGCCGGAAGGGGTCAAGAGCGCGGTCTCGTCGACCATGCGCAACCTCAACCGTGCCCTGCACGCCTTCGGGACGGAGAGCGCGCTCGCCGACTTCTTCGGCCATCCCTACAGCCACCCGCTGGCCGACAGCTACTTCAGCCAGGCGCCGGTACGCTTCGGCGACTACGTCGCCAAGCTCGGGGCCGTGCCGGCGACGGAAAGCCAGCGCGCACTGTCCGAATGGCGCCTCGACCCGCACCAGGACGAGGACGGCTTCCGCCACGCCACGGTCTCCTTCTTCCGGGACCATGAGGTGGTCTTCGAGCTGAAGGCGCAGCTCTGGGCGGACGCCGAGCGGCAGCCCATCGAGGACGCATCGGTCGATTGGCCGGTGTCGATCAGCCCCTACCGGACGGTGGCGACGCTCCGCCTGCCGCGCCAGGATGCCTATTCACCGGATCGCGTGCGCTACTTCGACGAGGTGATGACCTTCCGTCCGGCCCACAGCCTCGCTGCGCACCGGCCGCTCGGTTCGGTGATGCGCGCGCGGCTTCAGGTCTACCAGGCCCTGAGCGCCTTCCGCCATCGCGAGAACGGCGTGGCGGAGGAGGATACCGCGAGCATCGACCGCATCCCGGCCTAGGACCGGCGTTTCGGACGTCGGTGATCATAGCCCTGCCAAAGGAGGCGTCGCGTGAGCGAGCAACAGGTCGAGACCACACTCCTGAACGTGAACGTACATGTGGCGGGGCCGGCGGACGGACCGGCCGTCCTCCTGCTGCACGGCTGGCCGGACGATGCCACGACCTGGGCGACCGTGGCCGGGCATCTGAACGACGCGGGCTTCCGGACGGTGACGCCGGAACTGAGAGGCTTCGGTCGCACTCGGTTCCGCTCGGCTGACACGCCGCGCACTGGGAATTCCGGCATCCTGGCCCACGATGCCATCGACCTGATGGATGCGATGGGCATCGGGACCTTCATGGTCGCCGGCCACGACTGGGGCTCGAATGCCGCCGAGGCCATGGCGGTGGGATGGCCCGAACGCGTGACGCGCATGGCGATGCTCTCGACGCCTTCACGGCTGGGCGGCATGCCGACCCCGCCATTCCCGCAGTGTCAGCGTCAGTGGTACCACTGGTTCCAGGCAACCAGGCGCGGCCAGGCCGCCGTGCGGGCCGACCCCAAGGGGTTCGGCCGCATCATGTGGGACAACTGGAGCCCGTCCGGCTGGTACGACGATGCCACCTTCGAGGTGGTCGCCGCGTCCTGGGAGAACCCGGATTTCATCGACGTCACGCTGCACTCCTACCAGGCGCGCTGGGACGAGGCCGAACCGGACCCGCGCTCGGCCGAGCTTGAGGCGAAGGTGAAGGCGACCAAGACCCTGTCGACCCCGACCCTCTACATCCAGGGCGCCGCCGACGGCGTGAACCCGCCGGAGGCCAGCAAGGACGTACCGTCGAAGTTCTCCGGACCCTTCGAGTTTATCACCCTGGACGGGGTAGGCCACTTCGCCCCGCGGGAGGCTCCGGACGTCGTCGCGGCGGCGCTCGTCCGGCACTTCCGGTCCACGGAAGGTAACGAGGGAGCACGGTGATGCGTGAGGTATGGGACGGCGCGGCGGTCGAGTGGGATTCGGCCGAGATCGAACCTGGCATGCGCCTGCACTACGGCGTAGCGGGCGAAGGCGAGCGTGTGATCGTACTGGTCCACGGCTATCCCGAAACGGCCTACGCGTGGCGTCGCGTCATGCCGCGGTTGGTCCGCGCCGGCTTTCGTGTCGTGGTGCCGGACTGCCGCGGCGCCGGCGGTTCCTCCAAGCCCCCGGGAGGCTACGACAAGCTCACGATGGCCGGTGACCTGCACGCGGTGCTGTACGGCCATCTCGGCCTGACGCAGCCGGTGACGATGATCGGGCACGACATCGGCATGATGGTCGCCTACGCCTTCGCCCGCCGCTACCCGAAGCTGACCGAACGGCTCGTCGTGATGGAGGCACCGTTGCCGGGCACCGATGCCTACCAAACGGCGTTGGGTGACACCGACAGGCTCTGGCACTTCCAGTTCCATCGCGCGCCGGACGTGCCCGAGTTGCTCACCGCCGGGCGCGAACAGCTTTACCTGGAGCGCTTCTACCAGGATCTCGCCTACGACACGGAGGCCATCGGTCCGGACGCGATCCAGCGTTACGTGCGAGCCTTCTCGCGGCCGGGCGCGATGCGGGCCGGGTTCGAGCTCTACCGCGCCTTCCCGACCGACGACGCGCACAACCGGAATGAGGTGAAGCGCGACGGAAAGCTCACGATGCCGGTTCTTGCTCTCGCAGGCGCGCAGAGCGCCTTCGCGCCGTTCACCGAGGCGATGATGCGAGAGGTCGCGAAGGACGTCACGTTCCGGACGGTCGAGCGGGCGAACCACTGGATACCCGAGGAAAACGCCGAGGGTCTTGTCCAGGAGATCCTCGGCTTCGTCGGCCCGATGTGACGGAACCGGGTTCGGCCAGGGTCAACTGTTGGAGCCGGGCTTGGAGAAGGCGCGGTGCGCGGCCGCCACGAGCGGCTCGGGCAGCGCCTCCGCCACCGCGCTCATGACCTTGTTCTTCACCGTCGGGACGACCTTGTCCTTCCCGGCCTGAAGCGCCTCGAAAGCCGCCTTCGCCACCACGGCGGGGTCGTCCTTGCCTTCCATCGCGCCGGCCTTGGTGTCGAGCATCCCGGCGCGGTTGAAGAAGTTCGTGTCGGTCACCCCCGGCATCAGCACCGTCACGCCGACCCCGGTATCCTTGAGTTCGCTGCGCAGCGACTCGCCGAACCAGCGCAGGAACACCTTCGTCGAGCCGTAAATGGCCTCGAACGGATCGGGCATGGACGCCTCGACCGAAGACGTGAACAGCAGCTTGCCGCCGCCGCGCGCGACCATGTCCTTGAGCACCAGCTTGGTCAGCTGGACGGCCCCGCGGACATTCAGGTCGATCATCTTGAGCTCGCGCTGCAAATCGGTCTCGACGAAGGGACCACCCAGGCCGACGCCGGCGTTCAGGCACAGAACGTCGACGGGTCGGCCGGTGGACCGGACCGTCTCGAACAGGCTGTCCACGCCGTCCTCGCCAGAGAGGTCGGAGGCGTGGGTCAGCACCTTGGCACCGCTGCCGGACAGGCGTTGCGCCGCGTCCGCAAGGTGCGCCTCGTTCTGGGCGGCGATGAGCACGTCATGGCCATTCTCGGCGAACTGCCGGGCGAGTTCGAAGCCGATGCCGTTGGAGCCGCCGGTTACGACGGCGAAGGGGCGGACGGTGTTGTCGGTCATGTCTGTCTCCGGTTCGCCCGCCCCAACCTCATGCGGCGATTCGGAGTTCCCCACCCCGAAGCGGAGGTGGCCCACGCCAGGTTGAGCGTTAAACTTTTTACACGCTCCAATGCCGGGCGTGTCCTATCGTCGGCTGGCACTGCGAAGGATGGCCCTGGTTTGGACGTCCGGATGTTAATGCTCCGGGCATGGGGCCGAGCGTGTCTGCCGGCCCTGGATGGAGCGTCGTGATGATACTGTTCGGCAAGCTTCGCGAGAACGCCGACGCGATCCGTCAGGTCGGCGCCATTGCTCGCGAGAAGGCCCGGGCCGCCGGCGTGCCCTCCTACTACATGGACCCGGCTCTGGGCGAAGGCATCATCAAGGAAATGCCTGACGGCACACGCCATCGCATCGAGCCGTCGGACGGAGGTGACGTTGTCGTCGAGAGTTTCAGATACCGAGGATGGGGACGAGGACGGCTTCATCGCCGTCTGCACCATCCTGGCCGGTCCCAACGGGTCCGGGAAATCCAGCAGTCATGAGCTTCTCGATCCGGTCGGCGAATTCGTCAACGCGGACATGATTGCGCGTACCTACGGCCTGGACGAGGGGCCGGCGGGTCGCAGGGCTATTTGCCGTATCCTCGACCGCATCATGTCATCCGAGCGAGCACGTCCTCCTTCCGGAGCCTGCGGTGCAGGAAGGCCATGACGACGTGGCCGACGAGCACCACCAGGAGCGTGAAGGCCAGCCAGTGATGGAGCAGGTCGCCGGGAACAACCATCCAGGCGATTTTGTCCTCGCGCCCGGGCATCAGCGGAATGCCGTAGGGCGTGAACGGCTTGCCCGACCCGTACTGGCGCAGCAGCGCGAGGCCCGGCACGACGACCATCAGCGCGTAGATGAGAAGGTGGCCGGCCACCGAAGCGCGGCCGAGGCGCCCCGGATGCGGCGGTCGCCGCGCCAGGTTCGCCAAGCCCCAGGCGCCCCGCAGCAGCACGAGTACGAACAGGGTGAAGCCCAAGGTGAAATGGCTGCCGCCGACGATGCGCGTCACCGCGTTGTCTCCGGTGACGACGTACAGCAGCGCGCCTGCGAACTGCCACGCGAACAGCGCTGCCATGAGCCAGTGAAACACACGGCTGACGCGGCCGTAGCGCCGTGGCGTGTCCAGCCATCCATCCGTGACCCAGGCTGCGTCGGTGCCCTCGGCCGTGGTCATGGCGTGGTCCCGTCCCACAGGTCCCCTACCATACCTCCGGCCCCGAGGATCTCCAGGGCGGCCGCTGTGAGGGCCCGGTCTGGCCCAGGCTGCCGCAGGTAGGTGGCGAGGTCGCGCGACAGCCGCTCCAGGGGATGCGGCCGCAGGAAGCCCTGCAGGCCAACCGAGCGCTGGGCGAGCTGCAGCACGTCGAGTCCTGCCCGCTCCACGGCGAGCCTTGCCAGGTTGACGAAGGCAACGATGCGCTCCGGCGGTAGGACGCCCTCGGAAACCGTTTCCGCAGCGCGTTCCACCCAGAGCCTGGCTCCTTCGACTGCGATGGCCCCCTCGCCAAGGCGAGCGAGCTGGTGCGGGTCGCCGCCACGTCCGGTCGCGGCAAGATGCCGACGCCAGACGTCGAACACGGACTCGATGCCGCCGAGTTGCACGGCCGCAAAGCGCCACGCGCCGCCCGAGAAATCCGGCTGGCGGAAATAGTCGTCCGAGTCGCCCAGGATGTCTTCCGCTGCTACGGCAATGCCGGCGAAGTCGAGGGTGCCGGTTGCCGAGGCACGCATGCCGTGGGGCTGCCAAGCGGACAGGTCGGCCCGGCTCCCAGGCTCCAGCGGCACGACCAGCATCACTGTCCCGCTTCCGCCCGGGCCACGACTCGTCACCAAAGCACGGGTGACGTAGCCGGCTCCTGAGGCGAAGGTCTTCATACCAGTCAGCCGCATGCCGTCGGCGCCGTCCTCCACGGTGAGGCCGTCGCCAGCAGGCTCGGTATTCCATACGCCGAACAGGTGGCCGTCGTGGGCGTCGGCGAACAGCCGTTCCTGCTGTTCGGGCGCGCCGTATCGGGCGACGAGCTGCAATGCGTTGACATGTCCCTCGTAAAGCCGTCCGAGGGCCAGGCTGCCATAGCCTACGAGTCGCAGCACAGCCGTGAGCTTACGGGCACCCTGCTCCTCGCCAAGGCCGGCGCCGCCCACCAAGGACGGGATAGGGGCTGTGAGCAGGCCCAGGCGGCCGAGGTCGAAGACGTCCTCGGACGGAAAGCCGTCATCTCGGTCCTGACTATCCGCGCGTGTCGCCGCGGTCGCAGCCACTTGTCGGGCGGCTGCGACGGCATCGTAGGACAGGGCGAGCGGGGTCACTTGATCCATATGCGTTCCCGCCCTCGAACCACGGCGGGGTTCAGCCCGCTCCGATGGGTTCGATCCTGGCATGATGCCCAGCGCGGCCGAAGGGCGACATATGGTCCGCGAGGCCGAGTGGCTGTGCACGGAGTACGGGTCGGCTTCCGTCGGCACCGCCGAGGCTATGCCACCGCGGAAGCCGGCTGGTGCGCTTCATCCTTCGAGGAAACGAGGCCTTCGGGCAGGGTGCGGTAGTCGAAGCGTCCGCTCGTGTGCTTGGCCATAGCCAAAAGCCCGATGCCCTGGGTTGCGTCCCTTCCGCCCGCTGCCCAGCGGTCGCGGATCGAGGAAGGCGAGAAGTCGAAGCTCTTGGCTCCGAGCTCGTCCGCGCCGGCCTGGTAGACGAGGTGAAGGAGCGTCACCGTCGGTCCGTTGGGATCGAGCCTGTCACGCAATTCGTACTCGCGCCTCAGGCCCGCAATCGCCCGTCGCGGCGCGCTGGCGAAGATGAGGTCGTTCGCCCGTTCGAGCACGGCGTCCAGGGACGCGGGACGCGGCGCCTTCAGGCTGAATAGGTCCGAGGCGATGCAGAGGAGATCCCTTGCCGGCTCGGATGCGAAGATCGGGTCCAGGGGAAGGTTGTTGGTGAAGCCGGCGTCGCACAGGACCTGCCCGCCGATCTCGACGGGCGGGAAGGCGGGCAGGATGGCCGTGCTGGCGAGGATGTGCTCGGGCCGGACCTCCTCGCGGGACGTGTCGAAGTAGACCTCCTCGCCGGTCTCGATGTCGACGCAGCCGACTGTCAGGCGGGTGGCCCCCCGGTTGAGGCGTTCGAAGTCGACGAGGCGCTCCAGGGTCCGCAGGAGGGGAGCGTTGTCGAAGAGCGCGACGTCGTTCGGGACCCATGGCAGGGCGGACCACAACCCCGGCAGGCGGTGACCGAAGATGTTGGGGCGCCCCCAGGCAAGCGTCATGAGGGCATGCAGGCCGTTGTAGACCTGGCGCGGCTTGAGCAGCCCCGTCGGGTCCGGACCCGTCTTTTGCGTGGCCTCGTCCCAGAACGTGCGGAGCTTGGCGACCCGGTCCTCGGGCGCGTTGCCCGCGATGATGGCGGCCGTCACCGCACCCATGGATGCACCCACGACCCAGTCGGGTCGAAGCCCGTGGTCGTGCAGCGCCTCGTAGGTTCCGGCGTGGTAGGCACCGACGGCGTTGCCGCCGGCGAAGACGAAGGCAAGATCTCGCGATTTTTCGGACATGCCTGCTTTCGACTCATGGTGACTTGCCGGCGTAAGGACCAGCCGGCGTGTTCGATGGCTTGCCAAGCCATCACGGGCCCGGGACGGAGCTGCCTCGCGAACGGTCGCGTGGGCTATTCCTCCCGGTCCCCGGCGCGCGTTGGCGTCAACCGTGTGGCTTGAACACGACCTTGGTGCAGTTGTCCTTCTTGTCCCGGAACATGTCGTACAAAGCCGGGCCATCCTCCAGGTTCGTGGAGCGGTGGCTGATGATGAAGGACGGATCGATGTCGCCGTTCTGGATGCGCTCCATCAGCGGCTTCATGTAGCGGACCATATGGGTCTGGCCGGTTTTCAGGGTCAGGCCCTTGTTCATCAGGATGCCGAGGGCGACAGGACCCACGGGGCCCGCGAAGACGCCCGGCATCGAGACGTTCCCGCCCGGACGGCAGGCCAGGATCGCCTGGTTGAGGGCGAAGGGACGCTCCAGGCTGACGGTGTGTTCCATGATGGCCGAGGACACCTTCTGCAGGGTGGTGTCCGCCCCGTGGGACTCCATGCCGACTGCCTCGATGACCGAGTCCGGCCCGAGCCCGTGGGTCATCTCCATCAGCGTATCCTGCACGTTCTCCTTGGACAGGTCGATGGTCTCCGCGCCGGCCTCCCGGGCCAGTGCAAGGCGCTCGGGAACGCTGTCGATGGAAATGACGCGCTTGGCGCCCAGCATCAGGCAGCAC
>Ga0160427_10000656_pt1 | contig 20799 bp, 19 predicted proteins | sample SolpanmetagenomL_FD_108194 | JGI IMG/M metagenome (GOLD analysis project Ga0160427, IMG submission 108194) | Solar panel surface microbial communities from Lawrence Berkeley National Laboratory, California, USA - L | ecosystem: Engineered > Built environment > Solar panel > Unclassified ...
ACAGAAGCACCGAAATACATTGCTGCTGAATTTTCCATACCCTGAGCGACAAGCATTCCATAATGAAATCCTTGGGCTTGAGCCAAAAGCGCCGGATGCCACGCAACCGAGTTGACCAGAGCCTCGTGAGCAGTATGAGATAATGGCATAATACCATCACCTACATTGTGAACAGCATTAAACATTTCTCTTCCTTGTTCAACAATACCCTGACCGACTCCATTAAAGAACGATTGAGGTTGTGATACAAGACTACCTGCTGCTGTAGATGATAATCCTCCACCACCACCGCCATGGGTAAACATGGCTTGTGTAGCCATCTCCGTTGTGTTGAGGAAGACTTCCTCCATGCCAAATCCTATTCCTGCACTAACCAGACCTACAACGACAGGAATCATATAGTCCCTCTTTTGCATCACATGAAGCTTGATGTTGCGACTAGTAAGCTCTTGTCGTATCAGCTCAAGCTTCTTATGGGCAATGTAATATCGACGGGAAGAGTAAGCTGTCAAAGGCAGGGTAGCGCCAAAGGTAAAAGCGGCAGTTCCAATAGAGGAACCGATACCCCAGCTTGAGGAAAATATTTGGCGTGTTTTGGCAACTTCTTGTTTGCGTAGGAACTCGGTGGGTTTAGATGCGTAATATCTTCGATACTCGTCTTCATCAAAAGAAGAAAGGATGTCTGACAACCCCATGATTTGCTGTTTGAATAAACTCTTGACTTGTTTAAAGGTTTGTTTTTTCTGCGAGAGAAAAGGAAGAGATGGTCAATTACATAGAGGTGAGGTTTGCGTTTGATTGTCGTAATTGAGAACCGTCCTCTCGTTTGATAGTCCTCTATATATACACATTTTATGGCTATCGTTCGAATACGAAAGAATGAAAATATAAACCATACATGTTCATTCCTACGTTCAACGCTGAGGACGTCAGGTATCAACAATATCCAAATAAGAAGAGCAAAAAAAAAAAAGATGTCAAAGCTCATTGTCCTTGTGACACGTTGCAGATTCCATCAATAACATCTATTTCGACACGTTTTTATGCATGTTGTGTTTTTGAAGGATTCGCAGTAAAAAGGACAGCCTCATGTACTTGGTGTATATATGCCATATTGTATCTTTGTACTAATCCTGGTGGTAGACAGTGGTATATTTCCTGAAGTATATATGAGAGTCATCCGACCCTTTACAAATCCTTTACACGTATACGCATAGTGATCTTCCAATCGAGATCAGAGTAAACTCTCTGAGTATTTCTCATCATGGAGGTATAATGATACAAGACTTGACAAAAAGTTGGTGGAATGAATTTATACAAAGCTCATAAGTATCATATATCAAGCTTTTTAACCACCACCCCCATCATAAGCGTGCCGTCTTGTTTACCGTTTTCTTTTTTCTGTTTTCTTCTTCTTTTTTTGTTTTTTGTTGGGAGGGGGAAGAAAAAGGAAAATAATGGCAGTATAAACCGTTCTCTGTCATCTTGATTCCAAACGGCCTTATGCCGCTTGTCAGCCTTGTGCGATATTTCATAAGTTTCAAGTATAAAGATGTTTGTGATAACAAAGTTATCAATTTCGCGGACGGGTTTTGAGCTATAGAGTATGATCCTTGAAAAAATCGGGTTATGCAAAATGTCATCCGAAGAGAGAAAAACGAGCTGAATCCTCCATTCGTGTGTGTACGATAGAGGGAAAAAAAAGGCAACCAGTATGTTTGCAGCATGGAGATTGTATTTGTTTCTCATCCATGGTATCAGCTGAAGAAGCTTTTCGTCAGAATAAGTGCAATTAATCTCAATTTGGTTTCATGTATCGTAGAATATAAGTAAATTCGAATTTAACATTGACATGATTGCCGTGACAGCAAAAACACTATTGATGAAGAGTACATTCAATAGTAATAGTATCTTTGCGGAGATTCACATAATTCAGCCTGTTATATTTAGGTATAAACTAAGTAACTCTAGTTTACTAATTCATATGTGAGTTTATCAAATTTTAACCTGCTGAATATACTAGTAAGTAGAGCGAGCTAATAGTCAATATTTAGTAGTTAATTATTGTAGGTCAAGTAGTTATAGAGCTGGTATACGAAACACAGGGTAGGTATGTATACTATAGTAGTGAAAGTCATACCCTTCTGTCGGGCTCTATTCTGAAACTATATACTAAGCTAGTTGGGCGACTGCTACAGTAGCTATAACTACTTAAGTAGTATAATATGAAGACAAAAATCCAAGGGTAACTACTTATTATAATAAGTAGACGTTTATTATCAAAATTGACTGTTCGTTGGTGATGATTGTTATTATTACTACTATCGGTGATCGAACATGACAAATCGCCAACAACGATTATAGTACACAATGGACTACATATTCGGTAGGTATTACTGATACAAAATTCCTACTATTAATCGTATAACTGATGTTCTACTACTGGGATTGGTACTATTGATATTATAAAACTACTAACTTATTAGTTGTATACTGTTAATAGCAGGACTAATAGTAGTATCGATAGTGATGTTAATAGTAGTGAGTGCAGTAGGAATTTTATGTCAGTAGAAATCACTTTGCAGTTTCATCTTAATATTGCTATCGTATCAGTTGTGGCCATTTGGTCTACTGTGAGTTGATTGTTGGTAGTTTGTAAAAAGAATAATCAAATGTTCTCGAGATATTATCCATTTACCCCAACCACCATCCTCTTCTTGACTTATACATATTCTATATTCACTTCTTCCCTTATCTCTCTATCTTTGATTAGACAACATGTCACATATAATGAATAGTTCCGCGGCGTTATACAATCAAAATTGAAAAGTTCATCAAAAAACAATAACACGGCATATTGGGATGGTTGTAAGCAACAAAAGCAAAAAGAAATGATCCCTTCAACCAGAGTCGAACTGGTGACCTGCGGATCTCGATAAATCCCTCGTAGAGAGGGGGACATTTACAGTCCGATGTGATACCAACTACACCATAAAGGGGATTGTTGAAGAGGTTGCGGCTGTTTTACAGTTATAATACGTTTTGATGACGGTTAGACGAATCTGGCAAGTATTTTAGAGCTCCATAATCTGAGCACGTGGCTCCTTCAGAACACCAATAAATACTTATTGATGTATCTTATAAGGTATACGGACTATCAGTGATTACAACATTGTAAGATAATCTTTCTAAATTGAGTTAATTGAGGCTCGAGTTACGTGTACATTATCATATGGATTTTATATGGTGAAGAATTATTAGTAGAAAAATGACGTAGAGTCACGTGGCTCCTTGACGGAGCTATAATCCACAATTACTCTCAATCAGGAAATATCCATGAATAAACTTCCCTCTTTGGAAAATAAAAATGTTATGTTTTCAACTTTTTCTACATTGGGTAAACTCCCAAAAGTGGGTGTTGACCCACGATGAATGTTAGCATATCACTTTTTTTCACATGGTAGGATAAAACGGCCTTGATATACAGTGGAAGGAATATAGAAATTGCAAAAGGGATACTAGTAGTCATACTATTCCATCATGCTAGTAAACCTGCAAATATCATATCTTTAGGAGCAACAAGAAAATATACACAAGATAGTGGGGGCACTAATGCGGTTTTTACAACTATCATGTCCTTACCACTATACGCACACAAATCTCCTTACAGTAGATACGTTGTAGTCAACTGTTTAACAAGACTTAGGCGATTTTCTTTTTACAAAAATTCTCTTCGGTCACGGTAAAGATGTCCTATAAGGCATATACATCTAGCAAAACAAGAATTCCACTTCCATTTAAGAAAAACTCTTCATGCCAAAAATTTCTTTTGTTGATATTGTCCCCTGCCTGCTGCTGTGCATAGTGTGTAAATGCATAAGTAAGTACTCACTTAGCATGCACTTACTAAGTAGTTTCTGAGGTATACGTTACATTACCCAAACCCGCTTCCTTTATGTATTTTTTTTTGTTTTTCAACTTCAGTTGAGCTATCATTATCCCTATCGATCTTTTCTTGGGAAAACAATGATGTATACATACAACATACAAATATGTCAATTTATGCGAAATTAAATGAGCTGGGGGAAACAAATATGATATCAATCGTAGCGCGCTTCTACTCTTCTTCGATTATACAGCTCCTTGACATGTGCTTATGCTTAACATTCAACTTTTCACCACAGGACTACATGGTCAACCTAGATCCGGCCAAAAGTTATATAAAGTGGTCGTATTATGATTGAGCAGGGGAAAAAAAAGATTGAAAAACGCCGATACATTTTTTTTAGGAAAAAGATAAAGGATATAACTACTTTGTGTGACAAAGTACCCATTATTCCCCAAGGATCTAAATATGTAAAGAAAATGAACTTTTGCTTAACTCTCACAAAGTCGTGTGAGGAACAGGAGAAGGGTTCATTCATATGAAATGTGGCACAAAGATGACAAAGGGAAAGATGAACAAGAAATGAGTTCTACACGATGTGATGATATTGTGCATGATTGTATATGGTATGTTATGTGACCAGATTGATTATAAAACACTTTTTCGAAAATCCCTTTCGCCTCTAACAAACACAGAAAAGACCTTTACATAGCCACCCCATCAGCCGCCGTCTGTATCATCCTCCCCTGGTGCCCTGTTCCAACACGTTGACCTCCTGTGCCAACCTCGTTGCTACCCTCCATACTATCTACCTGTTCCCTTGCAGCCTTGACGACCTCCAACACATTTCTCAGACTGACCTTCCATGTCTCCAAGCGACTGCCCACTTCCTCCCATTGTTGCTTACCAAATGTGCGGTAAGTACATCTGTGGATTAAGAATTGTTTGTTGAGTTGACTTAGTTTTCCTTCAACGAGACCGGCACGGATGACGTCGATGACCCACATCTCGACATCGGTGGCAGGAATTGAGAGACCGGAAGAAATTTGAGAGTATGGGAGAGAACGGTCGGAAGCGGCGGCGGCGAGTGATGTAAGTGTCAGGAGACGGATTTTACGAGCAGTGGTGGAAGGATTGATGTCTGTTTTTAATTTCATCGGTTAGTCTAAGTTTTACTTTGCAGTCTTCTTTTCGATCTTGGTTCGAACGACGCAGGTGATTGTATTTAGGGTAGTAGGGTAAAACAATGTGACAAGGATGGATATGAACGATTTTGTGAAAAACGTACCATTACTCTCTAACCAACCCTCATGTTCCTCTTTGAACTCTTCGTAGTCATGATAATCACCTCCGACAAAAATATCAAGTAGATGGTATAGTTCTGGATCAGTGTTGTTCAATTGCTTGATTGGTTCTAGTGTTGGTAATGTTCCGAATTCAAGTTGGGATGGAATATTGAGGGCTGATTTGACGACTCGGACTGCCAATTCTCTTGCTTCATCTTCTTCGGCTTCATCGGCAGGGAATTTCATCAGAGCTTGGACGAGGAAGGAGTAGTATTTACTACAGGGCGATACAGCATTGTATTAGCAATTGACTCATGGCAAGGCATTGTTACATATGTGTGAAATCCATGAATATAACGATATTCGAGCCAAGGAGGAAAAGAGGAGAACTCACTCATCATCCGCCTTCTCTGCTACATCTGCAATTTCAATCAATAATGTCCTTGTCTCCTCGACACCAGAATCCCATTCTTGGAACCATTTGTCCACGTTCTTCAATTGTGGTACTAATTGGTCGTATAATCCATTTGTAGAGACAACTTTAAGTATTGTTCGGAATACATCATAACGTAGCGAGCTCTCAGCAGGTAGGATGTTGAAGATGGTTGTTAGGATAGAGAGAGATAGTGCGCTAGAGTTGTTTGGTGAGGATTTAACGGGTTGTTGAAGATTGTTTGTGACGGTGTCGATAAATTGGGGAAGAAGTGGAGAGGAGCGGATGAGGTGTATGAGAAGGTTGTAAGCTGGGATGAATTCTATATTGAAGTAAGAGTAAAAGATTAGCTCATTGCTTCTTGAATGAATTACCATGAATTTCTCATAGTTTATGTAATCTGGGTAGAGGTGGATTTCCAGGCTAACCCTTCTCTGGAGCTAAAGACAAGACGGAGCTTGCTTCAACAATCTTCTCCATGACATCTTCCTTCTCGCCCTTTTCTAGCATGGGCGCAATTTCTGCAGAAAGAGGTGATTCATTTGGTCGGAGATTGTCGATGTATTCTGCCAATTCTGCGACCTGGTCATCGAACGTCCCGTCGACGAGCAGTGTGTTGACTGTTGTGACCATTTTTTTTTGATGTGTTTGACCTTGTGCGATGTGTGAGCGAGGTAGTGGGTAGTTGAACTGTCGACAAGCTGTGAATTAGCTGCGAGCAGGCGAGTATCGGTATGTCGATGAGTTGGACGAGGCCGTGGGTGAATGAGTGCTCTTCGGGAGAGATGATGCTACGGCACGAGAGAGTAGAGGAGGAGTGTGTTGAAGCTTTGACTGATTGACTGAAAGAGAGAGAGATGTGAAATTTGCTATTCTCTCCATCCTTGCAGTCAAAGCATCCCACAAACTAATTGTTCGGTGGTGCTTGAGACTGAGACCTTTTTTTTTTCTTTCTTTCTTTCTCTGTCTGTTTGTCCATCACGTTTGTCATCGCTTAGCCTTGTTTATTTGAGACAATGAGTGAAGGACAGCATAGTACAGCAAATTATAATAGCACCTCGCAACAGGCGAGTATAGTTGCATACTATTTACTTTACCCTGCTTACCCGATTTCTACTCTTTGCGTTTATTCTTATTTCTTTAGTTTGTTACTTTCTTGTCTCGTTGGGATTCTATGGTTCTAGTTTTTAGTTGTAGTTATTAGTTGATATTAAGTAAGTAGTTCTTCCCGTAACTACTTCTATTATATTATTGGCTGGGGGCCGATCAGTAAGGAAAAGCAGTGCTTTATATGATGCCTTTTTTGCTTTGTTTCTCCTTCTTCTTGTAAATTAATCTATATTTACTTTTATATCAAGCCTACAGGCTAATGACTGTGTATAGCTTAAAGAGAAGCTATTCTTACTTACACTATGAATTTGATGACTGAAGCATGATATCAAGGACGAGAAAAGAGCTAAAACCATTTTTTGTGTAGAATTCTTCTAGGCGAGGGTAAATTCATCTGTGAGTCTCAGCATAAATAGATGAGAATAATGTTTACACCTCGGTCATTATATTCGCGGAAGACGAGGACGAACCGGATATAAAGTATTTATAGTTACTGCAGTACTGGGTGATTATAAACTTGTGGTGCAAGAACTAACTAAGTCTCGAGCCAGGCATTATTCGTTAATTTTGAAGTAGAATATTTGGGTCGCCTCTGCTCGTGCGAACTGCTGCAATAAATTCTTATTTTCTCGCCTCTGGTTCGGCTAAATCGTCAATCCGATGGAGAGCCACCGCGATGTGAGCCAAATATTCAGTTTGGTGTTCCTCCTCGAAAAGTCCCCACCAAGTTCATACAGGGGTCTCGGCCTCCCCGATTAGGAATTAGACTAAACTCAACGCCTTCGTATTTTAAACCTCGCACTGAAAATATCACTGTAGGGCTGCGATTTCCTATTCCATACATATCTTTGAGTGCTTGTCAGGAACGGTTCACAATGAGGCTTTTTCCTTGAATGCGATAGATACTTTTGGATAGTGGGATCTTCTTTTTCGAACATTGGGCTGATGATCTCATTCTGAATGTAGAGAATCTCCGAATAATTGACCGGTCTTTCAAGAGGTTAGGTATTTGATGGATAAATTGCTAGGGGGCGTATTTTACAGGAAGTTTTTCACAGCTTTTCTTCGATAGATGTATCAAAATTTGAAACGTTTAGGCTTGATCAGTTCTGACTTGAGCTTACACATTATCATATTTTGCTGTTATGGCGGGTTTCAGAAATCTTATGTTCTTGGAGTCACTTGTGGGAAGGCCGCTTCTAGCACATAAAAGTCAGACGAAATATCATATCATCTGACTTTGCAATTAAGGCGTATTGCTCATACGTCAGAAAACTATTCTATTACTACGAAGCAGTTTTCGTATTTTCGTATTTTCGTACTTTCGTAATGGAGGGATATATTTTGAAGTCAACTTGATAGGCTGAACCAGATGCGTGGTCTGGAGCGGGTAAATCGGTATGACAGAAAAGAGGGCTAAAAGTAGTTGAACCTTCGCCTCACTTATCTATGAAATAGACTCTAGTTCGGTGTCATCCGTCAAGCTTGTCGAGTGCTATAAAGATCTCAAAGTTGTGCTGTTTTTCTGAAATACTTCATCAACGGATATTCAGGTACATTGAATAGCAAGATTCACGACATCAGACAAAATTCTGCAAAATCCATCAACTCAGAACATCAAGACTTCTTCTTGAAATGATGTCATCAAACATGATGAAATGTGTTGCTGTGTTGTCAGTCTTAGCAAATATATCCGCAGCTCGAGATTTCACAGTTACCAAGACAATTACTGCTGTATCAATAAGAACTAGTACAGTCACCTCTGTCAAGACTGTCGGATGCAGTGCTACAACTCCAGTTTCGAGTGTTGCACCATCCACTACTTATCCATCTGTTGCTACCTGCAGTAACGCTGGTTTGAACTATGCCATCTACACAAACCCCTTCCAAGTCGACTCCGGCAACAAAGCTACTACAAACTATACCTCCTTCTCCCCAGAATATTTCAAGTCTCAAACTCCATACGCTGTCGATACGACGACTACTCTGGGTTTCGTCAACGCCGCTTGCGGGTCAACCGATAGCACGGGCAACTGCAGATATGACGCCAACACCACACTCTACGCCACAAACACAAAAACTCTCCAAATCGCAGTAAATCATCACGGCTACTTCTTTGCTCCACAATCGGGAAGTTATACATTCAAAACTCCAGCTTCAGATGACATTACAATTCTCTGGTTTGGAGCTACAGCATACTCTGGATGGACAAGAGCAAACGCAGACATTGTTCAGACATATGTTCGAACGCAAGACAACTCGATAACAATTACCAAGACACTTGTTGCTGGAACTTATTATCCATTCAGAATTGTTTATGGAAATGGAATCCAGGTTGCACGATTTTCGTTCTCGGTGACTGCTCCGGATGGTTCGACGGTGGTTAATAGTGATATCAGTCAAGCCAACCAGTATTTGGTGCAATATCCTTGTGATGGCAGTTCGCCACAGTTTGCTGCCTTTGGTGCTGAGTCGTGAAGGGGATTAATCTTTCTTAGTCCACTTTTGCTTGGACTTTCAGCGGTGAAAACTATATTTTTTGTAACATAGTGTTCACATCGTCATAGTATCATGCAATCTTTGGAAATATACCCTATAAAGCAGATGGTGATTTCCATCCTTGGTTCTTATTGTTTTCATATACCTATTTTGTGTGTTTCCACCTTCCTAGTTATTTTTGACCTTTGTTTTCGATATATAAATACAATGGAAGACCGTGTATGTCCAAAGAAGTCACAGATTCTCTACAGTATTCCTATCAATTCAAACATACGAGTTACGCATGATTTATGAGCACTTAGAATAGGGTGTTTTATCGTCACATAAGCTACCTCTAACATGTCTATCCTCCATTCTGAACTGAATAATAAAGTACAAGCGTGACAGCTGTAAGGAAATTGCACGCACCGGATGCCTCCCTCGTTTAATGTAAAGTAAAATAAAGATAGTAAGACTTAGAGCATAATATCGGAACGAAAAACCGTTAGATAGTATGCGTACAATCAAAGGTTGTGCACATTGTATTATCATTGCTTTGATATGCTCAGACAGGCTCGATTAACAGAAAAGAGTTGAGTTTGGTCAGAGAAAGATCGAAGCATATATACAAGTCGCTCTCGAGTGAGGGTATCCTAAATATGCACATTTCTGATTTGAATACATACTTACTTACACAGTTTCTCATGTGATGTAGCCAATCTATTTTTGATGATATCTGTTTAATAAGTGTTATGTCGACATCTTTTTTAAGGTCTTTTAAGTACAAGTTATTAGAGAGTCGCACACGCTAGAGTGTAATCAATCCTAACGATGGTTATATCTTTTGTACGAGTCATACTTCTCAAAGTCGGGGTCACGATTAATAAAAGTGTTGGTTGTCATAGATTAAATTACATTCTTAGTGATAGCACATGGTACTAGTTTAATTATTGAGTGACTAGATACTTGTCAAGGTAAGGATTCTACGTGAGATTAAAAAGGTATAGCACCCGAGAGATGATGCCAGGTAACAGCATATTGTCCTATCTCGCCTTTGTCATTCTGAGCATAATACTTTCCATTTGAATAATAAAAATGATAATGCTTTGAGCGTGCGATAATTGAGATTCCATGCTCATCAATCAAGACAGGTGTAATGGGGTATAGGCACTGATCAGCCTCAGTATCGTTGATGTGAAGATGGATCGTGTCATGACCATATTCACCGACAACCTCTTGGGCTCTATATCCGTGTGCGTTACACATGCTCGATTTGAGCATCGTGACGTTCATGTTGAAAGAGTGAAAATCACCTAGGTCACGCTTGTTGTCTGGTGATACGAATTGAAAAAATGTTGCACATACGGGAGGGGGTGCTGCAGTAACAGTGGCAATGATTACCGATGTCGAAGTAGAAGTTGTTGTAACCACTTGTGTAGTAATGACTGTAGATACTGTGGAAAGGGTAGAGGTACTAACAGTTGTGGATGAAATGACAACTGTGGAAGTGCTTGTGACTGTACTTTGACTTCCTGTGACTGTTCCAAACCCGGTGCTCGTTGGTGTTGTCGTGACAGTGCCCTTTCCCGTGACAGTTTTGGTTATTGTGGTATATAGGACGTCGTGCTCACTACATGTCACAGCTGTAGGAAAAGGTCGAGCTCTTCCCGCAAGGTCTCTTCTGAAATTGCCAGGTATAGTTGTCATAACGGTACTTGTTACAAAGGCAATGGTAGATGCTGTGCTAGTTACCACTGATGTAGTTGTTTCTAGATCTGTAGCAACTGTGCTGTCTGTCTCTACACTGCTAGTTGTAGATGGCACTACAACAGTTGTTGTCGAGTAAATTGTCGTTGGTGCATTAACAGTCACAGCCGCAGCAGTCGTTGTCTTGTAGACAGTAGTAATCGTGGTGATATGGATAGTGCGATACGTCGTCGTGATCGTGGTGGTAGGGACAGATGATATGCTTGTTTTTCCATATTTGGTTGTACACGGATCGGTGCTTCGAGATGTGCTTCGCTGTGCTAAGACACTATCTACTAAGAAGACCGCAAGAAGTACGAAGCTTGATAGCCTGAAGAATTGGTTGTGAAACATGCTTTCTTGTGTCGCTCAGCTATATTTTGATGAGTTGCGTTATTCAAAACTGACGCTGCAGCTGAAGTAGCACCCAATACTACTTGGTTGATGATTATTTAAGAGAATAACATTTGAGCGCCCTACGCCATCTTTATAGACTCTGAAGTGATATTGTACGGCCATGTCAATCGACACTACCATCTCCTGAGCAGAGCACAGCAGGGACCCCTGAATAGTTGCAACAGCCGGCTAGCCACACCAAAACAAATGATATCTAAAATCATCTATGGATGTCGCGCAATGAAATGTGCACAATTCCATAGATTCCGCACTAAAAGTAAGTTTTTGTGAAAATGGTCCCGACGTGGATGTCGCTGGACTTTTAGGGGTTCCTGCTGTACGTTGTGTTGTTGCGCATGCGCTGAAGGTGGGACAGAAGGCATACGTAAACAAGTTCTGGTTGTGGGGAAAGTGTGCTATAGCTGGCGCTGATATAGAATCTTCCTTTCAATTGTCCTGCCATCAGCACACTTACCAAATGCGCATGAAAACCCTAAGGGGGGAAACGTAGTTCAATCCAACTAATTTACCTCAGTATTTATTGCGCTTCACAATTTGTTTGTACACATTACACCACCAAAGACGCACTTCTCATGAGACGGAGAACAGGATTGTCACCATATATGCATATATTGGAGAAGTGATCTTGGAGGATGTGGTGCGTGAATTTGTGTTTTTCACCTCAATTGTGAAGTTCAAAGCAAAATAACTTGAGCCTGCGTTTGTGTAGAACGTTGACACCTCAATTTCGCTTCACCGAATTGATCATGAAGTTCGTGTTTCTTCGCATATAGCGACCCCACAATTACGAAATTTCAGCTGCAGAATCGAATCACCCTTCGACTTGCATGATGTGATCTACAATTGACGCTATTAAAGGGAAATTATCTCATAGAATTTATTGACTGCTAAAACGAACCGAGATGGTGTTTAGCCTCGCAAGAACCATCTTGAGTAGCATAAGGAGTTTCATTAGGTGTGGAGTACTAATAACTCAATTCCAAAAAGGAGAAGTATATAGCATTGGTCACAATCGTTTCCTTACAAACGTAAAGCTCAAGCAACCATCTCTTACATTTTAACCACAGTGTCTATGGCGTTATTCTGCACGACTAAATATTGGTTCTGTTCGATAACTCAAGTCACATTCACTTCACATGTCTGTGTCGACCAAATTTGAGCTTTAGTGTAAGCGTATTCCGCGACTAGCATGCGGTTTTAGAAAATACAACCATAAACAAATCTTACGTTCACTAAAAAAAAAAGTCCTAATTAGAAAACCAGCGCTATCACTCGTTCCGTGCCATTCGCCCCACCGCTTAAGCTTCATGAATGAGAGCTTCAGAAAAACGTCTTTTCTTCAGAGAATAGCCCTCACTAAGGCTTTCTAAAGCGTGGACCAAATACTCGTGAATTCAATCGCGATGCAGCATCACTTAGCAGATTTGTGAATGGCTCAAAACCCGTGATGGCCAATTTCCGATCGCACGGTTCGTTGGTGGGTACATGTTGTAAACACTGGTAGTGTTGAAGATTCGGTCACCTGTGAATTGGATATATAGATGATATTGCAACGATTCTACATCCAATATAGTGAATTTTATAGTTAAAAAAGAGCCAACAAGCGCCTTTCTCAAGTATATGACTGAGCGGCGGGCATTGAGAAGATTAGATCAAATTGTATGATATGAAAAATATGTGTATTTAAATAACTTTGCATTATTGGTGAGAAAAACGTTCAGCGTCAGTATCAGTTTATGCCCTTATTTCATTATTTTGCTGACCGATAGGGATTTTGTAACAGACATAACAAGGAATTGAGCGCCTCAATGGTAGATCACATTTCAAGTGCAGATGTAATATCTTATGGATATTCATAGCGGCAATCTACATAGACAGCGCTGAGGTTTGTTTCATTACACTCTATGTTATGGATATATATGTGTAGATTATCTACCAGACATTATTGAATAGCATTCTACAGATTCAGCTGAAAATCACTCATAAAGTGTTAAGTTAAGTCACAAGACCACGTTGTAGCGAAAAACTGTATTTTAATTCAAAAGATAATGCAACGAACAAGTGCAGTGACTTTGAAAGTAAACAATATGAAACCTTATCAGAGTCAGCTTCATACACGCCGAAACTTGTACATGTGTAAATGAGGAGTCAATTGATAGACATTGCGAGGATAGGCCAAAAGCAGGTTCGTCTGAAAGATAGGTTATGATGGCTGATAGTTGATTTGACCACAAGCTCCATCAGAATAGAATCGAGGTGTACCGCCTGTGTTCACCTCATATGTGGCCGCGCTCACAGATCCGTCACAAACACTAATATCCATGCCATGCAAATAACATTGGTTATATGAAGGATAATAAGCACTAAAGGTACATTTGCTCGCAGTCTGGCATTGAACACAACAATCGTAAGCACTATTGGCTGTAACTTGAGGATCATCGCCAGTATAGTAAACTCCGTAGTCTGAAATTGTTTGTCCTCCGCCAGCTGTTCCTATAATATTGTTCGTATCACAAGCGGCATAGAATGTCGCTGTGGGTGCAAGGATTGTGTTTGTGTTTGTACTGGTGACTGTTGTAGTGCTAGTACCGGTAGTCGTAGTACTCGAGATCGCAGTATAGACGTAGACGGTCGTTACTGACATGTGGGGTGGTACGATCGTTGTAGTAGTAGAGATTGTGGAAGGAGATGCATAAACGATATTGGTAGGAGTAGCAGCGGTGGTCACAGTACTGGAGGCAGTAATTGTCTTGGTAGAAGTGGATGAGTACACTATGGTTTCCTTGCAACGCACTGTAGTAGGGTATCCTGAACCCATCGCGCCCCCTGCTTCCCTCATTGGAGGGGTACGTTTGAGGAGCATTTCTCCCACAAAACGACGAGCTTTTTTGGCTTGGTAACCAGATGCTGAAGCGGCTGGAGTGAAGCCCGATACAGTCGATATCGTAGTAGTACCGGTCGTCACTGTTGTTGTGTCAGTTGTCGCGGTTGCAGTGGCTGTTGTACTCGCGGTAAAGGTGGTAGTAGTCATAATTGTTGATGATGAGGTAAAGGTATCGGTCATTGGGGCTAGTGTAGTGCTTATAGTACTAGTAAAGACTGGAGTTGAAGTGCTTGTGACTGCAGATGGTGTTTTTGTTTTGGTGGAGGCATAAATTGTGGTCCGTGCTGTATATGTTTTGGTGGTGATCTTTGTAGAGGTGGTAGCAGTACCCACGGGACTGACGGAAGTGCTTCCAAACTTGGTGGTACATACGATCTGACTTGTTTGAGCCGACGCTATGGTAAGGAAGAGCGGGATTAAAAAATGAAAGAGCATCTTGGAAAGATTTGACCAATTGGAGTAGAGAAGAAAGCTTGCGAGATGAACGCTAATGATTGATATTATTCTGACAATCATAGGGAGCGGCATGCCATACTTATACTTCATCATGTCAGTACAAACGATCTGAATAGCCAATTTTTGAATCTTAGTGCTCGGTATGAATGTCCAACAGTGCAGACAACGAAAAGTAGGATACTACAAATTTTGAATACACACCGATTATTGTCCTCACAAGGCTATTTAGAACCAGTGAGTAAATACTACAAGTTGGGATTAGGTTGATAAAATGCAGGAGTTGTCACGTTCAAAAGTGAGGGCTGAATCTACGTATCATGGGCTTAAATAAAGTCAGGGCGAAGGTACGTTTTGTAATAGTGGCTGCATCATAGCAATATACAGCGAAGCCTTTGTTTGTCAGCCGTATTTGTGCTCAGAGGACCGCGAACATGGGTCGCATAATTGTAACTTTTTTGATTATTTACAGCCGCAGCTGAAGTCCTCGCTAATTCGCGCTAATTCAAGTTGAGTAACGTCCATGTTGTACAGCACAGTGCAGGTAAAGTATCAGTCTGGTGACTACCAAGTAAACGAGCTAAGCCGTGAAAATAGCTGTCGATAAAAGGAGCTAGCAATTCTAGATCAAAAGTTAGTCAGCTGAAATACTTTCATGAGGTTTAGGAGAGCCATCTCTACTTGCATCGGGCCCAAAAACCAAATTTACAAACAGATTTGTGAGCGCGCTTTTGCTCAACCATCCATATAATATACCACTGAGCAAATGGAAGTAAGTTTGTAAATTGTATACCATGTCAGGGGTGATGCGACTTATTCATCTTTTCCGGAAGACTCGATAATTTGAATAACTTATGTGAAAATCCCTAGAAATGGGAATGTAACAAATTCGAGTCATCTTGCAAGCTTGGTCTCTGGTGCTATCTATACAACTCTCACACACAACTGCGACATGTAGTTGAGTACGTCTTCAAGAACTATAGTTTTCCATCTCTCTGCCGAGGCGATGATCGTAATAATATCTCCAAAAACAGTATACCACAGGTGTTAGCTGTAAATTGTTAGCACTGATTCGCGGTATGGTTCTCCTTTTTGTTTTTCTCCCATATTTATTCGCTCCACATTTTGCGTGGAATTTTCTTGCGGAAAAACAAAGATCCGGTCTGAGCAAAACCTTGATAATCCAAACAGGAATAGTCAAGAAACATCAAAATAATCTGGTGAACCATGAATCCAAAAAGTTTCTCATGATGCATCCATTCATCTTTTGCATCAATCAAGGCGACATCAAACAATCTCACAACAAGTGCTCAAACAATTCTCGATAGAGCGACAAGACGATCGCAGTACGTCAAATAGACAGCTCGACGCATCATGGGTGTCGCCAAAAAGACTCGAAAGTTTGCCGCAGTCAAGCGTGTGATCAGCTCTCGCGACAATAGACTGTACGACCTTGCCATAAAGCTTCACCGTCCAAAAAAATACATATCGTAAGCTAACATTGATGACTCTGCTTTCTCTGTAGAAAAACAAACATACAAAAAGCAGAAGCCCTGCTGAAGAAAAAGCCGAAGGATGACATTGTCCGCGAAATGTAATGAAACATCCTGCTCCTCCTCTACAACTCGTAACCATATTGTACAGCACATAGCCATGTCGCATCGCGCGACGCATTCTTGACGAGAGAAAGAAAAAGAGGCTAATGTTCAATCACTCCTCACGAAACAGCCCACAAGTCGCCTCCTCTCTCTTTTTCCAATACAACGAAGCCCTCAAACCTCCATATTCTGTCCTCGTCGATACCAATTTTATCAACCATTCCATTCAATCCAAACTTGACCTCATGACATCCATGATGGACACTCTCTACGCTAAATCCACACCCGTCATCACCGACTGTGTCATGGCCGAATTGGAGAAACTAGGTCAAAAATATAGAATCGCTCTACGAATCGCCAGAGATCCGAGATTTGAAAGACTGAAATGCGACCATAAAGGAACATATGCCGATGATTGTATTGTTAATAGAGTGATGGCGCATAAATGCTATATTGTGGCGACGAATGATAAGGATCTGAAGAGGAGGATACGGAAGGTTTGTTCCCTTTTTTTTTCTTTTCGTTACTCAATTTTATTCTCCCTTCCCTCTCCCTCTTTCTTTTCGTTTCCTTGTGTCAGGATCTGCCTTTTCATCTCTCTTTTCCATGAAGTCCTTCCTTCATACATGAAATGTGAATAATATCTCTACTGTAGAGAATGATAGGAGATATGTTTTGCTTTTTGCTGTGAATGCTGACACAAAAGCTGACATCTCAACTTCTTCAACCACTAGATACCCGGTGTACCTGTCATGACTTGTGGCAAAGGAAAATACACCATCGAACGACTACCAGATGCACCCGAGAAATGAAAAGGATAGGTCTGCTCTGGATTGAATTTTCATGTTTCTAATTTTTGTTACGCTTTTACGAGCCTTCGTTTGTCTTTTTGTTGGTCGTACGTCTAACGACGGACTAGTTCCTGACCAATTGGATTTACAAGTCTGGGAAACTTTACTGACAGGTTTCTAAGTCTGGGAATTTCAAACGTGTTGAACAGTCCTTTGTGTATGGGATTAGATTCTTAAGTCAACCACACGACTTTTTGAGGGATATACCTGGAAGTAGGAAGTATAACACTTCGATGAGCGCATATTGGCAATTTCAGTTTTTTTGGTTCGTTTCAAGTCTTGCATGTTTGTGGGTTGTATTTATATAGAGATGACTCGGCGGCGTTATATCGTGTATTCTTTCCCCATATTACAGGCGTTGGTATCTCAATTCTTGTATTCCACAGACAATAGAAGCTCATAACAATACGGAGAAGAAGTATTCAGATAATCACATCATGTTACGATATTGGAAAGTATCTATAGACAACTTTGAGTCCTTCTTAATTGATAAAAATGTAGATTTGTCACAAGTCTGTAATCTAATTTACAATGCAAGTTGAATTCATCCACACTAGGGGAGTTTGGATTGAATATTGTGCTAATTTTGATGATGAGAAAATCCCTGGAGCGTAACGAATCGCGCTTCTAAGCTTTTAAGAACGATTCAGCAGATTGATTCATGGGGACTGATTTAGGCTGGAAAGCTATCAAGTGTTTATAGAGTGGATCCGTTTGTGACGCCCTTCCTGCCAGTGGTAGCCCATGTCTTGACAAAGTCATGTGGAGCATTCATAGCACCAGAGACACCATAATGTGTAGCAATACCCTCGACACGGTGGAAAGCGTTAAGATTTTTGTGAAGTGTGATTTCTGCAATAGTTGTGTAAGTAATTGATACTATATGATTCATGCATAAGAAAGAGGAGATAGGAAAGCTTACGAAAGACTGTAGCACTTCCTTGTCTGGAAACGATAGTAGAGTAAGCAAGGAAATATTCCCAGATTTTGAACCATTTGGCTCCATATTTGGCCTCGACCTTTTCACGGTTGGCCATCCAGTTGCGGTACCATCTCCAGAGAGTAGCTATTAGTGTGTTAGTCGAGCTTCATGTATTTTGCAAGCGAGAAATCATACCAGAGTAGTGGACACCAAGGGTATCAACTTGTTTAACTTCAAAGCCAGTGCTTTCGAGACTGTTGATAACAAATCCAAGAGGAGTGGAAGCATCAGCACCTGGAAAGATGTATTTGTTCATGAACAATCCCCAGATGAGATCCTCGAATTGCCTGTAGACGTATCAGTAACATGGTTCTCGTCGTGCTGTCAAAATGGGGACTTACCAAGATTTTCTCAAACCAGCAATCTGCAAGAAGAAGATACCATCATCGTCAAGCATATTGTAAACTTGTGTCAAGAATGAGCTGAAATGTCTGACACCAACGTGTTCAGCCATTTCAAGACATGTGATGACCTTATATTTGCCCTCAGGTACAGGAATATCACGGTAGTCCATGCACAAGATGCGACTTTGCTCTTCAGGAATACCAGCTCTTCGCAAGCCATTGTTTCCCCATTTTGTTTGATTTCGTCCAAGAGTAATACCAGTAGTGTGAGCGCCATAATTGACAGAAGCGTATTTGGTTAAAGTTCCCCATCCACAACCAATGTCAAGCATGCGGTCACCTGGTTTGACGCCAATCTTTTCGCAAACAATCTTCAACTTGTTGTCTTGTAATTCTTCGAGAGTCTCCTCTGCGTGGATATCGCTGATGACACCAGAAGTGTAGATCATACGAGGACCAAGGAACCAACCATAGAAATCGTCACCGCGGTCATAGTGATCACGGACTTGCTCCTCATCTAGAAGACATTAGTTGTGGTTTGTAATAGAGAGCAATGAATGAGAAATACCTTGTGATCGACTGTGCATCAAAGCCTCAGGAACGAAGTTCAACAAGAAGAATTTGAATAGAGACAAGGTGAATCCAAAATTTGCCCAATCGTGTCTGTATTCCATAGCCTCAAGACAATCACCCTTGAATGACACTTGACCGGCAAAGTACATTTCGTGGAAGGTTTCCATTGGGATTTTGTTTTGTCCACTGTATTTTCGGGCGTCCTCTTCCTTGACAAAGGTCAAGTAGTGTTCAACACCTCGATTTGGTAGAGTGACTTTCTCGTTTTTGCGTGGAGCAACTCGAGAAAGGGTCGACCACCATGCCATAAGAATTGGAATTGTGGTGAAAAGAGCAAAAAAGATCCAGGTCTTGAGACCACCTCCAACTTGTCGTTTCAAGTACCATGGTACAAGGACACAAGAACCGATAACGAGGTAATTGTTGAACGAGGCGCTGGAAGCACCTTCAGCTGGAAGTGGTGCATTTTTGATTGTTGGATACTAGAATACGTCAAGTCAGTTGTCAATTCAATTGGACTTGTGAAGCTCTCTATGGTTTTTCAAGAATTTAGTGAAATTTGTGACATACATCGGTAGTCCGAACACCACATTCCGAGCTTGATGGAGGAGCAGTGGCAGCTGCAGGAGTTTTGACAAATTCAAAAGTCTCCTCAGAGATGGACTGTTGTACTTTTTCACTCATCGTGAAAGTTGTGTAGATAGAAGAATGTCCTGATCTACGGGATTGGAGGTTCTAAGGCTTTTGCAATGGAAGTGTTGAGAAAACTTGAAGCTTCACACAATCATCTCATATAGCTCTTTGGATATATAATTTTTTTCTCTTCCTCCCTTCTTTAGCTACAGTTTCCTCAAAATCGCACACTACGGGTATTTTCTTGTCGCTAGCTCTTAGCCTACCAGCTTCAAAAATTATCTCTGATCGTTCATTCGCTCCTCCTCACTCAAGATGCTTGAACAGGAAGAGTCTAGCGGAATACGTTTGTTGAGTTTCTTTTCTGCTGCCTCTGCTCATTGGTCCAACTCATCAATTGAACCTAAAGATTCGCATATTCGGCAGCTGGATGGCCGTCCAGCTTCCCAGAGTTCTCGTAGCATGCATACGAAGGACTTCTCGTTCAGGGTTCTTCATGGTGTGAGGGTTGGAGCTTTTTTCTGTGCGCGAGGGTTTGTGTGCAGGAGGACGAGGAAAAAGGTACAAGATGCAAGGTGCCAATGGTCTAACTGTAATTCATCTAGTCGACAAACCTTAACTAAGCATGCCCGGGATGATCCATCAGTCACCCGTGTGTTGTACACAAAAGTCATTCAATGGTCGAACACAGTCTAGAAGTGGCCGATCTACCTAGACCATTTCGTCTTGAATCTAAAGCTAGAAAAATTACCATACATGTAAGGAAGTTTTTGAGCTTTGTTACTTGTATACGTCAAACATCGAAGAAGTCAATTTGAAATTTTGAAGCGCGAGTTCCACATGGTATAGCTAGCAATGTTTCTTTTTGTTCCAAGTAGATTCTCAAAACATATAGCACTTAAAAGCTACAACCTTGATCTACAGATCAGAAAACAAATGAATGTTCAAATTCAAGCTTATAGATAGCTCTCTCAGAATGTTTGCGTCAAATATAACCATTCCAAGTCTACAAATCTCAGTGCCCATACTTAAGTAGCTACATAATTTGAGACTGTGGAAGACGACACGAAAAAGAGCAGGACAGCTATCACCAAACTAAGTAGAACAAAAACGTGGAAATCATGC
>Ga0160427_10000657_pt1 | contig 20788 bp, 13 predicted proteins | sample SolpanmetagenomL_FD_108194 | JGI IMG/M metagenome (GOLD analysis project Ga0160427, IMG submission 108194) | Solar panel surface microbial communities from Lawrence Berkeley National Laboratory, California, USA - L | ecosystem: Engineered > Built environment > Solar panel > Unclassified ...
CTCGCAGGTCGAGGGCGGCACCTCGGCGCTGATCATCGGCACGGTGGTGTCGTTCATCGTGGCGCTCGCCTCGGTGAGCTGGCTGCTGCGCTACGTCTCGCGCCACGACTTCCGGGGCTTCGCGGTGTACCGCGTCGTCGCGGGCGTGGTGATCCTGATCCTGGTGGCGACGGGCCTCATCACCCACGTGTAACGGCGGCGGGCAGGCAGCGGGGAGCGGGCCATGTGCCGCCGCCCCCGCTGTTCTCTTATGCTGAACGCAGATGCCGACCGACCCACAAGTGTTGAGACTGGCCGCCTTCCTGCACGCCGAACTGTTCGCCGAGTGGCAGGCGCTGCGGCTGCCCGCCGCCTGGACCCCCCAGGAAGACGGGCCGGAGACGCAGAGCGGTTCCCCGGCAGACTGGCAGGCCGCCTCCCCGCCCAGTTCACTGCACGGCAGGCGAGCCGAGCTGATCGTGGCGGCCAGCGACACGGCCGCCATCCGGCGCGGCATCGAGGCGGGCGCGGACGCCACCGTGCTCGACCTCGACGACGTGTTCTCGCCGCGGGCGGGCAACCTGGAGCGGGCCTACGCCAACTTCGCCGCCTTCGCGCAGACTCCACATCCGTTCCTGGCCCGCCCGCGTCCGCTGGCCCACCGCGAGGGCCGCGCCCGGTTCGGCGGGCAACCGGCCGTGGCCAGTCTGCTCGATCTGGCCGCGTACACCTGGGCCTTTCGGGAGCGCGAGACTGTGCTGTACCTGCCCAAGCTCGACACGCCCGCCGAGGCGCGCTTCTGGAAACGCGCACTGGAACTCACCGAGGGGTGGCTGGAGAGGCCCGCGCACAGCGTCAGGATGTGCCTGCAGATCGAGACGCTGCCGGGCCTGATGAACGCCGAAGCCCTGCTGTACGCGCTGCGAGACTTCGCCTACGGACTGAACGCGGGGCGCTGGGACTACGTGTTCAGCGTGGTCAAGCACCTGGGCGACCGGCCCGGCGTGGTGCTGCCCGAACGCGCCCGCCTGACCATGAACGAGCCCTCGATGCAGGCCTACGCCCGGCAGATCGTGTCGGTGTGCCGCGCTCACCGGGCGCAGGCGATCGGCGGCACGGCGGCGGTGGCGCTCTCGGGCGACCCGGCCAGCGACGCGCGGGCGCTCGAAAGCGTGCAGCTCGACAAGCAGCGCGAGGCGGCGCAGGGCTTCGTGGCCGCCTGGGCCGGGTCACCGGAGCTGCTGCAGGCGGTGCGCGGCGCCTTCGGGGGGCCGGAGGTCGAGGTTCCTCGGGGCGACCACCGGCAGACGGCGCTGGCCCTGCCGAGGGCCGAGGCGATACCAGACGAGGCCGTGCAGGAGGCCGTCGGGGTGGCGCTCGCGGTCTTCGCGGCCTGGCTCGGCGGCGTGGGCGACGTGCCCCGGGCCGGGCGTTCGGAAGACACCGCCACCGCCGAACTGGCCCGCGCCCAGCTCTGGCACTGGCACCGGCGGGGGCTGCTGAGCACAGAAACGTACCTGCGGGCGCGGCGCGCTGTGCTGAGCGACGACCTACCGGCGGCGCGGCTGCTCGACCGGCTGGTGCTGGCCGAGCTCTGTGAGCCATACTTTCCGGGCGTGGCCGAGGCGATGTTTCCGGAGGGCGACCTTCTGGCGGCCGAGTTTCCAGCTCCTCCTGGCACAATGGGGGCATGACCGCCCCCGATTTCGCCGCCCTGAGCGCCGGACTGATGGCCCACACCGAGCAGCTCTGCCTGCTGAGCGAGGTGCCCGGCACCATTCAGCGCACCTTTCTGAGCCCGGTCGCCGCCCAGATGCACACCGCGCTGAGCGCCCGGGCCACCGAGCTGCGCCTGGACTCCTGGGTGGACGCCGCCGGCAACTGGCACGCGGCGCTGCCCGGCACCACCCCGGACGCCCCCACCTTTTTCGTCGGGTCGCACCTCGACACCGTGCCCGACGGCGGAAGGTACGACGGCCTGCTGGGCGTGCTGCTGGGGCTGGAACTGGCCGGGGAACTGGCGCGGCGCGCCGCTCCCCTCCCCTACCGCCTGGAGGTGCTGGGCTTCACCGAGGAGGAGGGCGTGCGCTTCGGCGTGCCGTTCATCGGCAGCCTGAGTGCACTGGGCGAGGCGGGACCGATGCTGGAGTTGCAGGACGCGCAGGGCACGAGCGTGCGGCAGGCGATGCGCGACTTCGGTCTCGACGACGCGCGGCTGCACGAGGCCGCCCTGACCGGGCTGCACCTGGGCTTTCTGGAAGTGCACATCGAGCAGGGACCGGTGCTGGAGGCCGCCGGGCAACCCCTGGGCGTGGTGGGGGCTCTGGTCGGTCACCACCGCTTGAAGATCACGCTGACGGGCCGCGCCAACCACGCCGGCACCACCCCGATGCCCCTGCGCCGCGACGCCCTGATGGCGGCCGCCGAGTGGATGCTGGCCGCCGAACGGCTGGCACAGACCACGCCGGGGCTGGTGGCGACGGTGGGCCGCATCGAGGTGGCGCCGGGCGCGAGCAACGTGATTCCGGGCCGGGCCGAACTGACGCTCGACCTGAGGCACCAGGACGACACGCTGCGCGCAGAGAAGCTGGACGAATTGCAGGCGAGCCTGAACGAGATCGCCACGCGGCGCGGCGTACAGGCGCAGGCCGAGGTGCTGACCGTGATTCCCGCCGTGCCGCTCGACCCCGCCCTCAGGGCCGGGCTGCACCGGGCTGCCGCCCAGGTGGGCCTGCACACGACCGAGCTGGTGAGCGGCGCGGGCCACGACGCCATGATCATGAGCAGGCTCATGCCCGCCGCGATGCTGTTTCTGCGCACCCCTGGCGGGCTGAGCCACCATCCGGACGAGGCGGTGGCAGTGGACGACGTGCAGGCGGCGCTGGAAGTCTGCTGGCACTTCCTGCTGGGCCTCGCCTCCCCTGCGACCGGAGAGCAGAAATGAAGCACCTCGGCCTGACCCGCAGCCGCCACCGGCCCGACCACGCGCTCATCACGCCCGACACCTTCGTGCGCACCCGCCTGCAGGAGTGGGGCGAGGCAGGCATCGTGCTGCACGTCTCGCCGGTCATCGGTTCCGGTGCCCGCTTCACGCAGTTCACGGCGGAGGTGCCGCCGGGCGGCCACGTCGCTCGGCCGCTCGGCGGACAGCAGCGCTTCGTGTTCGTGCTCGAGGGCCGCGTGACCGTGCAGGTCGGAGACGAGACGCGCGAGCTGGGCGAATCCGATTACGTGTACCTGCCGGCCGGAACGCCGCACACCCTGCACTGCGAGGCGGCGGCACGCCTCAGCGTGTTCGAGAAACCGTTTCAGCCGGGGCAGCGGCCGGAAGAGCGGCTGCCCTCCGTGTGCTGGGGCAACGAGCGCCAGCCGGCCGGCACCCCCTTCGAGGGCGACGAGGGTGTGCTGGCACGCAAGCTGCTGCCCGACGAGCCGGGCTTCGATTTCATGGTCTCGACCATGAGTTTCGCTCCGGGGGCCAGCCTGCCGTACACCGAGGTGCACTACATGGAGCACGGCCTGCTGATGCTGGAGGGCGAGGGCCTGTACAAACTGGGAGAGTATTACTACCCGGTGGTCGCGGGCGACGTGATCTGGATGGGTGCCCACTGCCCACAGTGGTACGCCGCCCTGGGCAAGCAGTGGAGCAAGTACCTGCTGTACAAGGACATGAACCGCCATCCGCTGACCATGCTTCCCTGACCCGGCTTCCTGAACGGCAAAGAAATACCCCTCTCGACTTCAGAGGGGCAGGCGGGTGCAGTGCGACCTGGACATCAGTGCAGCACTTCCATGCGGTGCCGCTGAAACCACCGGTAGGTCTTGCGAAAGCCCCCCTCGATCGTGGTCTCGGGAAACCAGCCTGCCTGGCCCAGCCGGCTTCCCTCGCCGCTGCCGTCCTTGCCGCCTGCCCGGACGCGTGCCCGTCCGAACGTGAGCCATTCGGAGTGCTGATCCTGCCCGTAGATGCGCGGCTCGGGATCGAAACTGAAATCCCCTCTGTAGCCGGTGATCGCCTTGACGGTGTCGGCCAGTTGCCGCAGCGTGTGGCGCTCGTTCGGCCGGATCACCATCGTTCCGGCCTCGGAAAGCTGCTCGATCAGGAACAGGCAGGCGTCGGCCAGGTCGTCGATGTAGAGCAGGTCACAGGGCGCGGCGCTGTGGCCATACAGGTGAACGGTGTTCTGTCCCACGTCGCTGGCGCGCAGCACCTTGCGGAAAAGCGCACTCACCAGGTTGCCCCGGGGGGCGTCGAGCCACAGGCCGGGACCGTACAGTCCGCCGGCCAGGGCGCTGGAGAAATGGCAGCCGTACTGGGTGCGGTAGCTGTCGCACAGCTCGGTCATGATGGTTCCGGCCGCTTCGCGGGCCCGCTGGCTTTCGGCGATCAGTTCCGCCTGCAGGTACCCGCTCTCACCGTGCGCCGGATCGTGCAGCGTGGGGTCGAACAGGGTCGGATCACAGTCGATGCACAGCAGCCGGTCGACCTCGTACAGGTACGACGCGTGAATCACGCTGGTGGTCATCAGCAGCGCGTGCCGCAGCCACGAAGCGGGCGTCAGGCTGTCGTTGCCGCTCAGGCTCACCGGAATCAGAAACACGTAGTCGGGCAGATGCTCTTCGAAAAAGGCATTGACCGCTGCCGGCTCCCAGCCGCCTGGAGCCGTGTTTTCACGGGTCACGATGTTGGTATATCCCATGCTCTGCAAATGTCGTACAATTGAATGGCCCACAATTTCATTGTGTCCAGTCACGAAAATTTTAGAGTCGAGAGCAAGTTTCACGGCAACCTCAAGCATACACTGGTCGGCGACACCACAGATTCTGAGAGACTGGAGCCGGTCGGCCAGCCACAGGAACAGCGGAGGCTGGCCAGGAGAATCAAGAACGCACCAGACCCTGTTGTCGTTCACGCAGGAACCACTCGAGCGTCTGCCGGACGCCTTCCTGCAGAGGTATACGTGCCTGCCAGCCAAGCGAGGCCAGGAGCGAGACGTCCATCAACTTGCGCGGCGTACCGTCAGGCTTGCTGGCGTCGAAGACCAGTTCACCACGGTATCCAGCCTCGGCCGCAATCAGTTCGGCAAGTGCACGAATGCTCAAATCTACTCCCGTACCCACGTTGATCGGCCCCGGACGCGACACGTTCTCCAACAGAAACAGGCAGGCATCGGCCAGATCATCAACATGTAGGAATTCGCGCAGCGGCGTACCGCTGCCCCAGACTTCTACACTGCTGGCACCCTTCTCCTTGGCTTCGACCATTTTTCGCATCAAGGCAGGCATGACGTGACTGCTGTTCAAATCGAAGTTGTCGCCTGGTCCGTAAAGATTGGTGGGCATGGCGCTGATAAAGTCAGCTCCATACTGAGTGCGGAAATGGTCGCACAATTCGATGGCAGCGATCTTCGCCACCGCATACGCCCGGTTGGTTTCTTCCAGGGGACCGGTCAGCAGGTAGTCCTCTCTCAGCGGCTGCGGAGCCAATTTGGGATAGATGCAGCTGCTGCCGAGGTTCAGAAGCTTCCTGACTCCTCCGGCCTGAGCCGCCTGGATCACATTCGCCCCGATCATCAGGTTGTCGTACAGGAACTCGGCGGGCCTGGTGCTGTTGGCCAGAATCCCGCCCACTCTCGCTGCCGCCAGCACGACCACTTCCGGCCGTTCCAGTTCAAAGAACGCACGGACCGCAGCCTGATCCCGCAGGTCGAGCTGCGCGTGGGTCGCAGTCAACAGGTTGGTGTACCCCGCTGCCGCGAAACGCTGCATCAGCGCACCGCCGACCATCCCCCGGTGACCCGCAATATAAATTTTGCTGTGTTTATTAAACATATTCGGCCCCCGCCTTTCAATCCTAAGAAGAACTATTCTCTGCTCGGGTCATCACGGCCGCTCTCAGACAGAAACTTTATCTTTTGCACTGGCTCGATCAGCGTGTGGAAGAGTTGAAAACCATACTGCCGACAGCTGCCGTTGACCCAAGGAATGATCTTCCCATCTATTTTTCAGTTTTATCAATCTTATCGGATTCTGATTGAAGATTCAACTGTGCTATTGAACATTTCATCGTGCTCATCATTGTTTCTCCACCAAGCTGATTCAGCTTGCTCCGGCACCACGAAGAGCGATCTGATGACCAGCGTCCATCAGGGTCTGCTCCTGACGCGCCAGTTCCAGGTCGTGCTCGACCATTTCATAGACCAGGGTCTCGAAGCTGGTTTTGGGCGTCCACCCCAGTGCTTCACGGGTCTCGACGGCGTCTCCCAGAAGGTAATCGACTTCGGCGGGTCGGAAATACCTGGGGTCCACTTCCACGAACTCCTGGTAGTCGAGTCCAGCCAGGCCGAAGGCGCGTTCGGCGAACTCACGCACGCTGTACGCCTCGCCCGTGGCGATGCAGTAGTCGCGGGGAGTCTCCTGCTGAAGCATCAGGTACATCGCCTCGACGTAGTCGCGGGCATGTCCCCAGTCGCGCTTGGCTTCCAGGTTCCCGAGGTACAGCTTCTTCTGCAGGCCCAGCTTGATGCGCCCCACGGCCCGGGTGATCTTGCGCGTCACGAACGTCTCACCGCGCCGGGGGGACTCGTGGTTGAACAGGATGCCGTTGCAGGCGTACATCTCGTAGGCTTCCCGGTGGTTGACCGTCTGCCAGTAGGAGTACACTTTTGCCACCGCATACGGGCTGCGCGGATGAAAGGGAGTGTGCAGGCCCTGTGGAGGCTTGGCCGCCCCGAACATCTCACTGCTGCTGGCCTGGTAGTAGCGCACGTTGTGCCCGGTACGCTCACGGTAGTCGCGGATGGCTTCCAGCAGGCGCAGGGTGCCCAGACCCGTCACGTCGGCGGTGTACTCGGCCTGATCGAACGACACCTTGACGTGCGACTGGGCGCCCAGGTTGTAGACCTCGTCGGGGCGGATCTTCTCGATCAGCACGCGAATGTTGCTGGAGTCCGAGAGGTCGCCGTAGTGCAGGAACATCCGGGCGTCCTTCTCATGGCTGTCCTGATAGAGATGGTCAATCCGCTCGGTGTTGAATGAGCTGGCGCGGCGCACGATGCCGTGTACCTCGTACCCCTTGCCGATGAGCAGTTCGCTGAGGTAGCTGCCATCCTGCCCGGTGATGCCCGTGATCAGTGCCTTCTTGCCATTAAGTGCGACTGCTGCGTTGCCAGTATTGAAGTTGTCCATGTCATGCCTCCTGTGAAGTGGTGCGTTTTCCGTTGAACAGTTGTTTTGCTATCAGCCACATGAAGCGTGGATTGTGCTTGGTGTAGCGCTTCCAGAGCCGTTTGGGTTCGACGGCCAAGCGAAAAACCCATTCCAAGCCGCTGCGCTGCATCAGAGCTGGAGCCTGCTTGACACGGCCCGAGTGAAAATCGAAGGCGGCACCGACACCCAGCAACACCGCGTTCAGCCTGCCCGTGTGTTCGGCCATCCAGCGTTCCTGCTTGGGACAACCGATTCCGACGAACACGATGCCGGCTCCCGACTCCTGCAGCTCGCGGGTGTAGCGCTCATCTTCTTCAGGCGTCAGGGCCCTGAATGGAGGCGCGATCTGACAGACCACCTGAATGCCGGTGTAGCGCGAACGTAAAAACGCAGCGAAATCGCTCAAGCTCTCCGGTGTGCCGCCGTACAGTGCCACCGGAACGTGTTCGCGCGCCGCTCCTTCGCAGATGTGCAGGGTCAGGGTCGGACCATACACACGGCTGGCTTCCTTCACCCCTAGCGCCCGCAACGACCAAACCAGGGGCATCCCGTCAGGGGTCACGAGGTCGGCGCTGTTGACGATTTTCGAGAATGCGGGATCATCGTGCGCTTCCATCGCCATATGAACGTTGGCAACACAGACATATCGCGCCTGCCTTTCTTTGGCCCAGTCCAGTACCTGTCTTGTGGCCGCCACGTAACTGGTCGCATGTGTTCTCATGCCCACGATCCGGCGTGACGGCACAGAGACAGCGGGTACACCCGCCACTGCGTCTGCAGCGGACCAGTTGGGCTTGCGCTCACCTGAAACAGCCACCGGGGATGAAGAAATTGGAGATTGACTCACGTTTACGTCCTTGGTTGAACTCAGTTGATCGAAATCGGGCGGTAGGAGGCGGAGGAAGATCGGTCAACCTGGGCACAGGTAATGTGAAGCGCCTTTGAACATGGGCATCCGTTCCCGATGTGTAGCACTGTGAAGCAAGAGGCGTTAAGTCAACGCTAAGACCTCTGATCTCACGTACCTCGAACGGCGAGAATGCCGTCTCTCCACCTCTGGAATTCATCTTTCTCACTGGAGGAGGTCTTCCCTCTGGACAAGCAGAACCGCTCCTCAGACTGGTTCTTCTTCATCTTCAGGCAGGTTTTTGCGTTCACTTAACACCTCTGCCGGCAGGATGGTAAGCGTGAGCACCCCGGAGACTCTGACATTCAGTCGAGGTTTCGGAGCGTCAAGGATCGCCCGAATGCGATAAATGGCCTGACCACTGCTCTTCCCCGAAAAACGAGCTGTTTTCATCTGCTCACCGCCCACTGTTCATTCCGCAGTTCAGGAGTTCGCATGCAAGCCACCTCATCTCATTTGCAGCGCCCGCTCGCCCTCGGCTGCAAGCGGGCTTTCGACATCGCAGCCGTGCTGGTCTCCAGCCCGCTGTGGGTTCCCGTCTGCCTGCTGCTTGCCCTGCTGATCTGGCTGGAAGACCGCCACAATCCACTGTTCATTCAGCAACGGATCGGACAGGGGGGACAGATCTTTCCCACCTACAAGTTCCGGACCATGGTGCCTCACGCCGAAGACGTGCTGCGCCGCCGACTGGCCGAGGACCCCGAGCTGATGGCCGAGTGGCTCGCCAACTTCAAGCTGAAGCGCGACCCGCGCATCACCCGCCTGGGCCGCCTGATCCGCAAGCTCAGCCTCGACGAACTGCCTCAGCTGATCAACGTGCTGATGGGACAGATGTCGCTCGTGGGGCCGCGCCCGCTGCCCGACTACCACCACAGTCAGCTCAGCAGCCAGACCCAGTACCTGCGCGAGCAGGTGCGCCCCGGTATGACCGGCCTGTGGCAGGTCTCGGGCCGCAGCGAGGCCGGAAACGCCGGCATGGAACAGTGGGATCCCCATTACGTGACCCACTGGTCGCTGCTGCTCGACCTGCAGGTGCTGGTGCGCACCGTCCGCGTGGTGGTGATGGGCAGCGGTGCCTACTGAATGACCGACCTTCCGCTGATGTTGTCGCCCGGCCGCACGACGCCCGTACCGGTTCGCGCCGGGCCCGGATTTGAGCCGCCCGGAAGGCCGGAAGGTGCTTCCACCGAGGTTTCGCGCTCGTGTTTTCCTTCTACTCCTCTCTGTTGTTCCGAGGCCCATTCATGACTGTTCAAGCTCTCCATCCCGCCCTGGCCCTGCTCAGACGCCACGCCTCCTCCGCCCTGCTGCTCGGCACGGTGCTGCTCTCGGCCTGCTCGGGTTCCACCCCCACCAGCACCGCTGCCCAACCCGACGACGCCCTCAAGGCCAAGTTTCCCTACGTGGCGGGCGTCGACTATTCCTGGACCTACGATCCGAAGGTGCCGAGCGAGGCCCTCGTCTGGAAGGGTCCGGCCATCCGGGCGCAGGGCGGGCCCACCGACACCTACCTGTCTGACATGACCTGGACTGCGGCCACCAACGGCTACGGTCCAGTCGAGCTCGACCGCAGCAACGGACAGAGTCAGGGCGGTGACGGAAGCGTGCTCACCATCGGGGGCGTGGCCTATGCCAAGGGGCTGGGCACCCACGCCAACTCGGACGTGCTGTACACCCTGGGCGGCAACTGCAGCACCTTCTCCGCGCAGGTGGGCGTCGACGACGAGGTCGGCAACTTCGGCAGCGTGACGTTTCAGCTCTGGAGCGGGAAGGTCGGCAGCGGTGCCAAGCTGTTTGACAGCGGCAAGCTGACCGGCACGGACGTCGCTAAGGCCGTGAGCGTGAGCCTGAGCGGCGTCACCGCCCTGCACTTGGTCGTCACCGACGCCGGAGACGGCGGGTCGTACGACCACGCCGACTGGGCCAGCGCCAAGATCACCTGCTCGACCGGCACGCCCAGCGGCGACAAGTTCATCTCGGACCTCAACCCCACCTCCGCGACCAACGGCTACGGACCCTACGAGAACGACCGCAGCAACGGCGAGAACGGAGCGGGCGACGGATCGACCCTCAGCATCCGGGGATCGCAGTTCACCAAGGGTGTGGGTACCCACGCCAATTCCAGCCTGACCTACGCCCTCGGCGGCACTTGCTCGTCCTTCAGCGCCAGCGTCGGCATCGACGACGAGGTGGGCGGCAAGGGTGGCAGCGTGATCTTCACGGTCTTCGCCGACGGCGACAAGGTCTATGACAGCAACAAGGTGTTGGGCACCGATGCGGCCAAGAGCGTGGACGTCTCCATTGCCGGCGCGACCAACCTTCAGTTGGTGGTCAGCGACGCCGGTGACGGCAGCAGCTACGACCATGCCGACTGGGCGAACGCCAAGGTCACGTGCAGTACCGTGACGCCCAAGATCACGGCCGTCGGTGTCTCTCCGGCCACGGTCAGCATGACGCCGGGCAGCACCCAGCAGTTCACGGCCAGCATCGAGGGCCAGGGCGCCTACGATCCTGGCATCACCTGGAGCACCAGCAACCCGGCCGTCGTGCTCGTCAGCAGCACCGGCCTCGCCACCGCGCAGGCGGTCGGCACCGCCACTATCACCGCCACCTCGACCTTCGACACCACCAAGTCGGGCACGGCGGCCGTTACGGTCGGCTCCAGCACCACCCTGCCGAGCACAGGCGTGCAGGTCAACTTCCAGCCGGCGGGCAGCGCCACTCCGGCCGGATTTATCGTCGACGCCGGCGCGGCCTACACCACGGCACGCGGCTACGGCTGGATCACCCAGGCCAGCGCAGGTACGGCCTCCTCGGTGCCCGTTGACATGACCGCCAATACCCGTGACCGCGCCACTGGCAACTACACCCAGCAGCTCAACACCTTCCTGCACATGCAGTACTCGGCCGGGGGGGCGGGCAATACCACCCCGGCCGCCTGGGAATACACGCTGCCCAACGGTACCTACACCGTGACCGTGGCCGTTGGCGACGCCTCCAACAACCTCGACAGCAACAACACCATCAACATCGAGGGCAAGGCGGCCATCGCCTCCTTCGTGCCCACGGCCAGCCGGCACTTCTCGACCACCACCCTGCGCGTTCCCGTCACCGACGGCAGACTGACCATCGACGCCAAGGGCGGCACCAACACCAAGATCGATTATGTGACGATCGCGCCGGGCGAGCGGCCCAGCGTGCGCGTCACCGGCCCGCAGGACGGCGAGGCGATGGTGAATCCTTCCTCGCCCATCACCGCCGACGTGAACGTCGTCACGAGCGCCATCGACCTCGCTTCGCTGAGCGCGTCCGCCGTCAACCTGACCGAGCACGCGACCGGAACGCAGGTACCGGCTCAGCTCAACACCTCGGGCGGCGGCGACGTGATCGTGCTGCAGCCGAACGCTCCTCTGAAGGCCAACACCCAGTACGACTTCAACGTGACGGCCCTTCTCAAGGACACCAGCGGCCTGAAGTTCCTGCCGGCCACCCGCACCTTCGTGACCGGTTCGGCCACCACCAGCGGCACCACCGTGGCCTTCGAGCAGGTGCCCCTGAGCGCCGTGCCGGCCAACCCCTACACCGGCGTCGAGGTCGGTCCCGACAACAAGCTGTACGCGGCCACCCTGACCGGCAGCATCCTGCGCTTCAACATCCTGGCCGATGGAACGCTCGGCGCTTCGCAGGTCATCAGCTCGGTGCAGGCGGCCAACAAGACCTCCACCAATCCCACCGGCCTGCGCAGCATCATCGGCATGAAGTTCGATCCGGCCTCGACCGCCGACAACCTGATCATGTGGATCAGCAACAACTACTACTGGGACGGCCAGACGCAGGCGCCTGACTGGAGCGGCAAGATCACCCGTCTCTCGGGACCCGACCTGGGCGTGGTGCAGGACTACGTGGTGGGCCTGCCGCGCAGCATCCGCGACCACCAGACCAACTCGGTCGCCTTCAAGCCCGGTGAGCCGAACGTGCTGTACATCACCCAGGGCGCCAACAACGCGATGGGTGCGCCGGACGACGCCTGGGGCAACCGCCCCGAGCACGCCCTGACCGCCGCCGTGCTGCGCCTCGACCTCTCGAAGCTGACCAGCCTGCCCCTGAACGTGCAGACCGACGACGGTGGCCTCTACAACCCCTACACCGCCGGTGCTCCCCTGACCGTCTTCGCCAGCGGTGTGCGCAACGCCTATGACCTGGTCTGGCACACCAACGGCCAGCTCTACACGCCGACCAACGGCTCGGCGGCAGGTGGCAACACCCCCGGCACGCCGACCAACTACGCGTCGCTCCCAGCCTGTCAGAACCGCATCGACGGCCCGTATACCGCGCCCGTCGTACCGGCCCTGTACAACGTCTCGGTCGAGTCCGACTACCTGTTCCGGGTGGTGCAGGGCGGCTACTACGGCCACCCCAACCCTGCCCGCTGCGAGTGGGTGATGGACGGCGGGAACCCGACCGCCAACGCCGACCTCGCCGAGACGCCCGACTACCCGGTGGGTACCCTGCCCGACCGCAACTACCGTGGCTACGCCTACGACTTCGGTCTGCACGCTTCGCCCAACGGCGTGATCGAGGAGTACACCCTGGCGGGCAACACCGCCCTCAAGAACAAGCTGATGGTGGTGCGCTACAGCGCGGGCAAGGACATCGTGATCCTGACTCCGGGCGGCGCGAACGGCGACATCGTCTCGTCGCAGTCGGGCGTGACCGGTCTGACCGGCTTCAACCCCAGCCCGCTCGACCTGACCGAAGACCGCGGCAATGGCAACCTGTACGTCGCCCAGCTCGACGAGTACAGCGGGAGCGGCACCATCACCCTGGTACGCCCCAAGTAAAGTCTGGAACTGAGGTGTAAAGCAGAAGCGGCGGTTCCGTTAACGGAACCGCCGCTTCTGCTTTTTTGGTGGTGTTCTCTTTCGCCTGCGCGGCGCCATCTTCCCAGGTCGTGCCGACGCCGGCCGAAAGGGTAACCGGAACTCCCACCACACAACAGGTCAGAGGAGACGAATACAGGGCGAGAGCTTCAAGTCGCAATCAGCATGCCCATCAATGTGGACTTGAAACCACGGCCAGGCGACCGGAGCTGTCCTGCGGAAAATCAAAGCACGGCGTCTTGTTCCGGCGCTCACGAAAGGCGCTTCACTGACCGGGGTCCTGAGTCTGGCCGTCACTGGTTCCCGGCGTCTGATCCGGTGTGTTGGTCTGTGGAATGTCCGTCTGATCGGTCGGCCCGTTCCCGGCATCGGTCGAGCCTTCAGTGCCAGTCTCAGGGTCGGACGGCGCGGTCGGCGTCTGTTCGGTCTCCCTCGGCTGGGGGTCCGGCTGGGTTGGATCTGTGAACTGCTGTGACTGCTGTGACTGCTGTGACTGCTGTGACTGCTGTGACTGCTGTGACTGCTGAGCAGCCTGATCTTGCGCGGCCTGACCCTGGGTCGCCTGGTCTTGGGTCTGGGTCATCTGGTCGGCCGCCTGCTGGGCCGCCTGATCTTCTGCTGCCTGCTGGTCCTGGGCCGCCTGCTCCCGTGCCGCCTGATCCCGCGCGGCCTGCTCTTGTGCCGCCGCATCCTGAGCAGCCTGGGCCTGAGCCTGCTGGTCGGCGGCCTGCTGAGCCGCCTGATCGCGTGCAGCCTGCTCCTGAGCGGCTCGGTCCTGGTCGCGTGCCGCCTGTTCCCTGGCGGCCTGTTCCTGCGCCGCCTGATCGGGCGCCTCAGGCGGGGCCGAATTTCCGCCGAACAGTCCGCCCAGGAAGCCCCCGCTCTGCTCAGCCTTGAAGGCCATGTCGATGCCGCGCACCCGCCGGAATTCAATCTGCGACGGCGGCGTGAACTGCACCACCTGCTGGCCGCTCAGGGCTCCCGCGGCGGCCGTCTGCCAGATCGGGGCGGCCACTTCGCCGCTGTAGGCCGAGGCCGGCAGGGAAGCATTGTCGCTGCGGCCCACCCACACGGCTCCGCTCAGCCCGGGCGTGACGCCGGCGAACCACAGGTCACGGATGTCGTTGGTGGTGCCGGTCTTGCCGCCCACCTCGCGCCCGCCGATGCGCGCCTTCCAGCCGAGGCCCCCCTGGTACGGTGTCAGGTCGTTGACCACGCCCTCGATCAGGTTCAGGCCCAGGTACGCGGTCTGCTCGTCCCAGACGCGCTGTCCCCCGCTCCTGTTCACGGTCAGGATGGTCTTGCCGCCCTCAGTGACCTTGGTGATGAGCCGGGGCGAGTAGTAGGTGCCGCCGTTGGCGAACGGTGCGTAGGCCGCTGCCAGCTGCAGCGGGCTGGCCTCCAGCGCCCCGATGGCGAGCGGCAGGCCGGTGTCGGGCGCGGGCGAGAGGCCCAGTTCGCGCAGCTTCGACACGAAACTGTTCAGGCCGAGCTGCTGGGCCAGCCGCACGGTCGGCAGGTTGAGCGAGTGGTCGAGGGCGTAGCGCAGCGTCACGCGGCCCCCGGAGTAACTGCCGCTGTAGTTCTTCGGCTGGTAGTCGCCCTCGATCGGCAGGTCGAGCAGCGTGTCGCTCTGCTTCCAGCCTTTTGAGAGGGCCAGCGTATAGAGCAGCGGCTTGATGCTGCTGCCCACCTGCCGCCGGGCGCGGGTGGCGTTGTTCCACTCCTCCAGCACGCCGTCGCCGAGCTTCTGGCCGACCAGGGCAGTCACGTCACCGTTTCTGGGATCGAGAAACGCCAGGCCGAGCGTCGAGCCGTTCGGCACGTCGGCCTGCAGGCTCGCCGCCTCGGCACTTCTCTGGGCCTGCCGGTTCATGGTGGTGTACACGGTCACGTCGGAGCGGTACAGCACGCTGCGGCCCAGTCGGCCCGCGAGGTCGCGCTCGACCGCGTCGAGAAAGCCGTCGGCGAAGCGCACCTGCGGCGCCGGAGACTGACGCCGCTTGGCCTGCGGGTCGCTCAGGCGGGCTGAGGTCAGGTTGCCGGCAGCGTCGTAGCGCACCGTCCAGCCGACCGGGCGCAGCGGGTAATGCCACGCCGCGTCGGCCTGCGCACGGGTGGCGCGGCCCTCCTTGACCATGCGGTCGAGAATGCTCCTGATGAGCGGCCGGTACGCCTTGTAGTCGTTGTAGCGCCGGGCATTCGGCAGCAGCGTGGCGAGGTAGGCGCTCTGGGCGAGGTTCAGCCGCGACGGCTCGACCCCGAAGTAAGTGCGCGCCGCGTCCTGGGCGCCCAGCAGGTCGGTGCGGCCCACACCCCAGTACACCACGTTCAGGTAGGCGGTCAGAATCTCTTCCTTGGAAAAGCGCCGCTCGACCTGCACCGAGAGCAGCGCCTCCTTGAGCTTGCGCGTCAGGGTCTTCTCCTGCCCGATGTCAGCCAGCAGCGTGCTGCGAACCACCTGCTGGGTGATGGTGCTGCCGCCCTCCTGGTCGCCGGTGGCGCTGTGCACGATGGCCCGCAGCAGGCCGCGCGGATCGAGGCCGCCGTGCTCGTAGAAGCGGGTGTCCTCGCTGGTGACGACGGCCTTGCGCAGCCAGGAACTCATCTGGCCGGCCTTCAGCAGATCGCGGTTGACCCGGGCGCCGCTGCCCAGCGAGGGCGTGAGCGCGCCGATCACCTGGCCGGTGCTGTCGACCACCGTGGCCTTGCCGCCGTACTCCAGCACGTTCAGGTCGTCGACCCGGCGCAGGTCCTGCTGCCACAGCAGCAACACGGCGATCAGGCCCACACCGGCCAGCAAGGCCAGGATGAGCAGGGTCTTGAAGAGGTTCGCTATCAGCCGCATGGCGGGCCTGCCGGAGGAGTCGTGTAGGTCATGGCCTTCTGCCCACAGCATAGCGGCTGAACCTGAACACCTCCTGAATCGCCGGAGGCACAAGCAGATCTCGTGGAAGAACGCCGAATCGAGCGTATTCCTGTATACAAAATACAGCATCCAGAACTGGTAAATTGCCACCATGGAGACCGCCGAGACCCAGACCGATCTCAGACGCACCCCGCTGCACGCCGCCCACCTGCGGGCCGGGGCCAGGATGGTGCCCTTCGGCGGCTGGGACATGCCGGTGCAGTACGCCGGGCTCAAGGCCGAGCACGCGGCGGTGCGCGAACGGGCGGGCGTGTTCGACGTCTCGCACATGGGTGAGTTCCGCGTCCAGGGGCCGGGGGCCGAGGCCTTTCTACAGCACATGACCACCAACGACGTCTCGAAGCTCAAGCCCGGCCGCGCCCAGTACAACTGGCTGCCGGGCGCCGCGGGCGGGCTGGTGGACGACATCTACGTGTATCGGGTGGCCGCCGAGGAGTTCCTGCTGGTGGTGAACGCCAGCAACATCGCCAAGGACTGGGCGCACCTGCAGGCCCACCTGCCCACGGGCGGCGTGCAGCTGAGCGACGAGTCGCCGCAGACCGCGCTGCTGGCCGTTCAGGGGCCGGAGGCGGAGCGGCTGCTGCAGCCGGTCTGTGACACCGACCTGAGTGCCGTGAAGAAGAATGCCTACCTCGCCGCCACCCTGCTGGGCGTCCCAGTCCGGCTGGCCCGCACTGGCTACACCGGCGAGGACGGCTTCGAGGTGTTTTCAGCGGCCGAACACGCCGAACAGCTCTGGGACGGGTTGCTCGCGCTAGGCATCACGCCTGCCGGGCTGGGCGCCCGCGACACGCTGCGGCTCGAGGCGGGCTTTCCACTGTACGGCCACGAATTCTCCGACGACCTGCACCCGCTCGCGAGCGGCTACGGCTGGGTGGTGAAGGACAAGGCCCACCTGGGCCGTGAGGCCCTCGACGCGCCCACGCCGCAGAAGCTGATCGGCCTGAAGCTCGACAAGGTGCCGGTGCGCGAGGGTTACCTGGTGAAGCTCAACGGGCAGGTGGTCGGCCACGTCACCAGCGGCACCAGCAGTCCCACCTTGGGCCACCCGATTGCGGCGGCCCTGGTGGTTCTCGACGCCGCCGACGCCGAGACCTACATGGTCGAGGTGCGCGGCAAGGACCACGAGGCGACGCGCACCGCGATGCCCTTCTACAAGCGCGCCTGAACGACCTCGGCAGCGTTCTCTTCAGACCCTACAAATTCGCCCCCTCAATTCCGGCACAATGGAGCCCTATGAGCACCCCGACTGACCGCCAGTACGCCAGCAGCCACGAGTGGATCAAGGAAGACGGCGACACCTCGACCGTCGGCATCAGCGATTTCGCCCAGGACCAGCTGGGCGACGTGGTGTACGTCGAACTGCCCGAGGTGGGCCGCGTCGTGACGGCGGGCGAGACGGTGGCGGTGGTCGAGAGCGTGAAGACCGCCAGCGACATCTACAGCCCTGCCAGCGGCGAGATCGTCGAGGTGAACGAGGCGCTGAGCGGCAGCCCGGAGCTGATCAACGAGGGCGCGCTCGAAGGCGGCTGGCTGTTCAAGATCCGGGTCGAGAGCCTCAGCCCGGACCTGATGGACGCCGCCGAGTACGAGGCCGCCAACGGCTGAGCCCTCGAAGTCCGGCCACACCCCTCCCGTCCTGATCACCGGGATGTCGGGGGTGGGCAAGTCGTCGGTGCTGCGCGCGCTGGCCGCGCGCGGGATGCAGACGGTGGACACCGACGAGGACGGCTGGTGTGTACCAGGTTCCGACGACCCCGGAGAGCGTGTCTGGGACGAGGACCGGATGCGGGCACTGCTCGGGGCTCCCCGTCACCGTCCCCTCTTCGTGTCGGGCTGCGTGCCGAACCAGGGCCGCTTCTCGTCCGACTTCGCCCACGTCGTGCTGCTCAGCGCTCCTCCAGACGTGACGCGCCGGCGCATCCTGGCCCGCAGCGACAACCCGTTCGGCCAGTCGCCGGCCGAGTGGGCGCGGGTGGTGGCCGACACCGCCGAAGTCGTGCCGCTGCTGCGCCGACACGCCACGCTGGAACTCGACACGGCGCAGCTCGGCATAGACGAGGTGGCCGACCGGCTCGCCGCACTGGCCGCCGAAGCCCCCTCTGGTTCCTCTCTCACCGGGCCGTAGACGCCCGCCGCCAACGCACCGCACGCCCCCACCTCCAAGGAGTCCCGCATGACCCGTCCCCTGACCGAACTGCTTCAGACCGACGATTTTACCCGCCGCCACATCGGCCCCACCCCGCAGGAGCAGACCGAGATGCTCTCTCTGCTGGGCTACGGCAGCCTCGACGAGCTGACCGAGGCCACCGTGCCCGCCGCCATCCTGCGGCGAGACGCGATCAAGGCCGGTGGCCCGGTGACCGAGGCTCAGGCCATCGCGGACCTGAAAGCGGTGGCGCAGAAGAACAAGGTGTTCCGCAACTACATCGGCATGGGGTACAGCGGCACGCACACGCCGCCCGTGGTGCTGCGCAACATCCTGGAGAATCCCGGCTGGTACACCGCCTACACGCCGTATCAGGCCGAGATCGCTCAGGGGCGGCTGGAGATGCTGCTCAACTTCCAGCAGACCGTGATGGACATGACCGGCATGGCCGTCTCCAACGCGTCCTTGCTCGACGAGGCCACCGCCGCCGCCGAGGCCATGACGCTCGCCAAGCGGTCAGGCAAGAGCAAGGGCAACGTGCTGTATGTGGCCGACGACGTGCATCCGCAGACGCTGGACGTGCTGCGCACCCGCGCCGAATACTTTGGATACAACATCCAGACCGGCCCCGCCGACGGTGAGCTGCCAGAGGGCCTGTTCGCCGCGCTGGTGCAGACGCCCGGCACCCGGGGCGACCTGCACGACCTCTCCCCCATCGCCGAGCGGGTCCACGCGGCGGGCGCGGAGCTGATCGTGGCGACTGACCTGCTGGCCTGCGCCCTGATGACGCCTCCCGGCGAGCAGGGGGCCGACATCGTGGTGGGCAGCGCCCAGCGCTTCGGCGTGCCGATGGGCTTCGGCGGGCCGCACGCGGCGTTCCTGGCCTGCAAGGACGAGTACAAGCGCAGCATGCCGGGCCGCGTGATCGGCGTGAGCAAGGACGCGCGCGGCAAGACCGCCCTGCGCATGGCGATGCAGACCCGCGAGCAGCACATCCGGCGCGAGAAGGCGACGAGCAACATCTGCACCGCTCAGGCGCTGCTGGCCAACATGGCCGCCGCCTACGCGGTGTGGCACGGGCCGGAAGGCATCAAGACCATCGCCGAACGGGTGCAGCGGCTGACCGGCATCCTGGCTAAGGCCCTGGTCAACGCCGAGTACGAGCCGAACCTGACCTTCTTCGACACGCTGAGCTTCGAGGCCGACACCACCAAGCTGCGGCCTCTGCTGGAAGCCCGGGGCATCAACCTGCGCTACGAGGAGGGCCGCGTCGGCGTCAGTCTCGACGAGACGACGACCCCCGGGGAACTGGCCGACCTGATCGAGGTGCTGACCGGAGCCGCCGCCGACCTGGAGGCGCTGGACGCCGAACGCCCGCTCGGTGTTCCCGACGCCCTCGAGCGCACCACGCCGTACCTCACGCACCCGGTGTTCAGCGCTCACCACAGCGAGCACGCCATGCTGCGCTACCTGAAGCGACTGGAAAACAAGGATTACAGCCTCACGCACGGCATGATTCCGCTGGGAAGCTGCACCATGAAGCTCAACGCCACCACCGAGATGATTCCGGTGACGTGGCCCGAGTTCGGGCAGATGCACCCGTTCGCGCCCGCCGACCAGACCGAAGGCTACGCCGAGATGCTGGGCGAACTCGAAGCGTGGCTGGCCGACATCACCGGCTACGACGCGGTGAGCCTGCAGCCGAACAGCGGCGCGCAGGGCGAGTACGCGGGCCTGCTGGTCATTCGCAAGTACCACGAGGGCCGCGGCGAGGGTCACCGCAACATCTGCCTGATTCCGGCCTCGGCGCACGGCACCAACCCCGCCTCGGCGGCCATGATGGGCCTGCAGGTGGTGGTCGTGAAGACCGACGAGCAGGGCAACATCGACATGGCCGACCTGAAGGCGCAGGCCGAGAAGCACAGCGCCAACCTCGCCGCCCTGATGATCACCTATCCCAGCACCCACGGCGTGTTCGAGGCGAACGTACAGGAGGTGTGTGAGCTGGTGCACGCGCACGGCGGACAGGTGTACCTCGACGGCGCGAACATGAACGCGCAGGTGGGGGTGACCAGCCCCGGCATCATCGGCAGCGATGTGAGCCACCTGAACCTGCACAAGACCTTCGCCATTCCGCACGGCGGCGGCGGGCCGGGCATGGGGCCGATCGGCGTCAAGGCGCACCTCACGCCCTACCTGCCCAACCACGCGGTGCGGCCCACCTCGGGCAGCCACACCGGGGCCGTGAGTGCGGCGCCCTACGGCAGCGCCAGCATCCTGCCCATCTCGTACCTGTACATCCGGCTGCTGGGGCCTGCGGGCCTCAAGGCATCCACGCAGGTCGCCATCCTGAGCGCCAACTACCTCGCCGAGCGCCTGCGCGGCGCGTACCCGGTGCTGTACACCGGCGCCAACGGGCGCGTGGCGCACGAGTGCATCCTCGACATCCGGCCGCTGAAGCAGGCGAGTGGCATCGGCGAAGAAGACATCGCCAAGCGCCTGATGGACTACGGCTTCCACGCGCCGACCATGAGCTTCCCGGTGGCCGGCACGCTGATGATCGAGCCGACCGAGAGCGAGCCGAAAGAGGAACTCGACCGCTTCGCCGAGGCGATGCTGAGCATCCGGCGCGAGATTCAGGAGGTGCAGGACGGGCTGCTGAGCGCCGAGGACAGCCCGCTGCGGCACGCGCCCCACACCCAGGACGACCTGCTGAGCGACGACTGGAACCGGGC
>Ga0160427_10000658_pt1 | contig 20787 bp, 29 predicted proteins | sample SolpanmetagenomL_FD_108194 | JGI IMG/M metagenome (GOLD analysis project Ga0160427, IMG submission 108194) | Solar panel surface microbial communities from Lawrence Berkeley National Laboratory, California, USA - L | ecosystem: Engineered > Built environment > Solar panel > Unclassified ...
GTAGTAGTAGTAGTAGTAGTAGTAGTAGTAGTAGTAGTAGTAGTAGTAGTAGTAGTAGTAGTGGCAGTTAAGTCATAATCACGAGTATATAAAATCACATACTAAGTAGTCGCCGAATCACCGCATCTGGTTATATACTTAGTATTAGACCCGATACTGGCGCTCGTACTCGTTCTATAGTTAGTGCTGGTGCTGGACAGTAACAATGTAATAGAGATGGTAGTACAGACATAAGTAGACAGGGCGACAAGGAAGTAGTATACATGTACTAAGTATGTAAAGTAAATTATTTTTTTTGATGCAGTGTACATGGATTCATTGTGCTCATTTTAGATGTCGCTCTCGAGCTCTATACAAAATCACGTCGTTCAAGAAAACACAAAAATCAATAAATTTCCTGATACTTTTTGTCCTGCTGCTTACTTAGTAGTTTGACAAACCGATTACTAATCCATAAAATTCGACCATGGCCAACTTGGTTAAATTTCCGATGAATCTGACGACTCCTGGAGATTTTTGGAGGGAAAGAGAGAAAGAGAGAAAGAGAGAGATAGAAAAAAGAATAAAATGACAACAAGACTCCCCGCTTGTGATTCTTGTAAATCTTCAAAGCAAGCATGCGATCATGTACGACCTGTCTGTGCTCGCTGTCGAAATAAAGATAGGTCTGAGTTATGCAAGTACCGGTCGACACCGTTTAAGAGAAGAATAACAAGAAGAACAAGAAGAGGAGGAGGAGGGGAGTCACCGTTGTTGCCATCGGTTGGCAGTGGGATTATACAAGATGATCATGATATTGATGGTATTGGCGGCAATGATGGTGATGTTGCGACGAGATTGGTAGGAGATGCAAGGTGAGTAAAAGAAAATCCCGAGATATATATACATAGACATGTGTATACGTCTACACGTATCCCAAAAAATACCAAGAAAAGAAGAGAGTTTATAGGAGGGTTGGAGTATAAGTTAGCATTCTTTTTTATTGCCATAGATTCTGCACGTTTAGCATTTACAAGTCTGTGCGTCTATTTTCAGTTGAGGTTATATATGTTTCCACGAAAAAAGTATCACATTACTATTTTCTAATAATTAAATGCATTGTGACATGATACGAAGGCCCTTCTATCCTCTCTTTACACTTATCTCTTCAACATGACCATTAGAGGAAAAACGTTAATTTCAGTGTTGATTAACTTTATATCTTTGGATGAAGTGATACAGGAACCTGAGACAACCACCACCCCACGCTCGTCCACAACCGTCGCAAACAACTACTACTACCGCTGCGGCAGCGATTAACAATATCAATGTTACCACTGAACGGGTACAACCACAGTCGGTGCCATTATCCTCAACAACAACAACAATGACACCTGAATTATACAGATTTGGAGCGTTTTCCAAGTCAAACAACTACCCTAATCCAGGATATCTTGGTTTATCTAGTCATGCAAAAAATTTTGATCACATTCCTTCTCCTGTTGAGCATGAGAATGATCGTTTTCAAATGCAGACTCATCCATCCACTATCAACACTGCTACTCCTACATCTACCATTACCACTGCCAATAACTCAAGCAGTAATACTAGAAGGAGAGGTAATGTTAGAAGTGATAACCAACATGCTCTACAAGGAGAAGATGACGACATTTTTGTAGACGAAGCACACATTAATTATGGTGTTCAAATAATTGAAGGAATACGTAATAGTATGGATATATCGTCGTGTATCAAGCTGGTTGAAATGTGGAGTGGGATGGGGATTAATTTCGCTCTTGCGGGTATTTTTGCGAAAAAGTGTGTGGAGACGACACGGTATATTTTTGAAAGTCTTGGTTCTCGCAGCGGCAGTATTGGTCGTAGTAGTAATGGAGTAGCAGCAGCAGCCGCGAGGGTAACATCAGCACAAGATCAATATACACATGACGAAGATGATGGTGATAGTGATGTTATCAAAGTTCGAAACGTATCAAAAAAATCTCTTCATCTCTTCGTCTTGCCGCATGCGTACGGAAAAAACCTGGACGTTTGAGGAATACTGCGCTTCCTTTTGCATGGTTAATGCAAGATGGGAGACTTTGGGTCTTTTCTTCTCTGCGGTGAGCAGAGCGACGGTAGATATCAACTCTTTTAACGGGTTATTTGTCAATGAACAGCAGCGGATTTCGGTACAAAGGTTCACAATGAGGTGTTCAGGTAATTGCATTGATATTGCAACGTCGCTTGACTGTTTGAATGATTTGCAGCTTGTGTTGCAGTATGAGACGACGACTGTTCATTCGTTTGTTGATGGTGATCAAAGTAAGTTATGAATATTTGCTCCCTAATTTTCATTTGTACTTCTTCTTCTTCTGCAGGAAAACAAAAAGGATGAAGAAATGACGTGTAGGAGAAAAAAGCCTTAATATCTATCATGAGATATCTTGGGAATAATTCGTGTCTCACTATTTCTTTTTTCCTGCAGCTGAGAATGAATTCTAGGTTACACTACATGGAGAAGACTCGGAGATGTCATCAGCTCTATATACGCTCTTGGTCTACACATACAGCTTGATGATGACGATTCTGCTCCTCCTTTTCTGAAGAAGCTGAGATGGGCAGCATATGCACGGACATACTCTGATGATAAGAATGATTCCATCTTTCTCGGCCGTCCTCCTCGACTCTTGAGGAAATACTGTCGATTGGACTTGTCTGATGATATCTATCATGGACAAAATGATACTGGTCCTTCTATCACCCTATCAAAATACTTCAGATGGGATGGAGAGCAGGAGAAGCAAGGAGAGGGAAGGGAACAACACGGTTTCAATTACATGGACGACACCCGATGGATCTTTCAATGCGCGCTGTTGAAGGAGCGGATACTCGATTTGTTTTTGGAAAATGATTATGCTGAAAGAGTGCAAATGTCACAGTTCGTTCACCTTTTCCTTCTTATTACAACATGAAAACACATATTCACTACGCTGCACAAAAAGTGCAATGGAATAAAATATCTACCTCCATTTTATGGAATGCACATTTGGGGGGAGGAATGGCTGATCAACGTACGTTACTTTTGCTTAGGTCAATCATCGATGACGCTGAAAGAAACTGGGCTGGATTTCCTGCAAGATTTCGTTTAAATGGAACCCTGAGGGATTCTTGTGGTAGTCCTGTGGAACGTGATTTATGGTCGGTGCACGACTTACTCATCTTCACGTCTTGTTTCTGTTGAGGTTATCCCTGGCGAGGGGTATCACAGAACCAGATCCAAGCTTGATATCCGTCTCAGCAGAGATTTTGTCGTTGGCAGTTGAAGCGGCTGTTCTAAGACATCACCTTGCAAATTCTGGGACAGGTATTTGGTGGAAGGTAAGATACTCTCTTCCTCTTCTTTCTTCATCTTACTACACGTTAGTATCTAGAGTAGGAATTCTAGCATATGATGGATACATAATTGAGGGCATTGAATTGTGCTAATTTCCATGCTTTCAAAAACATTAAAAACAAAAAGGTATCTTACTTCGGATTACCAGCAGCTGGCATAATATGCCTATCCTTACTCAACCATCCATCTTCAATACAACAAGCTGATGTCTCGGTATCTAAAGTCATCCAAGACCTCAGTGTCCTAGTTGCTAAAGTCGACACTGGAGCACTGATTACTGTTGAGAATCCCAATTACGCATTGTTGACAGAAGCTACACGGACTGTGAAGACTCTTCTCGATCGATTGAGCATCAGTGTTGTCACCACTCAAAATAATGCTGCTGGTACAGCTGAGAGGGAGGTAATAGTAAACCCGGAATCACTGCCGCCGCCACCATCTCCGTCATTGTCGCTGCCTCGAACAATGCAAGATGAATGGATGCCTTGGCTACAACAAAACACATGGGATTTCGAGTTGGATTTTTGGAATGATTTGGCAGAACATGCGATTCTGATGGATGTTTGAAAATACTGACAAATTGAAGGCACAAGCAAGGTCAATAGCATTGAATATGATGCATTCAAAGAAGAATGCATTGCAAACAACCGACGTGTGAGATATGTTAAAATCGATGCTTCATGCTTTTCTTGTTTGTTGCATAATATGTGAGTGTTTACATACTTCGAATATGATCGGTTATCTTGAGTCCCTCTACGTCCACTTGTCATGGGGTGTTACCTATATCCAAATGGACAAATTTAAGTCTAGGACAGCACGTTCTCAATAGGTTCCACAATATTGATCAGAGGATCTTCTTTTTTGATCAAATAAAATATTGCAGAATGAAATTGGATCAATCAGAAGGAGGAAAGCTCTTCTTTACATATGGATTTCAACATCCTCAGCTTATTATAATTGTACGCCTGAAATTACCTGTTGATAACCTCTGAAGTGTATAAAAGTTTGACGCGCTCCGAGTAGCTGTCATGTTTTAAAAAATTCAAACATTGATCGAAACCCGATGTAGGTATATATACTACAGGAAGCTTCTTTTATGCCCTCTGTTGCTTTGCAGATGAGAAGTATTACATAACCCCAGTGAGAATTTAAGAATTGGAACTTTTGAAAATATATTGTGTGACTCTCCAGATCTAAATACCAGACGGCACTGACATGAGTAATCTCAAGGAATAAATCATTATTCTCATCTTCACGGGTAAGATATCAACTTATATATTTCCATTGAAAAGTTTCAAGTCTTTTTTATTGGATAGAGATCTTTAAAACTCGTGTGTGTGAGCAGTCATTACATTCGAGGAATTGACTCGGTCAGTTAAAAGCTTGATAATCAAAAGGTAGATAAAAAAGAGAGACCAGTGATACTAAAAGACAACAACTCCGAGAAAAACAGGATGGAAAGAAAAAGCATAGATCTTGAAGAAATCTTGGGAGGGAGATTTGAGTCCTCATGAGGAGGAAAGCGTAAGGAGAAGATATGACAACGGGGGGAGCAGATCCAGAAAACACAGAAAACACTATGGGTACTATGGTATAATGCAGTAAGGAAAGTGGTGGGAAAAAAGCAGGAAATCGTAACGAAAAAGGAGAGTGATATAGACAAGAGAACGACAGGGACGTAAAGGTGAAAATCAAGAGTAAGAAAGACAGTGTGAAAGACAAGGAGAAAAACTACAGGAGACAACAATGAAAATGAGATGGAAAGAAGAAAATGCCGTTTCTTCCAATTTCGTCGCTCGCAACAATCTTTGCCGATGAAGATCTTTTCATGTCTCGTGGTATACATAGTAGTGTAGGGATAAATGAATTCAAAAGAAAAAACAAAAAGAAAAAGAAAGACAGATATGAAGAAAAACATGTAAGGAATGGTATAATTTATTCAAACAAGGTTCGTGGTTGTGCAGTTTTGCCATTTGTTTTGTCTTCTGTTTTCTGCGGGGAGACTGCCGTCATGTCATGAAAGTCGTTCTTTCTTTTTGATGATGAACAAAAGGAATGTATTAAGTTAGTTGTGTTTATTTTTTAGATAATTCGTTGGTGTTAAGTTTTTGATAGTTGGTTGCCAGGTAATGTGGCCAGTGGTCCAGTACTTTTCTTGAAATTAGAGCTCACGACCTACATACCCATCTGGCATTAGAACAATCTCGCCCCGCCCTTGTGCTGTTATGTTATGAACAGTTCTTGAGGATCTATTATCAATAGCTTGGAACGATTCTCTATCACCACTAGTAGACACACTGTAGTTTGAGTCAGAGAAGGCGCTGTTGCGGAATTGTCCAACGATATCATTGAACCTAAGTGACTGTTTTTTGGGCATGAAATTTTGGTTCGAAGATTGAGCACCGTTTCCATTTCGAGCTCTAACAAGGTCTCTGAAGTTGCTAAATTCTTTTGCTGTAGAAGGTCTCATGGGTGGTACTATTGATTCTCTTGATGGTTGCAATTGGGATGATTCAGATACTTGTTGTAAATGTCTGGATGGAGGTCGTTGAATAGCCTGGTAATACACAGGCTGAGAAGTAGGGGAGGGAGTTGCCTCCATACGAGCAGCATTTTCCCGTTCTTGGTCCATCAATTTTTGCTCCCTCATTTGTCTCATGCTCTCACGGGGACTAAGATCAAATCCAGGTAAGGGTGGTGTTACTTTTCGTTTTAGCTGTTCTGCCCATTTTGTTTGCCAAATAGTATCGTCTGCAGGCGTGTTGATAATACTGCTAATGTTACTTATGCTGCTGTCTACACTCAATTGGTGCGCCGAGTGGGATGGCCTCAGGAATGTTGGTCCGGATTGAAGTGCGCTCTCCCTCTCTGTAGATTCGCAAAGTGGAAATCCCATCATTGCGGGGGTGGTTGAAATTGCAACTCCAACAGTTGCTCGCTGTGTTGGTGACCCGCCTATCCTTCCATCTGAGGTAGACGGGCGCCCAGGTGATATATTACTGCTACTCGTCGCTGCGCTACCGTCAGATCGATGATAGGAAGATGACCCTCCAGGGGATGTCAAGCTCCTTATACTTTGACCAGATGGTTTAATCGATTCATGTTGGACTTGGCCTGGTTTTGGTATTGATTCCGCTGCTGCTAACGAATAAAGTACTTGGTCATGAACAGGTATGGACGAGGTATCCCATTCATCGAAAAGGGCTGCTGCAGCGGTTTCTTGGTCCGTTAAAGGAATTGGAAAGTTTGGTGCTTGAGGTGAATTTCTATTTCCCACCTTGCCTAGCTTGGCCAGGAACGGTGAAGCTGGTACTGCTGTGACTGCAGGCAAAGGCGTTGGTATTATAGGGATGTTTGTATTGATTCTTGGAGGAGGTTCGGTTCGTAGTCGAGGGGAGGGTATATGTACGTCTTTGAGTGTTCTTTTCATGATTGGGGATTTGGGACCGTCTACGTGAGCTTTGCCTTCTGCACTTGATCGAGCCACGCCCGAACTCATGCTGTCCATACTTTGTGATCGACCTCTCTTGCCATAATGATTTTGCTTCGGGTTTATAGCAAGAGCTCTTGATACAAAGACGATGACAAGAGTCCAAAAGATTGTCTCCATCACAACCATAACTCCCCACAAGCCAACAACCGTGGTCAATAACCATCTTGTATCCCTTCCAACAATGATATGAGGAAGCCATTCATACTTGATAACACCAACGCAGAATAGCCCAGCTGTACATAGGATTGTAATCACTGAGGGCAATACTCCCACAATGAACGCTGTGGTTCTACTAAACTTCCATAATGCGAATGTGACGATTAACAATGTGTTGAAGCAGTTTAATATTGAAACGATGGTGAATGGAACTCGTAGCGGAGAGTTTTCGATGAATGTGTATACTGTGAATATTGATAGAAGAGCTGTTGTACCGGTCGATAACAGAAATGTGGACGCGCAAAGAAACCTAGACGACAACTTTCGGGTCCAGGTCCGGCCTGAGGCAGACATCGATCGTCGAGTGATCGAAGTACCAAAGGTTTGTGTATATATGTAATTTTCGAATTATTTTTGAGATGGTCTAAATTTTGTAGATGACTTGTTCGAGTGTCTGTAAAGTGTCACAGTCGGAAGGAAGGTGTTTTCGTGTAAGCCGAAGAATGAATGTATGTTGTAGTAGTATACATGTACAATTTTGACGAGGAATGAGTGTTGATGATACTCTAGTAGGTGAGATCTGCTTGGCTTCAGGTCAGTTGAGTCCAGATTAAACAATCAACAAGGATAATTGATCACTTACTTCTTAGTTGGTTAGGACTATGGACAAGTGCTTATGTCTTGCGAAAATGAATGAATACGCAAATTCGTCTGTATTGCCACAAAGGAGGGACGTAATGAATGGGTATCTTGAAAATTCCAAAGGATTGTAAGTCAAACGGGAAGGAAAGTGAGACTCTTGTGCCCGGCGAGGATTTAGTACACTTATTCGATATAAGTAATTTGGAACTCTCCTCCGTCTGTCTGTCTGCTTATCTGTCTAGTGGGACGTACGTATAACCGGATCTCTAGAATATGACATCTGCATCCGTCTAGAGAACAAGATGTTGTGGTGTTGCGGGAAGCCGAGTTGTTGCAAGGCCGCAAAAGAACGAGGCGAGCGTGGTATGTCTTTGGCTGTTGGCTGAAAACGGACAATTCTCGACACTCGGAAAAAGGATAGCCAGAACTTTAAGACAAATCTAACAATAACCGTGACCAGAGAATTGCTACTACTACCAGATTTCAATCAGAGTAAAAACCACACAGGAGTTGAAACAATTCGTGTACAGGCTTAGGATTTGAAGTGTTTTGTCGAATGCAAGATGTTGTTATCGGATGATGTTGAGAGTAGTGAATGTTGGCTGAGTCGAATTATTGTGTGATGGTGTCGAACTAGGTGTGTTTTTGGATGTGCACCTCTCTCTTGTCGCAACACGAGATATTCAATTGCAATGAACAGCTTTTTTTTTAAAGTTAACGTTAACCAGCAGCTGGACAGTGGAGAAGGTTTTTTGTCGACCCTGTTCTGATAACTTCTGTGTTCAAACTACAAAATATTCCCCCAGCACACAATCTTGGTCGACAATTTACGGGATACAAGGGGAGTAAGAAAGGAAGAAAAAAGAACGTGGATGAGCAGAAACCCGGGGAAAGGAAAGAAAAGGAACGGATATACGCACAAGAGAAAAGTAAGAGAGGAAGAACAGTGGAATAATGAGGAACGGATGATAATTACAAGAAGTTTCAACACAATCAGTAGCAAGTCATACTCAAGAGAGGGGACCTTGAAGAATTATCAAATCCTAGAATCTACACATCGCTAACTATACGAAGACGAGCACGGTGGGGTGGTAGTAAGTTAGTGAGTTTTAATTTTAATTCTACCACTCCATGTAAGTTAAGTTACAGTACAATGTTATTATGTCGATAGATGTATAGGGCATGTAAGAATGAATGAATACATGCTGTACCTACATTAGTGCCATCTCATTCCCTGTACTTGCATATATCTTACATATGTATCTCGAATTAGAAATGTCGACTTTCTCTCCCACTCCCACACCACTCTATTGTTCTGAGTTGGCTGACATAGTGCTTTACGGCGTAACTCTATGTATCAGACAATATAACAATGTACGATCAGAAACATACTCCGTATTTGTGGACTTTTGTGTAACTTTTTTCATTTGCTTCTGGATAATGGTAATAACAACATTCATGCTTCTGTCAACCTCAGATTCTTTGTGGAGGCAAATCTCATGTTGCGTAACACCATCTTTTAGCATATCTGCTGCTTCATTTGGTCTCATCAATATTCCATCCATCCACCCATCTATTAGTACTATATTGTCAAGAAGGTCTACTAAACTAGCACCATTTGTTCAATTCGTTCTTTCTCGTTGACACCATCAGTATTATAATAACGTCAGTCTTTTTTTTTCTCCCTCGTCATTAAGCAACCCTTTATTTTATTTTAAACTTTCCTCATTGTCTCTCTTTCGCTACACAAAATGTGCAACTCCACATTTTGTCACGTAATGACACATAGCGTATTACGCTAAAAAAAAATGTGATTACCGCCGGTCCGATTTTTGTGGGACACGAATGAACAAGCCTATTGTTCTTTTTTAGTGAGAAACAAAAAATCCAACAACAGCAGATTAACATCACTTTCAAGCAATTTAATCATCCACCAATTGCCGGATGTAGTTTTCTCCATTCTGTTGATCAATCTTTCAGGTAATTTGGACCGCCTTTATTTTTTTTCTAGCCTTGGTGAAGGAGAATAATGCAAGTTACGCAATAACAAGATTATACCAATATACTCATACTGATGCTGACAAGGGGATAGATCATTGTGCTTGAGATTGTGTGGAAAGAATTGCGGGTTTCATTAACTTTGGATGCTCGGCCATAATAGCATAGTTCAGCTCCTTCAACTCTTTCTCTTATTCGACAGTCCTAGCCTAGTACCTTTGCTTAGCTCTTTTGTAAACGGAAGCAACCTTTTTTCCCAGGTTAGTCTAAAGAAGAGTAAAGGAATCTTTCAAACTCTGTTTTTGTGTTCTCCTATTACTAGCTTATTTTATTCTTTTTCTTTTTCCATCGAAAAGGAATGCGGTCCTGAAAGTCCAGAAGGGGGCACGGACGGTTCTGGATTATGAACGGGATATTGGCGAGAGCTGAGCGAGAGGTTGAGCGAAATGAGCAGATACATCTCGAGGAGGAAGGGCTGTGGAGGATTTTTCTTTCTTAAACGGTGCATTCGCTTTCTGTTTTTAAACGAGATGACGCTTTAAATAGTGCTTGACCAACGAGATTTACACATATTCGCTCACTCATACTTCACCTCATCCCAGATATGAGAAAAAGAGAGAGAGAGATACGCCGAGAACTTTTTGGATTGTTATACTAATTGCTTACACGGCGAGTCGTGTGCGAATTTTAAACCAGGGAATTGTATAGGATAGTTGGAACTACTGGTGAAATGGCGATACAACAAGCATATGTATCCACATCTCCAATACACCAAGCTACTAGAAGCAGCTCCCTGAGCCCTGTTCGGGCACTTGTCCTTGTTCAAACATCTTATTACCTGGTAAGCTATAAGTACAATAGACACCCCGAAGACCTTGGCTTAGATCTAGCCTTCACAAGTTCCACTGACCATCGTTTCACCATATTTCCTCAAACAATTCTTCGCATTGATGATTGGCCAATGTGTACTATATACCCTTTACTAGATGTTTGTAGTGTATGCCATCGTACGCGTACTATAAAGTTTCCTTTATTCTTGGACATTCTCTAGCTTAAAAGACTAGAATGGAAATAAATACTGAGGGGTCAATTCTCTAGCTCTATTATCATATGCATTCTCGCATCATTGGTGGGTTTAAGAGGTAGTTTTGATTAATTCTAAAAATCAATCTCCTATTCTTCCTTGCACTGTTTACATTTCTAGGATGTTTTTAATTATTTTCTAATCAGAATTTCCAAGTACATACTAGTATGAAGGCACCCTCAGCATGTCTACATTATCAACAGCCAATGTAATCGCAATTATCGTCCTATGCAGACTACATAAGCACTACACCAACCATGAAAATCTCCTGGGCTTGCATGTATCATATAGTAGCAAATATTGGCGTGAACCATATAGTACATGAGAAAAAAACATCAAATCCATTTGTGAAAGTGCTACCAATGCTCCAAGCACCACATGCGAAATAAAACGGTCTCTGATTGTCTTCCGTTTTTGGAATGATTTCCTGTTTGGGAAATAAATAAATAAACATCAAATCATCAATCAAGCACGGAAAAAAATCACCCAAAAAGATATCTTGAGATGACGATATCATGATGACAACTTCCTACGCTCAATCTCAGCTTCGGTCTCTGATCATCATTGTTTCATTCCCCTACATGTATACATGATTGCAATTGGGCGTGAAACATCGCCATGGCTTGCGCTTGCCCCGTACTTGGAGCCAATACCACATGTAAGTATCAATTGCCCAGTAAACAGAAAAGAGGAAGAGACTAGCCCTGTCCCACAAGGCTTGAGACTTCTCAGCTTGGTGGATATCGATTTTATGATCATGGTATCAATGGTTTCATAAACTCTGTTCTTTCTCCTATACTTTTAGTTTCTTTGTTCAAAACCTTTCACTAATCGATCATATCTATCACATCGATCATATCAATTATATTATTTATTATTATTCATTATCCGATTAGTGGATTTTGAACTGATCAGCTGCTTCAGACAATCAGACCTCTAGTATAGTAATATTAAAATAAAGATCCCTACGCTAAACAGATGTATACATACATATTGTTAACTATAAGATAAACCAGGAATAATGCACCAGTTGAAACTTGAATTAACCACCCTTTTTATAAATCTACATGGTCGAAGTTTTCGGTATGACAGAGAATAGTTAGATGTGCCTAAGAAAGATTAAGTGTTTCTTGAACTTTTAATAGTTGAGAGACACTAGGCCTATAGGTCTCCTAAGTGAATACAATTACAGAGGACTCAAGACTGATTTTTAACAAATTTAGCAATCGCACACTCGGTATATTGAAGCCACCAATATTGCTCTGATAGTCTATAGAGAATGGAACGCAAATAAGAACTCAACGTTTTGTATTAAACATACGTATACTATGTAAAGATAAGACCCGACATTACCCATGGCTGAATCGTCTATATCCTCAGCCAAGAAAAACGCGTATCTCCATAAGTACAGGACAACTATCACTCGAAATGAAGGTTTCTCATAGATATAGGCTAGTCGCTTGTAATTGTTCTAGCTGCTGCTGTACAAGATAAACTGAATTTAATAACTTGTACAAAGCAGATCAACTGCCATCAGTTATTTTCCTAGTTTTCATGCAAAAAAATCCTTCAAGATCTTCGACAAGTCAGTGCTATTCAGATGGATACTTCAGATCTTAGTCTTCTGTGTAACACAGTGATATCTGTCGTCTCATGATCACCACGAATGGAGTCTTGCGTTTTGACAAATATACCAAGTAACTTTTCACATAGACACGTGACATTGAAGACCCAAAAACATGACATGGACAGCAAAACACCAAAAAACACAGAGAGACAGATCTAGAGCTTCAACATCATCATCATCATCATCATCATCATCAACAAGATACTGAATGTAGCTTCATTCATTTACTGGTTTCTCTCCAGCTCTCGAGACAACAATCTTTGTCTCCTTACACTTCAAAATTCCTTGATAACCATGTTGTAGTAAGCTACAAATGTAATCGCATTGTCATTCTTCCATAAATCGGACAATCTTTTTTCTTCCCTTCCAGATTCAACGCTCGTTTCTCTTTTTACCAAGATCCATATGCTAAGCGACGACGTTTTACGATAACGACAACTACCCTTAACGACTACCTTCCACACGCCTTACGTCTATGACAACAGGACCAAAGTCAGTTTTGTGTCCTCTTCATCATTTCTTTACCACGCAAGACTAGGAAAAGCGATTCGAATTGAATCTCTCCCATCAAAAGGATTAAAGAAGGAGAGATACAGCGAGCTCGATAACCCCAACAACAAATTTTATCGCCTATCAAAACCGAAATCACAAAGAAAACAAAGTCAAGGATCAAATGACAGAAGACAGTATATACCGCGAAAGCTCACAATTCAAAACATGGTCATTCCCTCCGTCTAAACTTGCAGAAATACGACAGCAGACCAGTCAAAAGGGCATCAAGTCTGTCAATCGACAATGGAAGAAGGCGCGCCAGGAAGCTGGTGATGCCGATGCTTCAGATGTAAACGATCCGGAATGTTTGACAGTGGAGGAGGAACTCACGTTGTTGCGGTTCTATTGTGGCAAGGTTATAGAGTTGAGCGATTTGTTTGGATTTCCGAGTAATGTTAAGGTTTGTGGTTTTCTCCCTTTCCTATCATGTGGTGCTTGGATGCTTTTGGGAGATAGGAAAGAAAAAGAAGAGAGGTGAAGGGGTTGGAACTGAGAAAATTGATGAAGCAAAGACAAAGAGCTGACGATTTTACAAACCACCCAGTCATCAGCTGTTATATTCCTACAACGCTTCCATCTACATCATTCAATACTCTTATACCACCCAAAACACCACCTTCCAACCGTACTATTCCTAGCAACCAAAACAGAGAATCATTACATCCCATTATCAGACTTTTGTAAACGAATACCAAAATCAACACCTGAAGCCATTCTCAAGCACGAGTTTACAGTAGCCGGAGGAATAGGATGGGATCTAGACATCCGGCATCCTTTACGCGCTGTTGAGGGCGGTATCATGGAACTGTTGACATTGATATCACACGGCGGAGCAGACACACAAGCAGAATCAGGAGCCGATTGGAAAACAGCACTCGGCGAAAACTCTGCACCGATCATCAGCCAAAGAATAAAAGACGCCCATGGCAATTTAAGAAACATCTTGACATCATCCGCATTAATAAGCGACGCGTATTTCTGTTACACACCTCCACAAATTTTCCTGGGAGCATTGTATACCGCTGATCAAACACTTGCACAATTCTACATCAACTGGAAACTTGCGGGTAGTCCAGATATTAGAGATAAACTGATGTCGACAGTCCAGGCATGTTCGGAAATGTTGAGGACGGCGGCAGAAGAGCATGGAAGGACGTCGCTAGAGGAAGTGAAAAGGATTGATAAAAAGTTGCATCGGTGCCAGAATCCGCAAAAGTATACTGGTGTCGGTGTTGGTAATGGGAAGACTGGTACTAACGGTGAAGACGCGGAAGAGGAGAGAAAGGCGAAGAAGAGGCGATTGGAGAGGGAGAGGTTGGAGAAGGAGGGGAGTGAAGTTTTTGGTAAAGGTGGAGGTGGAGGTAATGGGGGATTGTTTGGTGGAATGCTGCCTGCCTCTCAGAATTGAATAGACTTGTTGGACATTGATGATTTACTCATAAGGGAGTTCATAAAAAACGCAAAGTTTTTTCGCCCACTATTTAGAACGATCATAGAATGCAGGTTCTGTTCTTCTTTCGCCTTTATTTTACTGTTAATCGTTGTACTATATTGATTTTTTTCCAGGCGTTTGGATGGTGGTCACTTTACCTAGATAGATAGGGCGCACATTCACGGTTCATCGTATTTTGCATCTATATCGCCAACTCTTGGTCTAAGGAGAAGAAGCTTGTGATTTGTATACCCATTGTTCTAAACACTTGTCATGGCGTACGCACCCAGTTACTGGGACCCATGGGAAGTGTGTCAAAACTGCTCTTCCAGATTACAATACTTTTGACACTTTATCTGGTATAGATCCGTGGAAGGCCAAAACATCTTGTAGGTTAAAATAGTCACGGTACTGTAAGCTATATTCAAGCAATAAATGGAGAACAAGTATAGAAACAGTTATAAAATTCCAACAAACATGTATAGTAATGTGGTATTGGAAAAAATTATCCTAACTTTTCCTCTATGAGCGAGTGTAACAAATGTATTAAGTATTTTCTGAAGGGAGCAAACGAAGAGGCCGAAAAGAAGAATGGTGAGAAACAAAGATGATCAACTGTAAATTTGAGTCGCTAGCCAGACAACGCCAACACCTTGAGATGAAAGAAAGTAATAAAACCAAGTCCACACAAAGACGCAATTACATATACTCATATAAAGGAGATAACCAGATGACGAGAAGCGACGTGAACACAAAAGACCCCCAATTCCATCACATTTGAAACTTTCTCCTATCCTTCTCCGATCCACCCTTCCACTCCCACTCAATACCCTCACAAACACCTCTCTCCACCCTCCTCAATTTCAACGTGAACCGCGGTCCCAACTCTTGCAATCCAACCCTCACACCTAAATCCTCACCCGCCTTGACCCCTCCCAACCTCTCACTTCCCGTCGTCTTATCTCCCTTCCCCTGAAAAATCTTACCATTATGTTTCTCCCCCGTATCCCTAAACACATACCGATGTCTTCTAAAAAAGATGTAATCCCGCTGATTATGTAATGTAACTACCTGTCTACCTTTGAAATCCGGTAAAGCAGGGTATAGACTAGTAAATAAACCACTCGTCAATTTACCCAAAGGTGTAGCAAAATTGTTCAATATCAGTTCCGGAATATGACTTGTTGATTTTCCCTTTCCTTCAATTTGATGGAAATTATTGGTCCACGAGGACATGGAGAAGTGGAAAGTAGGACCAGCGGGGAGGGTAATCATGGTCAAACCGTGGACTTTTTTGTGGTCTTCGACAGCGAGGAGGACGTGTGTATATTCGCGGTTGGCGGCAAAGCTGGCAATTTCGGGGACAGAGAATTTTTTACCGCGCGGGATGTAGGTTGTGTTTGGGAAGAGGGAGACGAGGGTGTGGAAGGTGTCGTAGGATTTGGCGTCTTTGGTGGTTGTTAGGAGGATTTTGGGGGGGAGGCCGGAGGTGGTTGTTGGGAATAGGTTGGCAAATTCTTCAGAGGCGGCGAGGTTGTCTTTTTCTAGCAGTTCTTGTTTTTCTGCTTGTGCAGTATCTTCTGGTTGTTCTTCTGGGTTGTCGCCCATGGATTGATCGCCGTCGCCATCTTGTGGTTTTCGGAGTAGGTCGTCACTGGGCTGCCATATCCGTTCGTCATAGACTCGTTTTGTCTCGAGAGTTTGTGGAATGTTGGTTGCGAGTCGTTCGCGCTTTAGTTCTGGGTTTCTGACCTCTTCCTTCTTTCTGGCGAAACGGGCTTCTCGTTTGGCTTTGGACAAGGCGATTCGCTGGTTGACATTCTTTTTCGAACGGATGTCCTTGTTCTTGATGTCGAAGGAGTCGGCAGAGATGTTTGAGCGGGATGGAGGCATTGCGAATGCCTTTTGAGGGTGGATGTTGTTGTTGAATGAGTGAAGATTGAATGGAATCTCCAGGAAATGCAACTTGACGCCAGAAGAGAAAAAGTTTTGGAATAATTTAATTCCCTTGTCGACAGTGAAGTGAGGCTCTGCTGCTTGGAAAAAGCAATATTCTGTAGTCACATGACCTAGATTAGTCATAGTGGGGGTGTAATTGAAGTGGGATTTTGTGAGTGGGCATTGAAGGAACACAGACTCAAGTGCTTGTCCTCTGTGACATCTACAACGGCAACAACAACGACAACGATAACAACACCAACAATCAGACAGACAAACAGTCAGCTTCAAGAGTGTGGCCTTTAGTCGGAAATTCATGAGAAGCTTCGTCTGCTGTTCTACAAAGCATACCATCTCGTCAATTGCTTCAAAGTACTACTACAGACAATATCCTCTGTCAACCTTGGTCTCAGCACGACATTTCACCTGCACCACAGCTAGCTTAAAGCAAAAATCACTTGCCGTACCTGCTTCATTCACAATGACAACAACACACACGGGTCAGGCCTTTGACAGAACTGCCTTCGACAATCTGCTCCGTCGACGACTTTTCTACATCCCATCTTTCGAATTGTACGGTGGTGTTTCTGGTCTCTACGATTATGGTCCGCCAGGTTGTGCCCTACAAGCCAATGTCATCGATCAATGGCGAAAACACTTTGTTCTAGAAGAGGACATGTTGGAAGTTGACTGCACTGCTCTTACACCACACGAAGTCCTGAAAACAAGTGGTCATGTCGACAAGTTTGCGGATTGGATGTGCAAAGACCCAAAGACGGGCGAAATCTTTAGAGCTGATCACCTGGTTGAGGAAGTATTGGAGGCCAGACTGAGAGGAGATAAGGAAGCTAGAGGTGCACAAGATGTCAAGCCAGTAGAGGAGACTGCAGAGGACACCACAGATAAAGCAAAGACGAAGAAGAAGAAGAAGGTCAAAACTATCAAAGTGGTCAAACTGGATGACAAAGTTGTTCAGGAATACGAGGAAATATTAGCAAAGGTATGTAAAAAACGATGGCTTTTAATGCTTGAACTAAGAAGTAGATCGACAACTACGACGGAGCAGAGCTTGGCAAGCTTATTGTAGAGCATGAAATCAAAAATCCAACAACTGGCGGTGATGTCGAGCCACCAGTGGCTTTCAACCTCATGTTCCAAACGTCCATCGGACCAAGCAGCAATCTTCCTGGGTATATCAATTCCCCAAACTTTAATGTACTATGCTAAGTGTATAGCTATCTCCGACCTGAGACTGCTCAAGGTCAATTTCTCAACTTTTCAAAGCTCCTCAACTTTAACGCAGAACGGATGCCATTCGCTTCTGCGTCTATCGGCAAGTCTTTCCGTAACGAGATCTCACCTCGACAAGGTCTCTTACGAGTGCGGGAGTTTTTAATGGCTGAGATTGAGTATTTTGTGGATCCCGAAAATAAAAAACACACTCGATTCCATGAGGTCGCAGAGGTTGTGCTCAACTTTTTACCCAAAGAGATTCAACAAGACGGCAAAACAACCACTTCAAGAATATCCATCGGCGAGGCAGTCAAGACTGGTCTTGTTGACAATGAAACACTTGGCTATTTCCTTGCAAGAATTCACTTGTTCCTCGAGGTTATCGGTGTTGATCAGGAAAAGGTCCGTTTCAGACAACACATGGCCAATGAGATGGCTCATTATGCTTCAGACTGCTGGGATGCAGAGCTATTGACCAGTTATGGTTGGATCGAGTGTGTCGGTTGTGCCGACCGAAGTGCATACGATTTGTCCGTTCATGCGAAAAAGACTGGTCAATTCATGGGTGTCAGAGAACAATTGGCGGAACCAAGAAAAGTTACAGAATATGAGGTAGGCACGACATACATGTTCTTGTACAAATGCTAATTATGTGGCAGGTCGAGCTCAACAAAAAGGTGTTTGGTCCACGATTCAAGAAAGACGCCAAAGCTGTTGAAGAGCGATTGGTCGAGTGCTCGAATCAGAAGGAACGAGAACAATGGTCAGCAGCGCTTGCTAAGGGTGAAGAGATTGATGTCTTGGTAGAAGGTCTTGGAAAGCTGTCAATTGCACCAGAGCTACTCAAGGTTGAGCAACGAACTAGAACTGAGAACGGTCAGTGAACTATTCTGGACATTACAATTGACGTTAGTTACTAACTATCACAGTCCGAGAATATACACCCAACGTCATTGAACCATCCTTTGGTATCGGTCGTATTTTGTACTCCCTCATGGAGCACATCTACTGGGCTCGTGAGAACGACGCCAACCGCGCTATCCTCTCATTCCCACCTCTTGTCGCACCAACAAAATGTCTCCTCGTTCCACTGTCTAATAACGAAGAATTCGTACCCTTCACCACCTCCCTATCCCATCAAATACGACGACTTGGTATATCAAACCGTGTAGATGCTTCTGGTGCTACTATCGGCAAACGATATGCCCGAAATGACGAATTAGGTACACCATTCGGTATCACCATTGATTTCCAGACAGTCAAGGATAAGACGGTTACGTTGAGAGAACGAGATACAACGAAACAGGTACGTGGTAGTATGGAGGAGGTTGTGAGTGCTTTGGGTGATATGGTGAATGGTAGAAAGTCATGGCAGGATGTGATGAAAGAGTTGCCAATATTCGAGAGTCAAGAGAAGGAGGATTAGATGAAAGAAAATGTATCGTTTCTTATATCTTAGATTGATGTTTATGATTGGAATGTTGCGATGTCGACATTAGATCTGAATTGAGCATAAAGAATAAGAATCAAAGCATTGCTCCTGAGCTCTTCTATCATTGACAAGACACTGATTCATGTAATTTCTCAACAAGCTTAGTTGAATTGTGCCACAAAATGGTGATTCAAAAGTCTACTCTCTCAACATCGGATAAAACTTGAAATAATGATATTATTGTAAATTGTTCTTCTTACAAAGACCAGATGGAAAAAAACTTTGAGAAAGAAACGAATGTGATTAGAACTACCTAGATATGTAATCCGCACCGCACCTTGAGAGAGAACATCAAACCAAGATGACGGTAAATAAAACCTCACCTCTGCTCCATTACCCTTTCATCAATATCCTACTTCTCCATACCTTAAAAACGACATCTATCTCGTTTCTTTGATGCCAACTTGCTCGACCTCTTACGCCTACTCTCTATCCATATCCTTGTTCCATCGCTCAGCCTCATACTTACTCAACTACCACGCAAACATTACGATGGCAATCCCTCCCGCTCCTCCCTTCCCCTCCTAGATTCTTCCTAGAAGGAAATAATCTTCATGGCTAGCTAGCTATTTAACAGGAAGAAATAAGATAGAAAACGGAGAAGTAATTACTTCACAATCAATATAACAAAGTAAAAAAACACTAGTCAAACAAACAACCACATTCCACCAAATAACCCAACCATCGTTGATACTAAGCACCATAGCAACCGTTTGTTTATCATTGTTCCTGCTGTTATGACTACTGGAGAAGCACCGCCAGTGTAGGCAGGTGGTGGTATACCTGTTCCTGTCGCGTTACCACCACCAGGACCTACACCACTACCACCACCACTGTAAGAAGAGGAAGAAGGAGAAGAAGGACTGATATTGGTAGCTGTACTTGCTACACTACCGCTGCTTCGCGTTGTGCTTGGTGCTATGTTTGTTGCTGTGGTAGGAGGGAGGGTAGTAATGGGTGAGACATAGATTGTTGTTGAAGAGGAGGATGTGGTGAAGGAGGAGGATTTTGCTGGTGTGGAGGGGGAGAGGGAAGATGTGGAAGAGGAGCGACAGGCGTCGCCAATACCATCGCCTACAGAGTCTTTTTGGTCGGGGTTGGGGACTGTGGGACAGTTGTCGTCGTCGTCGCAGATGCCATCGTTGTCTGTGTCTGTATGTTTTTATCCAAAATGAAAAAGAGGAGGGGGTCAGTTCTTTTTCCTCGAGAAGAAGTGAGAAGGAGGAGTAGGAAGTAGTAGGGGTAAGTAAGTAGAGGAGAGAGGGAGAAGGAGAAGGGGAAGGAGAAGGTCAATGATTCTTCACATACCACCACCTTTATTATAACAAACATTAACCGTCACCGGTCCCGTACAATTCCCTGTACACCCACCAATGGTAAAAAATCCCGCACTATCATACTGTCGATCATTGATATCACAGATTGCGATAACAAGTGTATGATCTCCCGGTGCTACATTTGCTCGCGCCGTCAAAATTGGAGTAGATCCATCGTACGGAGATCCACTGGCCGGTGGTATGAGGACTTGGTTGGAAGCAAAGAATGGGCCGTTGATAGTGATGGGTGCTCCAGTAGGGTCGAAGGCGATTTGTTGGTTGTCGATGTAGATACCCATGACGTCGTAGTATCTGTTCAAGTATTCAGGATATTCTTCGGATGCGAAGATGAAGTCTGTTGAGAATCTGTTGTTTTTTTTTTGAGTGGGAGAAGAAAACATTAGTCCATTGTTAGGTTTTGTTATGATTTATTTGATTTGTGAAATCAGAA
>Ga0160427_10000659_pt1 | contig 20781 bp, 17 predicted proteins | sample SolpanmetagenomL_FD_108194 | JGI IMG/M metagenome (GOLD analysis project Ga0160427, IMG submission 108194) | Solar panel surface microbial communities from Lawrence Berkeley National Laboratory, California, USA - L | ecosystem: Engineered > Built environment > Solar panel > Unclassified ...
CTCCTCGCGCATCTGCTGATAAGCAGCCACTAAGGTGGTTACCTGCCGCTCCAGGCGGTCGAGCTGTGCGAGTTGTTGAGACGAGGCCACAAAAAGATGCTTATTAGCCCGCGAAGGTAGGGCGCGAACGTGCCCCAGCCCACGGCAGGCGCAAAAAAGCCCGCCGCACGACGGGCTTTTCACGCAATGCTTAACGGCCCTGGTTATTCACCCCGCTTCTGCTTGGTCTTGACCTTACCGCCAGCGGGAAGGTCGGTTTTAGTCTTGCCCCCGGGCGCGGGCGGCGGGGTGGGCCCGGGGGCCGGGGCCAGGACGACCGGGACCACCGGGGCCACGGGTTGGCCACTCAAGTCCAGTTCCTGCACCTCGTAGCCGAGCTGGGCCAGGCCAGGGAAAGCCTTGGCGCGGTCGCCCACCACCACAATGTATAGCTTATCGGCAGGCAGGTACTTCTGGGCCGAGGCCTGCACGTCTTCCTTCGTCAGGCCCTTCAGGATGGCCGCCTGCCGGGTCACGTAGTCGGGCTTAAGGTCGTACTCGATGAGGCGGGCCAGAAAGCCGGCTTTCTGCTGGCCGGTTTCGTAGCGCAGGGCATCGCTCTGGCCCACGGAGCTTTGCAGAAAGGCCAGCTCTTCGTCGGTGATGCCGGTGCGGTAATGCGTGATTTCGCGCATAACCTCCTTTACCGAGGCGGCCGTGGCATCGGCGCGCACGCCGGCCTGGGCGGTGAAGGGGCCGGCGTAGCGGGTGCTACGGAAGCCCGAGCTGGCGCCGTAGGTGTAGCCCTTATTCTCGCGCAGGTTCAGGTTGAGGCGCGAGTTGAAGGCACCGCCAAGCAAGTAGTTGGCCAGGTAGGCGCGGTAGTAGTCGCCGGTAGCGTCGTAAGTGAGGGGCGTGAGGTAGCCCACCCGAATTTCGGACTGCGCGGCGCCGGGTTTATTCACGAAGTAGATTTTGGTTTTAGCGGGCTGCACGCCGGGCAGGTCGGCCGGGAGGGTCACATCTTTCCTGACCCAGCTTTTCAGAAAGCCTAGCTGCGGGTCGAGCGTGGCCTGGTCTACGTCGCCCACCACCACGAGGCTGCTCACGTTGGGGGCGTAGTGCCTGGCATAGAAGTCCTGCACGTCGGCGAGGGTGAGGCTTCCCACGGTGGCGGCAGTGCCGGCCACGGCGGTGCCGGCAATGTTGTTGGGGCCGTAGAGGAGGTGGTTGTAGGTGAGGTCGGCGATGACGGCGGCCTGGGTCGAGAAGCTGCCGATTTTTTCCAGCTGCTGCTTTTTCACGCGGGCAAAGTCGGCGGGGTCGAAGCGCGGGTGCAGCAGGCGCTGCTCCAGCAGGGCCAGGGTAGCGGGCAGGTTTTTGGTGAGGCTCTGCACGTAGATAATCGTCTCACTATCATCGGCCCCTATAAAAATCTGCGAGCCCAGCTGGTCAAGAGCGGCGGACATTTGCTCGCCGGTGTATTGCTCGGTGCCTTCGCCTAGCAGGCTGGCCGTCAGCTCGGCCAGGCCAGCTTTGGCGGGCATGGCCTGCTCCAGCCGGTGGCCGCCCCGGATGCTGAGGCGCAGGGTAACGACCGGAATCTCGGCGTTCTTCGTGCCAATGATTTTCAGGCCGTTAGCCAGCGTTTCCTGGTAGAGGGTGGGCACTTTCACCACCGGGTTGGGGCCGGCGGCGGGCGGCTGCGCGCGGTCGAAGGTGTCGGTGGCCTTCACGTAGGTCAAGCCCGCGTAGCCGTAGTCGGGGGCTTGGTAGCCCGTTTTATCCACGGTGTAGTTGTCGGGGTGCGCGGGGGCGCCGCCGGTTTTGGGCACCACGCTCAGCACCACGGCGTGGTGGCCGCGCAGGTACTTGTCGTAGGCGCGCTGCACGTCGGCGCGGGTGAGGGCGCGCAGCTGCTTCAAGTCTTTGGGCAGGCGGTTGGGGTCGTTGAAAAACGTCTGGTTGGCGGCCAGCTGGCTCACCTTGCCGCTCACGCTGGCCAGGGAGTTGAGGAGCTGCGCCTCGGTGCTGGCCTTAAAGCGTTGCACGTCGTCGTCGGTCACGCCGCGGCGCTCAAACTCGGCCAGCGTGCCGCGCACCTGGGTTTCGAGCGAGTCGAGGGTTTTGCCGGGGAAGGGCAAGGCAATCAGATACAGCTCGCCAGCCAGCTCGGAATTTTGCTGCCGGGCCTGGGCCTGAATGGCTTTTTGAGGCTTCACCAGGTTTTTGTAGAGCAGCGACGTTTTGCCGCCGCCCAGGATGTCGGCCACCGCATCCAGCGCCACCTCGTCGGGGTGGCCGTGGGGCACGGTCGAAAACACCAGTTGCAGCATCGGGAAGCGAATATTGTCCTGATAGCTCACGTAGCGGTCCTGCGCCAGCACGGGCTCGGGCAGCTTCTGCACCGGCACGGCCGGGCCGCGCGTGAGGGGGCCGAAATATTTTTCTACCAGCTTCACCACCTGGGCGGGCTGCACGTCGCCACCCACGGTGAGGGTGGCATTGTTGGGGCCGTACCAGCGCAGGAAAAAGTTTTTCAGGTCATCGACGTTCGAGTGGTCGAGGTCGGCCAGGTAGCCAATCGTGGGCCACGAGTACGGGTGGCCGTAGGGGTACAGGGTGCGCTCTACGTACTCGTTGGCCTGGCCGTAGGGGCGGTTGTCCACGTTCTGGCCGCGCTCGTTTTTTACGGTAGCGCGCTGAATCTCAAACTTTTTCTGGCTCACCGCATCCAGTAGGAAGCCCATGCGGTCGGCTTCGAGCCAGAGGCCGGTTTCGAGCTGGTTGCTCGGCAGGGTTTCGTAGTAGTTGGTGCGGTCCTGGGTGGTGCTGCCGTTGAGGCTGCCGCCGGCGGCCGTCACGAGCTTGAAGTGCTGCTGGTCGCCCACGTGGTCGGAGCCCTGAAACATCATGTGCTCGAAGAAGTGCGCGAAGCCCGACTTGCCAATCTGCTCGCGGGCCGAGCCCACGTGGTAGGTCACATCCACGTGCACCAACGGGTCGGAGTGGTCTTCAGCCACAAGGAGCGTCAGGCCATTGGGCAGCACGTATTTTTCGTAAGGAATCAGCAGCTCGCCAACTTTGGGCGTCACCTTTTCGACCAGGCGCGCCCCGCCGGCTGGGGCAGCGGGCCGGGCTTTGGAGGTGGGCAGTGGCGCAGCCGGCTTTTTTTGGGCAGCGGCGGGAGTAGCCGCCACGGCCAGGCCAAGCAGCCAAGAGTAGGCAAAACGTGGTTTCATAACGAGGATAAAGAGGAAGGGCCGGCCGGTAAGCCCGGGCAGTACCCTACGCTTGCCGGCCGGCCCACCATGTTACTTCGCCAGCCAGCGCCGCCCATTACAGCAATGCCGCACTTTAGCGAATACTTATTTCCGAATCAGGGCGCCTGCCTGCTTCTCAAACTGCTGGATGAGGCGCTGCATCACCTGGTCGATGGCCTGGTCGGTGAGCGTCTGGGTGGGGTCTTGCAGCAGAAAGCTGACCGAATACGACTTTTTGCCCGCTTCGAGGCGGTCGCCTTCGTACACGTCGAACACGTTGAGGCCTTGCAGCAGCTTCTTTTCGGTCTTTTGGGCAATGGCGCGCAATTGCTCGAAGGTCACGGCCTTATCTACCACCAGCGACAAGTCGCGGCGCACTTCCGGGAACTTAGAAAGCTCGCGGGCCGTGAGGGTGGCCTTGTATTTCTTGAGCAGCCACTCCCAGTCCAGCTCGGCATACCACACAGGCTGGCTCACGTCGAGGCGCTTGAGCACCTGCGGCGACACCGCGCCCACGTGGCCCACCGGCTGGTTTTGCACCAGCAGCGTGAGGCCACCGGCCAGGTACGGGTGCTGGGTGGCCTGCGGCGCAGGCTGGGCATGGCCCAGCGCGGCCAGCACCTGCTGCACCGCCCCGGCCGCCTCGTGAAACGTAGCCTTTTGGGTCGGGTGCTGCCAGGTTTCGGCCGTGGCCGCGCCGGTCAGCCAGAGGCCGAGTACCGTTTTTTCCTGGTACTTGCCGGCGGCGGTGCGCTGGTAGGTTTTGCCAAACTCGTAGAGCTTGAGGTCGCGCTGGCGGCGGTTGAGGTTGTGGCGCACCACTTCCAGGCCCGAATGCAGCAGCGCGGGGCGCATCACGTTCAGGTCCTGGCTGTTGTAGTTGAGAATGCGCACCAGCGACTCATCGGCTGCCTCGGCTTTCTCGAAGTACTGCGAGTTGGTGAGCGAGTTGGTGATAATCTCCGAAAAGCCCTGGCCACTCAGCAGGCTGGCCACTTTCTGGCGCACCACCTCGGGGTCGGGGTTGGGGAAGGGCGACAGGAACGAGGCCGCGTTGTGCGGGCGCAAGGCCACGTTATTGAAGCCGTAGATGCGCAGGATTTCCTCAATCACATCGGCTTCGCGGGTCACGTCCACCTTGTAAGGCGGCACTTGCAAAAGCAGGGCTTTTGAGTTGGCCATTGGGGATGAGGAATGAGCAGCTAGTTCCGCAACTTCTTCTGCCTCAATAGTAATACCGAGCCCGGTCAGGATTTCGCGGATGCGCTCCTCCCCTATCTCCTGGCCGATGAGCCGGGCCACGCGGTCGAGGCGCAGGCGCACCTGGTTATTAGGAATAGCGTGCGGAAACTCATCGACCACCGGAGCGGCAATGCGGGCGCCCGCCACTTCTTGCAGCAGCAGGGCCGCCCGGCGCAGGGCCGTGGGCACCATGTAGGGGTCGGTGCCACGCTCGTAGCGGAAGGAGGCGTCGGTTTTGAGGCCGTGCGCCTGGCTGGTGCGGCGCACCACGGCGGGCGCGAAGTAGGCGCTTTCCAGGAAGACGCGGGTAGTAGCATCGCTCACGCCCGAGGTTTTGCCGCCGAATACGCCGGCCAGCGCCATCGGCGTGCCCTGAGCATTGGCAATCACGAGGTCGTCGGCCGTGAGCGTGCGCTCCACGCCATCCAGGGTCACGAATTTCTCGCCGGCGCCGGCGCGTTTTACGCGAATGGCCGCGCCCGCAATCTGGTCGGCATCGAAGGCGTGCAGCGGCTGGCCCAGCTCGTGCAGCACGAAGTTGGTGACGTCCACCACATTATTAATGGGCGAGAGCCCGATGCTGCGCAGCCGGCGCTGGAGCCACTCGGGCGAGGGGCCAACCTGCACGTTATCAAGCAGCAAGCCAGCATAGCGCGGGCATGCCTGGTCGTCCTCTATCGTTACCTTAATATTCTCGCCGCTGGCGGGCGCCGCAAAGGCGCTCACGTCGGGCAGGTGCGCGGGCTGGCCCAGCAGGGCGCGCAGCTCGCGAGCCACGCCGTAGTGCGAGGCCGCGTCGGCGCGGTTGGGCGTGAGGCCGATTTCGATGACGATATCCGAGCCCAGGCCGAAGTAATCGGCGGCCGGCGTGCCGTCGGGCAGGTCGGTGTCGAGCACCATGATGCCAGCGTGCGACTGCCCTAGGCCAATCTCATCTTCGGCGCAAATCATGCCTTCGGAGGCCGCCCCACGAATTTTCGACTTCTTGATTTTGAACGGCTCGCCCTGGCTGGGGTAGAGGGTGGCGCCCTCCAGGGCCACCACCACGCGCTGGCCGGCGGCCACGTTGGGAGCGCCGCACACAATCTGGCGGGGGGTGTCATCGCCCACGCTCACGGTAGTGAGGCTCAGCTTGTCAGCGTCGGGGTGGCGCTCGCAGGTGAGCACAGTGCCCAGCACCACGCCGCGCAGGCCACCGGGAATACTTTCCAGCTCATCCAGGCTTTCTACTTCGAGGCCGGAACCGGTGAGTAAAGCTGCCACCTGTTCGGCGGGCAAAGTGGTAGGAAAGAGCGTTTTGAGCCAGTCGAAGGAGATAGTCATGCGGAAAAGCGGCGGCGCTGGATGGGCCAGCCACTGGCCGCAAAGTTACCGGCTGTTCTCAAGTAGTTTGTTCAGTTGGTAGAACTCTGCGCCGGAATACTTCAGCCACCTACTGCGGAGCCAGCTGCTCGCCGGCCGGCACGGGCACCGTGAGGCGGTTGTCGGCGGGCGGCTTGGGGCAGCTGTAGTCGTGGTTGTAGGCGCAAAACGGGCTGTAGGCGGCGTTAAAATCCAGGGTGATTTCGGTGGCCTCGGAGGCGGGCACAGGCAGGTCGAGGTAGCGGCCGCCGCCGTAGGTCTGCTGGCCGTTGGTATGGTCGGTGAAGGGCAAAAACAGCTCCTTGGTTTCCCCCTGCTTTTGCAGCAGCACCAGCTTTTGGGGCTGGCCACCTAGCTCAAACTCGGCGGTGCCCCAGCGCACGTAGGCATCGGCCGCGCCGCCGGTGAGGGCCAGCGGCAGCGGGGCCAGCGCCGCCGCCCGCGTGAGGCGCGCCGCCACCCGGTAGGCTGCATCGGGCTTGAAATAGCGTAGGCCATTAAAAGCGGCGCGCTGCCCGGCCGGGATGGGCGAAGTCGGCGCGGTGCGAAATGCCTGGTCTTTCTGCGCCCGCGCCTGGCGCAACTGGGCGGCGTAGGCGGCCGTGGTTTCGGCGGTAGCGGCGGGCGCCTGAGTAGCAGCGAAGCTGTAGACCAGCAGGCCAATAACCGCCAGCAGACCAACAGCCAGAAGAATTTTACGCATAAAGTAGTAGCGCGAGCTTTGTAGCTCGCGTTGCCGCGCCGCGAGGGTCGTCCCCACGAGGCAGAAACGCGAGCTACAAAGTTCGCGCTACTCCCACGCTCTTACAGCAAGCCTTCGTCGGCAAAGCTGAAGTAGCCGTTGTCGGTGTAGATGAGGTGGTCGAGGATGGGCAGGTCTAGGAAGTTGCCGGCCTCCTTCAGCTTCTTGGTCAGGCTGATGTCGGCGGTGCTGGGCTGGCGGTTGCCGCTGGGGTGGTTGTGCACCAGGATGAGGCTGCTGGCCAGGTTTTCGAGCGCGTGCTTGAAAATGAGCTTAGGGTCGGCCACGGTGCCGGCCACGCCGCCGCTGCTGATTTTTTCCTGGCGCATCACCACGTTGGCCCGGTTGAGCAGAATCACCCAAAATTCCTCGTGCGGCAGGTCTTGCAGGGCCGGCCGCACCAGTTGGTAAATGTCGCGCGAGCTGGCAATGGTGGTGCGGCGGCCCGCGCCCTGCTCTTTGCGGCGGCGGCCCAGCTCCAGCGCGGCCACCACCGAAATGGCCTTAGCTGGCCCTACGCCGGGGTGCCGGCACAGTTGCTTGATGCTGAGGCGCGCCAGCTCATTCAGGTCATTGTCAACGGCTTGCAGCATGAGCATCCCTACATCGACGGCCGTGAGCTTGGTGGTGCCCGAGCCCAGCAGGATGGCAATCAGCTCGGCGTCGGAGAGGGCGGCGCGGCCTTTTTGCAGCATTTTTTCGCGGGGCCGGTCTTCCTCGGCCCAGCTCTTGATGCCGAAGCTGGTGGGGGCCACGTAGGGCACGGCGGGCAGCAGGTCGTCGTCGGGGTCGGCGGCGGAAGCAAGGGAGTCGGAAAGCATCGGGAGGCTGAACTATAGCCGCAATGTAAAATAAAATTCCTGCCCGCCCGTCAGCCTGGTCACCTCCGGCCGCCGGCAAACTAAAACGGCGGCCGGCCGTTTGGCCTTTCGTATGCGCAACCGACTTGTTTTCTGGGGAATATTTTTGTTGATACTGGCCGCCGAGGCCTACGGCTACGTGGCCGTGCGCACGGCCTTCGAGCCCAGCAGCGTGGCTGGCCGGCGGGGCTTTGCCATCAGCTACTGGGCGCTCACGCTGGGGCTGTGGGCGCTGTGCTTTTGGGCGGCGGCCACCCGGCACGAGGGGGCCGTGGAACTGAAAAGCTACCTGCTGGCCGCGCCGCTGCTGCTGCTGGCGGCCAAGGTCATCGTCATTTTTCCGCTGCTGCTCGAAGACCTGACCCGGCTGGCCCGCTGGGCGGCACGGGGTTTTGAGAGCGCGCCGGCTGGCAGCCCGGCGGCCGAGCCGCTCACGCGCAGCCAGTTTATCAGCCGGCTGGCGCTGGGGCTGGGGGCGGTGCCGCTGCTGGCCCTGCTGTGGGGCATGGTAAAGGGCAAAACCGATTACACCGTGCGCCGCGTAGTGCTGCGCTACCCCAACCTGCCGGCCTCGTTCGAGGGCTTTAAAATCCTGCAAATCTCCGACTTGCACACTGGCTCGTTTAATGGCAATACCGAGCCCATGCGCCGGGCCGTGGCCATGATAAACGCCCAAAAAGCTGACCTCATCGTGATGACCGGCGACCTGGTCAACGACCGTGCTACCGAGGTAGAGCCGCACATCGAAGCGCTGGCGGGCATCAAGTCGGAGCTGCCGATTTTCTCCATCCTCGGCAACCACGACTACGGTGACTACGTGCAGTGGGATAGCCCCGACGCCAAGCGCGAAAATCTTCAGCGACTGGCCCGCAACCACGCCAAAATCGGCTGGCGGCTGCTACTTGATGAGAGCCACACCATCCGGCGCGGCGCCGATGAGCTGGCCGTGCTGGGCGTACAAAACTGGAGCGCTCACCCCAACTTTCCTAAGCACGGCAACCTGGCCCAGGCCCACGCGGCCAGCGGCCAGGCGCCGTTCAAGCTGCTGCTCTCGCACGACCCCTCGCACTGGGAGGCGCAGGTGCTGGGCTATCAGGATATCGACCTCACGCTCAGCGGCCACACCCACGGTATGCAGTTTGGCGTGAACCTGCCGGGCTTCAAGTGGAGCCCCGTGCAATACTCCTACCCGCAGTGGGCGGGCATTTATGAGCAGGGCCGCCAGAAGCTGTATGTGAATGTGGGCCTGGGCTACCTGGGCTTTCCCGGCCGGGTGGGCTTCCTGCCCGAGATAACTGTGCTGGAGCTGCGCCGGGCCTAGCCGGGCGGGTAGCCTGAGTGCCAAGGCTTAGCGGTAACCTGCTCGGCAAGAGTTTCGTTAAAGCGCGGAACCAAAACGCTTCTCCTTTTTCAACCTTCCCTCGTCATGAAAAACGCCCTGTTGCTGCTCGCCGGTGCCACCGCCATTTCGCTGGCCTCCTGCTCTTCTAACACTACTACCGAAACTACTACTACGGCCGGCGCTCCCGCCGACTCGACGGCCACCGCCACGACCACCACGCGCACGGTGAGCGATGAAACGTACCACGCCCGGGGCAACCGCATGGCCGACAAGTTTGCGTCGAGCATGAAAATCTCGGACGCCGCTACCAAAGAGAAGCTGCGCACTGCCTACTACAATCGCTCGAAGCGCTACGACGAGTTGATGGCCAAGTACAAGGCCGACACCACCGGCTTTGGCGCCGCCCGCCGCCAGTACTATCAGGACACCGACAGCGAGTTCAAAACCATCTTGGTAGTGCCCGCGCAGTACCAGTCGTATGAGTCGTCGCGCCCGACCTACGATGAGGCCAACAACCTCGACACTGCTGACCAGACGGCCGCCGCTTCGAGCGCCACTATGCCTTCGGATAGCAGCTCAACTACCACGACTTCGACCACGACCACCACGACCGAAGAAACGCCGGGCACGATGGGCAGCGGCGCTGACGTAGCCAAGGGCAAGTCGAAAATGACCGACGGCACCAAGGTAAAAGTGAAAAGCGACGGCACCGTGAAGGTGAAAGACGCCGCCGGCAACAAAGCCAAAATGTAAGCTAACGGGCGGCAAAAGCAGCCCGTTAGTCTGCGAAAAACCCGCGTCTGCAACGACGCGGGTTTTTTTTGCCTCATTTGGTGGCAGCTTTGCAGGAAAGTCGCGTTAAAGGAGTCGTGTTTTTGCCAATAATTTCCCACTTTCTCTCGCATAAGCTAGTCGCTTTTAGCTTTTTGCTGCTGGCAGCGCTGGCCGCTACGCAGGCGCGGGCGCAGGCGGGCAGCCCACCCAGCACGGTGCGGGTCAGCGGCACTATTTCGGCTACCGACACCAAAAAGCCTATTCCCGGCGCCACCGTGCAGATTCAGCGCACCCACAAGGGCCTGGCGGCGGGGGCCGAGGGCGATTTCTTTATCATTGCCCTGCCTACCGATACGCTCTTGTTTCGGGCGGTAGGCTATAAGCCGCACCGGGTAGTGCTGGGCGGCACCACGCTCTCGCAGCTCGTGACGCAAGTGAAGCTGCTGCGCGATTCTATCCAGCTGGGCGAAGTGCGCGTGACGGCCGACCGGCCCGACCGCGCGGCCATCAACCGGGCGTTGCGCAACATGAAGCGACCCACCCCGCCGGTAGTAAAAATTCCGAAGAAAGGTCCCAAGCCCAAGCCGCTGTTTGCCGTTGATTCGACGGCCCCCCGGCCCGAGGCCCCTACCATCAGCGGCTCGAATGTAGACTGGATTTACGACCAGTTTTCGCGCCAGGGCAAGGAGCGCCGCAAAGTAGAGCAGCTCAAGGCCCGCGACGCGGCGGACGCTGCCGCTAAGAAGCGCGCCGAGTACAACAAAGCCTTCCGCGATAATCGTGGCTATGAATAGTGCCGGCTGCGGGGCGGCTACCACGCATCTATAGCGTCTTAATTGCGCCTAGCGCCAGCTTAATTGCCCGGCGCTCCGAACGCGCAGCCCCATTCTGGCGTAAAGCCAGGGGATGAAAATAGGGTATCCTTGCGTGAATGAAACGCTGCCGTGCAGCGCAGCCGGCACCTTCCGGCTGGCCTCCTACTCGGCCGAGCGGCTGGTGCCAACCGTGGCCGCCAACCTGGCTTGCTTGCAGCAAATACTGGAATGGAACGTGGCGCACGGACTGCGCTTTTTTCGCATGGGTTCAGGCATTGTGCCATTTGGCTCGCACGAAATCAATACGTTTCCGTGGCAAACGCACTTTCAGCTTGAATTTCAGGCCATTGGGGCATACATAAAGGAGCACGGGCTGCGCATCTCCTTTCACCCCGACCAGTTTGTGGTGCTCAACTCGCCCGACCCAGCCATTGTGCAGCGCAGCATCGACGAGTTGGTGTACCAGGGCTCGATGCTGGATTTGATGGAGCTGGACTCGACGGCCAAGCTGCAAATTCACGCCGGCGGGGCCTACGGCGATAAGGACGCTGCCCTCGACCGCTGGACCACCACCTTCCATACGCGGCTGCCCACCGCCGTGAAGGCGCGGCTGGTCGTCGAAAACGACGACCGCCTCTACAGCCTGCGCGAATGCCTGGGCCTGCACGAGCGCACGGGCGTGCCCATTTTGTTCGATAATTTTCACCACGAATGCCTCAACCACGGCGAGCCCATGCGTGAGGCCCTGCGCCTGGCCGCCGCCACCTGGCACCCCACCCACGACGGCGTGCTGATGATGGACTATAGCTCGCAGGCTCCCGGCGAGCGCAAAGGCAAGCACACCGATACGCTGGTACCCGAGCTGTTTCGTGCTTTCCTGGACGACCTCAATGGCCTTGACGTAGACATGATGCTCGAAATCAAGGACAAAGAGGCCAGTGCCGTGCGTGCCGTGCAGATTTTGCGCGAGCTACACATCCTGCCACCCGCGCCGGCCGGCTACGTGCTCCCGGAGCCCGCTCCCCGCCCCGCCCCTACCCCAGCTAAAAAGCCAGCACCGGCCAAAAAGCCTGCTGCCAAGCGCGGGCCGGCGGCCTAACGGGCCGCGCTTTTTCTTTCTACGTTTCCTTACCCACTCCTTTCTCTCGTTATGAACGACCTCCTGCACGCGACCCTTTCCGGGTTGCAAAACGGCCTGACCAGCTTGCCGCTGGGCTCGGCAATGGACAACACCGAAACCTGGCAGCAGCAATTTTTGCAAAGTGGCCTGCCTGAGCTTCAGGATATTGCCCGCGAAATGGGCAACCTGCAATCGCTGCTCAGCAGCGGTAACCTCAGCGCTACGGCCATCGGCAACTCACTCAATATGCTCGGTGACCAGACCAGCCAGGTGAGCCACCAGGCCCCGGCCGACCTCAAAGCCGACCTGCTGAAACTAGCCGATACCCTGCGCCGCCACGGCCACGACCTGCTAGCCCACGCAGCCAAGTAGCCAACCCATTTTCTACTACCGCCTAATGACAAAGCCGGCCCTCTACGTGAGGGCCGGCTTTGTCATTAGGCGGTAAGTACTTCAAGCCTTATGGCTGCACCGAGGCGGGCGACGACTGGGGCAGCGGGCGGCTACGCTGGTTGATGTTGCTGGAGTTGGAACTGCGATTGGGCACAATATCGCTTGATTGACGGCGCCGCTGCTGCGGAATGAGGGGCTGCTCACGCACATCGGGCACGGCCGTAGGGGACTGCTCGGGGGTGCCGGCGATGGGCACGCTGCTCACTGGTAAGCGGCTGGGCTGGGCATCGTAGCTGGTGGTGGTGCGTTGCACCTGCGATGGCCCCTGGATGGTACTCTGGTTGAGCGCCGGGTTTACGGGGGGCACGGAGGTCTGGTTTTGCGACCCGCCGCGCATGGGCGCCGTGGCATCGAAGGGCACGGTTTGGGCGTGAGCGGCTGCGGCGGCCAAGACGCAGGCAGCGAATAAAGTTAACGTTTTCATGGTCAATTTTATAAGAAGATGAGAGACAAAAAAAAGCCGGCTAACCTGGGTAGGTCAGCCGGCTTTTCTATACGTTAAAACGTAGCGGCAAGGCTACTACATGGTGGTCTTCATTTTGCCGCTGCCGTCCGTGGTTTTGGTTTTCATGCTCTTGTTTTTCATGCGCTGGTCGCGGCGCATGGCACGGCCGTCATTCATGGTACCCGAGCCGCTGCCCATCGTGCCGGTGCCGCTGTTCATAGTGCCGGTACCGCTGTTCATGGTGCCCGAGCCGGTGGTGCCGTTGCCCATCGTGCCGGTGCCGCTGTTCATGCTGCCCGAGCCGGTGGTGCCGGTGCCGGTCGTGGTGCCGGGGGTAGTCTGAGCCGAAGCGGCGGTAGCGCAAAGAGCGAAGGCAGCAGCGGCGATAAAGGAGGTGGCTTTCATGGTCTTGTGGAAAGTAGTGGGGAGAAAAGTCGCTAACATATTTTGCTGCAACTGGACCTTATACGGGCGATGGGGGCTGCATTGTTGCCTGATTGTCAGTCTTTTTTGCTTTACCTACTCTAAACGCAACGTTAGCTACCCTACCACTCACTCACTACTACGCACTTACCTTCAGTGCACTGCTCACCGGGTTTTCACGGGATAGCTAGCCTGCTGGAGGCAGCCGCAGCCGGGCGCTGAACTGATTTTCGGCCTCACGCAGGGCTAGCGGGGCGCCGTGCAATTCAGCTATTCGGTTGCTAATCCAGAGGCCCAGGCCGGCGCCTTCACTCAGCACATCGGCCTGGTAGTGGGCCGTGGTAAGACGGCTCAGGTCGCCCAGCGACTGGCGTAGGGGGTTGCTCACTTCGGCGTAGGGCCAGCCAGTGGCGGGCTCACGGCCCACTGTGAGGTGCACAGCAGCGCTGGGCGGAGCGTGGCGCAGGGCATTTTCCAGCAGGTTGAGCAGCACAGTGGTGAGCTTGTCGGCATCGGCGGAAACGGTGAAATCGGCCACCTGCTCATCCACGGCCAGGTGCAGCGGCCGGCCCGCCGCCCGAAAGCGCGGCAGCAGGCGGTCGGCCACCCCCAGGGCTAGCTCGTCGAGGGCCACCGGGCGGCGGGCCAGCGGCAGGGTATCGGCCCGCAGGCGGCTCACCAGCAAAAAGTCATCGACCAGGCGGCTGAGGCGCTGCATTTCTTCGAGCTGGGTGGCCAGCACCGGGCACAGGTGCGCGGGCAGGTCGGGGGCCTGCTGCACCACGCCCAGGCCGGCCTGCACCACGGCCAGCGGGGTGCGCAGCTCGTGGGCGGCGGCAGCCAGAAAATTATCTTGCAGCTTATTGCCGGCCGCCAGGCGGTCGAGCATCCGGTTCAGGGTGAGGGCCAGCTCCTGCACTTCGTCGCCGGTGGCCGGCACGGGCAGGCGCTCCTCACCGGGCGCCGCCCCAATGCGCTGCGCCTGCTGGCTGATGCGCCGTAGCGGCCGCAGCACCCGCCCGCCCAGCACCCAGGCCAGCGCGGCGGCCAGCGCCAGGCTGCCAGCCAGCGCCAACCACAGGCCCCGGCGCACCCGGCCCAGGTCAGCGGCCAGCGGCGCGGCCGAGTGGGCTAGCCACAGCCGCACCGGGTGGCGCTGGCCGCTGGCATCAGCGAGCGAGGCACTTACTTCGGCCACGCGCCAGCCGGCCGGCGGCACAGCATTAGCAAAGCCCGGTGAGTGAAATAGCTCGCGGGCGGGCTGGCCGGTGGTTTCGACTACCACCCGCAGGCGCTCGCCCTGGCCGGGCAGGGCCACGGTGGGCAGGGGGTCGAGGACTACACGGTCGAGCAGGGTGGTGGCGCGGGCGCGCAGGCGCTCGTCGTCGCCCTGGTGCAGCACCCGGCCCACTTGCCGGTACTGGTAGCCGCCGGCCAGCAGCGTTACCAAGCCAAACACGGCCGCAAAGGCCAGGGCGAGCTGCCCACGCAGGCTACGCAGCACGTTTTTCATGCGCTGGCGCCGGGGTTGCGGAGCAGGTAGCCGTGGCCCACCACGGTTTCGAGCAGCGGCGGCAAGTCAGGAAAAGCCCGGTCGAGCTTGCGGCGCAGCTGCGAAAGGTGCACCTCTATCACGTTGGAGCCCATATCGAAATCTACTTCCCACACCTTTTCGGCAATGCGCGTTTTGGTCACAACCCGGCCGGCGTTGCGCAGCAGCAGCTCCAGCAAGGCAAACTCGCGGTTGGTGAGGCGTAGGGGCTGGCCGGCGCGCGTCACGCGGCGGTGCACGGGGTCGAGGGCCAGGTCGGCGAGGCGCAGCACGGCGCCGTCGGCGGGGGCATCGGCCTTGCGCTGCACGGCCCGCAGGCGCGCCAGCAGCTCGTCAAAGGCAAAAGGCTTGCGCAGGTAATCGATGGCCCCGGCATCAAGGCCCCGAATGACGTGCTCGGTGTCGCTGAGCGCACTCATAATAATGACGGGCGTGGCCAGCCCAAACTCGCGCAGGTTGCGCAGCACATCAAAGCCATTCTGACCCGGCAACATCAGGTCGAGCAAAATAACGTCGTAGGGCAGGGTGGCGGCCATTTCGAGGCCAGTGGCACCGTTGTCGGCCACGTCGGCCGTGTGGCCGGCCTGCTCTAGCCCCTGGCGCACAAAGCCCGCCAGGCGGGCCTCGTCTTCGACTACCAGGATTCGCATAAGAAAATCAGTTTATAAATGAGCCTGTACTGCTTATCCGTTGCCAACCGGAGCCTTTGCGGCCCAGACTAACAACGAATAAGTAGCAAACAATTAATCTATTACCTTTTACTGCACCAGGAACTTCACCCCATCCAGCGTCAGGGTTTGGGCGCGCACCACGCGCACCGGGCGGGCGGCTACCTCCCCCTCGTGGGCGGCGCGCAGGAAACCCGTAGCCTCTACGGTAGCGCCGGTCTTCAGTTTGTCGGCCAGCTGCTCGGTGGCGGCGGGGGGCAGGTGCAGGACGGTGCCATCGCTCAGCACCAGGGCAGCGGGGCGGCCGTTGGGTCCCGGGCTAAGGCTGCGCACGGTGCCGCGCACGGTAGCGGTTTCTTCGGTGGGCGGCGTGCTGGGGCGGGCGGGCGGCGTGTCGGTCAGGGTTTGGCCGCCGGCCACGATGCTTACTAAGTGCAGCGCCGGGCGGCCCTGCGGGTCGGTATCGCGAAAGCCGGTGACGGTGACGGGGCTGCCGGCCTTGGCAGCGGCCATCAGGCGCTGGCCCAGGTGGCGCGGAAAGCGCACGGTTTCGGTGCCGCTGGCCGTTTTCAGGCCGAACCCATCGTACACTTGGTCGTCGTTGGCAGCCGTATACTCGGTGAGGGTACCGCTAAAATCAGTCAGTGCCTGCACCCGGCCCCCACGAGGACCTTTGCCAGCGGGGCCACCGGGGCCTTCGCCCGGGCGACCGGGGCCTTCGCCGGGGCGGCCAGGGCCACCGGCGGGCGGCGGGGGTACCGGGGCACCCGCCAGCGGCGCGGGCGGTGTGGCAACCGGCGTGGTAGTAGCGGCGCGGGCAGCGCGGCGGGCCGCTTTGGTAGTGGTAGTGGGGGCTTGCTGGCCGTGGGCCAGTGGGGCGGCGAGGGCCAGCACCAGCAGGGCGGCGGCCGTTTTGAAGGTAGGCAACATATGTAAGAAGGGTTGGGCAAATGGTTTGTTCCGATTTGCTATTCCAAAGGTCCTGCCCCCCCCTTAGGACCAATTAAGGCTCAAATTAATTTTTCTTCAGCCCGGCGCTGCCACTTTTCGAAGCAGGCGTGCTCCGCTGTGAGCGGCATAATCTGTACCGGGTAGCTGTGGGCCAGCTCATCGGTTTCCGCCTTTCTCCTCTAAGAGCGAGCGGTTGAAGCTGAGTAAGCCTACAACCGCGTGCACCTAATACTGGGCCCTAACTCATTACCTGACATCCTGAGCGAACCCGGAATAAGCAGGTGAGCCTGACAAAAAACCTGGAAAATTCGCACGCTCCAATGCGCCTGTGCGACTGAGCCGCGCCGCCCGCTGGCTGGTAGCCAAGCTAGACCGGGCAACTGCTCCCAAAGTCACAATTCGGCCATTTTTTACGGGAATGGAGAACCTAGTGAACCAGCTTCAACCAGTAACCCGACTGGTCGAGCTACTTATTTATTGCATTTATCAATTAAAAAATACTTTTTTAAAGGGCCAAATAGGAATCTGCACCATGTCACAATTTTGCGCGCCTTGTCCTTTGTAGTGAGCTAGTTTTCTGCTTCCTTTGCCTTCACACCCACTCACCCGGGTACCCTTTCCAACCTGTTCCTTTTCCTTTTCCAAACCAGAGACAGGCAAAGGCCTCCCCAAACTGGGGAGGCCTTTCGCTTTTAGTGGCCTAGCCAGCGCTACGCACTGAGTGTTTTTTGCGTCAACTGGCTTTTCTCGAACTCTGCACTTCCTAGTCTTCCCTTCTAGTATACATTTTTAGGCGGCAAGCGGCTGCCCCAACCCCGAAGCTCACGCTACTAAAAAGAGCCTGCCTACGCCTAGTGGGCGCGGGCAGGCTCTCGCCAGGTACTGGCGTGGGCAGCCAGTGTCTTTTAACTAGAAATCCGAGGAGTTAGCGGCTTTCCACCGTGTGCGTAAAATCGGCGCCGAGCCAGGGCCGCTTGGACGCCAGCTCAACAGCATTTTTGGATGTCGGCCGGGCTGCTCGCAGCCCCGTCGGCAGCAGTCCGGCCTGGTATTCGAGCCGGCTATTGATAGCGGGCAAGTATTGCGGAGATGCTTGTTGCTTTGTCATCAGTCTTGTACGAAACACGCGGTCGATTAGTTGGCTGTTTTGGGCTTGAAAACGAGCCTTTTTGACTCTACCCACGCACTTTTTTCGTTTTTAGGCTATCCCAATCGTTTGCAGGCCTTTGGCAGGCTCCTGCAAGAGTAAATTCGGAAGCGCAGAAAGCCGACTGTAAGCTAGCAGCGCGGCAGCCAGCGGTTTAAATCTACTACTCTTCACTCCTACCCCACCGACTTTGGCTGGTGAAATCATTTGCGTTTGGCGCCGCTGGCATTAGTTGCCGCCGGCGGGCTTCAGAGCCGGAAACCGGGCCGGCGCACGCCGGTGGTGCGTGGCCTGCTCGTAGCCGTAGGCATACTTGATGAGCGTCGGCTCGTCGAAAGAGCGCCCCAGAAATTGCAGGCCGGCGGGCAGGTTATCGTAGGTAAAGCCCATGGGCACCGTGAAGGCGGGCTGGCCAGTGTGCGGGGCAATGAGCTGGCTGTTATCACCTTGGTAGCCTTTGAAATCACCGATTTTAGCGGGCGGGTTGTTCCAGGTGGGATACACCAGGGCGCCTAGCTGCTGGCGGTCCAGGGCGGCCGTTATGGCCCGCTGGAAGGCGAGGCGGCGCGGGTCAGTGTAGGCTTCGCCGCAGCCAGTGGTGGCCGCGCTGGGCGCGGTGCCGTGGGCTAGCTCGTCTTGCAGGTTTTCCTTGATGTAGGGCGCATACTTGCCCGAGGCCAGCACCTCGGCAATGGTGTGCACGGGTGCCTGGGGGCCGAGCGCGGCCAGGTACTGGTCAACGTCATGCTTGAAGACCGAGCACCACTGGCCAGCGCTCACTTGGTCGAAATGGGGAATATCGACCTCGACCACCGTGGCCCCGGCCCGGCGCAGGTCGGCGAGCGCCTGCTCAAACAGGGCCTTCACCTGCGGGTCGGGGCGGCGTTCGCTCAGCGTGCGCAGCACCCCGATGCGGGCCCCGCGCAGGCCGTCCTTTTGCAAAAACTGCTGGTAGCCCCGGGCCGGAATGTGGCCGGCCGAGTAGCGCGTAAGCGGGTCGGCGGGGTCGGGGCCGGTGGCCAGCACCTCCAGCAGGCGGGTGGCATCGGCCACGGAGCGGGCCATGGGGCCGCCGGTGTCGTTGCGCAGGTAGAGCGGCGCAATGCCGGCCCGGCTCAGCAGCCCCAGCGTGGGCCGGAAGCCCACCAGGGCCGTGTGCGACGACGGCCCGCGAATGGAATTGCCGGTGTCGGTGCCCAGGCCGGCCGTGCCAAAGCTGGCGGCCACCGCCGCCGCTGTGCCCCCACTGGACCCGGCCGGCACGTGCGCCAGGTTGTACGGGTTGCGGGTTTCGCCCGCAATGGAACTGATGGTGACCATCGGGCTGAAGGCCCACTCGGCCATGTTGGATTTGGCCAGCACAATGGCCCCGGCCGCCTTCAGGGCCTGCACCATCGTGGCATCTTTTAGGGGCGCGAAGCCTTTGAGGGCCAGCGAGCCGGCGGTGGTTTGCAGGCCGGCGGTGTTGTAATTATCCTTGACAATGAGCGGAATGCAGTGCAGCGGCCGCAGCCGCCCGGTGCGCCGATACTCGGCGTCGAGCTGCCGGGCGGTGGCCAGGGCCGCCGGGTTGGTCACCACAATGGCGTTGAGCCGGGTGGGCTGGTCGTAGGCGGTGATGCGGGCCTCGTAGGCTTGCACGAGCTGCTCGCAGGTGCAGGTGCCGCGCTTCAGGGCCTGGTGCACGTCGGCAATTGATGCCTCCGTTACCTCGCAAGGCGGGTGCGCAGTCGCCGGCTCGCGCGGGGCCTGGCTACAGCCGGTGCCTAGCCCGGCGCTGCCCAGCAGCAGGAAAAAGTAAAGGCCGATTTTGGAGAGAAAGCGCATAGGCCGGCAATAACGGCGGGCGCGGGCAAACCGGCCGCTCGGGCACGCGGAGAGGTGGCTTACCCGCGCCGCCTGGAGCAGGAGGGCTACTCCTTTTTCCTGCATCACCGGATAGCTTTTCAGTCGGCCAGCAGCCCTTGCGCGCGCAGCCAGTCGAAAATCAGCTGGTCTACGGCCGACACCTGGGGGCGGTGGCCATAGCCTAGCCACACCACTTCCTCGATTTCGGCGGCGGGCCGGAGCTGGCCGGTGTAGCGCGGGGCCCAGTAGCAGGTCATGCGCACGAGCACGCCCGCCGGGTGGCCGTGGGCGGGCGCCTCGAAGGTGCCAGCGTAGGCCAGGCTGCCGGGGTCGAGGGCCACGGTCAGTTCCTCCTCTATTTCGCGCAGCAGGGTTTGGGTGTCGGTTTCGCCGGGCTCACGCTTGCCGCCGGGCAGGTAGTAGCGGTTTTTGCCCCGGCTGCGGGTGCTCAGAATGTGACCTTCGTGCAGGTGCAGCCAGGCAATTTTATCAATCACGGCAGGAGTTGTCAACTTATTTACTAATGAATGCACGTTTTACCTTAAATCTATGAGGGCGGCCATCATTTTGAGGCCCTCCCAGAGGTTGTCTAGGCGAATGTTTTTGTTTTCGGCAGGCTGGCTGTTACTGTAATTAGCTATGAGCACAATGAGCGGGTGGCTCCTGTTTGCTGTTTGAATACGTAGCGCGGCAGGCGGCCGCCCGAGGTAGGCAGCCGCCACCGCGGGCGGCACCTGTGGTGGTTTGCACGGCCGCCACCTTTACGGGTCGAAGTAGGGGCGCGGCCGGCCAGTTTGGCGCGAACGCTGGCTAGCGCCCGTATTTTTACCCAATGCCCCACCTCCAAATCGGCGACCTGCACGTGGAAATCCTCCGCAAGCCGGTGCGCCACCTGCGGCTCACCGTGCGCCGCCCCGACGGCCGCATTCGCCTCACCGCCCCGACCCGCACCACCGAGGCGGCCATGCGGGAAGTCATCCTCCAAAAAGAAGCCTGGATTCGCAAGCACCAGGCGGCTTTTCTTACCCAGGCCCCGCCCGCGCCGCTACACTACGAGTCGGGCGAAACGCATTATTACCAGGGCCAGCCTTACCGGCTGCACGTAGAGGAGCGGGCCGGCCGCCCGGCTGTGGCCTTCGTGGGCGAGGAGCTGCACCTGTCGGTGCCCGCTGGCGCTACGCTGCTCCAGCGCCAGCAGGCGCTGGCCGCGTGGCGCCGCCAGCAGTTGCGAGCCCAGCTACCCGCGCTACTGGCCAAGTGGGAGCCCGTGGTGGGCGCGCAGGCTCACGCCTGGGGCATCAAGCAGATGAAAACCCGCTGGGGCACGTGCAGCATCCGCGCCCGCCGCATCTGGCTGAACCTGGAGCTGAGCAAGTGGCCCCTGCCCTGCCTCGAATATGTGGTGGTGCACGAGCTGACGCACCTGCACGAGCGCCTGCACAACGCCCGCTTCTGGCACCTGCTCGGCCAGGCCCTGCCCGAGTGGCAGACGGCGCACCTGGCCCTGCGGCAGGGCGACCCGGCCGGGCCACCGGCGCGCAGCCTTGCCAGCGCCACGCAGCCCGCTCAGTTCTAAAAAATGGCCTCGGTGGCAAGCCGTAGCAGGCACTCATGTGAGTGCAACGCTGGGTACCAAAACGAAAAAAGGCCCCTGGCAATGCTGCCAGGGGCCTTTCAGTGGAGATGCAGGGATTCGAACCCTGGTCCAGACAAGGAAGCCAACGTGCTTTCTACGTGCGTATCTATGCTTGGATTTTCGAGGCGTTCCAGGCGCACATCAGGCCCTTGAAACTCC
>Ga0160427_10000660_pt1 | contig 20779 bp, 14 predicted proteins | sample SolpanmetagenomL_FD_108194 | JGI IMG/M metagenome (GOLD analysis project Ga0160427, IMG submission 108194) | Solar panel surface microbial communities from Lawrence Berkeley National Laboratory, California, USA - L | ecosystem: Engineered > Built environment > Solar panel > Unclassified ...
AACGGGTACAGCCGCGACTACCCGGTCGAGCGGCTGTACCGCGACGCCAAGATCACCGAGATCTACGAAGGCACCTCGGAGATCCAGCGGATCGTCATCTCGCGCTCGGTTCTTGCCGACCTCGGCTGACCGCTCCGGACCAAGCGGGCGGACAAAAAGTGTAGGCTGAAGTTCCGCCCCGCCATTTGTTCTCAGCCGACATTGTCCTGACGCTTCGCCCACACTGTGAGATGATTTTATGAAGACACCTCTGACCCTGCTCACCCTGGCCCTCGGTCTCTCGTCCTGCAGCCTGGTGGCCGGCAACAAGCCGGTCGACGTGGTCGTTCTCGGCCTGAACGACTTTCACGGCAACCTGCTGCCCACCGGCTTCGCGGGCATCAAGGTGCCGGCCCCCACGGCGGCCAACCCGGCGGCCACCGCCAACCTCACGGCGGGCGGCGCGGAGATCATCGGCGGCTACGTGGCGGCCGCCCGCGCGGCCAACCCCAACACGGTGCTGGTCGGCGGCGGCGACCTGATCGGGGCCAGCCCGGTCATCAGCTCGCTGCTGCGCGACGAGCCGAGCGTGATCGCGCTCTCGAAGATGGGCATGCAGGTCAGCAGCCTGGGCAACCACGAGTTCGACCAGGGCCTGAAAGAACTGATGCGCATGCAGAACGGCGGCTGTGACAAAAACGACGCGGCCAAGGCCTGCAAGTTCGACGCCAACTACCCTGGGGCGAGCTTCAAGTGGCTCGGCGCCAACGTGCTCGACAAGGCGACCGGCAAGCCGGTGTTCGCGCCCTACCAGATCGTGACCACACCGAGCGGCGCCCGCATCGCCTTCGTCGGCGCAGTCACCCGGACCACGCCCACCATCGTCTCGCCCAGCGGCGTGGCGACGCTCGACTTCACCGACGAGGCCGACGGCGTCAACAAGTACATTCCCGAGATCAAGGCCCAGAACCCCGACGCGATCATCATGCTGATCCACGAGGGCGGCAACGCCAAGGACCCTTACAACGTGGCCGGCTGCAACAGCCTGATGGGCAGCATCGTCGACATCGCCAAGCGCGTCGATCCGGCCGTGAACGCCATCATCAGCGGCCACACCCACCAGGGCTACAACTGCCTCGTGCCCGACCCGGCGGGTGGCAACCGCGTGGTGATCCAGGGTGATTTCTACGGCCACCTGCTGCAGCGCCTCGACCTGTCGGTCGACAAGGTCAACCACAAGCTGCTCTCGATCAAGGCGGCCAACGTGGTGATGGACGCGAGCGGCGCCACCACCATCGCCAAGGACGCCATCCAGACCGGCATCGTGGCGAAGGCCAGGAGCCTGACCGACGCGGTCAAGAACACCCTGGTCGGAAGCCTGACCACGCCGCAGATTCTGCGCGCCACCAACGACGCCGGGGAGAGCGCCCTGGGCGACGTGGTCGCCGACTCGCAGCTCGCCGCCACCAAGGGGGCCACCACCGGCAACGCGGTGATCGCACTGATGAATCCCGGCGGCATCCGCGCCGACCTGCCCGACTCGACCAACATCAAGGAGGGCAACGCCGTGAACTTCGGCGACGCGTTCACGGTGCAGCCGTTCGGGAACACGCTGACGGTGATGACCCTCACTGGCGCGCAGCTCAAGGCGGTGCTCGAGCAGCAGTTCGACAACCCGGCCGCCGGCCAGAACCGCATCCTGCAGGTGAGCAACGGCCTGACCTACACCTGGACGGCCAGCGCCGCCGTAGGCAGCAAGGTGAGCAACCTCTCGCTGAACGGCACGGCCATCGACCCGGCCGCCGCCTACCGCGTGACCGCCAACAACTTCCTGGCCGATGGCGGGGATGGCTTCACGGTGCTGAAAGACGGCACCGACCGCCTGGTGCAGCCGAACCTGGGCGACGTGGACGCCTTCCAGGCCTACCTGAAGGCCAGCTCCCCAGTGGCCCCGGGGCCGCAGAACCGCATCACCAAGAACTGAGCGCTCGGTCACCGTGGGCGGCGTGGGCGACAGGCCCGCGTCGCCCACGCTTGCGTTTGCCGGGAGGGGTTTCGGTGCCCGCCTCCGGGCCCTATTCTGGAAGCACGAGGTGGAGCATGACAGACAACAGCACAGCCGCAGGCATCCCGACCATCGATCCGGCCACCCTTGACGGGACCGCGCCGGAAGCCACCGCTTCCGCCCACCCGGAGATCGACTGGGCGACGCTGGGATTCAGCTACATCCGCACCGACCTGCGCTACCTCGCCCACTGGAAGGACGGGGCCTGGCAGCCGGGCCAGCTGACCGCAGACAACGTGCTGCACATCTCCGAAGGCTCGACCGCGCTGCACTACGGCCAGCAGTGCTTCGAAGGACTCAAGGCCTACCGCGCGAAAGACGGCACGGTGAACCTGTTCCGGCCGGACATGAACGCCGCCCGCATGCGCCGCAGCTGCGACCGCCTGCTGATGCCGCAGGTGACGGACGAGATGTTCATCGACGCCTGCCAGCAGGTGGTGGCCGCCAACCTCCGCTTCCTGCCGCCCTACGGCACCGGCGGCAGCCTGTACCTGCGCCCGTTCGTGATCGGGGTGGGCGACAACATCGGTGTGCGCACCGCGCCCGAATTCATCTTCGCGGTGTTCTGCCTGCCGGTGGGACCGTACTTCAAGGGCGGCCTGAGCCCGGTCAACTTCGTCGTCTCGGAGTACGACCGCGCCGCGCCCAACGGCACCGGGGCGGCCAAGGTGGGCGGCAATTATGCGGCCAGCCTGATGCCCAACCGCGACGCGCACCAGCAGGGCTTCGGCGACTGCATCTACCTCGACCCCGAGACGCACACCAAGATCGAGGAGGTCGGGTCGGCCAACTTCTTCGCCATCACGCACGAGGGGCGCTTCGTGACGCCCAAGTCGCCGTCGATCCTGGCGAGCATCACCAAGCTCTCGCTGCTCGACCTCGCACGTGACCGCCTGGGCCTGGAGGCGGTGGAAGGCGACGTGTTCATCGACGACCTGTCGGCCTACAAGGAGGCCGGGGCCTGCGGCACAGCGGCCGTCATCACGCCGATCGGCGGCATCCAGTACAAGGACGACTTTCATGTGTTCTACAGCGAAACCGAGGTCGGTCCGGTGACGCGGCGGCTGTACCAGGAGCTGACCGGCGTGCAGTACGGCGACGTCGAGGCTCCGGCCGGCTGGATCGTCAAGGTGCAGGAGCGGTAGACCGGGTTCAGCCGCGCCGGGCGTAGCGGTTCAGGGCGGCCCCGGTCGCGTCGAGCACGCAGCGCAGCCTGAACAGCCGGATCAGCGCGAGCGTCATGGCGCGTTCGCTGGGCGCCAGCATCGCTTCCTCCAGCTCGGCGCGCGCCTGCGGAATCAGGCGGCCCTGGCGGTACAGGGCCGCCTCGATCAGTTCGTCGACCGGCAAGCGTTCCTCGGGCATGCCGTCGGCGTCCACGGCCAGAATCTCGGCGCGGCCCCGCTCGTCGGTGCTCAGGTACAGCGTCAGCGGCCGCGCCAGTCGCCGCGTCACGGTCTCGGCGGTGGGCAGAAACGCCTGCACGAGGTTCACCGCCACGCTGCGGCCCACCACGTAGCTGCGTTCCAGGTCGCCCTGGCGCACCGCGACGTGCTGCACCAGCCGTTTGGCCAGCCAGTCTCCCTCGGCCAGCAGCAGCGCCTGCCCTTCCTCCTGACTTATCCCCAGCGTGGCGATCATGGTGGTCATGATGACAAGTGGAGCCGCCTTGCTGCTATTCTGTACTCAGTCTAAAATTACCTCCAGGAGACCGCCATGATCGATTTTTCCCTGACTGATGAGCAGAAACAGCTGCAGCAGCTGGCCCGCGATTTTGCCCGCCGCGAGATCATGCCGATTGCCAGCGAGTACGACCGCCTCGAAGAACTGCCCTGGCAGGTGGTCGAGAAGGCCCACGAGGTCGGCCTGCTCAACACCGGCATTCCCGAACACGCGGGGGGACTGGGGCTGAGCATGTTCGACGAGTGCCTGATCGGGGAAGAGCTGGCGTACGGCTGCATGGGCATCTACACCGTGCTGATGGCCTCGGAGCTGGGCATCACGCCGATCCTGCTGGGCGGCAGCGAGGAGCAGCAGAAGCGCTTCCTGGGCCCGCTGACCGAGAAGCCCGCGCTCGCCGCCTTCGCGCTCAGTGAGCCGAACAACGGCTCGGACGCCGCCGCCATGCACACCACTGCCGTGCTCGACGGAGACGAGTGGGTGATCAACGGCAGCAAGATGTGGATCTCGAACGGCGGCCTGGCTGACCTGACCGTGGTCTTCGCCACCACCGACCGCCAGGGCGGGCACCGGGCGAGCGTGGCCATCGTGATCGAGGGCACGCCCGCCGGCATGAGCGCCAACAAGATCAAGCACAAGATGGGGCAGCGGGCCTCGCACACCGCCGAGCTGGTGTTCGAGAACGTGCGGGTGCCGGCCGCCAACGTGCTGGGCGGCCTGGGCGACGGCTTCAAGATCGCCATGAAGACCCTCGACAAGACCCGCGTGCCGGTGGCGGCGGGCAGCGTGGGCGTGGCGAGACGGGCACTCGACGAGAGCGTGAAGTATGCCAAGGCCCGGGAGGCCTTCGGCAAGCCGGTCAGCAGCTTCCAGGCGATTCAGTTCAAAATGGCCCAGATGCTGATCGGCATCGAGACGGGCCGCATGATGACCTGGCGGGCGGCGTGGCTGGTCGACCAGGGCACCGCGCACGGCGTCGAGAGCAGTGTCGCCAAGGCCTACGCCTCTGAGATGGCCTTCGACGCTGCCAACGAGGCGATTCAGATTCACGGCGGCTACGGCTACGTCGGCGAGTACCCGGTCGAGAAGCTGCTTCGCGACGTGAAACTCAACCAGATCTACGAGGGAACCAACGAGATTCAGCGCGTGGTGATCGCGAGAAACCTGCTGAGCTGACCGCCGCCTGCACAGCGTGAGTCCGGAACACCACAGACAGGCGGCGGGCCGCTTGCTAGACTGCCAGAACCTTTGCCTCATGTCCGACCCTGACTCCAGACTCCTGCCGCCTGCTGCGATGGCCTCAAGGCCGCAGACTGTCGCGGTGGCCGGGCCGACGGCCCTCGACGTGCAGGCGCTGGTGTATCTGGCCCGTTCGTCGGGCGGCGTCTTCGAGCGCTGCACCCAGCTGGCCCTGAGCGCGACGAGCGCCACCACCTCGCTGGTGTCGCTGTACCGGCCGGAGACCGGAACCCTCGACGTGGTGTCGGGAGCCGGCCACCTGTTCGAACGGATGATCGGGCGTCAGGCGCAGCCGGGTCAGGCGCTGGCCTGGCGGGTGTTCGAGGCGCAGACCTCGCTGCTGATCGGGGACCCGCAGCACCAGCCCGACGCCCACTTCGCGTCCGGCAACCCGAGGCCCGGGGTGTACCTGGGGGTGCCGCTCGTCGATCCGGACGGGCAGGTGTTCGGCGTGCTGTCGGTCGACACCACCCAGAGCGGCGCGTCGTTCAGCGAGCCGGACGTGCAGACGCTGACGCTGCTCGCCTCGGCGGCCGGCATCGCCTACAGCCGCCTCTCGGCCCTCGAACAGGCGCAGGCCTTGACCGAGCGTTACGCGCTGCTCGCCGAGCTGACCTCGCAGCTCGAATCGCTGACCGCGGCCGATGACATCCGTCACGCGGCCCAGCAGGCCATCCTGCCGCTCAGCGGCTTCGACACCGTGGCGTTCTACAGCGTCAGTCACGTCGGGGGCGGCGTCTCCGTACCGACGTTCGTGGAGCGTACGGGCCAGGTCGTTCCGGAGGTGGTCGAGGCGCTGACGGCGTACCTCACCTCGCCCGAGTCGTACGGCATGCTGACCGAGGTGATGGGCATCCGGACGCCCTCGCTGGTGGCCGACTACGCCCAGTCGCCGACGCGCGACGAACGGATGCTGAAGGCGGGTCTCGGCAGTCTGGTGGTGCTGCCGGTCTGGCACGGCGGAGTCAGCCACGGCTTCTGGCTGATGTACACCGTGTTCCGCACGGTGGTGGTCGACGAGACCACGCTGCGGCTGCTCGGCAGTCTGGCCTCGCGGGTGGCGCGGGCCATCGAGCGCGGCGAGAACACCTCGCGGCTCCTCGCCACCCGGGAAGCGGCCCTGCGGGGTCTGGGGCGGGTGCTGGAATACCGCGACTCGGAGACGGCGGGCCACACCGACCGGGTGACGCAACTGGCCGAGGTGCTCGGGCAGTGCCTGGGCCTGTCGCCGGACGACATGCTGTACCTGCGCTGGGGCGCGTACCTGCACGACGTGGGCAAGGTGGCCGTGGCCGACGGCATTCTGCGCAAGCCGGGACTGCTCACGGTGCAGGAGCGGCAGGAGATGCAGACGCACACCATCACCGGAGACGAGCTGCTGCGCGGCGAAGACTTCCTGCCCCGGCAGGTGCGTGAGGTGGTGAGGCACCACCACGAGCGCTGGGACGGCACCGGTTACCCGGACGGGCTGGCCGGAGAGGCGATTCCGCTGCTGGCACGGGTCTTCAGCGTGGTCGACGTGTATGACGCCCTGACCTCGGTACGACCCTACAAATCGGCCTGGAGCCGCGAGGATGCGGTGCAGGAGCTGAGACGCGGCGCGGGCACGCAGTTCGATCCGGAGATGGTCGAGGTGTTCGTATCGCAGGTGCTGGCGCCCTGACGCCGTTCAGGTGCCGGTGGTCTGTTCTCTGAGCTCCGCCTCGGCGGCGGTCTTCCGGGCGTCGTCGCCGGTGGGGTCGGCGCTCAGCTCCTCGAGGCTCAGGCGGCGCAGTTCGGGCAGCTTGAAGGCCGAGTAGGCCACCACGCCCAGCGTCACCAGCCCGCCCAGCCAGACGCTGCGCACCGTGCCGAGCAGGCTGGCCGCGAAGCCGCTCTCGAAAGCCCCGATCTCGTTGCTGCTGCCGATGAACAGCAGGCTGACGCTCGCCACCCGGCCCCGCAGGTGGGCCGGCGTGCGCAGCCGCAGGATCGAGCGCCGGATGACCATGCTCACGCCGTCGAAGCCGCCGCTCAGCACCAGGGCCAGCAGCGACAGCCAGAGCGTGTGCGAGAGCGCGAACACGATGATGCTCACGCCGAAGCCGCCCACACAGATCAGCAGCGTGCGCCCGGCGTTCCGGGTGGGCGGATGGCGGGTGGCCCAGAGCGTGACCAGCAGCGCGCCCACCGAGGGAGCGGCCACCAGGAAGCCCAGCCCGCGCGCCCCGACCTTCAGGATGTCGTCGGCGAAGATCGGCAGCAGCGCCACGGCTCCGCCGAACAGCACCGCGAACAGGTCGAGCGCCATGCTGCCCAGCAGCACCGGGTCGCGCCGCACGAAGGTCAGGCCCTCGCGGATGCTGTCCCAGATCGGTTCCTCCGGGCCGTCGCTCTTCGGCTGCGGCGTGCCCGCCACCGGCACCCGCCAGACGGCGACGAGGGCCACCAGTTGCAGCGCCGCCACCAGCAGGTAGGCCCCGTGCGCGTGCAGCAGGTCGAAGGCGAAGCCGCCGACCGCCGGCCCCAGCATCGCCGCGCCCAGGCTGGCGCTGCCAAGCCAGGTGGCCGCGTTCACGTACACCTGCCCCGGCACCACCTGCATCTCGAAGGCCGAGGCCGCCGGGTCGCCGAATCCCCGCGCCAGTCCCGACACGAACACCAGCGCGTACAGCGCCAGCAGGCTGACCACCGCGCCGGTCGAGACGAAACTCATGGCGAGGGCGGCCAGCAGCATCACGAAGCGGGTGACGAGCACGATGCGGCGGCGGTCGCGGCGGTCGGCGAAGTGGCCGCCCAGCAGCGCCAGCCCCACGGCGGGAATCGCCTCGACCAGCCCCAGCCAGCCGAGCGCCAGCGGGCTGCGCGTCACCTGATACAGCTGGTAGCCGATCACCACCGCCAGGGCGCGGGCCGCCAGACTCTCGGAGGTGCCCGACAGCAGCAGCCAGCGCACGGCGGGAAAGCGGAGAGCGGCGGTGCTGTCGGGTTTGGCGAGCGTCACGCCCGGCAGGCTAGCGCCTGAACCGTGTTAGCACCCTTCACCGTTGCCGCCGCCCGCTTCAGTCGGCGCCGATGGCCACCTCTGCGGCCGGTTCGTGCGCTGTCCGTACCCGTTCGAGTGTGACCGGAACGCCGTTCACGGCGGCGTTTCCGGTCAGCTCGTCGAGCAGTTCGGGGTCGGCGAGGTCGTTGTAGCTCACGCCGGGACGCTGCGCGGCCACGTTCAGGCGGGTGCCGCTTCGGCCGTGACCGAAGCCGTGGGGTAGGCTCACCACGCCGGGCATGACGGCCTCCGTCACCTCGGCGGGCGCCTGCACCCGGCCCACCCGACTCTGAATGCCGATCAGGTCGCCGTTGCTCACGCCGAGGCGAGCCGCGTCCGTGGGGTGCAGCATCAGGGTGCAGCGGTCGGCACCGCGCATCAGCCGGGGCGTGTTGTGCATCCAGGAGTTGTTGCTGCGCAGCTGCCGTCGCCCGATCAGCAGAACTGCCGGTGTGGGAACGTCCAGCGCAGCCTCCAGGCGCGGCAGGTCGGCCAGCAGAGCCTCGGGCGCGAGGTTCAGGCGTCCGTTCTCGGTCAGCAGGCGCTCGGGCAGCCCCGGCACCATCGGGCCGAAGTCGAGGCCGTGCGGCGCGGCCCTCAGGTCGTCCAGGCTCAGCTTGTACGGGCCGTGTTTGAGGCCCAGCGCGAGCCGCGCCGAGGGGTCGCTGCCCTTGGCTCCGGTCAGGCGCTCGCGCAGCCCGCCGAAGATTTGCCAGTCGTAGCGCTGGTCTTCGCCGATCGGAAAGACCGGCAGGTTCAGCCGGGCCGTGTTGCGCACCGCGAAGTGGTGAAAGATCACGTCGTAGTGCTCTGTTTCCAGGCCCGTTGCGGGCGGCAGGATTACGTGGGCGTGCCGAGTCGTCTCGTTGAGGTACGGGTCGATGGCCACCATGAACTCCAGGTTCGCCAGGGCGCGGTCGAGGCGCTCGCCGCCGGGCGTGCTGAGCACCGGGTTTCCGGCCACGCAGACGAAGGCCCGGATCATGCCCTCGCCGGGCGTGTCCATCTCCTCGGCCATGGCCGCAGACGGCAGTTCGCCGTCGAACTCGGGCAGGCCGCGCACCCGCGAGGTGAAGCGCCCCAGCGGACGCTCACCTTTCCTGGCGCGCATCAGCAGGTCGAAGGCCGGGCTGGGCAGCATCGCGCCGCCCTCGCGGTCGAAATTGCCCGTCACCACGTTGAGGGCGTTGAGCAGCCACTGGCACAGCCCGCCGAACGCCTGCGTGCTGACGCCCACCCGGCCGTAGGCCACCGCCGAGGGGCTGCCGGCGAAGTCGCGGGCCAGCGTACGGATGAACGCCGGCTCCAGGCCGGTGAAACTCGCCACCCGCTCGGGCGAGTAGGGGAGGGCGGCGGCCCGGAGTGCATCCAGCCCGTCGGTGAAGGCGTCCAGGCGGCCCGGTCGCTCCAGCCCTTCGGCGAGGATGACGTGCAGCAGGCTCAGCAGGAGGGCGGCGTCGCTGCCGGGCCGGATGAAGTGGTGCTCGGCGAAGTCGGCGCTCTCGGTGCGGCGCGGGTCGAGCAGCACCACCCGGCCGCCACGGGCCGCGATGGCCTTCAGGCGGGTCCGCATGCCGGGCGCGGTGAGAATACTGCCGTTGCTGGCCGCCGGGTTGGCCCCCAGCATCAGCAGGAAGTCGGTGCGGTCAATGTCGGGAATCGGCATCAGCAGCGGGTGGCCGAGCATCTCCAGCGCGGCCCGGTGGTGCGGCAGCTGATCGACGCTGGTGGCCGAGAAGCGGTTGTGCGTGCCGAGCGCGCCCAGCAGCCCGCCCGCGCTGAGCAGCGTACCGCTGTTGTGCACGCTGGGGTTGCCCTGGTACACCCCGACCGCGTGCGGGCCGTACTTCTCCTGCACCCTCAACAGAGAAGCGGCCACGAGATCCAGCGCCTCCTCCCACCCGATCTCGGTCCAGGTGTCGCCGTCGCGCCGCAGGGGGCGCTTCAGGCGGTCGGGGTCGCGGTGCAGGTCGGGCATCGCCGTGCCTTTCGGGCAGATGTGGCCGTGCGACAGCGGGTCGGCCGCGTCGCCGCGGACTCCCGTCACCTCGCCGCCCTGCACGGTGATCTCCAGGCCGCAGATCGCCTCGCAGAGGTTGCAGGCGCGGAAGTAGGTGCCGTCTTGTGGGGGTGTGGTCTGGGTCATGTCGGGTTCTCCTCTTCTGTGCCGGAGGCCATGGGAAAGCTGCTGAGGTGGTCCATCACGTCGAGCCGGATGACTCCATTGTGCACCGGAGAGCTTCAGGGCGGCTCGACGAACCTCATCTGGAGCTTCTGCCCGTGCAGGGCCCAGGCCACCCGTTCGAGTTCGGCCGTGATCAGCACGCCGGGGTCAAACTCACCCACGTCGGGAGAGAAACGGCACAGACAACCCGAGGTGCAGAAGACGCTGACAGCCTTTTCATTCCAGTCCCATAGGCCTCTGAACAGTTCGCTCAGCCCAGTTTCTCCTTCAGCCAGAGCGCCGCCGCGTCCATGTTGGCCGCCGCGCCGGGCGAGACGGTGGCCAGCCGGGCGAAGGTGTGGATCAGGCCGGGGCCGGGCAGGTGGGTGGCCTCGACGTTCGCCCGTGCGAGCGCCTGCGCGTACAGCACGCCGTCGTCACGCAGCGGATCGTACTCGGCGGTCAGGATCAGGGCCGGAGGCAGGCCGGCGAAGCTGTGGGCCAGCAGCGGTGAGGCGTGCGGGTGCAGCGCCTCCTCCGGGCTGTCGATGTACAGCTCGATGAAGGCCCGCATCGCCTCGGCGCTCAGGCCGTAGCCGCGCGCGTTGGTGTGGTAGCTGGGCGTCGCGGTGTGGCTCAGCTCGGTGGCCGGGTAGATCAGGAGCTGCGCGGCCAGCGCCGGGCCGCCCGCCTTCTGCGCGCGCAGGGTCACGGCGGCGGCCAGATTGCCCCCGGCACTGTCGCCGCCCACCGCCAGCCGCGCCGGGTCGGCTCCCAGCTCGGCGGCGTGCTCGGAGGCCCAGCGGGTGGCGTGCCAGCAGTCGTCGAGCGGCAGCGGGAACCGAAATTCGGGCGCCAGCCGGTAGGCCACGCTCAGCACCCGCACGCCGGAGGTGCTGCACAGGTCGGTGCAGAGCGCGTCGTGCGTCTCGATGCCCGAGGCCGCCCAACCGCCGCCGTGGAAGTACACCAGCAGGCCGGTCGGGCCTTCTCCCTCTGGCAGGTACAGCCGGGCGTCGAGCGTCACATCGGGCGTCGGAATGGTCAGGTCGCGCTTCCCGGCAATCGGTAGGTTGCGGCGGGGCAGCGTGCGGGCCGAGCGCTCGGTCGCCTCGCGGTAGGCCGTCAGGTCGCTCAGCGGCACAGCCGGCCGGGTGGCGAGTTCCTGAAGGTGCGCGTAGATTTCAGGTTCCAGCGGCATGGAGTCTCCTCATTTTCAGAGTACAGTTCGTGCAGGCGCGAGGTCAGGCAGCAGGCAGGGCCGGACCGGCTTGTCGGCAGCTTCCCTCAGCGCCAGCTCAGCAGCTCGGGCGGCAGGTGCGCGGTCTCATTGAAGCTGTCGAGGCTCACGCGCCCGCCCCCGAACGTGAAGCGGGTGACGCTGGCGTTGCGCACGCGCCAGTTGAGTTTCAGCACGCTTTTTTCCGGGGCGTCCAGCACGCCCGCCACCACGCTGCCGATCACGCCGCCCGAGGTGAAGGCGAGCACCGTGCTGCCGCCCTCGCTGCGCAGGATGTTCGCAACGGCCGCCTGCACCCGGCCTCGGAACTCGGCCCAGGTTTCCACCTGCGGATGCGAGGTCTCGCCCAGCAGGTAGCTGTCGGTCAGGCGTTCGAGCATCTTCTGGAAGGCGCGGTTGCGGTCGGGCAGCTCGTTCTCGCGCAGCGCCTCGGCGTCCTGGTAGAGCCGGGCGAAGTCGGGGTCGCGTTCGGCCAGCACCGGTGCCAGCCAGCGCAGCAGCCCGTCGCCGTCGTACTCGGCGAGGCCCGGCAGCAGCTCGGGCGCGGGCCACTCGTCTCCGGCCGCCTGTGTGGCCGCCTGGGCCGCCAGCTCGGCGGTGCGCCGCTGCCGCACCATCGGGCCGTGCACCACCCGGTTCGGCCGCAGGCCGGACGAGGCCAGGAACACGCCCACCGCTTCCGCCTGCGTCTCGCCCAGCCCGGAGAGCCGGTCGGTATCGTCCTCGAACGGCGTGGCCTGACCGTGCCGAATGAGCAGCAGCTCGCTCAAGCCTGCCCGTCCTGCTCGGTGCCGATCTGCCGGGCCGCCTCCTGCATCAGGGCCTGTGCCTGGTCGCCCAGCACCGCGAACCGCTCGTCGCGCGTCTGCCCGGCATGGTAGCGGGCGTAGATCTGCTGCACGATGACCGCCAGCTTGAACACGCCGAGCACCTCGTACCAGAGAATCCGGCCCACGTCGCGCCCGGACTTCTCGGCGTAGCGGGCCAGCAGCTCCTCGCGGCTGAAAAAGCCGGGGTAGCCCGCGCCCACACTCACCCGGCGGCTCTCGGGAAAGCCGCGCTGCGTCCAGTAGCAGAGGGTCAGGCCCAGGTCGACGAGCGGGTCGCCGATGGCCGCCATCTCCCAGTCGAGAAGCGCGACCACTTCGCCGGGGTCGTGCGCCGCCAGCATCAGGTTGTCGAGCTTGTAGTCGTTGTGCACCAGGGTGTGCGCCGACTCGCCAGGCACGTTCGCCGCCAGCCACGCCATCACGCCCGCAGCGTCCGGCGTCTCGTCGGTCTGTGCGCGCGTCCAGCGCGACGACCAGCCCTCGACCTGACGGCGGTTGAAGCCGTCGGGCTTGCCCAGGCGGTCCAGCCCGGTCGCCGAGACGTCGATGGCGTGCAGCTGCGCGAGCGTGTCGATCAGCGCCTCGCTCATGCGCCGGGGGGTGTCCGGCACGCCGGCGTACTCGGCGGGCATCCGCGTGCGGGCCACCACGCCGTGTCGCCGCTCCATCAGGAAGAAGGGCGCACCGATCACGCCCGGGTCCTCGCACAGCAGCAGCGGGCGCGGAGCCGGCGCGAACACCGGCGAGACGCGCTCGAGCAGGTGGTACTCGCGCACCATGTCGTGGGCTTTCGGCGCGACCGGCCCCATCGGCGCGCGGCGCAGCACCGCCTCTGTGCCGTTCACCCGCAGCAGGTAGGTCAGGTTCGAGTGTCCGCCGGGAAACTGCTCGAGGGTCAGCTCACCGGCGCCGCCCGGCAGGTGCGCTTCCAGGTACGGGTGCAGGGCGGCGAGATCGAGCTCTTCGCCGCTGCGAACCGGCGCGGTGTCGGCAGATGTCCGTGGGTTGGCCGTCATGCCGTGTCAGTGCCTGCCCTGCTGAGGCTCGGTCTGCGGCGAGCTGTCGGCCTGCAAGGCCCCGCCGCTGCCCAGCAGCGCCATCGCCTTGCGGCGCAGGTGCTTCATCTTGGAGATCCACACGTCGTAGTTGCTGGCCTTCTGCTGAAAGCCCGCCAGCGTGGTCGGGTGCGTGGTGATCAGGAACTGCTCGGCCACGATCGCCTCCATCACCCGGTCGGCCAGGAAGTCGGTGCTCACGGCCGTCTGCTGCAGCAGCGGGGTGTTCTCGATCATCGGGGTCCAGACGCCTTCGGGGCACAGGCACGACACCTTCAGGCCCCGGTCGCCGTAGCTCACGGCCAGCCACTCGGCGAACGCGAGCGCGGCGTGTTTGGTCACGGCGTAGGGCGCGCTGTGCAGCTCGGTCAGCAGACCTGCCGCGCTGGCGGTGTTGAGCAGGTAGCCGTCGCCGCGTTCGAGCATCTTCGGCACGAGGGTGCGGGCGGCCCAGACGTGGCTCATCACGTTCACGTCGTGAATGAGCTGCCAGTGCTTGTCGCTCGTCTCCGGCCCGGCCCCGATGGCGATGCCCGCGTTGCTGCAGAACAGGTCGATCTGGCCCTCATGCGCCTCCACGTCCTCGATCAGCCGCACGATGTCGGCCTCCTGCGCCACGTTGGCCTGCACGAAGCGTGCCCCGATCTCGGCCGCCTTCTGCGCGCCCACCTCCGCGTTCAGGTCGGAGGCGACCACCCGCGCGCCCTCCTTCACGAAACGGGCGGCGAGGGCCAGCCCGATGCCCGACGCACTGCCGGTGACGACGACGATCTTGTTCTTGATATCCATGATTGACTCCTTCAGTCGAGATCGAGCGCCAAGCGATAAACGTCACAAACCAAGCATTGAAACAGCAGAAGGTGAATAGAGCCTCGCTGATTCCAATTCAATATTTCCGAGGCAGCCATACGTATTCGGCCTGAAATGTCATTGAGGTCGGTCTGAACAGATTCGGTAGACAGAAGTGCACCGTTAATTGAGGAGTCAAATCTATTCAGGTAGGCGCAGCACTCATCACAATGATCTGGCCAATTGATTGGATTCCACACCAAGACATGTGGCGTACGAGTCATTACTAGCTCTACACTCGATGGACTTGAACTCGCAGAAAAATCAGCCTCTTGAAAACCACCATCATATCTGGATGCTGCGTTTCCTGATGCGATACACCAGGGGCAGAGTGAGGCTGGTTTAAACTTAGACGCACTAAATATTCCATTTTCATATGAATATTGGCGATCTAAACCGCAGCAATCGCAGACAATCAATTTCTCTAAAACCGTTCCATCAGTGTAAGCAGTTGGGTAATAGGAAAATGTGGGCGGTAAATCAGGCACGTCTCGCGGCATCAGTCGGCACTGACGGCCTCCTGGGTCTTGGCGGGCCGGGGCAGCTGCGCCTTGAATTCTTCCTTCGCCACGGTCTCCAGGTGCACCGCGTCGGGGCCGTCGGCCAGCCGCAGCGTGCGGGCCTGCGCGTACATGTTGGCGAGCGGCGTGTCCTGCGAGACGCCCGCGCCGCCGAAGACCTGAATCGCCCGGTCGATCACGGCGAGCGCCACGTTGGGGGCCACCACCTTGATCGCCGCGATCTGGCTGCGGGCGGCCTTGTTGCCCACCGTGTCCATCATGTCGGCCGCGTGCAGCGTGAGCAGGCGCGCCTGGTCGATCTCGACGCGGCTCTTGGCGATCATCTCGCGCACGGTGCCCTGCTCGGCCAGCGTCTTACCGAAGGCGGTCCGTTCGGTGCTGCGCTTCACCATCAGCTCCAGCGCCCGCTCGGCCTGCCCGATCAGGCGCATGCAGTGGTGGATGCGCCCCGGCCCCAGCCGCCCCTGCGCGATCTCGAAGCCGCGTCCCTCGCCCAGCAGCATGTTGCTGGCCGGCACGCGCACGTTCTCGAAGCGCACCTGCGCGTGCCCGTGCGGCGCGTCGTCGTAGCCGAAGACGGTCAGCATCCGCTCGATGGTCACGCCGGGCGCGTCCATCGGAATCAGGATCATGCTCTGCTGCAGGTGCTTGGGGGCCGCCGGGTCGTTCTTGCCCATGAAGATGGTGACCTTGCACCGGGGGTCGCCCGCACCGCTGTTCCACCACTTGTGGCCGTTGACCACGTACTCGTCGCCGTCCCGCACGATCTGCGCCTGGATGTTGGTGGCGTCGGAGCTCGCCACCTCCGGCTCGGTCATCGAGAAGCTGCTGCGGATTTCTCCGGCCAGCAGCGGCTTCAGCCACCGCTCCTGCTGCTCGGGCGTGCCGTAGCGGGCCAGCACCTCCATGTTGCCGGTGTCGGGCGCGTTGCAGTTGAAGACTTCAGGCGCCCACCACACGCGCCCCATGATCTCGCACAGGGTGGCGTACTCGAGGTTGGTCAGGCCCGCACCGAACTTGCCCTCGCTGTCGGTTCTGGGCGGCAGAAACAGGTTCCACAGCCCCTGCTGCTGGGCCAGCGGCTTGAGGGTGTCGAGCAGCGGCACGTGTTCCCAGCGGTCGCCGCTGTTCACCTGCTTCTGAAACTCGGCCTCGTTGGGGTAGATGTGCTCGTCCATGAAGCGCGTGAGGCGCTGCTGCAATTCCTGAACACGGGGCGAGACGCCGAACATGGGCATGGGATTCTCCTTGAACGAGGGAAGATCGGCCCACCGCCCGGAAGCCATGAAGGCGATTCCCAGAGGGGCGGCGGCCAGAGAAGGGTGTTGACGCGGGTATCTTAGCGCCTCGGCGGCCTTTTTGTACCGGGTCAAGAACAGGCCCAGCCGCGGCCGGGGCCCGCATGAACGTCCGCTGTGCCTCACCGGCGGCCCAGCTGAAGTACCTTGAGCCATGACCGACACTTCCGTTTCCCTGGCGTACCCGGCAGTGCGCCGCAGCGACCACACCGACGACTACCACGGCACCGTGGTGGCCGACCCCTACCGCTGGCTCGAAGACCCGGACAGCGGCGAGACGGCGGCCTTCGTCGAGGCGCAGAACCGGCTCGCTCGCTCGGTGCTCGGCCCGCTGCCGCTGCGCCAGGAGCTTCAGGACCGCCTGACCACCCTCTGGAACTACGAGCGGCGCGGCACGCCCTGGCAACGGGGCGGAAGGTATTTCCAGTTTCGCAACAGCGGGCTGCAGAACCAGAACGTGCTGTACGTGATGAACGCGCCGGACGGCGAGGGGCGCGTGCTGCTCGACCCCAACACGCTCTCCGAGGACGGCACGGCGGCCCTGAACAACCTCGCGGTCAGCCCGGACGGCTCACGGCTCGCCTATGCGGTGAGCAGCGGCGGCAGCGACTGGCAGGAGTGGCGGGTGCGCGACGTTGAGAACGGCGCAGACCTGCCCGACCACCTGCCCGACAGCAAGTTCTGCGGGGCCGCGTGGCTGCCGGACAGCAGCGGCTTCTACTACAACCGCTACGATCATCCCGAGGGCGGGTACGCCGACACCGCCGCGACCCTGGCCCCGCGCGTCTGGCTGCACCGCCTGGGCCGCGAGATGAGCACCGACGACCTGACCCTGGAGACGCCCGGGCATCCCGAGTGGCGCGGCAACGCCGCCGTGACCGAGGACGGCGCGTATCTGGTCGTCACGGTCACGCACGGCACCGCCCGCGAGAACCTGCTGTGGGTGCGGCCCCTGAACCGGCCGGGCGCCTTCACCGAACTGGTGGGCGATTTCCGCGCGAACTACGAGGTGGTGGGCAACGACGGCCCCGACCTGTACGTGCTGACCGACGAGAACGCGCCGCTGTCGCGCCTGCTGGCCTGGAACGTCGAGACTGGAAGTCGGCGCGAGCTCGTGCCGGAGGGAGTCAGCCGGCTCGACGACGTGCTGGCCGTCGAGGGCGGCTTCGTGCTGCACACGCTTCAGGACGCGTCGAGCCGCCTGACGCTGATCGACCGGCAGGGCCAGCAGCCGCGCCCGGTGGCCCTGCCGGGCCTGGGCACCGTCTGGGAGCTGAACGGGCGCCAGGACAGCGCCGAGGTCTTCGTGGGCTTCACCAGCTTCCTGACGCCGGGCGCCTCGTACCGCCTCAACCTAGACTCGGCCACCCTCGAGCCGCTCTGGCAGGCCGACCTGGGCCTGGGCGACTACGAGGTGCGCCAGGAATTCGCCACGAGCGCCGACGGCACGCGGGTGCCGTTCTTTCTCGTCGGGCAGCGCGAGGCGCTCGATTCCGGCCCTCGGCCCACGCTGCTGTACGGCTACGGCGGCTTCGACGTCTCGCTCACGCCGACCTTCTCGGTGTCGCGGTTGGCCTGGCTGGAGCGCGGAGCGCTGCTGGCGGTCGCCAACCTGCGCGGCGGCGGCGAGTACGGCGAGCGCTGGCACCGTGCCGGAACGCTCGCGCAGAAGCAGAACGTCTTCGACGATTTCGCGGCCTGTGCCCGGCATCTGGTGAGTCAGGGGTACACCACGCCCGCGCAGCTCGGCATCGAGGGCGGCAGCAACGGCGGCCTGCTGGTGGGCGCCACGCTGGTGCAGCACCCGGAGCTGATCGGTGCGGCGGTCGCGCACGTCGGCGTGCTCGACATGCTGCGCTTTCAGAAGTTCACCATCGGCTGGGCCTGGGTCAGCGACTACGGCAGCAGCGACACGCCGCAGGGCTTCGAGGTGCTGCGGCAGTACAGCCCGCTGCACACCCTGAAGCCGGGCCGCTACCCGGCGACGCTCATCACCACCGGCGACCACGACGACCGGGTGGTGCCGGCCCACAGCTACAAGTTCGCCGCGCAGTTACAGCGCGACCAGCAGGGCGAGGCCCCGGTGCTGCTGCGGGTGCAGACGCGGGCCGGACACGGTGCAGGCAAGCCGGCCCGGCTGGTGATCGAGGAGATGGCCGACATGTACGCCTTCCTGTTCGGACACCTGGGCGGCGGCAGCTCGCGCTGAGGGCAGGGGAGAGCCGGCGCACCGGCTTTTCCCCGGAAGTTCAGCCGCGCAGGTGCGGTTCGAAGCTCACCACGATGCGCCCGCCCTGCCGCACCAGCAGGAGGCCGCCCGCCACCACGTCGATCACCAGCAGCTCGCGCAGGATGGCCGCCGGAGCGCCCGGCAGGATCACCGCCACTTCGCCCTTGTAGTCGAGCCGCAGGGTCACGATGCGGTTCATCACCTCGACGGTGACCGGTTCTCCGACGAACTCCAGAATCACCAGTTCGCCGGGCCCGCCGACCCGCATGTGGCCCAGTTCGGTCACGTTGCGCGGCGTGCTGTCGGGATGCGTTTCGGGACGGCGGCCGGGGTCGAGCACCCGGTACAGGCTGCGCAGCAGGTGCCGGGCGCGTTCCTCGCTGGCCTCGACCGCCTCGGAGGCCGCCTGGAAGATGTTCCGGGTGTCCTCCTGCGGGCGTTGCCGGATGCTGGTCAGCAGGCCCTCGGTGCCCTTGCGGGCGAACGTCAGCAGCGCGTCGGGCGAGGCGGCGCTGTAGCGGTCGGCACTGAGCACGCTCACGGCCGACTCGTCGATGCGCCCGTCGCGGAAGCGTTGGGCGGCGGCGCGGGCCAGCCGCAGGTTGAGGTAGGCGCCGCCCGGATCGAGCAGCAGCGACACGGTGCGGGCCAGGGCCAGCAGTTCGAGCAGCCCCTTGTCGCTCTGGCGGGCTGCGAGATACAGGTAGTCGCCGTGCAGCAGCGCCTGACCGTGCAGCTCGCCCAGCATGATCGGGATCGAGATGGCCTCGGGGTCGGGCTCGCCGCCCTTGGCCCGTGAGGTGAGGCGGTACTCGAGCGCGCCGATAGCCACCAGCCAGCCCTCACCGACCCGCTTCCAGCGCAGCGGCAGGCCGCGCCAGTAGGCCTGCGGCTCTCCGCTCAGCCGGATCACCAGCGCGGTGCTGCCGTCGTCGGGCGCCGGCTGCTGCAGGCGTGGATTGGCCGCGTACAGCACGCGTGGAATGCTGGGCAGTTCGGGGCCGTGCCCGCCCTCGGAGGCCGGCACGATGCTCTCGATGAAGGCGGTGAGCCGCGCGGCCGCTTCCCGGATGGTCAGGCGTTCGTCGGCACTCCTGGGCGGCCCGACCTCGGCCCGCAGGCCCTCGATCAGCGTGCGCGTCAGGTCCGGTCCCAGCCGTTCGCGCTCGGCGGCCTGCACCCGGGCCTCCATCACGTCCTGGTCGGGGTGGCGCGGAAACGGGTTGAGGCTCAGTTCGGTCACCGCGCGGCGCAGGCGGGTCAGGGCCTGCTGGCGGGCCTCCGGCTGAGGGGAGGTCGGCTGCAGGAAGGCCGCGCAGACCTGATCGGCCAGCCCGGACACGATCCGGCCCGCGACGCTCGGGGTGCCCAGCGACGCCAGCGGGTCACCGACGTGCGGCACCGACATGCTGGTCTCTCCGCGCTCCAGGTTCACGCTCAGGGCGTAGGCGCACCGAAGCGTCACCAGATCGGCCTCGCGCAGCCAGAGCTGAGTGTGGGTCTTCGACTGCAGCCGCACGCCCTCGCGCCAGAACGAGAACCGCAGCCCTTCCAGCGCGGCCTGCTCGTCGGCCAGCGGCCCGGCACGAAGCCCGCCGGTGAAGCCCTGCGACATCGGGCCGCTCCAGTCGGCGCTCGCGTGCTTGTCCTGCTGCTCGCGCTTGTCGGTCAGCGAGCGCAGGTGCGCCTTCCAGATGCGGTCGGTCTGCCCAAAGCGCCGCAGCAGCACGCCCTCGAGTGGCGAGTTCAGCAGAATCTCGCGCAGGTCGCCGAGCGACCGTTTGCCGCCCCTGGGGTTGCGCCCGGCCAGCAGATCGCCGACCTTGTACTCGTACAGCTCGACCAGTTCGGCGCAGCGCAGTTCGGCCGTGGGGGTCTCGCCCCCCTGAGAAGAGCTCCAGCCCGCTTGCTCGGCACGCTGGGATTTCGGCTGGTTCACACCGTTCAGTATACCTGCCCGCCGGTGGCTCCCACAGGGCAGATGAAGCCGCCCGGCCGCGCCGCCGGGGGGGAGCGGCGGGGGGCGAAGACGCCTTCTGGGTGTCAGGGTCTGGTGATGAAGGCCAGAGTATAAACTGACCATATGAAGCCTGCCGCCACCCACAGCCCGGTTTCCGGGTCCATCACGCTGGAGCGGTGGGCGCCCGTTCCGGGTGTGCCGCTCCGGGGAGGACTGCTCTGAACCTGCTCCTGCTCACGTCCATCTTCGTGGTCGCGCTGCTGCTGGTGATCCGGCCTGACGAGCGGACCATCGCCGTGCTGCTGGCGCTGGTGTCGGGACTGCTGGCCGTGCTGCTGCTGGTGCTGGGCGGCCCCGACCGCGCCTGGGGCGCGCTGGTGATCACCGGCATCCTGGTGAGCAGCTTCTGGATGCGCTTCAGCCAGCAGGCCGAGGCGAGCCAGGCACCGGCGCGCGCCACCCGCCGCCAGCCGATCCGCATTCAGCGCACGGCCAAGCCGGTGCCGCTTGTCAAGAACCCGAGCAACTTCCAGGGCCCCGACCTGCGGTTTGCCGACTACGAGGTGATGGACCGCATCGGCGTCGGCGGCATGGGCAGCGTCTACCGCGCCCGGCGCAAGAGCGACAACAAGGTCGTGGCGCTC
>Ga0160427_10000661_pt1 | contig 20773 bp, 20 predicted proteins | sample SolpanmetagenomL_FD_108194 | JGI IMG/M metagenome (GOLD analysis project Ga0160427, IMG submission 108194) | Solar panel surface microbial communities from Lawrence Berkeley National Laboratory, California, USA - L | ecosystem: Engineered > Built environment > Solar panel > Unclassified ...
ATCCGCAACGATTCCGGCGGTGCCGGCCTCCATCGCGGCGGCTGCGGCTCCACCTATGGCATCACCGCGCTGGGCGACTGCGTGGTTTCCATCCTCGGCGACCGCGTCGATCACCAGCCCCCGGGTATCCGCGGCGGTGGCCCGGCGGCGGCAAACGACGTGCGCTTCACCCTGGATGGCCTCGAATGGGTACCGACGATGCGATCGAAGGCCGAGCGCATCGCGCTCAAGGCCGGCGACAGCGTCTGCCTGTCGTCTCCCGGCGGCGGCGGTTACGGCGACCCGTTACAGCGGGATTTCGCCGCCGTGCAGGCGGATCTGGATGCCGGGCTGGTGAGCCGTGCCGTCGCGGAACAGACCTATGGCGTGGTCGTCGCCACCGCGGCCGGCTTAGGCGACCGCCATCGCTACACGCTGGATCCGGAGGCCAGTGCCACCCGGCGACAGAGCCTCCAGGCATGACCCCCGACTGGTTGGACCTGAGCGGCCGGGTCGCCGTCGTTACCGGTGCGGGTGGCGGCATCGGCCGGGCGATCGCCCTGGCGCTGGCAACCGCCGGATGCCGCGTCGGCGTGATGGACCGTACGGTGGAGACCTTGGCCGAGACGCGCGCCGGGATCGAGGCGATGGGCGGACGGGCCACCTCCCTCGAGTGCGACGTCTCGAACCCCGCCAGCGTCGCGGATACGGCGCGCCGCTGCCAGGACGCACTGGGCCCGTGCGACATCCTGGTCAACAATGCCGGAATGCTGCGACCGGGTCCGCTGGAGAGCTTGCCGGTCGCCGAGTGGAACGCGTTGCTGGCCGTGAACCTGACCGGCTACTTCGTCGCCGCCCAGGAGTTCGGCCGCCAGATGCACGGTCGCGGTGGGACGCTCGTTCACGTCGCCTCCATCGCAGCCGAGCACGCCACCGGTTTCGGCGGTGCCTACAGCGTCGCCAAGGCCGGGGTGGTGATGTTGTCGCGGCAATTGGCGATGGAGTGGGCGCCCCACGGCATCCGCAGTAACTGCGTCAGCCCGGGCCTGATCCACACGCCGCTGAGCGCAGCGTTCTACGAGCAGCCCGGCGCCATCGAACGCCGCGCCGCCGCCATCCCATCCGCCCGCATCGGCCACCCCGACGATATCGCCAACGCCGTGCTGTTTCTGGCCTCGCCGCGTTCCGCCTACGTCAATGGTGACGACATCGTCGTCGATGGCGGCTTCAGCCGCAACTTGATGAGCTTCATCCCCCGCGCCGGCTACGAAGCCGTCCGCCCCGCCTGATGCCGCACGTCGCAGTCATCGGTGCCGGCGCCGCCGGGCTGAGTGCCGCCAAGCACCTGGTCGACGCCGGATGCGACGTCACCGTGTTCGAACTCGGCTCGCAGATCGGCGGCCTCTGGGTTTACGAGAACGATAACGGCCTCAGCCCGGCCTACGCGTCGCTGCACCTCAACTCCGAGAACCGGGTCACCGCCTACAAGGATTTCCCGTTTCCGGAGGGGTCGCCGCTGTACCCGGATCACCAAGCGGTTGCCCGATATCTGCAAGCCTATGCCGACCGGTTCGACCTCCGTCGCCGGATCCGTTTCGGTGCCCGGGTGATGTCGGTCCGGCCGGGCTGGACCGTCACCCTCGCGGACGACACGACCGAACGGTTCGATGCCGTCGTCGTCGCCTCCGGCCACCAGGGCGTGCCGAAGCACCCGCCGTTCGCAGCCGAGTTCACCGGCGAATACCTGCACGCCCATGCCTACCGCACGCCCGAGCGGTTCAAGGGCAAGGACGTGCTGGTGATCGGCGTCGGCAACTCCGCCTGCGATATCGCTGCCGACATCTGCACCGTCACGGCATCGACCACCATGGTGGCGCGCTCCCCGGTTCTGTTCATGCCGCGCATGGTGTTGGGTGTGCCGACGTCGCGCGTTCTGGCCCGGATCGAGAAGCCGTGGATGCCCTGGCCGCTCCGCCGCCGTATCCGCGAGTGGATCGCACAGGTCGCCCATGGCCGGATGGAGCAGTGGGGCTTCACGACGCCGACGACCCGCACGCATCCGGCCGGCCATCATCTGTTGATGGCGCAGTTCATCTGGGGCCGGGTCCGCGCCCGGCCCGGCATTGCCGCGGTCTCGGGTCAGGATATCCGCTTCGTGGATGGCATGTCGGCCCGCTACGACACGATCATCGCCGCCACGGGCTACGACGTCGACCTGCCGTTCCTGTCGCCGGAATTGTCGCCGGTGCGGGGCCATTGGCTCGATCTCTATCGCCGCGTGGTGCGGCCCGGCGTGCCCGGCCTGTTCTTCGTGGGTTTCTTCAACGTCACCGGCGGCGGCAACATCCGCATGATGGACGATCAAGCGGAGTGGGTGGCTGCTTTGGTGACCGGCCGCGCCGGCCTGCCCGACGAGGCCGCCATGAGCGCTGACATCCGGCAGGAGCGGGCGCGGATCCAGGCGCTGTATCCCGACAGTCCCCGCTATGGCCTGGAGCTGGATCCGCGCGAATACCGGGCATCGCTGGCACAGGAGCGGCGGCGCTCCGCCCGCGCAACGGCCGCGAACTAATTCGCTTGCAGACTTTACGCTAGTTGTTCATGTTTCAGCCGATGAGTTCGCCGCAGTTGACGGCGAACCATCCATCGAGCCGGGCGAAGATCCGGCCGTACGGGATGGGGACATAGGATGCCTGCTTTGAACGCTCGGCTCACGGCGGTTGCCGCCGGTCTATTCGTCGGCTTGCTGGCGAGCCCCGGCCCCGCCGCGGCTCAGGACCTCAAGATCGGCGTCGTCAATCCGTACTCGGGGCCTATGGCCCTTTATGGCGACGAAATGACCCGCGGCTACGACATCGCGGTGGATCAAGCCAACGCCAAAGGCGGCGTGCTCGGCCGCAAGATCACCGTTGTCCGCGCCAGCGCCACCTCCGCGCAGGAAGCCATCGCCGCGGTCGAGCAACTGACCGGGCGCGACAAGGTGGACCTGCTCTCCGGCACCTACGTCACCGCCATCTCGAACGCCGCCAGCGAGGCCGCCCTCAACAACGGCAAGCTGTACTGGGAAACCAACGCGCTCTCGAAGGACCTGACCGATCGTGGTCTCCCCAACTTCGCCCGCAGCGGCCCGGACAGCACGGCATTTGCGCGCCGCTCCGTTGAAGGCGTCTTGCAGTTGGTCATTCCCAAGCTGGGGAAGGACCCGAAATCGGTGAAGGTCTGGATCGAGCACGAGGACTCCTCGTTCGGCACTTCCATCGCCACGGAGCAGGAGCGGCTACTCAAGCAGGCTGGCATCCAGGTCGGCATGGGCGCCCACAGTGCGCGCTCGGTCGATCTCTCGGACTCGATCCTGCGGGCCAAGAATGCGGCCCCGGACATCTGGCTCTCGACCGCGTACGTCACCGACCACAACCTGCTGTTGCGCACCATACGCGAACAAGGCTTCAAGCCCGCCGCGAAGATGCTGGTCGGCACCGGCGATACGTTCGAGACGCTGGAAGCGGTCGGCAAGGAAGCGCTCAACGGCGTCTTGCTGGTCTCCTATCCGCGCGCCGACGTGGGCGAGGCCTACGGTCCCGGCGCCGCAGCCTTCCTCGCCGCCTACAAAGCCAAGTACAATCGCGATCCGATCGCCCCTCAGGCAATGAGCGCTTATGTCGGCATGAAGATCCTGCTCGAGGCCGTGACCGACGCGAAGTCGACCGGGTACGAGGCCGTCATCGCCGCCGCCGCCAAGATGGACAAGCCGTTCGGCACGTATGAAACCGGCTACGGCGTGAAGTTCGACGCCACGATGCAGAACGGCCGCGCCCTGCCGCTGATTGCGCAGTGGCAGGACGGCCAGGTGCGGGCCGTGTTCCCCAAGGAGGCGCTGGCGCCCGGCGTCACCCTGCTCGACCTCGCGGGCAAATAGCGGGCGCCTCCCGTGACCGATTTGGCCAACGTCATCGCGGTCGGCATCTTGCTGGGCGGCATCTACGCGCTGGTCAGCGTTGGGCTCAACCTGATTTTCGGCGTGATCCGCATCGTCAACTTCGCCCAGGGCGAGTTCGTCATGCTGGGGATGTACGGCACCTACGCGGTCTACAATTTACTGCACCTCGACCCGTATGTGGCAGTTTTGCTGGTATTGCCGGTCCTGTTCGTCGTGGGCGCCGTCATCCAGCGCCTGATCCTGGCGCCGTTGCGCACCGAGCCCTCGATGCAGATTTTCGCCACCTTCGGCTTGCTGATGCTGCTCGAGAACGTCGTGCTCGCGGTGACGCGCGGCACCGCCTACAGCGTACCCAGCCCGCTGGCGGAGGTGAGCGTCGCCATCCTGGGCGCACAGATCGGCCTGGTGCGCCTGTTGGCACTTGTGGCTGCCACGGTGGTCGCAGTGGCGCTCGGCGTCTTTCTCAAACGCAGCATGCTGGGCCGGGCCATCCGGGCAGTGGCGCAGGACCGCAACGCGGCGCGTCTGGTCGGCATCGACGTGGACCGTATCTACATGCTGACGTTCGGCATCGGCACGGCGCTGGCCGGCTTGGCCGGATGCCTGCTGACGCCGATCTACTCGCTCTCGCCGCAGATCGGCACCAACTTCATCCTACCCGCCTTCGCCGTCGTGGTGCTGGGCGGGTTGGGCAGCGTATTGGGCGCCTATGTGGGCGGCTTCATCGTCGGCCTGACGGAATCCTTCGCTGGCTACTACCTCGATCCCGCGCTGAAGCATGCCGTGCTGTTCGCGGTGTTCATCGCCGTGTTGATCGTTCGGCCATCGGGCCTATTAGGCCAGGTCGGCGCAGAGGAGGTCGGCCTGCGTGGCGAGTGATACGGTCGCAAGTGCCGTGAGGTCCCGGCCGGCGGCACTGCCGGTGAAGACGTTCCTGAGCGAGCTGCCGCTGGCAGTGCTCGCGGTGGCGATGCTGGGTGGCCTGGTGGCGCTGTATTCGGGCGACACCTTCACGCTCAATACGCTGGCGACGGCGCTGTTGTTCGCCGGGCTGTCCAGTGCCTGGAACATTATCGGCGGTTTCGGCGGCCAGTTCTCGCTGGCCCACAGCGTGTTCTTCGCCGTCGGGGCCTACACCACGGCGAACCTTTACCTCAAGGCCGGCCTGTCGCCCTGGTTCGGCCTGCTACCCGCGGCCGCCTTGGCCGCCGCCGTGGCCTGCCTGTTATCCTGGCCGGTGTTCCGGTTGCGCGGCCCGTTCTTCGCCATTGCCACGATGGCCTTCACCGAGGTTGCGCTGGCGCTCGGCAATTACATGGAGTGGCTGACCGGCGGCACACGCGGCATGTCCATCCCGTTCCGCCTCGGGTTCGGCAACATGATCTTTCGCGATCGACTGTCCTACGCGATGCTGATGCTGGGCTATACTGCGCTCTGCCTGCTCGTGGTGCTCGCCGTGAACCGCTCGCGGCTTGGCTACTATCTGCAGGCGGTCCGCGACAACGAGCAGGCGGCAAGGGCGGCGGGGATCTCCGTGCTCCGGGTCAAGCTGACCGGGATGGCCGTTTCCGCCGCGCTGACCGGCATCGGCGGGGGTCTGTTCTTCATGCAAGTGCGCGTGGCCGACCCGGCGGCCCTGCTCTCCTTGTTCGACTTCGGGGTAAAGTTCGCCCTCATTGCGCTGATCGGCGGGCTCGGGACCATCTACGGACCCATCCTGGGCGCCCTGGTGGTCATTCCGCTGGAAGGATGGCTACGCGCCACCCTGGGCGGCATGCTTCCTGGCGCCAATCTCATCGTGCTGAGCCTTTGCTTGATCCTGGCATCGCTATTCATGAAGCAAGGCATTGTCGGCGCACTCTCGGCTGGCCTGCGGCGGATACGGCGATGACGGCGCCCTTGTTGGACGTTCAAGGCGTGTCCAAGCGTTTCGGCGGCCTGGTGGCGGTCAACGACGTCTCGTTCAGCGTGCAGAAGGGCGACCTCGTCAGCATCATCGGCCCCAACGGCGCCGGCAAGACGACGTTGTTCAACCTGCTGACCGGCCAGCTTGTCCCCAGTGCCGGCCAGGTGATTTTCGAAGGGCAGGACATCGGTGCGCTGTCGCCCAATCGCCGCGCGCGTCTAGGCCTGGGCCGCACGTTCCAGATCTCGCAGACGCTGACGTCACTGACGGTGATCGAGAACGCCATGGTCGGTGCCTTCTTGCACCATCGCGGCTTGAAGGCGGCGGCAAGGCGCGCGGAAGAGGTGTTGCATCTGGTGGGCCTGTCCGCCCGGGCCGGCGTTCGTGCCGGCATCCTGACGCTGAGCGAACGCCGCCGCCTGGAGGTCGCGCGTGCTCTCGCGCTGGATCCGCGCATCGTCTTGCTGGACGAGGTGATGGCCGGGCTGAACCCGACGGAAGTGGGTGAATTAGTCGAGTTGGTCGAACGGCTCAACGCGGAGGGTCACACGTTTCTCGTCATCGAGCACAACCTCAAGGTGGTGCGCCGCTTCTCCCGCCGGGTTCTGGTGATCGAGCGTGGCGCCAAGCTGGCGGAGGGAACGGCCGACGAGGTGCTGTGCGACCCCCGCGTGATCGAGGCCTATGTCGGCCGCCCCCGGGTGCGGGCATGACGGAGCCGATGCTCAGCGTCGACGGCGTCACGGCGGGCTATGGCGACGCGACCGTGTTGTTCGACGCCTGCTTCCATGTCGATGCCGGCGAAATCGTCGCCATCGTCGGCGCCAACGGTGCGGGCAAGACCACGTTGCTCTCCACCATCGCCGGGCTGGTTCGGGCCAAGTCGGGGCGCATCCACTTCGATGGCCACGACATTACCCAGCGCGCGGCCCATCTGCTGCCTGGCGACGGGCTCTCGATGGTGGCGGAAGGCGGACGGTTGTTTCCGTTCATGACGGTCGAGGAGAACCTGCTTCTCGGCGCTTTTTCCCCTGGCAGCCGTTCGCGCCTGGCCACCCGGCTGGAGCAGATGATGGACACCTTCCCGATCCTGCGCGAGCGGCGCGGCCAGGAGGCCGGCAAGCTGTCCGGCGGCGAACGCCAGATGTGCGCCATCGCGCGTGCGCTGATGTGCCATCCCCGGCTGCTGATGCTCGACGAGCCCTCTGTCGGGCTTTCGCCGTTGATGGTCGGCCGGGTGTTCGAGATCGTCGAGACGCTGGCACGGCACGACGGCCTGACAGTCGTCATCGTCGAGCAGAACGTCACGGAGGCGCTCGAGGTGGCCGACCGCGGCTACATCCTGGATCACGGCCACATCGTTCGCGGCGACACCGCGGCCGCGCTGTTGAGCGACCGCGACATCCAGGAGGCCTATATGGGGCTGTGAGCCTCACCCCACGAAGATCAGCTTCTTGCCCCGGTTCTCCCCGGCATAGAGCGCCTTGATCGCGCCCGGCGCGTGCTCGATACCCTGCGAGATGTCTTCGTCGTAGACCAGCTTGCCAGCCTGATACCACTCTACCAGCGCCTGGTTCGCTGCCTCGAAGCGGGCGACGTAGTCGAACACCACGAACCCGCTCCAGACCAGGCGACGGGTCATGATCTCCCGCTCGTTGCGTGGACCCGTCGGCAACGGGGTCCATACCGCCGTTGAGGCGGTGCCGCACTGGACGATGCGCCCGGCGACCGCCATGCGGCGCAGCGCCGTATCGAGAATCGGGCCGCCGACATTGTCGAAATACACGTTCAGCCCTGTCGGTGCCGCCGTATCCAACGCGGCGGCCCAGTCGGCCGTCTTGTAGTTCCAGGCGTCCGCGTAGCCGTATCGTTCGCGGCAAGCAGCGACCTTCTCGTCGTCGCCGGTCAGTCCCAGCGGGGTCGCACCCAGGTTTCGTGCGATCTGACCGACATAGGCCCCCACCGCGCCCCCAGCCGTCGACACCAGCACAGTATCCCCGGCCACCGGGCGCCCCAGCTCCGTCAATGCCAGGTAGGCCGTCAGCCCATTGATCCCCAGCAGCCCGGCATAGGCCGAGAGCGGCACCGGCGCCGTCGCACGCTGCACGATCTTGTCCGGCGTCACGACGGCGTAATCCTGCCAGCCGAACCAGCCGTACAGATACTCGCCCTCGCGCACTTCCGCAGCCCGGCTCTGGACCACCACACCGACCGCCAGCGCCCGCATCGGGCTGCCGAGCGCCACCGGGGCGGAGTAGTTGGCCTCTGCCGCGGCCCAGCCGCGCTGCGCCGGATCGACCGAAAGGTAGAGCGTGCGGACCAGGAACTCGCCCTCCGCCGGGTCGGGCCGGTCCGTCTCGTCGAGGGCAAAATCCTCCGGCTGCGGGATGCCGTTCGGGCGCCGGGCCAGCAGCACACGCCGGTTGCGGCGGGGGAGATCATAGGCAGGGATGTGGGTAGGTCCGGTCATCGGGCGATGTCTCCTGGCGGGCCTTCTCTTGGGCCGGTTGACGATTGCTGAAAGCACACAAAGCTTATAGTAAGCTAGTGACCATATGGCCGGTCCCCGGGCAAGTTGCCGAGATGGCGGCCGGGGCAAAGAGCCGAAAGCGGGAGAATGTCATGGATTTCCAGCTCACCGAGCAGCAGGTCGCCATCGACGAGGGCGTGCGAAAGGTCTGCTCCAATTTTAGCGATCAATATTGGACCGACTGCGAAACAAACTTGCACTTCCCCGAGGAATACTACCAGGCGATGGCCGAAGGCGGCTGGCTGGGCATCACCATGCCGGAGGATGTCGGCGGCGCCGGCCTGGGTGTGACGGAAGCCGCCATCATGATGCATGCCGCGACCGCGTCCAATGGCGGCTACTCGGCGGCGTCGGCGATCCACATCAACATGTTCGGTCCGCACGCCGTGGTGGTGCACGGTACACCGGAACAAAGGCAGCGCTGGTTGCCGGCGCTGGTTTCCGGCAAGCAGAAGGCCTGCTTCGGCGTGACGGAGCCAGATGCCGGGCTGGACACCACCAGCATCAAGACCTTCGCCACCCGGACCAATGACGGCTACCGCGTGAAGGGCCGCAAGATGTGGACCTCCACCGGCCAGGTCGCCGACAAGATCCTGCTGCTGACGCGCACCACACCCAAGAAGGATTGCAAGAAGCCGACCGACGGGATGACGCTGTTCTACACCGACCTGGATCGCGCCAAGGTCGAGGTGCGCCGCATCCACAAGATGGGCCGCAACGCCGTGGACTCGAACGCGGTCTTCATCGACGATCTGTTCGTTCCCGACGAGGACCGGATCGGCGAGGAAGGGTCCGGGTTCAAATACATCCTCGACAGCCTCAACCCCGAACGCATCCTGGTCGCCGCCGAGGCCATCGGGGTGGGCCGCGACGCGCTGCGCCGGGCCAGCAACTATGCCAAGGAACGCACCGTCTTCGGTCGCCCGATCGGGCAGAACCAAGGCATCCAGCATCCGCTGGCCGAAAGCTGGACGCAGCTCGAAAGCGCCTACTGGATGGTGATGCGGGCCGCCTGGCTGTACGACAACGGCAAGTCTTGTGGCGCCGAAGCCAACGCCGCGAAGTTCGTGGCCGGGCGCGCTTGTTTCGATACCGCCACCCGCGCGGTCATGACCCATGGCGGCATGGGCTATGCGCGCGAATATCAGGTCGAGCGGCTGTTCCGCGAGAGCATCCTGACCCGGATCGCGCCCGTCACGGAACAACTCATCCTGTCGTTCATCGCCGAGCGCGTGCTGGGCCTGCCCAAATCGTACTAATCCGAGTGGGCGGAAAGGTCAGCTCCGTGCCACGCGGAGCCGTCCCACCACCGGCGTCGGTGCCGGCGTTGGTTGCGCCTCGTCGGGCGCGAACACACCCACTGGCAGTTCGACCTCGTCCTTGTCCGCGATCGCATCGCGGATGTTCTCCTTCATCGTCTCCATGGCCCGCTCGGCCGCCGCGACCTCGTCCCGCGACAAGCCGGCCAGGATGATCCCGTTCAATCGCCGACCTACCGCGACCATCTCCTCCAGGATTTCGTGCCCGCGCTCGGTGATCATCACCCGTTTGGCCCGGCGGTCCGTCTTCTCCGGCACCCGCACGACATAGCCGGCGATCTCCAGTCGGTCGATCAGCCCGCCGACCGTCACCTTGCCCACGTCCAGGTCCCGCGCCAGCTCGGTCTGCAACATGCCCGAACGGGCATGACGCGAGAGTTGGCTCAATACCCACCATTGCGACCGGGTGATCCCCAGCGGCTTCATCGCCTGATCGAATAAAGTACGCCGCATGCGCGAAACGTCGTGGACCAGGAAGCCGATGCGGACCTCCTGCGGAACCTTCTTGTTGATGCTCATCACTCCTGACCGTAACACCTGAACTAGATTATGTGCACATCGTATGTTGACTTACCAACTTGGAGCCCGTTCCATTGCGAGGGGCGCAGACGTGGCCGCGGTTCAGAGCTGCATCCGCCCGTAACGGGAGGATAGCACATGATGCCTTGCAAGCGGCTGGCCCGCGCTGACGGGCCGATCCACGCCAGCCTGGCGGCGATCACGCCATGAAAGCATGGGCCGTCGTCCGTAATGAGCAACCGCTGCAATGCGTCGAGATGCCGGACCCGGTCGCCAGCGGCACCGAGGTGGTGCTGGACGTGACGCGATGCGGCGTCTGTCATTCGGATCTGCATTTCTGGCACGGCTACTACAACATGGGCGGCGGCAAGGTGATGAGCCTGGCCGATCGCGGCGTGGTCTTGCCGCGGGCGCCTGGTCATGAGGTGACCGGGCGCGTGGTGGCCGTCGGCCCCGACGCCGCCGGTGTCGCGATCGGGGACGAGCGCATCGTCTATCCATGGATCGGCTGCGGCCACTGCCCGCGCTGCCTGGCCGGGCACGACAATCTCTGCCTGGCGCAGCGCAGCATCGGCGTTCTGGAGAATGGCGGCTTCGGCGATCGCGTGAAGGTGCCGCACCCGCGCTACCTCGTCGCCTATGACGGCATCGATCCGTCGACCGCGGCGACCTATGCCTGCTCCGGCATCACCGTGTATTCGGCCATCGGCAAGATCATGCCGCTCGACCCGGACGAGGCCGTGCTGCTCATCGGCGCCGGCGGGCTCGGCCTGGCCGCGATCGCCATGCTCAAGGCATTGGGGCACCGGCATATCGTGTCGCTCGACCTCTCCGCCGCCAAGCGGCAGGCCGCCATGGCGGCGGGCGCTACGGCCACGGTCGATGGCGCCGGTGCCGGCGCCGATTTGGTGGCGCGCATCCATGCCGCCGCCGGCGGCCCGGTGCCGGCGGCGATCGATTTCGTCAACACGTCCGAGACCGCGCGCACCGGATTTGACGCGCTGGCGAAAGGCGGCCGGCTCGTGCTGGTCGGTGTGGCGGGCGGCGAGATCACCCTGTCGCTGGCGACGATGATCTTCCGCGCCCAGAGCGTGCTGGGCAGCAACACCGGGACCGTTGCGGACCTGCGGGCAGTGGTGGCGCTCGCCCAATCCGGCAAGCTCGGCCCCACGCCAGTGCAGGAATTCCCGAAAGATGCAGCGAACGACGCGCTGATGCGGTTGCAGGACGGCCAAATCACCGGACGGGCCGTCCTCGTGTCCTGAGGCGCCACGAACCACGCCGCCGATCAACGAGCGGCACCACGAAGGAAAATAACAGATGGTTCTCACGCGACGTGGATTTGCCGGTACCGCCCTTGCAGCCGGGCTCGGGCTGAGGGGATCACGCGTGGCCGCGCAGGGTAATGCCCCGCCGCTTCGGATCGGCTTTCTGTCGGACATGTCCGGTATCGTGGTCGACCTGTCCGGACCCGGCTCGCTCACCTCCATGCGCATGGGCCTGGAGGATTACGGCGGCAAGGCACTCGGCCGGCCGGTCGAGATCCTGGTCGGCGACCATCTCAACAAGCCCGACACCGGCCTGCCGATCGCGCGCGGCTGGTACGATAGTGGCGTGAAGGCGATCTTCGACATCGGCATCTCCACCGTCGCACTCGGCATGCAGTCCCTGGCCAAGGAGAAGGACGGCCTGGTCGTGTTCGCCTCCTCCTCTTCGTCGGACCTCACCGGCAGCGCGTGCTCACCCAACGGCATCGCCTGGACCTACGACAACTACTCGCAATCCCAGGGCGTCGTGCGGCAGTTGCTGAAGGAGAACGCCAAGACCTGGTTCTTCCTGACCGTCGACTACGCCTACGGCCGGAACGTGCAACGGGACACGACCAAGATGATCGAGGCCGGCGGCGGCAAGGTGATCGGCTCCGTGCTGCATCCGTTCGAAACCAAGGATTTTTCCTCCTACCTGCTACAGGCCAAGGCGTCCGGCGCCGACGTGATCGCCCTGGCGACGACGACGGTGCATGCCGGCAACGTCATCAAACAAGCCGACGAGTTCGGCATCCGCGACGCCGGGCAGAAGCTCGCCGCGCTGAGCCTGACGCTGCACGACGTGAAGGCCCTCGGCCTCCAGGCAGCGCAGGGATTGTTGATCACCGCGCCATTCTACTGGGATCAGAACGATCGAACCCGGGCCTTCTCCAAGCGCTACTTCGATCGTTTCCACAAGATGCCGAACTTCATCCAGGCCAGCCTGTATGGCGCCGTGCAGCACTACCTCGAGGCCGTGGGCAAAGTCGGGTCTGACGACACCGCGAAGGTGGCCGCCATGATGCGGGCAACCCCGATCAATGATTTCATGACCGTGGCCGGCCACATCCGCCCGGATGGCCGCGTTCTGCGCGACAATTACGTGTTCCGGATCAAGACGCCGGCGGAGTCCACCGGTGAGTGGGACCTCTACACCCAGATCGCGACCATTCCCGCCGCCGAAGCCTTCGCGCCGGCCGAGCCCGGCGTCTGCGCGCTGAACAAGGCATGACGACGCTGGACGGCAAGGTCGCCATCGTCACCGGTGCCGCATCCGGCATCGGTTTGGCAGCGTCTCGCCATCTCGTCGCCGCCGGCGCCCGCATCGTCATGATCGACCGTGACGCGGCTGCGCTGGCCCAGGCCGCCGCACCGTTGGGTGACGGCGCGCTACCTCTGGCGCTTGACGTGTCGGTGGAGGGGTCTGCGGCGTCCTACCTGTCGATGGCAGAGACGGCATTTGGCCCAGTGCAACTCGCGATCCTGAACGCCGGCACCACGGGTCCGATCGAGCGGATCGAGACCATGGCGCTGGAAGCCTTCGATACGGTCATGGCGGTCAACGTCCGCAGTGTGTGGCTTGGTCTGGCCGCTCTGCTGCCCGCGCTGCGGCGGAACGGAGGCGGCGCGATCGTCGCGACCTCGTCGACCGCCGGGCTGCGCGGGGCCGCGCGGTTGGCCGCCTACTCGGCCAGCAAGCATGCGGTGATCGGCTTGGTGAAATCCGCGGCGTTGGAAGGCGCGCGCGACGGGGTTCGCGTCAATGCGGTTTGCCCCGGCCCGATCGATACCGGCATGATCGCCGGCATCGAATCCGCGTTCCGCCCCGACGACCCGGCCGCAGCCCGGCGCAGCACCGCCGCCCGCGTGCCGCTGAACCGGATCGGCACCGTGGACGATGTGGCGGCGATGATGCTGTTCCTGCTCTCCGATCAGGCCGCTTTCGCCACCGGCGGCGCCTACTCGATCGATGGCGGCGTCATGGCGGGACTGTCGGCGTGAGCGAATCACCGGTCGCACCGCTGCGGATCGGTGGTGGCTCCGCCTTCTTCAACGACCGGCTGGACGCGGCGCTGGAGTTGGTGGAGCACGGCCGCATCGACGTGCTGATGGTCGAAACGCTGGCCGAGCGCACCCTCGCGCAGCTTCAAGCCGGCCGCAATGGTGGCCAGCCCGGCTACTTCCCGCGTCTGGCCGATCGCCTGGAAACCTTGCTGCCCGCCTGCCATCGCCAGGGCACCCGGCTGGTGAGCAATGGCGGCGGCGCCGCCACGCAGGACGCCGCCGCGATGGCCCATCGCGTCGCCACGCAAGCGGGCCTTCGCGGCACGGTGGTGGCCGCCGTGCTCGGCGACGACGTGGCCGAACTGGTGCGGCAGGCCGACCCGGTTCTGCTGGAGACCGGCGAGAGGGCATCCCGCTTGGCAACACCGATGCTGTCGGCCAACGCCTACCTAGGCGCGGCCCCAATCGCCGAAGCCTGCCGCGCCGGCGCACATGTCGTGCTCACCGGACGTGTGACGGACTCCGCCCTCGCTTTGGGCCCGCTCCTGGCACATTTCGGCTGGACCGCGCTCGACGACCTGGCTTGCGGCATCGTGGCCGGCCACTTGCTCGAATGTGGCGGCCAAGCCACTGGCGGCTACTTCGCCGACCCCGGGGTGAAGGACGTCCCGGGGCTGGACCGCCTCGGTTTTCCGATTGCCGAGGTGGCCGCCGATCGTTCGATTCGGATCAGCAAGCCGCCCGGCACCGGCGGCCGCATCGACCGGCACGTGATCACGGAGCAGCTGCTCTACGAAGTGCACGACCCCGCCCGCTACATCACGCCCGACGTCGTGCTGGATCTCACCGACGTCACGCTGCAGCAGGAGGGGCCCGAGCAGATCCGCTTGACCGGCATGCGTGGCCATCCCGCGCCGGACACGCTGAAGGTGCTGATCGGCGTTGCAGCCGGACAGCATGTCGAGGTCGAGATCTCCTATGCCGGGCTCGGTGCCCGTGGGCGGGCCGAGCTTGCCGCCGACATCATACAGCGGCGCCTGGCGCGCAACCGCCTGCGCGACGTCCCGATCCGCTACGACCTCATGGGAGTGAACGCGCTGGCGCTGCCGGGCCGTGACGTGCAATCTCTGCCGGAGGTGCGGCTACGGGTGGCGGCGCGCTGCCCGGACCTCGCCGCGGCCGAACTGCTCGTGACGGAGGTCGAATCGCTCTACGTCAACGGCCCGGCCGGCGGCGGCGGCGTGCGCTTTTCCATCCGCGCCGCGGTCCGCACGCTCACCACCTTCCTGCCCGCCGCGGACGTGTCGACCCGCATCGACTATCTCGAGGTACGATGATGACCATGACCCCGTTGCGCGCTCTGGCCCACAGCCGCACCGGCGACAAAGGCGATAGCCAGACCTTGTCCGTCATCGCCTATGACGAGAGCGACTATCCCTTGCTGCGCGCCGCCATCACCGCCGAAGCGGTCGCCCGGCATTTCGCCGACATCGTGCGCGGCCCGGTGACGCGATACGAGCTACCCCGCCTCTTCACCTTGCATTTCGTGCTCGAGGCGGCCCTGGCCGGCGGTGTGAACGACAGCCTTGCGCTGGACACCCACGGCAAGTCCCGCTCATCGCTGCTACTCGACATGATGATCGACGTGCCGGAGGACGGGCGGACACGGCACCAAACAGGAGGCGAGCATGTCTGAATCGTTCGATGCCGTGGTGATCGGGGCCGGGTTCGCCGGGCTCTACATGCTGCACCGGTTGCGTCAGCAGAAGCTGTCCGTCCGGGTGATCGAAGCCGGCCACGACGTGGGCGGCACCTGGTATTGGAACCGCTATCCCGGCGCCCGTTGCGACGTCGAGAGCATGCAGTATTCCTATTCGTTCGACGAAGACCTGCAGCAGGACTGGCACTGGAGCGAGCGGTATGCCGGACAGCCGGAGATCCTGCGCTACATCGGTCATGTCGCCGACCGGTTCGACCTGCGACGCGACATCGCGTTCTCCACCCGGGTGATCGGCGCCGAGTATGACGAGCCCGCCGCGCGCTGGGCGATCCGCACCGATAAGGGGGAGGTGCTCTCCGCCCGGTTCTGCATCATGGCGACCGGCGCATTGTCGGCTGCGCGCGTGCCGGACATTCCGGGTCTGTCCGACTTCGGGGGCCAGACCTATCACACCGCGGATTGGCCGCAGGCGGGCGTCGATTTCAACGGCCTGCGCGTCGGGGTGATCGGCACGGGGTCCTCGGCCATCCAACTCATCCCGGTGGTGGCGGAGCAGGCCGCTACGCTGACGGTCTTCCAGCGAACCCCTAATTTCAGCCTGCCTGCCCGAAACGAGCCTCTTGCCCCGGACTACGAGCAGCACTGGAAAGCCAACTATCCTGCCTTGCGCCAGCGCGCGCGCCAGGAGATGCGCTCCGGCACCATCTACGACTACAGCACGCGCACCGCGCGGGACACGTCAGACGACGAGCGTGCGGACGAATTCGAGGCGCGTTGGAGCAAAGGCGGCGCCAACTTCATGCACGCTTTCAAAGATCTGCTGCTGGACAAGGCATCGAACGATACCGCCGCCGACTTCGTCCGCGCCAAGATCCGCACCACCGTGCACGACCCGGCGGTCGCCGACGCGCTGTGCCCGACCGACTACCCCATCGGCACCAAGCGCATCTGCCTCGACACCAATTATTTCGAGACCTTCAACCGTTCCAACGTGACGCTGGTCAATCTCCGGACGGCGCCGCTCGAAGCCATCACGCCCACCGGGCTGCGCGCTGGTGGCCAGGAGCATACGCTGGACGCGATCGTCTTCGCCACCGGGTTCGACGCGCTGACCGGCTCGTTGTTGGCGGTCGACATCAAAGGCAAGGGCGGACTGGCGCTGCGCGACAAATGGGCTGAGGGGCCCCGCAATTACCTCGGACTGATGGTGCACGGTTTCCCCAACCTGTTCACCATCACGGGGCCCGGCAGCCCCTCCGTGCTCAGCAACGTCGTGCACTCCATCGAGCAGCACGTGGACTGGCTGGCCAACTGCATCGCCTATCTGCGCGGCAACGCCGTTGCCGCCATCGAGCCGCAGCAGGAGGCCGAGGATCGCTGGGTCGAGCACGTTCGCGAGGTTGCGCACACGACGCTCTATCCCAGCGCGGCCTCCTGGTACATGGGCGCCAACATTCCGGGCAAGCCGCGCGTCTTCCTGCCCTATATCGGGGGCACGAATACCTATCGCCGGATCTGCGACGACGTCGCGGCCAATCACTATAAAGGGTTCACCCTCGCCCGCACCGGGAGCTAGACCATGCCGGACACCGCGATCCTTGCCCAAACGCCGTCGCTGTTCAATCTACCGGACGACCAGATCGCCATCCGCGACATGGCCCGCAGCTTCGCCGCCGACCGCCTCAAACCGAATGCCGTCGATTGGGACGAACGCAAGCATTTCCCGGTCGACGTGATGCGCGAGGCGGCCTCGCTCGGCATGGGCGGCGTCTACGTGCGTGAGGATCTGGGTGGCTCCGGCCTGAGCCGGCTCGATGCCGCGCTGATCTTCGAGGCATTGGCGACCGGCTGCCCGACCGTCTCCGCTTTCATCTCCATCCACAACATGTGCGCCGGCATGGTCGACCGCTATGGTTCGCAGGCGCAGCGACAGCGCTGGTTGCCTGGGCTTTGCGCCATGGAGATGGTCGCGAGCTACTGCCTCACGGAGCCCGGCGCCGGCTCCGACGCCGCGGCGCTGAACACTACGGCCCGGCGCGACGGCGATCACTACGTACTGAACGGAACCAAGCAATTCATCTCCGGCGCCGGCTCGGCCGATGTGTATTTGGTGATGGCCCGTACGGGAGATGCGGGCGCTGGCGGCATTTCCACTATCGTCGCCGAAGCCGGGACCCCGGGCCTCTCCTTCGGCGCCAACGAGCGCAAAATGGGATGGAACGCGCAGCCGACCCGGGCGGTGATCTTCGACGAGTGCCGGGTTCCGATGGACAATCGTCTGGGACCGGAGGGTATCGGCTTCAAGATTGCCATGGGCGGGCTGGATGGCGGGAGACTGAACATCGGCGCCTGCTCCCTGGGCGGCGCGCAAGCCGCGCTGGACACCGCGCTGGCCTATATGCGCGACCGCCGCGCCTTTGGGCGGGCGTTGACGGAGTTCCAGGCTCTGCAGTTTCGCTTGGCCGACATGGCAACCGAGCTCGAGGCCGCGCGCATTTTCCTCTATGCCGCCGCCGCCGCGTTCGATCGCGGCGAGGCCGACGCTTCCATCCGCGCCGCCATGGCCAAGCGGTTGGCGACCGACACCGGGTTCCGGGTCGCCAACGAAGCGCTGCAATTGCTCGGTGGTTACGGCTACCTTGCCGAATACGGCATCGAAAAGATCGTGCGCGACCTTCGGGTGCACCAAATCTTGGAAGGCACGAACGAAATCATGCGGTTGATTGTTGCCCGCTCGATGATCGGGCGCTGACGGCCCCCAAACAAGGAGTTCTGCTTGTTGACGAACATCGCTTTCATCGGCCTGGGCAACATGGGTGGCCCGATGGCCGCCAACTTGGTCAAGGCCGGCCATCACGTCGTCGGCTACGACCTCTCGCAGGCATCGCGCGCGACTGCCGCCGCAACTGGCGTGAGCATCGCCGCATCGGCACTCGAGGCGGCAACTGGTGCGGACGTGCTGATCACGATGCTGCCGGCCGGGCATCACGTGTTGGCGGTGTGGACCGAGGTTCTACCCGCGCTCGCCACCGGCGCGCTAGCGATCGATTGCTCCACGATCGACGTCGAGAGCGCCCGCGGGGCCCATGCGCTTGCCGTCGCCCAGGGGTACGAGTCGGTGGACGCGCCGGTGTCGGGTGGCACCGTCGGTGCGACTGCTGCCACCCTGACGCTGATGACCGGCGCAAGCGCGGCTGCGTTCGCCCGGGCCGAGCCGATCCTGGGCCAAATGGGCCGCAAGGTCGTCCATTGCGGCGATGCCGGCGCCGGTCAGGCCGCCAAGATCTGCAACAACATGATCCTGGGCATCTCGATGCTCGCGATCTCCGAAGCCTTCGTCCTGGCCGACGGATTGGGCCTATCGCGCCAGGCGCTGTTTGACGTGGCATCCACCTCATCCGGCTCCTGCTGGGCGTTGCTGAACCATTGTCCGGTGCCTGGCCCCGTTCCCGGCAGCGCCGCTAACCGTGACTACCAGCCGGGCTTCGCAACCGAGTTGATGTTGAAAGACCTTCGTCTGTCGCAACAGGCGGCCTTGGCCGTTGGCGCCGCGACCCCGTTGGGGGCCGAAGCGACCGCGCTTTACGGCCTCCTGAAAGCGGCCGGACGGGGCGCGTCGGATTACTCCGCGATCATCACCTTGCTGCAGGGCAAGAGTTCTTCATAGGAAAGCGGTCGAGTTGAAGCGGGATGGTTGAGTGCTTTCTTCGGGCGATAAAAGGCGCTGGGAACGTCTGGACGATGAGCGTTGTTCGCCGGGACTGCATGAACTCCCCCGAAATCGTGGATTGGCTGCAGCTGATGATGCGGACGTACTCCGGACGTCCGAGTTCCAGCATTTGGTTCAATGCATTCATGGCAATCGCTACCTCGGTCACTCGACGTCGATCGATGCGCGATCGTAGTCCATCACCGATGACCCGTTTGAAACGGCTGATGTCGACCTCGACCAGAACTCGCCAGTTGTGACTAGAGGCCTTGTGCCAAGCCATGCGGCCGCGTTCGGCGATGCTCTGCAGGTGACCGTCTCGCATCGTGGGCGCCGTCTGCGCCGCTTAACTCGGCACGGCACTGGAACGGGGCGGGACGATGACGGACGCCTCGGGATGACGAACGGCGACCTGGCCATAGACGCCGTCCTGGTCGTAAGCACCGTCGGCGGTGAACGACGGGACCGGGCCATCAACCTGGTCAAGTAAAGCACAAACCTGCGATGCATTGTCGACGTCGTTGGTGGTCAGCTCCGCCGCCGCGATCTGCCCGGTGTCGGCGTCGACCGCGATGTGCAGCTTGCGCCACGTACGTCGTGTCTTTGTGCCATGCTTCTCGATTAGCCCTTCACCCGAGCCGCACAGCTTCAATCCCGTGCTGTCCACCAGCAGATGCACGGAACCCGAGCTCGGTCGGGGGCGGACCACCTCCAGGCTCCCAGCCCGGCGACTGAGCGTTGTATGATCCGGCACGGAACCTCGAGACCAAGCAGGGCGATGATGGAGCCGATCAATCCTTCGATCTGCCGCAGGGCCAGACGGAACACCGACCGCAGGGTCAGCGCCGTCGCAATGGCCACGGCCGAATAGCACGATTGCCCGCCTCGGGTGGTGCGGGGTTCAGCCTTCCAGGCCACAATCGCCGCGTCGGTGAACCGGACCGTCAAGCTGCCACGTTACAGCAGGGCTGCATCAAACACAGCAGAGTTTGTAGCACGGTGCGGCTGCTTGGGGATGTGATGACGGCACTCGGCATTGGCTTTGAACGGCACGACATACAACCCCGGACAGTAACGGAGAACGCCTCTGGCGTCCTCCTATTCCAGCCAACGTCGCAGCGGTCCAAGCACCACAGTCGCATACCGCGGCCGGGGCCTTCGGTCAGCCGCGGTGCCAGGGAAGGCGCAGCCGATGCAGGGCAATGCGCCGACGCATGGCCCGGTTGCTGAGCACCATCTCCAGGCCGAACGCGACAATCGACCCCAGCGTGAGCAGGATCGCAAGGCCGAATAGCATCAGAAGAATACTGGCGATTTCCCGGTTGCTGAGGGCGAACAGGAACAGCGTGAGGATCGATAGGCATGTTGCCGCGGCGGCACCGGTAGCGAGCACGACCGCGACGTCGAGGATCAGCGCGCGGCGTTTGAGGAGGCCGAGCCGATCGTCCGCCGGCTTAGCTGCCTCGTCGGTCGATTTGGTGAGTGCGTCGGCTTGATCCGCGACGCGGGCGAGACGTCCGGCAAATACGTTCAGCAGCGTGCCGATGCCGGATAGCAGGAACACCGGGGTAAGCACGGTCTGGATGAGGTGGGCGGCGTCGTCGAACGAGAGCTTATCGAGCAAGGGCGAGCCAGGCTTTCAGATCTGCGAGGTCACAAGGATAAGCTGCGTGCGATCTTCCACCAACACTCTGTCCAACTGATCGGGCAGATCAGGCAGCGAGATTGCCGTTATCCCACCACAAGCTGAGCGGAGCACCGTATTGCTAGCGCGCCAGCAACATGATCCTCGAAACCGAATATGGCAAATGGTCTAAGGCAATGTAACAAGAATTTTCAGAGA
>Ga0160427_10000662_pt1 | contig 20762 bp, 15 predicted proteins | sample SolpanmetagenomL_FD_108194 | JGI IMG/M metagenome (GOLD analysis project Ga0160427, IMG submission 108194) | Solar panel surface microbial communities from Lawrence Berkeley National Laboratory, California, USA - L | ecosystem: Engineered > Built environment > Solar panel > Unclassified ...
GGCCACCTGCCGGGCCATCTCGCGCCAGGCGGCTTCCTTTTCCTGGGCGGCCAGCTCGCGCTTGCTGGCTTCGAGCTTGCCGAGCATGGCGTTGTACTCGCTCACGAGCAGGCCAATCTCGTCGTCGCTGCTGTGATAGGCCAGCACCTCGTTCTGGCCCGTGAGGGTGGTGCGCATGAGGCGCTGGGTAAGCAGCTTGAGCGGCGCCGTAAGCTGGCGCGTAGCGAAGAAGGCCAGTCCCAAAAACACCAGAAACATGAAGGTAGAGATGTTGAGAATGGTGGTAAAAAGCTCGGTCAGCTTGTTGTCCAGCTCCTTTTGCGAGTCAAAAAACGGGATGCCCACGTAGCCCAGCACCGGACCGGCCGGCCCGTCCACGCTGGCCGCCCGCACCGGCAGGTAAAGCGAGCTAAAGGAAAGCGTGCCCGCCCGCTCGGTGAGCAGCGTGCGGCTGAGGCCGCGCTCGTGCAAATCGACCAGCGCCTGGGGGTTGAGCAGCGGCCCCAGCAGGCCCGCCTCGAAGATGAGCGGCTGCGAGCTCACGAGCAGCTGCCCGCGCGCATCGTAGAGGTTGAGGTCGGTTTCGGTGAGGGTGGCTACGTTGCGGGCCAGCGCTTGCAGCACGGGCAGGGCGGTGGTGTCGGTAAGCTGGTCGCGGCGGCGCAGCAGGCTTTCAAGGGCAATGTGGCCCCGGCGCTCGTAGGTGCGGCGCAGGTCGCGGCGGTAGCCCGAGATAACCTGGCTGGCCGTGGCCACGCTCACCACCAGCAGCGGGATGACAATGCCCAGGTTGAGCAGCAGCTGAATGCGGGCGCTAAAATCGAAGCGCACGCCCCAGCCGCCGGGCCGCAATTGCAGGTAGAGGCCGCCCACCAGCGCCCACACCAGCCCATTGACCAGCAACTGAAACGAAAAGTTGGAAAACCAGTCGGCCAGCGAGTAAGTGGAAGTGGTAACGATAACCACGCGCCGGCCGCTGGCATCATGCATGGCTAGGTGGTGAAAATCGCTGATGACGAGGCCATCCTGATACAGGCGCGGGTCGCGCAGCAGGGGCAGCGGCAAGTGGTTGGCGTAGTCAAAATCGCCCTCGCTGTACACGAGCCGGCCCTTAGCATAGCCCGCGTAGCTGAGGTCGGTGGCCAGGCCGGGCTGAAAGAACTTTTGGTCCACGAGCAGCTCGGGCAGCACGCTGTAGCTGGCTAGCTGCTTGAGGCTAAGCATAAGCAAAATGGTGCCGGCCGGCGCGGGCGGCCCAATGCCGCCGGGCGCGGGCTGCGTAATGGGCACCACGGCCACGTAGCGCCGCGAGCTAAAGGAGTTGTCCGACTTTAGCAGGTACACGCCCGCCTGGTCGGTGGGCGTGGCCGTGCGCGAGAGGCGCACCCGCAGCTGGTCGAAGGTCAGCGAGTCGTCGGCCTCGCCACCCACGGGCCGGCCGCTGGGGTCGAAGAGGTCCACGGCCTCCTCGTACTTGTCGAAGTAGTTGCGCAGGTACTGGCGCTCGATGCGCCGGCGTAGCGCCTCGGTGCGCACCGGCGTAGTGGTGAGCAGGCGCGCGATGGCCGGGTCGGCGGCCAGTTGGCGCAGGCGCTGCCCCAGCAAAAACTCGCCTTGCAGGTCGTTGTCGATAAGCAGGTTGCCGGCCAGACGTTGCTTATCGAGCAATAGCTGGTGCTCAAACTGCCCATACAGCGCCGTAGCACCCACGGCCGAGGCCAACCCTAGCAGCAGTAGAAGCATCAGGTAGGCCGGCCCGCGCCGGGCCGAGCGCGGCTTTATCTGCCCCACGCACACCAGCACCACGTAGAGGCACGCCATGCCCGGCAGCAGCAGATGCACTTGGTGCAGCAGCCCGCCCAGGCCCAGCAGCAGCACCGCCAGCGTGCCGGCTCCGCTCAGCAGCCAGCGGCGGGGCACGCGGCGCAGGTCGGGCAGCAGCAGGTCCGTCCACAGGTAGAAGCCCGTTACAAAAGCCCCGGTGTGCAGCAGCACGGCCAGCAGCAGCACCAGCCGAAAGCTGCTCACCTGCATGCTTTGGGTAATATCGAGGGTCAGCTGATTATTGCTGAATGCGCTGACATAGTAGTTGTACAAGGCCAGCAGCGTGCCCACCAGCCCCAGCAAAGCCACTGGCCCCCAACGGCCGGCGGGCGCTTGCTGCGCCCGGGTAGGCAGCCGGTAGTGGCGGCTCACCAGCACCGAGATTCCCGCCAGCAGCGCAGCCAGCAGGCCATTGAGCAGCAAATCACCCAGCGAAGGCGCCCAGCCCGACACCGCGTACACGCGCGGGTCGAAAAGCGGCAGTTCCAGCCAGGCATAGGGCAAGCCCAGATACAGCAACACCAGCCGTAGCACCAGCGGCGTGCCGGCCAGCGTAGCCACCGCCAGCCCTACCCTACCCTGCTGCCACCAGCGCCAGGCTAGTGCCAGCCAGCCCAACGTATAAAAGGCAATGCCCAGCAGCAGCAGCGCCAGCGGCAGCACGCGCCCCGCCAGGGCATTGCCCGGCAGCTGCACCACCGAAAATAGGTAGTGTCCCTCCGTATCGACCAACGCCGCCACGAGGCCGTTGGCCGCGCCCGGCCGCACCGGGGCCGCGCGCACCTGCACCTCCAGCCCTTGCAGCAGCGCGGGCTCGGCACCTTCGCGCAGGTAGCGGTTGCTGATGCCGTAGTGGCGCGCCAGTGGCACATAGACCACCACCACCACTGGGCCCAGCGCCCGCCGCACCACCAAGAACTCACCCAGCGCCGTTTCGGCCAGCCGTTCGGGCGTGGGGTCAGCTAGCTCGGTGGGGGTGGGCTCGGGGCCCGAGGCCGACCAGCCCACTACCTGCCCGCTCACCGCCACAAAGGTGGGATAAGAGCACTGGGCCAGCAGGCGGCTAAAATCAGGCGCGGTGGGGGGCTGGCACTCTACGGCCACACGCCCGGCTTCGCGGCCCGCCGTGGTGGCGGCCTGGGTCACCAGGGTTTGTAGGCGCGCCGCATTGGGGTATAGCGCGCTAGAGCCAGAGTTGAAAAGCGGAGCGTAGGTATTGACCAGCCAACTCGCCGCAAAGCTTAGCAAGGCCAGCAGTAACAGGGCCAGCGGCCAGGAACGGGTAGCCGAAAAGCGAACAGTGGGCAGCAAGGGCGCAGTAAATCAAAAATAAAAAGCCGCCACACAAGCCGGCTATTAGTGCAAGCTACCGCCAAACAGCCTTCATCCCAAGCCGTAAGGCCCCAAAAGACAAAGGCCCCGCACTTGCGCGCGGGGCCTTCATCAACCTGCTTTTCGAAGCACTATACCGACTAAAGCTTGGTCGGGCGCTTGGGGTGGGTACGGCGGTACCAGAAGAACCCAACGGCACCCATCAGGATGTAGGGCACCGTCATCATGTACACTATCCCGCGGTTGAGGCCCGACACGTCGTAGTCGTCGCGCTCGGCGCGGGCGGCTTCCACCTGGCTTTTGCACATCACACACTGGGCCTGGGCGGGCGCAAGGGTTACCAGCATCAGCAGGCTGAGTACCAATCCAACAATCAGCTTTTTCATAAAAATAAAACGGGTAAAGAGATGCAATGTTATGGCTAGCCAGCGGGGTAATACGGCGCAATCATAAAGTAGACTATAACGCCTGTGACCGATACGTAGAGCCAGACGGGGAACGTCCAGCGAGCAATGCGCTTGTGCTTGGTATACTGCCCCGTCAGGGCAAAGTAGAGCGTAAAAAGTACCAGAGCCACCGTTACCGCGGCCAAACTAATGTGCGTGAGCAGCAATAGGAAATAAATGCTACGAATCAGGCCGACGCCCCCGAAATGCGTGCTAGCTACCTGCGAATGATATGCTACGTAAGAAATCAGGAACAAGCCGCCCAGCGCAAATGCAGTGCCCATTGCGGCCCGGTGGGCCAGCACGTTCTTCTGTCTGATAAAGTAAAATCCCACCAGCAGTGCTACCGCCGTCAGAGAGTTTAGAGCGGCATTCACAGCGGGCAAGGCGTGCAAGTAGGCATCAGCTCCCTGAATGCGGAAGATGTCCTTATAGTAAAATAATACCGCTACGAGCAGCGGTACTACCACCCCCAGCGTACCAAGAATAATCTTATACTTGGTATAATCGCCCGGCTCCAGCACGGGCGGGTGCAGCTGCTCAGTGGCGGTCGTCATACGTATAAAGCAAAACGTTAATTTCAGTGATAAGCCGCTCGACCTCATACTTGTCGGTGGCGTCGTAGTAGCCGCGCACATGCTGCGCATCGTCTACTACTAACAAGCGGCCAGGCAGCAAGTTCGTCGGCTCAGTGGCAGGCCGGAAGGGAAAATGCTCAGGCCGCAACGCCGTTTGCCCAAACTCATACTGCGCCAGTTGCTGTAGCGTATCAGCCGGCGCTGCCCCAAAAAACCATTTACCCGCGATAGTGCCGTTCTGTTCGCTCAGCTTTTCCAGCTTCGCAGTAGTGGCTGCTGGATTGCCCTCCTCGGCCACCAGCGTAACGAGGCGCACGCGCGCCTCGGGGCGGAACCGCTCCTGCAGGCGCCCAAAAGCGCGGGTAGCTGCCTCCCCAACTGCCCCAGGGGCATAAAACTGTACTATGTACAAGCCTTTACCTAAGTCACCATTCGTTAGGATACGGCTGCCCACCGTGCGCAACCGAAATGGCCGTACCTGGTGAAAAACAGTATCGCGCTGCCATCCTCCTGCCGAGGTGCGGACAGAGTCCGCCCGCTCGGGCAAGTAGGTTGGCAGCGCGTAATGATTGCGGCCGAAGCCATACAGAAACAAAAACGCCAGTACCGGCACCAGCAAGAGCAGGCCCAGCAAAATCGTCTGGCGTGGTCGCATCCGTTAAACTAGCTGCTAAACATATGCGACAGTACCTCGCCCACGTAGGAGCCTTCTGTTACCAGTGCCACCACCAGCCATATCAGCAGGGCCGTGGGCACCAAGATAGTCCAGATGAGGCTTTTTACCTCATGCTTAAGGTGCATGAATTCACCCACGATGAAGAAGGCCTTCAGAATAGTTAGCACGATGAAGATGCTATTGCGCAGGGTACCGGGATTCATGAAAAACACGAACACGAACTCGACAGCCGTGATGCCAACCAACACCCAAAAGGTGCGCCAAATCCAAGCGGTATTTGGCTTGGCGATTTCGCCTTGCGGCAACGTCTCGTTAATTGCGTGAGCAGCCATTTTTTTAGTTATAAAGCGGTGAAAAGAAAAGGTGCAGGAGCATCTAAAAGCTAAGTAACTTTCTCAACTGCTCCCGTGTGCCTTTGCTAATTACTCACACCAAGTAGAAGAACGTAAATACAAATACCCACACCAAGTCTACGAAGTGCCAGTAGAGGCCGATTTTCTCAATCATCTCGTAGTGACCGCGCTTCTCAAACGTGCCATTGGTAGTAGCGATGAAGCACCATACTAGGAGGCAAACACCCGAGAATACGTGGGTGCCGTGGAAACCGGTGATAAAGAAGAACAAGTCGGCAAACAGCGGGGGGCCGTACTGATTCTGGGCTAGGTTGGCGCCAAACATCATTGAGCCGTCAGCCATACGCGTGCCCTCTTCGTGGCCGCCGATGAAGTGACTCCACTCCCAGGCCTGGCTGCTAAGGAACATAGCGCCAAAGAGGATAGTCCAGAGCAGCCATTTCTGCACATCAGCTTTATCCATACGGTGACCCGCTTCTACGGCCAGTACCATTGTTACGGAACTGAAGATGAGAATCATCGTCATCAACGCGACGAAGGCCAGCGGCAAATCCATACCATGCAGACCCGGGAAGGCGTTGAATACCTTATCGGGCGTCGGCCAGTAGGCGCTGCTAAAATGGAAAGCCTTGGCAGTACCTTCATACACCCCGTGCTTATGGCGAATAAGGCCATAAGCAGTTAGGAATGCACCAAAGGTGAAGGCATCTGAGAGCAGAAAAAACCACATCATCAGCTTGCCATAGCTCGCTTTGAAGGGTTCGTTGCCGCCATCCCAGGTACCGGTGCGCGGGGCATCGGCGTAGGCGGCGGAGGCAGCGGAAGGCTGCAAAGTAGTGGAGTGGGCCATAACGGACAACAGTTGGACAGGCGGGCTTTACGCCAAATTCCCGTTTAGTGGTTCAAAAGTAGGAACAAATACAGGTACAGCCAAAGCCCACCGAGGAAGTGCCAGTACAGCGTGGCATTGCCAATCGAGAGCATTGACCGCGAATGTACCTGATAACTAAGGCTACGCTTCAAAACGACGGCTACAAAAATGAGCCCCGTGACGAGGTGGAAAGCGTGAACGCCCATCAGCACGTACACAAAAGAACCCGATGGGTTAGCATCGGCCCCGCCAAAAAAAGTATGGCCCGCCACGAGGTCGCCCCATGAATGCACCTGCCCAAAGAGAAATACAACGCCGAGCACCATTGTCAGAAGCAGACCCAGGTTGGCACGCTTTACTTCATCGTGCTTGGCTGAATAATAGGCCCACTGCATAGCGGCACTACTCAGCGCGATAACGATAGAATTGAACAGCAGGCTCATGGGCAAGTCAAACTCACGCCAGTTGCCCTCATCACGTCGCACGATGTAACCGCTTGTAAAGGCCGCAAACATCATTACAATACTAAAAATCAATAGGATAAGCAGCACCCGTTTAGGGTGCCAGCCCAGGCCCAGTTCCTTATCGGCCAGAGTGGCTTCGGAAGTGTTCATATCAAAAAATTGTCGGTTAATTTTTGTCAGTTTAGTTTGCTGTTGTCCGTTGGCTTCCTACCTCTTCACAACAAGAAATTGCCCGTTATAAATCAAACTTTATCTAAAAGCAGTGCGATTTGCACGATGGGCAAATAGAGGAAGGAAGCAAACATGATGCTGAGTGCTGCTTTGCGGTCCTGAGTGCGCATTAAGCGCACAGTGAGTAGCGTGAAGAGGACACCGCACACCAAGGCTACTCCAGCCGACGTACGGCCGGAAATACCCAAAACGAACGGCAACAGTGATACCGGAACGAGCAGCACGGTGTACGTCATTATTTGGAAAGCAGTACGAAGGTTGCGCTCGCCTGGCGAAGGCAGCATCTTGAAGCCAGCTCGCTTATAATCATCATCAGCCACCCAGGCAATAGCCCAAAAATGCGGAAACTGCCACATAAACTGAATACCAAACAGCACCCAGGCTGCTTCACCTACGTATCCCGTAGCCGCTACCCAGCCAATAAGTGGTGGCAGCCCCCCGGGGATAGCCCCTACCGCTACACACACTGGCGACACCGTTTTGAGGGGCGTATAGATAAATCCGTAAAGGATGAGCGAGAGCAATGAGAGTGCTGCCGTAAGTGGGTTAAAATAGTAGGCCAGCAAGCCTAGCCCGGCTACCGCCAGCAGCACGCAGAATACCCATGCTTCGGTAGCGGAGAGTCGGCCGGTGGGCAATGGCCGGTTCTCAGTTCGCTTCATCAATTTATCAAGGTCTTTCTCAAAAACCTGATTGATGATATTGGCCGCGCCAGTTACTAGCAAGCCACCCAGCAGCACCATTAGTGCCCGTCCCCAGTTTGGTGTTGGCAAGCCCAACAGGTAGCCCAGCGCGCTGGAAAACGCCACCGTGAAGGAAAGCCGGAACTTGAGCAGCTGAAAATAGGCGCGGGCCTTCGTCATTAACCTAAAAAAATTGCTTCTGCAAAGGTACGCCCACCTACGGCTAGGGTGGGTATCAATGAGCAGCCTGCAACGAAGTAGCCGGAGATATCACACTTACGCGGCCCAACTGGCGCAAGGCCAATAGTGACAGAAACTGCATACCAAAGAGCAATGTGGCCAAGGTTAGGTGAATGGGTTGCATGAAAGCGGGCAGCGCGAAATAAGCTAACGAAATTCCAGCTACTATCTCCAGCCCCAACACAACCCAAATAGCTAACACTAATCTACGGAGCATGGGTGAGGCTAATTGCCACAATTGATAGCCCACGTATGTGTTAATTACTACTACAATAGCCGATAGTGTACGATGTGACTCAAAGATGCTTCCTAGCTTATCAATCCAATTTGCCCGTTGCATATAGCCAGCGGCTGAAGCAATTTGGTCTATTTCTTCCCGCACTTGCGTCCCTAATATTATTTGCACAAACGTGAGTGTAAGCGCCAGCAACAGCAACCACCGTACACCACTAATAGCTATTCCCAAGGCGTTATTTTCGCTACTTGTGGCTTTCGGCGCTAACTGCGTCGACTGCTTTTCTGCCTCGCTCCAGCGAGCACGATGCGCAGCGTAGAGCAATAAAGCCACAATCAGTAGCGCTAAGCCCATGTGGATAGTTACCATAATAGGTAACAGATTGGTCGAAACTACTAATGACCCCAGCCACCCTTGGAAACCGGTCAATACCCAGCTAGCTACTGCCAACCATACTATTGGCCGGTCTCGCTGCCAGTAAGGAAGTGCTACCACTGCGGTAACCAGCACGAAAATACCAATGAGAGCCCCAAGCAGTCGGTTAAGGTATTCAATCCAAGTTTTGGTAGCATTAAAATCGGTTTCGATATACTGCGTAGGATGAGCAAATATCTCTCCCGCTACTTGGCGAAATCCTAAGCCAGCCAGGGTACGTGCCAGCTTTTGATTTTTAGCAACTCGTTGTGCAGTATAAACCTGCTTGTAATCAGTTGGCAGTTGGCTAGCTTGGGTTGGAGGTACCCACTGCCCAAAACATTTAGGCCAATCAGGACAACCCATGCCCGAACCAGTAGCTCGCACTACCCCACCAACTAAAATTAACAAGTAAATGCTACCAACTGTCAGAACGCTCCAAAAGCGGAAACGCCGGACAAAAGCAGCTTCTTTCACACTGTTCATACTTAAATTAACACTTCAGAGTGCTTGCAAAATTCATCGGAGAGCATAAAAAAACGGGCCGCCGTGGTCTGGCGGCCCGTTTAGGCATATTAGTTTTTATTACTATTCAGCTAGTTCGCGCTCGTAAGGCAAATTGGAAGAGGGCGTTTGCGAATACGGGACATTCTGCGGAATAAAGTCGGTTTCTGCACCTGGCTTGCTATAGTCATAGGGCCAACGATAAACAGCAGGAATTTCGCCGGGCCAGTTACCATGACCGGGAATTACGGGAGTAGTCCATTCCAGGGTAGTCGAATTCCAAGGATTCTCAGTAGCACGACGACCGCGGAAAATGCTGTAGAAGAAGTTGAATATGAATACAAACTGCGCAAAGAAAGCTAAAATCGCAGCTATTGAAATAAACTTATTCAGGTCAGCAAATTGCGAGAAGGCGTCAAAACCAGTCCAAGAGTAGTAGCGACGGGGGAAGCCAGCGATACCTACGTAGTGCATCGGCATAAAAACCAAGTAAACGCCGATGAACGTCAACCAGAAGTGAATGTAACCTAGTTTCTCATCCATCATCCGGCCAAACATTTTGGGGAACCAGTGATAGACACCCGCAAACAGACCAAAGAAAGCTGATGAACCCATTACTAAGTGGAAGTGAGCAACCACAAAGTAAGTATTGTGCATTTGGATATCAAGAGTAGCATTACCAAGAATAATACCAGTCAGACCGCCTGAAATGAACAGCGATACGAAGCCAATAGCGAAGAGCATAGCCGCTGTAAAACGGATATTACCCCGCCAGAGAGTAGCCAACCAGTTAAATACTTTAACGCCCGAAGGAACTGCAATAATGAGCGTAAGGAACATAAACACTGAACCCAAAAATGGATTCATGCCCGTTACGAACATGTGGTGAGCCCATACAACAAACGAAAGCAACGAGATACCAATGAGGGAGCCAATCATAGCCCGGTAACCAAAAATAGGCTTACGAGCATTTGTAGCCAATATCTCCGACACCATGCCCATTGCAGGCATAATTACGATATACACCTCAGGGTGACCAAGGAACCAGAAGAGATGCTGGAACAGCACTGGCGAACCACCCTGATTATGTAAGGCCTGACCGGCAATGTATATGTCAGACAAGAAAAACGAGGTGCCAAACGAGCGGTCAAATACCAACAACAGTGCCGCTGAAAACAGAACTGGGAAAGATAAGATACCAAGAATAGCTGTCAAAAAGAAGGCCCAGATGGTGAGTGGCAACTTGCTCATACTCATGCCACGGGTACGCATATTGATGACTGTGGTAACATAGTTAACGCCACCAAGCAACTGCGATACGATGAAAAATACCATGCTCACAAGCCACATCGTCATCCCCATACCCGAGCCAGAAATCGCTTGTGGCAAGGCACTAAGAGGGGGATATATTGTCCAACCAGAAGCAGCTGGGCCAGTCTCTAAGAACAGCGAGCAGAACATGATAACACTCGACAGGAAGAAGAACCAGTATGAGAGCATGTTCATAAATCCCGAAGCCATGTCTCGGGCACCCACTTGCAAAGGAATCAAAAAGTTGGAGAACGTTCCTGAAAGGCCGGCAGTCAACACGAAAAATACCATGATGGTACCGTGCATAGTTACTAGTGCCAGATAAAATTCCGGATTTAACTTACCTCCCTCAATCCACTTACCTAACAGAGGTTGAAGCCAATCAAGTGTAGCCTCAGGCCAACCCAATTGCAAGCGGAACAAACTAGATAAGAGGCCACCGATAATTGCCCATACCATTCCTGTGATAAGGAATTGTCTGGCAATCATCTTGTGGTCTTGGCTGAAAACGTACTTCCACATCCAATGCTGGTCGTGGTGCTCGTGGTCGTGTAGGTGGTCGTCGTGCTCTGTATGAGGCACAGGCGCGGTACCTACACCACCCTGCGACTGTGCAGAAACCGGGAGATTAGTAGCCATATGTCGAAATAAAACTTCTGAAAATTTAATGCTTACATCGAAGCCTGAGTAGCTAGCGGCGCAGGAATCTCCCCTGTTTCTTCGATTGCGCTCTCCTTAGCTCCTTGGCTACCTCCCTTACCTAAACCAGTTTGCTGGCTCATTTGCTTATAAGAAGCCATTAAGTCAGCATTTTTAGATACTGGGCTTTGAGCTGCAAACCAAGCAACATAATCATCAGGCTCATCTACTACAATGTTGAGCTTCATAGCAAAGTGACCTTTGCCACAGATTTGATTACAAGCGAGTTCGTAATTGAACTTCGGATTACCTAGCTTGGCACGCATCTCGTCAGTAGTAGTAGTAGGCGTGAACCAGAATCGGGTCGGCATACCCGGGACAGCGTACATCTGCACACGGAAGTGCGGCATATACACTGCGTGCAAAACATCTCTAGAACGAATTTTAATCAGGACAGGATGACCTTTAGGAACGTGAATCTCCGAGGCCGTAAAATCATCCATTGCTGACTTGTCACTCAGGTCAAATCCAAATTCATTGGAAGCGTCTATCAGTCGGTAGTTGACTACACCGAGTTTCATATCGCGACCTGGATAACGCACCAGCCAGTTGAACTGCTTGCCCATTACTTCCAACACGATTGCGTCCTTTGGAGCAGGCCCCGTAATGCGGGTCCAAGCTTTCCAACCAGCAAAAATCAAAGCTGCCATTACAATAGCAGGAATAATCGTCCAGATTACTTCAATCTTGTTGTTGTGCGAGAAAAAATAAGCCCGGCGCCCTTCCTGATGCTGATATTTATACGAATAGATAAAAAGCAGTGCCTGGGTGATAACAAAAGCAATACCGATAACGGTCATTGTAGTCCAGAACATCTTCTCCATCGCGTGACCATGGACTGATGCTATAGGAGGGTTCATTTTGCTGAAATTATCAGCGAAAGACCAGAAAAAAGCGGCACCTCCAAGTACCATGAATACAAGCATCAGTATCGCATTAACGCGATTACTAGTGCCGATTTGCCGTACGTAAGAGCCGGAGAAAATAGCCGTTAGTATCTGAAGACGGAATAGCAGGCCGAACACGACCAGCAACAGTACCAGAACTAGCAGAATAGTTAAAGAAGTCATTGGATAGAAAGTAGAATTCTGAACTTAGAGCTTAGTGGTAGCAAACAACTGCTACTGCCTAAGTTCTAAAAATCTATACTTTTTGATTAGGTGGTATGGTGAACGCTTTCTTCAACAAATGGGTGGTTAACCGGAATCAAGGACGCTTCGGTCAAGCGACGCGTAACCAAGATAAGGAAAGCCCCCAAGAAGATTAGTGCAATTCCGATTTCAATTAGAAACCCATTATCACCCTTCATAGTGCCCGGCATGAGCATCAAATAAAAGTCGGACCAGTGACCTATCAGGATAGCGATACAAACGATTTTCATGACAATCATCTGGCGCTTAGCATCGCGAGTCATTAGTGCTAAGAAGGGGAATGCGAAGTTCACTACCAGATTGGTGTAGAACATCCAAGTGTACCGACCGTCAAAGCCGCCCAAACGTTGGTTGAAGTATACTGACTCTTCAGGAAGATTAGCGTACCAGATAAGCATGAATTGCGAGAACCATACGTATGTCCAGAAGATGCTAAAGCCAAACATTAGCTTGCCCAAATCATGAAAGTGGTTAGCATTCATGAAACGCAAGTAGCCAGCCTGTTTCAAGAAAATAGCAATTAGTGCAGTGGCAGCGATGCCAGATACCCACCAAGAGGCAAATACATACCAACCGAACATAGTACTAAACCAATGTACGTCAACAGACATTACCCAATCCCAAGCTGACATAGAGGAAGTAACAGCAAATAGCACTAGGAATAGTGCAGCTGTGGTAATGCTCTTATGGAAATAGCTAGTGCCACCGTTCAAGTCTTCAGCTAACGAAAGCTGTCGCAGGCGCCAGGAAAACACTCCCCAAATTACCAAGTAGGAAATCATACGCACGAGGTAAAAACCAAACGTGAGAAATCCTGATTTGCCAGCTACAATTTTATCATAGTTAGCAGAGCCTTTAGTCATGATGCCATCATGGGTCCAGTGAAAAATATCATGGCGACCAATGACGAAAAGGATAACGAGTAGTACACCACCTGGAATCAACCAAGCGCTCAGTGCTTCATTGATACGCTTTACAACTACTGACCATCCTGCATAAGCTACATACTGAATAGCCATAAATACGGTGCCTACTACCGAGACGCCGATGAAAAATACATTACTATGCCAAAGGCTTATCAGAATTCGACGTACTAAGACGGAATGCCCTTCTTCGTGAGCAGAAGCATTATGCGCCGCATTTATATGCACAGTGGCTTCATGAGGCTCACCCCAGTGCATAAGAGCAGCAACAACACCGATAATAAATACCAGAATGCCCGCACCAATAATGGTGAAGAAAGTGCGTTGAACCTTTGGGCTGAGAACTAGCTGCTCAACGGCGGCGGATTCGTGATGATGAGTCAGAGTTGCCATAAGTCAGTTACATCTTGCCGTTACGGGCTTTATCACCTTGGCCGGGTGTTTCGGATAAAGTTTTGGCATTAGCCTTACCTTCTGCCTTTTGGTTGGTCGGGTCTGTCATTGCTGAAGCATTGCCAGCGGATGCATCAGTAGCTTCAATTGGAGCAGACACCTTGACTATTTTAGGCAAATCAGCTGGGTCGTTGTTTAATTGCAATACATGTACATACATTGCAATTTTCCACCGTTCTTCAGGATTAACCTGGGAACCATGAGGCATCATACGATTGCGACCCCACTCGATAACATGATAGATGTGGCCATCATTCATCGTTTTGTAAGCACCAGCCGAGTAATTAGGCACACCTTTGAACTTTGCACCAACTGGGCCCTGACCATCACCCTTCTCGCCGTGGCAGTGTTGGCAATAGCGCGTGAAGAGTACCTGACCCTCTTCTAGATTAGCCTTGGTGTAAGCATAGGGATTATGTAGCGTGCGCTCGGCAATGGTTACACTATCCTTAGGAATATGGTCAAAATAAGCGAGTTTGCCTCGTGGAACTGTGCCAGTCGCTGGAGTGCGTTGGTTAATTCCAAAGGAGTTAATTGAGTTAAAGCTTATTTGACGCAGAGGCTCATAGGGAATAGACTCGTACATCTCTGGAGCATATTCTACACCAGGACTATTTGGGTCAGGAGAGCACGATGCTACGCTAAGACTGAGAACTAGAGAGGCTGCGGACAGTCCGTATTTGAGGGAAGGAGCCATCATTAAAATTTGGTCATTTCCTTTTGGTTGACTTCACTAGCACCATTTTCGCGGAGCAATTGAGTCAATTTAGGCAATTGCGAGCTATGTTCATCCAATTCAATGGCTACTACAAACTTGTCGTCTGTTGAACGAACATCAAGTACTGGAGTCTTGAAACGTGGGTAAAGCTTCGAGATAGTATAAAAAGTGATTACCATACCATGGCAGGTAAAGAACACTGTTAACTCGAATGTTACTGGAATGAAAGCTGGCAGAGCTATATGAGGCTTACCACCAATAATCATAGGCCAGTCGAAGCCAAGAGTATAAATCTGTAACCACAAAGCGAAGGCTAGGCCACACATGCCGTAAAAGAAGGCAGCAATTGGCAAGCGAGAGCGCTCTATACCGAGGGCATCATCGATACCGTGTACTGGATAAGGCGAAAAAACATCGTAAATTTTTACACCAGCTGCACGAATATTATCGATAGCATGTAGCAGAACATCCTCATCGTCAAAAATTCCGAGCGCAAAGCGCTTAGTAGACGTATGGGTATCCGGGACAGTAGCCGTAGCGACTGGCGCGGTAGTAACGGCAGGGCTAGTCATTTTGCTTATCGTAATTTACGGGTGCTGAAGCTGGAACGCCAGGCGTAGAATGAGGAGCGATAGCGGGCGTAGCATGGTAACCACTAGGATTACGACTACCGTCATTACTGCCACCATAAGTAGGACCGTCATTAACGGTATACTTCAGGATAGTTTTAACCTCTGCCATGTTAATCACTGGGAAAAACTTGGCGAACAGCAAGAATAGAGTAAAAAACAAGCCAATAGTACCCACGTACACCCCTACGTCGATACGGGTTGGAGAAAACATAGCCCAAGAAGAAGGCAAATAATCGCGGTGCAACGAGGAAACGATAATTACGAATCGTTCAAACCACATACCGATATTCACGATGATGGAAAGAATAAATGTCATCGTAATGCTGTAACGGATACGGCGAATCCACACAAACTGCGGTGAGAGCACGTTGCAGCTCATCATGCTCAAATATGCCCACCAATAAGGACCAGTGGCCCGGTTAATGAAGCAGTATTGCTCGTACTCAACCTGCGAGTACCAAGCGATGAAGAACTCCGTAATATAAGCTACCCCTACAATTGAACCCGTTACCATCATGATTTTATTCATGAGCGCGATGTGCTCCAAAGTAATATAGTCTTCCAGCTTGAAAACTACACGGGTAATAAGCATCAGCGTCAATACCATTGCGAAGCCGGAGAATATAGCACCTGCTACGAAGTATGGCGGGAAGATGGTAGTATGCCAACCTGGTACTACAGAGGTAGCAAAGTCCATCGATACAATAGTGTGTACCGAGAGTACCAAGGGAGTCGAAACCCCAGCCAGAATCAACGATACTGTTTCATAGCGCGACCAGTGTTTAGCCGAACCTGTCCAACCCATGCTGAGGAGAGAATAGCTAACTTTAGCTATTTTGCCTTTTGCCCGGTCACGAATAGTAGCAAAGTCAGGGACTAGACCAGTATACCAGAATACTAGCGAAACAGTGAAGTAGGTCGAAATAGCAAACACGTCCCACAACAACGGGGAATTAAAGTTTGCCCATAACGAACCCAACGTGTTCTGCAGGGGGAACACATAAAATGCCAGCCAAGGCCGACCCATGTGCAAGACAGGGAACATGGCAGCGCAGATTACGGCGAAAATCGTCATAGCTTCTGCAGCTCGGTTAATAGATGAACGCCATTTCTGACGAAACAACAGCAACACCGCCGAGATGAGCGTACCAGCATGGCCAATACCTACCCACCACACAAAGTTGGTGATGTCCCAGGCCCAGCCAATGGTTTTATTCAAACCCCACTCGCCGATGCCATACCACAGTGTACGGTATACCGAGTAGAAGAAAACGCCTAGCAAAACTAACGCTACCCCCAGGGCGCCCATCCACCGGATATTAGGCGCGGCCTCTACTTGGTAGCAGATATCCTGCGTGACGTCGTGGTACGTCTTACCACTCGTTACGAGCGGTTCACGTACTGGTGATACGTACTGCATAGTGGTGAATATTAATGTTTAGATTCTTGTATTAGCTAGCGGCTTCAGCACTTTCCTTCTCTTCAGCGGGGAAAAACTCAGCAGCACCATTACGAATCTTGGTTAGGTAAGTAACGTTAGGCTGCACGTTAATAGAATCAAGAACGTGGAAGGCCCGCTCCCCATCCTCGCGACGCAGCAGCTGGCTGATGCGGCTGGCGGGGTCACGCATATCACCAAACAAGATTGCTTCGGTTGGGCAAGATTGGGCACAAGCAGTTACAATCTCCCCGTCTTTCGGACGACGCTTTTGCTTTTTGGCTTCAAGCTTGCCGAGTTGAATACGCTGTACGCACATGGAGCATTTTTCCATTACGCCGCGAGCACGAACCGTCACATCTGGGTTCAGCACCATACGACCGAGGTCAGTGAACATGTGACCGTTTACGTCCTCAAACTTTTCGTTAGAGTAGTAAGAGAACCAGTTGAAGCGGCGAACCTTATACGGGCAATTGTTGGCACAGTAGCGAGTACCTACGCAACGGTTGTAGGTCATCTGGTTGAGACCTTCTGAACTGTGAGTAGTCGCCAGTACCGGGCAGACTGTTTCGCAGGGCGCGTGGTTACAGTGCTGGCACATCATAGGCTGGAAGATAACCTGCGGGTTATCCGAAGGGTCTTCCATAGCCGCGTACGTTTTCAGCTTGCCCACTTTCTCAAACTCATCCTCATGATGGTCTGAGCTATAGTAGCGGTCGATGCGCATCCAGTGCATCTCACGGCGGTTGATAACCTGCTGCTTACCTACTACAGCAATATTATTTTCCGTCTGGCAACCAATCACGCATGAGCCACAGCCAATGCATGAATTGAGGTCAATGGCCATGCCCCAGTGGTGGTCATTGTATTGGTAATCCTGCCACAACGATACCTTGTTAGGCTTTTCAAGGCCATCGGGGGTTGCAATGAGTTCGTATTCCGTTACCTCCTTAGGGTTTTCGCGATACTTCGCCAGCGTATTTTCCTGCACTACCTCATGACGGTCCATAATGGTATGGTGCGTCTGAGTTTGAGCTATTGGATTTGTAGCACCCGTTTTCTCAAGCGTCACAGTATTGTAATACGCTATACCATTCGGAGTGGACTGAGCAAGTACGAAAGCATTCGCGCCAACCGCGTCACCTACTTTGCCTGCTTTTGTCCGTCCGTAACCAACTGCTATGCTTACTGTGCCATCGGCTTGCCCAGGCTGTACAAGCACTGGTACCTCGATGCTCTTACCGCTAGCAGTAACTTTAAGCACATCGCCCTGCTGCCATTTCTGCTCTTCGGCCATCTTACGTGGCACAGCTACGTAATTACCCCAAGTAGCCTTCGAAATAGGGTCTGGCAATTCGTGCAGGAAAGGATTATTGGCTTCTACCCCACCCTCACCAATACCAACTTTTTCGTAAAGTACTGCCTCTATGCCGGCTTTATTACCACCACTTAGGCGGCTAGTAGCATCAGCAATGCTAATCGGCTGCGTAGTAAAAGCTGTTGTTGTCAGTGCCGAACCAGTGGCTACACCATCGTGAACAGCTTTGTCCCAAGCAGACTGGAAACCACCATTTGCACCCAGTACCGTGCGCCAGCCATCCTTCAGGAAATTATAATAGGACTCGTTCGAGCCAGCCCAGCGCAGGAAAGTCTCCTGAGCCTGACGGGTCTTAAACAGTGGTGTAATAGCTGGTTGAGCAAGGCTCAGCATACCACGCTTAGGCTCGTAATCGTTCCACGACTCCAACCAATGATGGTCAGGCGCCTGATATTGGCACAAGGAGCCAGTCTCATCAAGGCGGTCATTAAGTGAAATAGTGAGTGCAGCTTTATTGCTTTTCAGTGCTTCCTCAATTTCAGCTCCGCGTGGATGATTGAAAACCGGGTTGGCATGGTAGAAGATAACTGCACCTATAGCGCCGCTTTTTAGGTCGCTAATAAATTGCGACATACGGCCATCTTCTCCCTGGCGCACGAATGAGGGAGCCGTTAGGTTCACTGTCGTACCAACGTTACCCAATGCTTGGTTAAGAGCGGTTACCACTGCCTGCACAGCCGGGTCATTAGACCCCGAAACCACCAGCGAGGCGCCCCGATTAGCCTGTAGCTCTTTAGCAGCCTGTGCTACTTGCTTTTGAGCAACCGCAGAAAGCCCAGTTGCTGAGCCGCCACCATTTACAGCGTTATACAGTGCCAATGCAACGGCACCCATTTCTGAGGGCTTCACCGGCACTCGCACATCTGCGTTAGAACCGGAGAGAGATAATGCAGTTTCGAACTGAAAGTGACGCGACATAGTACGTTTATCGGTACTCACCTTACGGTTCGTTACGTACTGGCGCGAGTATTCAACCGGTGAAATCCACGTACCCAAGAAGTCGGCACCTAAGCTTACAATAACGTTTGCCCCACCAAAGTCATAGGAGGGCAACACACCACCATTTGCCTGTAATAAGCCTGATGCCGAATTAACATCGTACATCACATGCTCAAAATTGCGCGTGCGACCAGCCAGAGCAGCGATAGCGCGCTTCGTGCTAGGGCTAATAATAGTAGGCGATACGAGTACCGTTTTGCCCGTAGCAGTAGCAAGGCCACTACGTACGGCACGGTCAAGCTCATCGAAATCTACTTGCTTGCCTTTTACCATGAAATGCTGCAAACGAGCACCATCGTAGAGATTAAGCACCGCAGCCTGGGCACGTGCCGAGAGACCACCACGCGTTACAGGCGACTCAGGATTGCCCTCGAGCTTGATTGGCCGGCCATCACGATTTTTCACTAGCACGGCGTTATAGTCCGAACCAGTGAAATAGGTAGAGGCGTAGAAGTTAGAAATCGTGGGGTCGATTTCTTCCGGCTTATTAAGGTAAGGGATGGCTTTATGCACCGGCGTTTCGCAGGCGGCCAAGGTAGCAGCAGCTACGCCGAAACCCATAAGCTTTAGAAAGTCACGGCGCGGAGCCACCGATGAGTCATCGGGGCTACCAGCACGACCTTCTTTCACCGGCAGAAAGTCGGGAAACTCGGCGAAGGCGTTCTTTGCGAACTCCGGTGAGTTATCCAGCTCTTCAATTCCCTTCCAGTATTTCATCTTATCAGTAATGAGACATTCGCAGTGAGGTAAATGATAGGGCAGCTATCGCTATGCAACAGCCATCCCCGACAGCTAACTCATGTCTTTTATAAATGCTTAGCTAGAAAAATTAGTAGTGGCACTTCGAGCACTCGGTGCCCCCGTTCGACGATACGGTGAAAGGCACGGCATTATTAGACTTATCGTGCAGTTTCACGAGGTTGTCGTAGTAGGCGTTACCCTTCGTGTTGAGGGGCGTCTCGCGGTGGCAATTGATGCACCAGCCCATCGTGAGCGCCGAGTACTGGTAAACCACTTCCATGTTCTGGATGGGGCCGTGGCAGGTCTGGCACTGAATACCACCAACTTGCGTGTGCTGCGAGTGGTTGAAATAAGCAAGGTCAGGCAGGTTGTGCACACGAACCCATTGAATAGGCTGCTTGCGCTCGATAGCCCGGTAGATTTTCTTGATTTCCGGTGACTCCGTTTTAATCTGCGAGTGGCAGTTCATACAGATGTTGGCCGAAGGAATGTTGGCCGATTTGCCTTTGTACACCGACGTGTGGCAATAAGCGCAGTTAATCTGATTCTCGCCAGCGTGGATTTTGTGCGAGAAAGCAATTGGCTGGGTAGGCTGGTAGCCCTGAGTCAGGCCCACTGCCATTACGCTCTGCACACCTTCATAAAGGAGAACCAAGGCGAAGACAGTACCGACGATACCACGCAATACCGGCGACTGGTAGAATTTAGCCCAATCGAAGCGCTGCTGCAAGATTTCAACGTCGCGTCCATCCAAGTCTTTACGGCCTTGCAGCACATCCTTCATCAGGTTAGCAATGATGGCGAGCGTTACTACCAGTACAATCAGCACTACCACCAATACAATAAGCAGGATGTCGGTAGTACCGCTGGCAGTAGCACCAGCGGCAGCACTAGCCTGACCGTCTGCAGCAGCAGCATTACCAGCAGTTGGACCGCCAGTCGCAGCGGTGGGGCCACCTTCCTGTGAAGTTACCCAAGCGATAATGCTTGTAATCTCCTTGTCCGACAGCTGGGGGAAAGCGGGCATTTGCTGCTTACCGTTGTCATTGAACAGCTTTACAGCATACTCATCACCGCTGGCAATGACTTTGCTGGAATTGTGGACCCAAGGAATAAGCCACGAGATGGAACGACGTTTGCTGATACCAGCCAGCGCGGGGCCTACGACTTTGTCGTTGACGGCGTGGCACTGGGCGCAGTTGTTTTTAAACAATGCGTCGCCAGCGGCGATAGCAGCAGCGTCGCCCCCTGCTGCCGCAGGCGCGGCAGCAGCGGCGGGCGTGGCGGTAGCCGCGCCACCAGGGGTAACGCCAGCTTTGCTAACGGTGGCAGTCTCCTGGGCCAAAGCCGGAGCCGCGACGGCTAGAAATAATGCGAGCACCCAAGAACTGGTGCGTGATAGAAAGCTATTCATCATCCAAACGAACCGGTAAAACGGATTTCGGGCGTACCCTTTCCGGGGTGCAAA